>Ga0308169_10003370_pt1 | contig 15667 bp, 24 predicted proteins | sample PhyBR1_2_FD_202139 | JGI IMG/M metagenome (GOLD analysis project Ga0308169, IMG submission 202139) | Phyllosphere microbial communities from UC Gill Tract Community Farm, Albany, California, United States - DLSLSB.R1 | ecosystem: Host-associated > Plants > Phyllosphere > Unclassified | place... | reverse complement strand
TGAACTGGACGAGGCGTTCGATGATGGTCTGGATGCGGTTGGCGTGGACAAAGGGGACCAAGGTGGCCAGGGTCTTGACGGCGACGCTCTTGACCTCGCCGTTGACGTCCTGGACGAGCGAGAGGACGTTGTCGACGAGCTGGTACTCTGTCGCCTCGTCGATGGCGAACCCTTGCTGGCGGGCCTCGTTGGCGAGGTCGTTGAGGGCCATGAAGCGGAGGTCGGCATCGGGGTTCTTAAGCTGCACAGGCGAGGGGCAAGGCGAGGTGGGCGATGAGGAGGAGGGCGAGGTGTGGGGAGGAGTGAGCGGAGGCGCGCGAGGGCGTGGGAGGACGAGGGGACAGCGGGCGCACCTTTGTGAGGTGCTGCTGCACCTGGTAGCTCGACTTTGCGGCCATCTGTGCTGCTTGCGGGTGTGGCGAGAGGGCGAGAGCTGGACGAGGCGGACGGCAGCCTCGAAGGCGAGTTTGACATCGCTCTCGCCCCTCTGTGGGCTGCCCTGGGTGGCTGAGGGTGCTTGCTACAGCTGTTCGAGTCTGCTAGACGCCACGCCTGAGCCGCTCGCTGAGGACGAGGAGCGACTGCACCGCCCCGCTCTCGGTACGAGGCGAACTCGGCCTGACCTCGCCCGCTCTCTGCTCTGCGCCGCACTGCCGCTCGACTGGCTGGGCAGCAACTACCCGCCATGCTGCAGCGACTCGGCGCCCGCATCCTGCGCACCCGCGTCCCCGTCCCCGTCTCGCTCCCCACCGACTCGGACAACCCTCACATCCCGCTCACCGCGCACGACCAGCTCACCCTCGACGACCTCGTGCACCCGCGCTACGGCTCCGCCTCCGACTACCACCGCAACACGCACGCCCCCTGGCGCGCCCTCGTCGGCGCCGTCCTCCTCCCCGGCCTCCTCCTCCTCGCGAGCACCTCGGCCCTCCTCTGGGCCCTCCCGCCCCTCGACGACACGCTCCAGTGGCGCGACTCGTACCTCAACCACTCGAACGTCAACGTCTTTGAGCGCTTCGAGATCCAGACAAAGGACCACTCGGCGCGCGCCACCTTCATCCGTGCGTCTTCGCTCCCTCCTCCTCCTCCTCCCGCTCCTCCCTTCCTCGATGCTGAACTGCCGCTTCCCTCGCAGCGCTCGGCGCGACACTCGTCGATTTCTGGGTCAAGGACCGCGAGGGTGGCTGGCGCGACGTCGTTCTCGGCTGTGCGTCCCTCCCCCCTCTCCCTTCCCTTCTCCCAGCCCAGCTGACCCCTCGCCCCATCTCTGCAGACGACAACACGACCGAGTACCTGACCGACAAGCGCTTCCCCTACTTTGGCGCCATCGTCGGGCGCGTCGCCAACCGCATCGCTAACGGTACGTCCTCTCCTTCGCACGCTCGCGCCGCTCCCCCTCTCGCCCCGCCCGCCTGACTGTCGCCCCCCCACGCCCACAGCCTCCTACACCGACCCAACGACGGGCCGCCTCGTCCACCTCCCCGCCAATGAGGCCGGCCGAGCGACCCTCCACGGCGGCATCGCCGGCTACGCCCGCTCGGGCTGGCGCATCCTCGAGCGCTCGCACGACCGCCTCGTCTTCAGCCTCGTCGACCAGGCCGCCGAGGGCTTCCCGGGCACGCTCGACGTGCGCGCGGCGTACACGCTGCGCAGCGACCCCGTGCGTCTCGCGACGCACCTCGAGGCGCGCGTGCACCCCTCCCCCGGCGGCGGCGGGCAGGGCGAGGGCGAGACGAGCCCGATCATGCTCTCGTCGCACGTGTACTGGAACCTCGATGGGTTTCAGGCGCCCGAGCAAGGGCGCGGGACGGGCGGCAGCGCGCGGGACCATCGGCTCTGGGTCGACGCGGACCGGTTCCTCGAGACGGACAGCGAGCTGGTGCGTCCGCCTTTCGCTCTGGACTCCTTCGGCGCTGCGGTTCTCTCCTCGTGCGAGCCTAGGTGCTGATGGGCCCGAACGAATCGGCGCAGATCCCCACGGGCACGATCAAGCCCATCGAGCGCGACTCGCCGCTCGACTTTTCGGCGCGCGGCGGCGCAGGGTCGGCGCCGACGATTGGTGAGCGGGTAGACTTGCCGCAGGCGATGGGCCTGTGCGGGACTGGTGCGTCGCTGCCGTCGCTCGGCTCTCAGACCCTCTGCGCTCGAGCCGCTCGCTGACGCGCTCGCTCTCGCTCTGCTCGCAGGGTGCAAGGGCCTCGACACGGCGCTCGTCTTCTCCGACTCGGCGCGTAACGTCAGCGTCGACCCCGTCGTCGTGCTCGAGTCGCCGTCGAGCGGCATCCGGTGCGTCCCCCTCCTCCTGCTCTCCTCCTCGCTCCTCGCGCCGCTTCACCGACTGACCCCTCCTCTCCCTCCCACAGCCTCTCGATCCGCACCAACCAGCCCGCCCTGCACCTCTTCACGACGCCCTCCCGGCCCTGGGGCCTCCCCTACCCGGTCGGCCTCGCGCGCAAGGCGTCGCACCTCCCGCACGGCAAGGCGCCCGAGCAGTGCACGGCCGAGGAGCGCGCGTACCCCAAGGGCGGCGCCGTCGCCATCGAGTGCGAGGGCCTCGTCGATGCCGTGCACCATGCCGGCGAGGACGGGTGGGGAGACCCGGTGCGTGCGACGTCTGCGTCTTTTTCGGTTCTTCGTGCTCGAGCTTGGTCTCGAGGGCGCTCGCTGATGGCAATGTCTGACTTGCGCGCAGTGGTACACGCCCGAGCGGGCGTACGAGTGGTGGAGCGAGTACGAGCTGTCGACGTTCGACAGCTGAGGGAGCGGCTCGAGCGGGCAGGTCCTCGAGGAGGAGGCAGGGCGAGCCGTAGCGCAACTGTACATAGCAGCAAAGCCTTTATCGCACACGTCTCCTCTCGAGAGCTGCTCGCTGCTGCTGAGTCGTTCTAGTCATTGCGAGCGAGGCTAGTAGTACCCGCCCTGCCCGCCGTACCCTCCTCCTCCTCCCTGCTGGCCGTACTGCTGCCCGTACCCGGTCTGCTGCGGCTGCATGCCGTACCCTCCCCCTCCTGCACCGCCGTACCCCTGCTGGTACATCCCGCCCTGCTGCTGCTGCTGCCCATAGCCCGTCTGCTGCGGCTGCATCCCGCCGAACCCTCCCCCGCCGTAACCCGTCTGCTGCGGCTGCTGGTAGCCCGTCATCTGCGGCTGCATGCCGCCCTGCTGCTGCTGCTGCTGCTGCTGCTGGCCGTACTGGCTCATGATACCCTGCTTGGCCGCCTGGTGGATGAAAGAGCCGCCGAGCTCGTGAGGCGAGACGGGCGGCGGGTACTCTGCGGGCGCGCGAGGAGGGGGTCAGGTCTCGGGCGTCGCTCGAGGGCGTCGATGACGAGGATGAAGACGAGAGGCGAGCGGAGGAGCGGCGGAGAGGGAGGGTGGGCGAGGAGGAGGGAGAGGAGGAGGACGAGGCTCGAGAGCGGGGACGCACCGGGCAAGCTCGTGATGCCGGCGTTGAGCGCCTCGCGCACTCGCGCTTTGCTGCGAGCGGGGCGTGAGAAGGCCCGAGTCAACTCGGCCCGTGAAGGAGGAGGAGGTGCGCGAGGGAGAGAGGAGGGACGCACGAAGCCGCGTCGGTGCTGTGCCTCCACCCGCTCTGCACCTCGCCGAGCTGCATCTTTGCCGCATGGATGCCGTCTGCGAGCGCACGAGTTCAGCATCAGCACACGAGCGTGCGAGGGCGAGGCAGGCGGGAGGAAGAGACGCACCGACTTGCTCATTTGCTCGTCGCTGCAGCTGCTGCACGTTGGTCGGGTCGGCGCCCGAGTTGGCGGCGGCGCGCAGGCCGGCGACGCGCGTCTCCCAGGCTTCTCGGAGAGCCTGCGTGCACAGGAGGAGGACGGAAGTTGTCAGGGAGGGGAAAGGCGAGCGCAGAAGGACGAGTCGGACGGCGAAGAGGGCGAGGACGTACGTCGAGCCTGCGGGGGACGGCGAGGTGTCAGTGACGAGATCGGCAAACAGATCCAGGGGCGAGGAGGAGGCTCAGCAGGCTCTCGTCCGCCCCAGACCGTTCAGAGAGCCAAGTCACTGACCTCGAGAGGAGCTGCTTCCACGCGTAGTCGTCCCAGGCCATGAGGGCGCCGCGCTGCTCGCTGACGTACTGCCGCGGGTGGCTCTGCGTCTGCTGCACGGCGAGGAGCGACCCGCCCTGGCCCTGGCCCTGGCCCTGGGCGAGCCCTGGCCCGCCGCCGGACGACGATGACGCGCCCTGGTGCTGGAGCGAGCCGAGATGGGCGTACGGGTCGAGGTCGGCAGCGTACGACTGCTGGGGCTGCGGCTGGTAGCCGTACGACGGCTGGTACTGCCCGCCTGGCTGCCCTGGGCCCTGGCCGTACGGGGAGGACGGTGCACCGCCCCCACCGCCGCCGCCGCCGCCGCCGAACCCGCTCGAGTACTGGTTGAAGCCGGTCGACTGGGGCTGGAGGTACTGCTGTTGAGGCTGTTGCTGCTGCTGGTAGCCGGTGTACTGCTGCTGCTGGTACTGAGGCTGCTGCTGCGGCTGTGGTCGCTGGAGGTCGGGGTCCGAGGCGAGGACGTCGGGGAAGCGGTGTGCGGCGGACGAGACCTCGGTCTGCTGCGGTTGCGCGAACGGGTTGTTCATCTTGCTCATGGCGGAGCGGGCAAGCGGGTGGTGGAGTGCAAGAGCGAGGACAGCGACGTCGAGGCGGGGAGCCGCACCTCGGCGACGACGAGGACAACGGCCACACAAAGTCGCTCGCTGGGCGTGTTTGACACGCGCGGTGCTCCTAGTACAGCTTCAGAGGAGGTATGGTGAGGACCGCGTCTCGCCCTGAGCGAGACGAGGCGAGGTCGACAGCGCGCTCCTCCTCCTCCTCGCCCTCGCTCCACCACACCGCACCACTCGCGCCAGGCACGAGCATGGCGCGCATTCAAGACTCCTCAGATGACGGAGACGACTTTGTGCGTCCTCCCCACCCTTCCCTGTGCCCCCCTCTCGCGCGACGCGAGCCTGACCCCGTCGTCCCTCAACTCTGCAGATGAGCGACGGCTCGGCCTCGGACGCCTACGACGAACAGCCCAAGAAAAAGGCGAGTCTCGACACTGCACGTGCACGCCCCAGTGTCGCCCGCTGACGCCTGCTGTACCCTGCTCTCCTTCTCGCAGGCCCCCGCCAAGAAGGCTCCCGCCGCCGCAAAGCCCAAGGCGGCCCCGAAGGCCAAGGCCGCGTCGACGAGCACGGCCGCCAAGGGCAAGAAGAAGGCCGCACCGCTCGAGGAGATCGACACCAACGAGCTCGCGAGCGACGACGAGGTGCGTCCCTCTCCCCGCCGTGTTTCGCCAGTTGAGCGACTCTCTCGCTGACCGCTCTGCTCGCCGCGCAACAGGACGACACGCCTGCGCCGCCGAAGAAGACGGCCGTCAAGGGCAAGGGCAAGTCGGCGAGCGAGACCTACGTCAAGGTGCGTCCCCTCCCCCTCTCGTCCTCGCCGCATCCTGCCTCGCTGACCCAGTCGACCCCTCCTCCCTTGCGCAGCTCACCCAACTCGAGCACGTCCTCCTCCGCCCCGACACGTACATCGGCAGCATCGAGCCCATCACGCAGCCGATGTGGGTCTACGAGCGCGAGCGCGACAAGATGGTCTTCCGGTGCGCGAGCCCCTCCTCCTGTTGCTCTCGTCGCCGACCGAGGAGCGTCGCTGACGCCCCCCTCCCACCTCCTCCGCAACAGCAACACGACGTTCGTCCCGGGCTTCTACAAGATCTTTGACGAGATCCTCGTCAACGCGGCCGACAACAAGGTGCGCGACCCGTCGATGAGCGAGATCCGGGTCACCATCGACGCCGCGGCGCACACGATCTCGGTCAAGAACGACGGGCGCGGGATCCCGATCGAGATCCACTCGAAGGAGAACATCTGGGTCCCCGAGCTCATCTTCGGCAACCTGTTGACGTCGAGCAACTACGACGACGACGAGGAGAAGACGACCGGCGGCCGCAACGGCTACGGCGCCAAGCTCGCCAACATCTACTCGGAGCAGTTTGTCGTCGAGACGGTCAGCAAGGAGAAGAAGTACCGGCAAGTGTTCGAGAACAACATGAGCGTCAAGGGCAAGCCCAAGGTGACCGACAACAAGCGCGGCGAGAAGGAGTACACCCTGATCGAGTTCAAGCCCGACCTCGCGCGCTTCAGCATGGCCGACGCCGGCTTCGACGACGACATCCTCGCCCTCCTCCACAAGCGCGTGTGGGACATGGCCGGCATCCTCAAGAAGGTCAAGGTCTACCTCGACGGCAAGCTCCTGCGCTGCAAGGACTTCAAGACGTACGTCGACAAGTTCATCTCGGGCGTCAACGAGGTCGCGGCCGGCGGCGCCGGCGGCAAGAAGAAGGCGGGCGCCAAGAAGGACGACGGCGCCGTGTCGACGGCGGCCCAGGCGCTCCTCGACGACGACGACCTCGTCGTCGGCTCGACCGAGCCCGCCAAGCCGACCGTCGTGTACGAGACGTACGGCGACCGGTGGGAGATCGCGTTCGCCGTGTCGGACGGCCAGTTCAGCCAGGTGTCGTACTGCAACGGCATCGCGACGACCAAGGGCGGCACGCACGTCGCGTACATCGCCGACCAGATCGTGCACGGCCTCGTCGACCTCGTCAAGAAGAAGAACAAGGCCGTCGCCGTCAAGCCGTTCCAGATCAAGAGCCACCTCACCGTCTTTGTCAACTGCCTCGTCAACAACCCGAGCTTCGACTCGCAGACCAAGGAGAACATGACGCTCTCGGCCAAGAAGTTTGGCAGCAAGTGCGAGCTGTCCGAGGACTTTCTCAAGAAGGGTGCGTCCCCTCGTCCTCCTCTCCCTCCTCGTCGTCGCCGGCGTCGCCAAGCGGGGCTGGGCTGACTCCTCCTCTCTCCCTGCTCGCAGTCGCCAAGTCGGGCGTCATCGACAACGTCCTCAACTGGGCCAAGTTCAAGCAGGACCAGATGCTCAAGAAGACGGACGGCTCCAAGCGCTCTCGGTGCGTCCCTCCCTCTCCTCCTCCTCCTCCTCCTCCTGCTCGAGCGTGACCGAGCCCGCACTGACGCGCCTCACGCCTGCCTCGACAGCATCACGGGCCTCGTCAAGCTCGAGGACGCCAACAACGCCGGCACCCGCAACGGGTCCAAGTGCACGCTCATCCTCACCGAGGGAGACTCGGCCAAGGCGCTCGCCGTGTCGGGCCTCGCCGTCGTCGGGCGCGACAACTACGGCGTGTTCCCGCTGCGCGGCAAGCTGCTCAACGTGCGCGAGGCGAGCGGCAAGGCGCTCCTCGACAACGCCGAGATCCAGGCCATCAAGCAGATCATGGGCCTCCAGCAGGGCAAGACGTACGCCTCGACCGACTCGCTGCGCTACGGCAGCCTCATGATCATGGCCGATCAGGTGCGTCTCGTCCTTCTCCTCGAAGGCGTGACCGTCGGACGTACTGCACCCGGCCGCGAGCTGACCGTCTCGCTCCCTCCTCGCCCCGCAGGACCACGACGGCTCGCACATCAAGGGCCTCCTCATCAACTTCCTCGACTACTGGTTCCCGTCGCTCCTCAAGCTCCCCAACTTCCTCGTCGAGTTCATCACGCCGATCGTCAAGGTGACCAAGGCCAAGAAGGAGGTGTCGTTCTTCACGATCCCCGAGTACGAGCAGTGGAAGCGCGAGACGGACGACGGCCGCGGCTGGAAGATCAAGTACTTCAAGGGACTGGGCACGAGCGACGCGCGCGACGCGCAGAAGTACTTTGGCGACATGGCCAAGCACCGCCTCCCGTTCGGCAAGCTCACCAACGACGACCGCGCCCTGATCGACATGGCGTTCAACAAGAAGAAGGCCGACGACCGCAAGGAGTGGCTTCGTGGCTTTGTCGTGCGTCCCCTCTCTTCTCGCTCGAGCGCGTGTGCTCGACGACGTGCTGACTCGGTTCCTCCTCCTCGCCCTCCCTCCTCGCCCGCCCTCCTCGCCCTCGCCTCTCGCCGCTCGCAGCCCGGCACGTACATGGACCACAACGTCGACGAGGTGCCGATCAGCGACTTCATCAACAAGGAGCTCATCCTCTTCTCGATGGCCGACAACGTGCGCTCGATCCCCTCGGTCGTCGACGGCTTCAAGCCCGGCCAGCGCAAGGTCCTGTTTGCGTGCTTCAAGCGCAAGCTCAAGAACGAGATCAAGGTGCGTCCGCTCGCTCCCATGGTCGTTTCGCTCGCCGAAAGAAGGCGGACCTGACCTTGTCGTACTCTTCGCGCGCACAGGTCGGCCAGCTGTCGGGCTACGTCTCGGAGCACTCGGCGTACCACCACGGCGACGTGTCGCTCCAGGGCACCATCATCGGCCTCGCGCAGGACTTTGTCGGGAGCAACAACCTCAACATGCTCGACCCGAACGGCCAGTTCGGCACGCGCCTCCAGGGCGGCAAGGACGCGGCGAGCGCGAGGTACATCTTCACCAACGTCGCCCAGGTCACGCGCACCATCTTCCACCCGGCCGACGACGCCATCCTCGACTACCTCAACGACGACGGCCAGAGCATCGAGCCGAGCTGGTGCGTCGCCCTCTCTCCTCCTCCTCTCCCTGCTCCCTGCTCCCTCGCCCTCGCTGACGTCGCTCACCCTCGCGCACAGGTACATCCCCGTCCTCCCGATGGTCCTCGTCAACGGCTCGGACGGCATCGGCACGGGCTGGAGCTCGTACGTCCCCAACTTCAACCCGGCCGACATCGTCGCCAACCTGCGCCGCAAGCTCGACGGCGACGAGATGGAGCCCATGCACCCCTGGTACCGCGGCTTCAACGTGCGTCCCGCTCGTCTCTCTCTCGCTCTCTCTCGCTCGGGGCTGTGCACGCGCCGCAGCTGCTGACGCTGCTCTGGACGCGCTCGCAGGGCACGATCGAGAAGGGCGACAAGGAGGGCTACAAGTGCAGCGGCATCATCGAGCGCACCGACGACAACACGGTCGAGATCACCGAGCTCCCGATCCGCACGTGGACCCAGAGCTACAAGGAGATGCTCGAGGGCTGGGTCGCCGGCACCGACAAGCAGCCGGCGTGGGTCAAGGTGCGTGTCCCGCTTCCTCTCCCTCGGCTCTCGCCCTTGCCCACTCGCGAGCACGACCTGACGAACGTCTCGTCGTCACCGCCCTGCAGGACTACAAGGAGTACCACACCGAGCGCAACGTGCACTTCATCGTGACGCTCACGGCCGAGGGCAAGAAGGCGGTCGACGCCGACGGCCTCGAGAAGGTGTTCAAGATCGTGTCCAAGGTCAACACGAGCAACATGGTCTGCTTCGACCCGCAGGGCAAGATCAAGAAGTACGCGACGGCCGAGGACATCGTGAGCGACTTCTACGACGTGCGCCTCGACTTTTACCACAAGCGCAAGAAGCACCTCGTCGGCGAGCTCGAGCTCGTGCACGAGCGCCTGAGCAACCAGGCGCGCTTCATCCAGCTCATCATCTCGCGCGAGCTCGTCGTGTCGAACCGCAAGCGCGCCGACGTCGTCGCCGAGCTGCGCAAGCGCAACTTCCGCCCGTTCCCCAAGGTCGCAAAGGCGCACGTCGCGGGCGACGTCGACGAGGCCGAGCAGCTCGGCGACGAGGAGGACGCCGACGCGCAGCCGGGCGCCGACTCGGACTACGACTACCTCATGAGCATGGCCATCTACAGCCTCACGGCCGAGAAGGTCGCCAAGCTGCTCGAGGAGCGCGACGCGCGCCAGGAGGAGCTCGAGGCGCTCCTCCAGCGCACCGTGCAGGACCTGTGGCGCGCCGACCTCGACGCCTTCATGGACAAGTGGGAGGTGCGTCGGCGGCTCTCCTCCTTGCCGTTCCCGCCCTGCAGGACCGGTCACTGACGGCGCACACTCCTCCCACAGGACCTCCTCGCCAAGGACCTCGTCAACAAGGCGCGCTCGCTCCAGAAGTCGAAGAACCCGGGCAAGGGCAAGGGCAAGAAGGTGCGTGCGAGACGAGCCAGCCTGCCCTCCTTTCTGCGTCTCGCGGTCGAGGGCTCATTTTCACTCTCTCCCTCGCATGCAGCGCGCCGCCGCCTCGGACGACGACGACGAGGAGTTCGAGGTCAAGCCCAAGAAGAAGGCGCCCGCCGCCGCCGCCGCCAAGAAGGCGAAAGCGCCCGTCACGCTCCCCGACACGGACGACGAGGTCGAGCTCCCCGCCAAGAAGCCGCCCGCCAAGCGCGCCAAAGCCGCCGTCGCCCTGCCCGAGACGGACGACGAGGACGAGGTCATGGCTGCCCCTGCTGCCACCAAGGTGCGTCCCCTTTTTCGCCTCGTCCTCGCTCGTGTCGTCGCCGCGCGGGACGCTGACTCTTCCTCCCTCTCTCTCGACATGCAGGCCAAGGCCGCGCCCAAGCCTGCAGCGCCCAAGGCCAAGAAGGCGCCCGCCAAGCGCGCGAGCGTCGACCTCGACCTGTCCGACACGGACGAGGCGAGCCCGCCGCCGGCCAAGAAGGCAGCGACCGGCGCCGCTCGCAAGCCCGCCGCCAAGGTGCGCTCTCTCTCGCTCTTCCACGCTCTCGCCCTCTTACAGCGCATCTCCTGACGCGGCACACGTGCAGAAGAAGGCGACGCCCGCGCTCGACGACGAGGACGACGACGACATCTACTCGCTCCCGGTCAAGAAGCCCGCCGCGCACTCGCCCAAGGCCAAGAAGACGACGGTGCGTTTCTCTCTCTCGCTCGAGAGCTTCGAAACGACGTGACTGACCCGATGCTCCTCGTCGTGCAGGCCAAGAAGCAGGTCGTCGCGCTCGACGACTCGGACGACGAGCTGCTCCCGGCGCCCAAGAAGAAGGCTGCGCCGGCCAAGACCAAGCCTGTGCGTCTCTCCCTCTCGCACCTCTCCTTGCTACTGCCGAGCTGAGCTGACCATCGTCGTCCGCAACAGGCTCCCAAGAAGGCCGTCATCGAGTCGGACGACGAGGTGAGCGACGTCGCGCCGGCGCCCAAGGCCCGCGCAGCCCGCGCCCCGGCCAAGTCGTACAAGCTCGAGCTCCCTTCGGACGTCGAGGACGACTCGTTCATGGTCGACGACGACGACGAGGAGGACTTTGAGCTCGACGAGAGCGACTGAGCTCCTCTCCCTCCTCCCTCTCCCTCCCCTTCCCCTCTCCCGCTTATCCGCCTGCGCCTCGCCTTCTCTCTCACTTTCGCCTTTCTGCCTCGAACCCTGTCTGCTTAGCTCTCCCCCTTTCGCGCCCTCTCTGTCTGTGCCCCCTGCGCCTCTCGCGACTGTTCGCCGGCTGCAACCTGCACGTGCGTTTCCTCGAGCCGGCGGTCGTGCCTGCGATATCGTTCGAGAGGCTCGACACGGGCTCTGATAGCACTCGTGAGAGTATCGGCGAGGAACAGAGAGCTGCACGGTGAGGTGAAGCGAGAGCCACTCGCTCGTCGCCAAGGTCCGACTCGGGCGAGGAGGCGCGCCGCTTGCTCACCTCTCGCTCTCGGTCACGTCGCGCCATGGACACGCAGCGAGCTCAGCAGCTCGTCAGCGACGATGCTCACGAGTCGCGCGGGCTCGCCTACCCGTCAACGCTCCTCCTCGCCGACCACGAGCGCGCCGCGACTTCGACACGCTCCAGCCCCGACTACGAACTCGCCGCCTACCCGTCCAACAAGGGCAAGGCGCGCATGTACGAGGACGACGACGACGACGATGCGCTCGGTGGTCACGCGCGGGCGTCTGGCGCGTGGGCGAGGGAGGCGGGCGACGACGAGGCCGGCGCTCCGGGCGGGACGAGGCGGCACAGCTACGCGCACGCCGAGGCGGGGCGCAGGAGGGCGAGCAGGGTCCCGTACGCGCAGGCAGAAGAGACGCCGGACGAGCGGCGGCTGCGCATCCTGTGGTGGAGGAGCGCCGCCATCAACGTCCTCTTCATCCTCGCGTGGTCCGTCCGCTCTCTCCTCTCCTGCCTCGAGTGGAGCAGCGCTGACAGCATCCACGCACTCCCACAGGTACTGCTTCTCGACCCTAATCTCGCTGTACAGTGCGCTTCGACCCCTCGACTCGTCGCAGCTCTCCCCCACCTGCCGCCGGGCGCGCAACGCTGACCCTCTCTCCTCGCTCGCCGCAACAGACAAGTGGATGTTCTCCGCCGACCACTACAACTTCCCCTACCCTCTCTTCGTCACCTCGGTCCACATGCTCGTCCAGTGGTGCCTGTCGGCCCTCACCCTCAGCATCTTTCGCAACCTGCGCCCTCAGACCAAGCCTCAGCCGCGAGACTATGCGTGCGTCCCTCTCTCTTCCTTCTTGTCGAACGACAGAGGAGCTCAAGCTGACTCGCTGCGCCGACCTGCAGGACCAAGGTCGCGCCGTGCGGCATGGCGACCGGCCTCGACATCGGCCTGTCCAACCTCAGCCTCCGCACCATCACGCTCTCGTTCTACAGTGCGTCCTCCACCTCTCTCCTACTCTTCAGGTATCTCACGAGCTGACCACGATCCCTCGCAGCCATGTGCAAGTCGTCGTCGCTCGCCTTTGTCCTCATCTTCGCCTTCCTGTTCCGCCTCGAGGTGCCGTCGTGGCGGCTCGTTGGCATCATCCTCATCATCACGTCGGGCGTCGTCCTCATGGTCTCGACCGAGACGCAGTTCGACGCCGTCGGCATGGTCCAGGTCCTCACGGCGTCGGCGCTCGGCGGCCTGCGGTGGTCGCTCACGCAGCTCTTGCTCCACAAGGAGTCGATGGGCATGAACAACCCGATCGCGACCCTGTTCTGGCTCGCGCCGATCATGGGCGTCACGCTCGCGACGTGCAGCCTCGTGTTTGACGGCTGGGGCAACGTCTTTTCCCACGACGAGTTCTGGGGGACGCTCAGCGCGACGATCCAGACCGTGTGCGCCATCGTCTTTCCGGGCGTGCTCGCCTTCATGATGAACATCACCGAGTTCGGGTGCGTCTCTCTCTCTCTCTCCCTCGTCAGCGCGGTGTCGCTCTCGCTGACGAGTCGCTCTCTCGCGCGCGCAGGCTCATCCAGCGCACGTCGGTCGTCACGCTCTCGGTCGCCGGCATCTTCAAGGAGGTCATCACCATCTTCCTCTCGACCGTCCTCTTCCACGACCAGCTCACGCCCATCAACGTCTCGGGCCTGTGCGTCACCATCTTTGGTGCGTCCTCGTCCTCGTCCTCGTCCTCTCGCTCTCCTCCTTGGCCTCACGCTGACCTGCGCCCGCCCGCTCGCCCGCAGGTATCGCCCTCTACAACTACCTCAAGTACCGCCAGTTCACGCACGCGACGCACGCGGCGGCGCTCGCTGCGCGCGAGCACGACGCGCACGGCGGCCCGAGCGGCGACGGGACCGACATGGGCGACGAGGCGTACCGCTCTGCGGGCGAGGCCGACGGCGAGGGCGCGCCCATGCTGCCCGTCTCGCACGCGCACGCGCGGCACGGCTCGCTCGGCGGCGGGAAGGCGGCGCCGCACCACGCGCTCGGGTCGGGCTCGGACGACGACGAGCCCTCGTCGCCCTCGCGCGCACGGCGGCGCAGCAGCGGCGGCAGCGGTGACTCGATGTCGTCGTTTGCCGACCTCGACGCGCAAGCCGCGAGCCTGCTCGACGAGTTTGACGCGTCGGCGGCCGAGGCGCACAGCCTGACGCGCCTGAGCGAGCGCGACAAGGCGCGGCAGCACGAGGGGGACCGGATCGCCGGGCTCGAGGGCCTCGTCTCGGGCGGCGGCGGCGGCGGGGAAGAGGACGAGGTCGAGCGGGAGAGGAAGGAGCTCGAGGGGGCGTTCGAGCGGGAGGACGAGCGGAGGAGGAGGAGGGACTTGCTCGGAGACGATCTTTAGAGCGTCGGGCGCTGTATCGCTGTCGACTTTCCTCTCTTTCTCTGCCTCGGTCGAGATGCGGGCAAGGAGAGAGACGTTGCAGGGCCAGGAGAGCTACACGAGAGGAGGCTGGCGGTAGAAGTGAGCCATGATGCCCTGGACGTGCGGGAACGTGATGTTGAACACCGGGTGCGCCGGGACCTGTGCGTCATCTCGCCTCGAGCATCAGTACAAGCTCCTCGTCGAGAGCGTGAGCCGAAAGGGAGGGACGAGCCGACGCACGAGCTCGTTCGCCGGGTCGCCGTACACGACCTTGTGGCTCGGCGGCACCTCCCACGCGAGGGCCCGGCTCCACAGCTCGCGCATGCGCCGCTCGGCCGCCTCGTCGTCCTCTTCCTCGCCGCGCACGACCTCGACCTCCCCCTCCCCCTCCTCGACGAGCGCCGCAGCGAACGGCGAGACCCACCCCTCGCTCAGCGCTCTCCTCGCGCGCCGGCCCGCGCGCGGCTTGTGCTGCGCCGACGCGCCGCCCGAGAGGTTGTAGCACGTGTGGTACGCGTCGGCGGGCTTGCCCGGCTTGTCGCGCAGGCCGCCCGAGGGGGCCTGGGCGACGAGCGTGATGTACTGCTGCAGGGCGGCTGTGGGCGGGCGGACGGGCGTCCGAGGGGGTCAGTGCGCGGCCTCGACAGAGAGAGAGGGTGAGGGAGGGGGACGCACTGCGGTCGTACAGCTCGCGGCGCTCCTCGTCGTCGGCGTCGTCCTCGCGCGCGGCGCCCTCGTCGAGCAAGCTCTGGACGATGGGCAGCAGCCCACCGCCCCACCACGAGTAGCACCCGTCGACGAGCTTGTTGGTCCGGCCGCGGAACCCGCCGCCCTCGATCGGCATGGCCTGCAGGCTCGCGCTCCACCGCAGGAGCGCGCGCACGTCGAGCGCGCGCCTGCTCGGGGAGGGCGGGGGGAGGAAGGACGGCGAGGAGGGGTCCGAGAAGGCGCGCAGCATGGCCCACGACGCGGCGGCGCAGAAGGCGTACCCGCCGTGCGCCTCGCCGAGCGGCGCGGCGTGCTCGTCGTGGTGCGCGAACGGGTGCGCCGACGAGGCGAGCCCGCCCTCGTACGTCTGGCACGACGCGATGAACTGGGCCGTGTTGCGCGCGAGGTCGGGCGTGAGGATGTTGAGGAGGGTCGCGACTGTGAGGGCGCAGTAGCAGCCGCTGCGGGCAGAGGGAGAGGGGCGTGAGCGGGAGAGAGGAGGAGGGACGAGGGAGGGGACGCACCGGACGTCGACCTCGCCGCCGTCGTGCATGATGAACGAGCCGTCGGGCTGCTTGATCGACATGAGGAAGCGGTACATGCCCTGTCTGCGAGTGTGCGGGCGCGGGCGCGGGCGTCAGTGCGAGGAGCGGGAGCGAGAGGAGCGAGAGGAGGAGGAGGACGCACCCGTCGATCGAGTTCCAGCCCTCCTCGCCCGTGTACGCGAGCGCGCACACGGCCGCATAGCTCGGTGCCAAGTGGCTGAGCTGGCCGGGCCCGCCGCCGAACCCGCCGTGCGGGTTCTGGCACCTGCGGAGCGTGTCGACGACGCGGCGGCTTGCGTCGCGGTCGAGCTCGCCGTCGAGGAGGGCGAGGGCGTGGATGGCCCAGTAGAGGAGCCAGGGGCGCGAGGCGTCGAGGCCGGTAAAGTGCTTGGGGAGGGGCTGGGTGAGGAGCTTTGTGAGGTAGCGCGCGTGGGTGTCGCGGTGGAGGGCGGGAGGGGCGGTCGCGGCGAGGTGGTCGGTGAGGAGGTGCGAGATGGCCTGCTCGGCGTCGTGCTGGAGACGGAGCGTGTCGGACGAGGGGACGCCGTCCGAGGGAGTCGAGATCCAGGGCGCGGTGAGGACTGTCGGGCGGGGGGAGGGGAGCGA
>Ga0308169_10003369_pt1 | contig 15670 bp, 24 predicted proteins | sample PhyBR1_2_FD_202139 | JGI IMG/M metagenome (GOLD analysis project Ga0308169, IMG submission 202139) | Phyllosphere microbial communities from UC Gill Tract Community Farm, Albany, California, United States - DLSLSB.R1 | ecosystem: Host-associated > Plants > Phyllosphere > Unclassified | place... | reverse complement strand
CTTTGCGTGCCTCCCTCCTCCCTTCCTCGCGATCCACTCGTCTCGCGCCCCAGCTCTTCCACCGGCTGCCTCTGCCCCCTCGCCTACGGGTATCGTGTGCCCGACACCCCTCGCCACGATGTGCATTCCTCCATTGGTTAGCGGGATGATATCGGAGATCCCGGGCTGAAATTCACTTCAGAGAAGCAGCATCAGTGCTCGGTGCCAGTGCACAAGGCGATTGCCCTTCACCTCCAGCCCTGGGATTCACAGCAGCAGGAAGATGGCACCGTCCTGGCATGCAATGTTCGCCGACGTGAAGGCATTTGCCACTCAACCTCCGAGTGGCGAAGTGGCTTGAAATCTCTCGGTGCCCCGTCATCCAGCGCGCTACCAAGCTACACTCTGGTCGTCTCTCGTTGGGGTGAATATGCATATCGACATAACATTAAGTAGCCTGAAACAATCGCCATGCCATCATCCTCCCGCTTATCTTGTCTTGATGATACCGGCGTTGATCAGCTTCTGGACCTTGGCCGCAATCTGTTGTCAGCTCGCATACACCGGAACCGCATGTCCAGCTCACCATAGGGTTCTTCATGTGGTCCATCAACGCCCTAGGGTCCTGTTGCGAGTCCGCCAAGATTTCTGCCCGTCAGCGCCGTGCGGAGATATGGTTGCTTGAGCTCACGTCGCATCAGCGGATCCGCCATGATCTCGGCCACTTCCGGATCTCGCATGGCCCGCGCGTACGTCTGCTCGTCCGTCTCGCCCTGTCGCTCCTGCTGCATTTCCCGCATTATGCTCTGCATGTTTGTCTCGAGCTCGCGCGTGTGCTGAGGGTTAGCTCCGCTCAAGTCAAGTATCGCAACTCACCTTCTTCTCGACGTCGGCGTCCGTGGCCTTCTGCAGCGTCTCGAGCGCCTTCGAGTGCTCCTTCATTGCTTGCTCCGTAAGTGCCTTTCGGATGTAAGCTTTGATGAACGTCGGGTCGATCTTGATCGCTGCCTCGGCGTCCTTGAGCGCCTCGGGCATGGCCAGAAGCTTAGTATACGCCGCTGCTCGGTTGTTGAGCGCTCGCGGGTCGGATCTGGCTTGAGCTGTGCACACACAACAGTCATCCATTGCAACTCACGGGAGACGCTTGATGGCCTCAGTGTAATGCTTGACAGCCTCGGCGAACTGGCCCGCTTTGAACGCGGTGTTACCGGCTTCTCGCGCTTCCTCAGCCTTGGCCGGGTCGATGTACGCCTGCCTGTCCGCCTCGGCCTTGGCCTTCTCCGTCTCGCGCAGCTTCGTGAGGATGTCGGGCGTTCGGTGCTCGGTCAGCGACTTTTGGAAGAACTTGATCGCGTTCTCCAGATCGTTCTGCTTAAGGTAGGCGGATCCGATTCGGCCGAACGCCTTGGCGAACAGCTTGTAGTCGGCTCGGAGGGATCGTCCCTCCTCGATCGCTTTCTCGCACGTCTCGATCGTTTTAGGGTAGTCTCCCTGCTCGAAGTAAACGGCTGGCGTGAGCTCATGCCTGAGGGGATACGATGAGCTCACCACTCAGGTTGGTCAAGAACGTGACGTCTTTGGGCCAGGTGTCCCAAGCCTTCGTGTAGTGCGCGATTGCCTCTTCGAATTGGCGCGCCTTGTATGCCGTGTTTCCCTTGGTCTTCTCTTCGATAGCGACAGCCTTCGCCTGCGCCTCCTCGTCATCCACCTCCATTGGCTCCTCCTTTGGCTCCGGAGCAGGGGCGGGGGTAGGCGAGGGCTTAGCAGCGGGTGTGGACTTTGGTGCCGGGTTAGATTCCGACTCGGCCTGGAACGACTGCGACTCGCCAGCCGACGATCCGCCCATACCTGGCGGCATCTCGTTCGATCCCTCTGGTCGCTCCATCGCATCCTGACGTCAGCGCGTTCATGACGACCCGGGGCAAACTCACGATGTCAATGCCCATAGCCACGCCCAGCACTGTCAACATCCTCGGGTCCCCCATCATCCCCTGCAGATCCGCCTGACCGCCCTTCTGCAGCGCCTCGACCTTTCTCCTGAATCCCGGGTCGAGCATCGCATCCCTCGTCTTCGGGTGTGACTCGAGCTTCTTGATCAGTCCCGGATCCGAGAACATCCGTCCGAGCCCCATATCCCCTCCGCCGAAAGGACCGTTCTCGTCCTGCTCCATCGCCTTCTTGACCTCCTCGAGACCTCGCTTGAGGACGTCGTTGGACGGGTCGGCCTGCAAACCTTCCTCATAGGCGATCACAGCCTCCGGGTATTGGCGCAGTCCGTGCAGGGCGGCACCTTTACGGGCGTGACCCTTGGCGAACGACGGGAGGATCTCGATGCACTGCGGAAGGAGTCAGCTACGCACTTGCGGTAACAAGGTCCGATCTCACCTTCTCGGCGTCCTCAAGGGCGCCCTGGTAGTCCTTTGCGCCGGCTTTGGAAGCTGACCGGTTCGAGTACAGGACATGGTTGGACGGATCGAGGGCGATGGCCTCGGAGTAGAGCCTGGTTGCTGTGGGGTAATCTTTCGCTGAGAATGCCTTGTTGGCCTCGGCTTTGAGAGCGTTTGCCTGCGGGTCAGCGGCTGCACTCATCATCAGACAGGCGGACCTCCACCCGGGAAGCGGATTCAGAGAAGCGTTCCAAGAACGCGGAAGGCCGGTCACACACTCACGTCAGACATCGTGCTACTGTATCTGCTTGCTGTCGGGGTGTGATGCAGAGCGCGGCGTGTGGTAGCTTTTGTAGTCGATTCGAGCAAGTGACCAGCAAGAGGAGGGTCCCTTATGGAAACCTCTCGAAACCGGGTTGGACCAGCCGGGAATGGACGGACACGTCGGTAATCTCCGCTCGCTGGACAGGTCCCGGGTATTCGGTAGAGTGAGTTGACATCATCCTTCTCCATCTACCTTGAACGACGAGGTGACAGACTGACCAGCATGTCCACCTCGAAAACAACAAACCGGAAGCGCTCATACAGTGCGCTTTTATACGTTGACGTTAATACCATGCCGACAAGTGAGTCCAGCCAAGGAGCCGGAAGTACGGACGAGGATGAGATGGCCAAGGTGCGTGCTCTATAGAAACCTCTCGAAAGAGCCGGGCTGCCCGGAGACCGTCATGCAAGCCCAAAACTGGACGCAGCTTACCTGCAGAAAGCTCGATTCAGCGCGTCGAAGAGCGCTAACGATCTCACCGGCGACACATATATCTCGACCGTTCGACAAGAAGCGGACAACATGCAGGACGACGCGCGGGCGATCTGCGCTTCCCTCTCACGCGCCGAGGCTGCACGTCTTGTTGCCGCCGTCGAAGAATTTCGCGAATACGAGCGCAAGCTAGCTGGGGACAAGGCAGACTCCAACTTCCCGGAGCAGCGCGCAATCGTACACCAGCTCGGGGTCTCTGGCGTCGTCGATCTCCTGCAGCGTGGACTAGAGGCGGCGGATACGATTTCGGCCATTCGCCAGCGTGGTGTCCTTACCAAGGACGAGTTCGAGGCGATAAAGCCCGTGAACGCTCAAGATTTGGAAGGCGGCGTTTATCTGGATTGCGGCCCCGTCGATGGAGACCCAGCGATGATCGCCTACTATCTGGGTTCGAGCTGCGCGCGTCAGCCCAAAGGGCACGCCAAGCTTACCGGCATCGCTAGACGAGTTATCGGCGAGCACGGCGACCCGGTTTATCGGGCAAAGTTTCCGTCGCATCATTACACAGTCGGATATTTGACCGGCACGCCGCACACGTATACCGTGCTATGGAGATTGGGCGATAATCAGCTGGATGAAATATGTCTGAAGGTTGCCACGGCCAGTGGTCACGAGCTCGGGCGCACGCGGATTGCCTCGGTCACGCTCTTAGAGACATATCTGATCATACTGCTTGGAACGTATACTGGGCAGCCAGATGAGCTCAACAGGCTCTTACGAAGGCGAAACGTTCTCAGCAACCCATTGACGAAGGCTGCGAATCGGAGCTTGCCGCTGGGTTCAGTAGGCCCGATGTTCAAGGCGCTCATAACGGTGGATCCTGAGCTTGATGATGCCGCGCTCAAGGCGAGTCCTCACGTACGGGCTCATGTATGACACTGGAGCTGATCTCAGCGCTTCGAGGAGGAGTGTCTGGAGGGAAAGCACGGGCCGAACGCCAAGCGAGACGCTCGATCCAAAGCGGCATGGCGTGACGGAACCAAACGCGTGAGTGTTGACATGAGTCCACGCATGCCCTCCTTCAAGCCCGTTGATGCCTTGACACCGGGTCCCAGCTTCGCAATTGCCCAGTCGACTCGTGGCCCAGGCACATCGGCTGCTCCACCACAAAGTTGCCAATCTTGCCATGCTGGACAGAGTGCATGTCCAAAGAGAGCCGGACGCTCATGTGCAGTTGACACTCAAGCGACGTGGGATGACCGAAGGTCTCTGCGTGACCCTCGCGACCACGCAGGGCTTAAAGGACTGGATGGAAAGCGCCTGCCAGTCGATTGAGGGCTAGAAGCCTTCTTTCGCCGGCAAAAAGGCCGATCTCTGGATCCCAATGGGGTGTCCGGACGCGCTTCGAGAAGGAACCGAGGCGACCTTCCATTTTCGACCCGGCCCCGAAGGACTCAGATATCATCCTGCTCACGTCCGCCTAGAGATAAGCGTCGGCGGAGCACTAATTGCAACACTGGATATCTCGGCTGCAACTGCTTCAGATAGCTCGCGCATTGCCGCCGTGAACAGTAAGGAGAAGAGAAAAAAAAAGGCGGTCTTCATGAACGAGAGAGTCCGGTTTGAGATGTGCTGCCGGATATTTGAGAAGTGGCATTTGTGTGAGTCCACTGTCCATGGCTTTGCTGTCTAATTGATCAACAGAGCATTGCGATAGATATTCAGGTCAATTAGATGGCTGAAGATGTTCCGTGAGAGACTATGCGATCATCCATGCAAGCATTTGCGGCTGGCCGGGATGGTTCAACCCTCACGCACGACTTCGTCGTCTGCCAGGGGGATCGCAGCCAGCCTGGGGGCACATATCTTCTGCTCCCCGGAGGTGTTGAAGAAGGGATTGGTCTTTTGCCCGGCAGTCGTGCTTCCCTTTTCCCTCTCTTTTCCCCCTTTCCCGGGATCTCAGACTGCGCCGGGGCTGAAAGACTAGGGCAGAACCCGGTCTTGGAGAAGGCTTGAGGTGGTCCGCCGCGGTCCAATACAATTCTGTGGCCGCGCCCGAATTTCCATCGAATCGGCCCTGCCCGCGTTTCCCGGACTCGGACCAGTCGGCTAAGTCGAGTCGACCTTGCACACAGTTACAACTGCCCTCTCACCGCTCACAGTAAACAAAGATGAACCGCTGACAAATGGACCATGGCCAGTCGCGGGAAGTCGATCCTACGCGTCCTCCACCGAACGCGCTTCAGCCCTGAAACGATCCAGCAAATCATCGCCAAACCGCTTCCCCCGCCCCGTCTTGCATTTCCTCACCTATACTACGAGCCATTCACGCGCTATGCCACCGAACGGCAGGGCTCATACGCCAATGGCTGGGAGAGGCAGCGCTTCCCGTTCGTCCCAGAGAGACTGCCTCGTCTGCCTGAGATCCATGACCCGGTGATACGCGAGCGGGTGTTCACGCACCTGAGTGCGAGGACGGAACTGCCGAAGCGAGGTCTCAAGCACAAGCGGGTGATGGACCGGTGGCTAGAGTCGTATAAGCGGTACGAGGGGCTTGGGGATGTGGTGATCAACCACGCGGCGTCGCTGGCGGCCGAGAAGAGCCGGACGAAGGCGGTGAGTCTTGGCCTTCGCGGCCATGCAGCCCGGCGGCGCCATCCCGGTGTGTGTGTGTAATGCTGATCGCGCAGTCTTATGGGATCGCGATCAAGCTGCTGTCGAACAACACCCTGTCGTACCTCAGCTACAGCTACCAATTACACCACGAGCTGCGCCACATCAACCCTGAAATGCGCCAGCCGCCGCAGAAGATCTTCGCGGACATCTTCGAGGCTTATAGTGAGGCGTTTACCGTCCCGCGACCTGGCTGACGTCAGTCGGAGCGATGTATGTCGAAGCGGAGAGCAGGGGAGAGGAACAATTGGTGTTCGACTGGCTGGCTGAGCTATTCGACCCCTCAAACTGGCCCGAATGGCCGACCGCGACGGAGCCGTCGTGGAAGGAGAAGCACGCCACGGTCGATGCCGCCGCGCTTCACCGGATGCTTCGGACGATCATCAACAGGCCTGCTTCTCGCGGTGTACCCATCAACAAGCTGCCGCGGCGCGGTGCCGAAGCTGGCGACGCCTCGGTCGCGGCAGGCGAAATTGCGGTGCAGACGACGACGTCCGGCCGAGTCACTCGGCGTAGAGGGCGGAGAACGGCGTCAAAGGCCGACAGGGTTGCCAAGAACAGGCCGGTTACATCGACGCTCAAGGTCAACCCGTACAAGGCGTTGTTGCTGGCGCGGAGGGCGGCACAGTATGCGATGCTGCGGGAAGAGCAGCGGCTGGCCGGGATGGTCCAACCCTCACGCAAGACTTCGTCGTCTGCCACCGGATCATCACCATCACCAACACCGGAGAGATCGCAGCCAGCAAAAGCGGCATCGACCTCCTCGACATCGTCTCTGCCGCATCCACCTGCCAGTCTGGTGGTCGTTCGTGCCGGGCCGCCTTCCTTACCGGGAGCTTGGCTGCGGATGAAGATGGCGCGTATGCGTGCCGCCCATAGAAAGTGAGCTTGGAATGTGTATGGAATGACGACACGTGCATGCACCGCGATGACGAGGAAGCCGGGGTGGCTCTTGTCTGGTTGTACTAACAGTTGCTGAGGCGGAGAATGAGGACGTTGGTGGCTGCAAAGTTGAGCTTCCTCCTGGCGGCCTCGGGGTCAAAGCGGATCCCGTCGAAATATGTCCGGTTCACGCACCAGCGCGTCGGATGTTGATCGCCAGAGTGGGCTGATGGTTCGGCTCCTTTTGGTCAACCCCGCTGCCCAAACCGGCATCGCCATGCCAGTGCACCCTCCTTTGCTCGCGCACGTTTCTAATTGGCGGCGGTGATCTCGCACGCCGGGCTCAAGGATAGTTTCCTGCCCGGCAGAGGACCTGAGTCATTCCGTCGACGCTGAGGTGGACGCCGCGGCTTGCTGCCGGGAAGAGGACCCGGCGACTGAGCTCGTAAAGGCTGAGCCCATATGATTATTCATGCGATCATCCGTGGCAAGATCAAACGAGACGAGGTACTATACTGTTTCCGGTCCCCGGCCAGTCCTCCACGCTCTCCACGCCGCCCGGCTCACTTCGGGCCGTCGATGATGCACTTGATGACCGGCTTTCCATCTGGCCCTTTACCCGCCTTGGTGGCCTCGAACGCCGCCAGAGCATCGTCGAACGCGTACCGCTGCGTCACCAGGGGTTTGAGGTCGACCAAGCCGCGCTCGACGAGCGAGATGGCAAACTCGTAATCGCCCGCTCCGTACCGGAACGAACCGACGATGTGAAGCTGCTTCGAAATGATCTGAAAGAAGGAGACCGGGAGGTTCATGTTGGAACCCATGCCGACGGCGACGAATGTGCCCCTGTCTGTCAGTCGTGACGCCAAGTAGCTGCTGGTTGACTCACGCCGGCTTGAGCAGGTGCATGGACATGGCCACGCAGGATGGGGCGCCCGTCGCGTCGATGACGAGGTCGATGGCGCCCCGACCCAGCGCGGGGATGCCGAACTGCTTGCGCAGCTCTTCGGAGGCACGCGCAGCGTAGGCATCCGAGTCTTCGCCCTGGTTCTTCGCGACCTGTCATGAGCGAGGAGGGCATCGTCCAAGATGGAACATGCCAGACGTACAGGGATGGCGATGTCCGTCGCGGCGTAGCTCTTGGCAAAGTCCAGGCGCTCCTGGTTGATGTCGACCGCGACGATCTTCCTGGCCCCGAGCGCCTTGGCGACGGCCATGCACAGCAGACCGACGGGTCCACAGCCGAAGATCACGACGACCTGGTTGGACCTGCACTTGCCGAGCGTGGCGACCGAGTGCACGCCGACGGACAGGGGCTCGATCATCGCACCATCTTCGAACGAGACGGTGTCGGGGATGGGGTGGCACAGATCGGCGGGGAGGACGTAGTATCGCGCGAGGGTGCCGTAGATGGTGGGTGGAGTGGCTGCGAAGCTCATGTGTGGGCAGAGCTGCGAGTCAGTCGGGTGTACCGACGAAACACAACGAAAGCAACCGCCCAAATGTGCTGGTTCCTCTTCTTCCTCCTGCCTCCTTCCACCCCCCGCCTGTCGCGGTCCACCACAGCCGCAAGAGGGGAAAAGAACGGAGACTCACCTCATAAGCACCGCTCTTGCAGACCCCACAGGTCCTACACGAGACCCCCGGCTCGAGCGCCACGCGCATGCCCTCCTTCAGCCCCGTCGACTCCTTCACGCCCGGCCCGAGCTTGGCAACTGTTCCACTCGACTCGTGGCCCAGGCACATCGGCTGCTCTAGCACAAAGTTCCCGATCTTGCCATGCTGGAGGTAATGCACGTCGGAGCCGCAGATCCCCGTCTTCTCAATCTTGACCAGGACCTGGTCGTCTTTGATCTCCGGGACGGGGCGCTGGCGGGTCAGCCCAGCTTCAGCCGGCCGGATGTTTCAGCAGGACCACTCACGTCCTCGTATTTGACATTCTCGATGCCGTGCAGCACGAAGCTCGGGTTGTTCTGGACGACCATGGTGAGTAGCTGTTTTACTGTGAGATGGGAGGAAGGGATGGCAATGGGGATGCATGGGCTTTGGCTTCGCTTTGCTTATAGGAAATGGTCCGTACTTGGGCTGTGTCGGATAACGACCGGCAATTCTCGACCTCTTGGGCTGCCCATCTACCGCCTTTTCCCTGGAATTCCTCCGGCCTCTCTCGGGCGGTTTCCGCTGAGATCTCGCCCGAATCGTTGGGTGAGCCCGAAAGTCTGTCCTCGTTTGTTGTTGGTCTTTCATCACATAGATTAACAGGTCTCATGAAGCGGAAAGCATCTCCAGGCGCCTCGTCGCGATCGTCAGCCACCCCGGCGCCGTCCATAGCGCTACCCCAGACGTCATCCGCCCCGCACCTCGACGCACCGTCATCGCCTGCGCCCGTACACGATGAACCGTCCGTCCCTGGCCCCTCGCGTAGTGGTACAATCGCGACCCCCGCTCGCGGTCTGCCGGTCAAGGAAGAACGCACAGAAGCGCGTATGGGCGTGATAATTCCCGGTAGTGCAGACGGAGGACCGGGCGAAGAATGCTACATGTGGGCAGATCTGCCCATGAACAAGCAGGGTGAGTCGGGCCAGACATCGAGCTCGTCGCGCTGACGTTAGGCTACCGCTACATGCCCTGCCGCGCTTCGCCCAACGAGTCGCCCGTGCCGACCTGGCCGTTCAAGCGGACGATACGCGGACCACTCGAGTGCCCGCTGGTACACATATCATGGCTTGACCGGTCGTCCTTTCTCAAGATGTCGAGCACAGCAAGCTCAGTTACGACCGACCGGGGTTTTCGCTCAGCTCGCGCGAACGTCGGTGTGCGCCAGGGGACGTGGTACTACGAAGTCATTGTTGCTCGCGGGGACGGTGACAGGGGAGGTGGAGCAGGCACGGGAGGGGATCACGGCAATGCGCATGTTCGGGTTGGGTGGGGGCGGCGTGAGGCCCTGTTGGATGCACCGGTGGGTGCCGACGGGTACAGCTACGCCATACGCGATGTGGGAGGGCAGAAGGTGCACATCTCCCGGCCAAAGGAGTACGGCAGGACGTTCAAAACCGGCGACGTGGTCGGATGCCTGATCAGCCTTCCAGAACGCCACGACGATCTGGAGACGATACAGCGTAAACGTATACCGATCGCATACAAGGATCAGAGCTACTTCGAAATGGACGAGTACGGAGTACAAAAGGAGATGGAGGCGCTGGTGGACAGGGAGGGCAAGGTCGCTGCAGCTGCTAAAGCCGCTGCGGAGGCCGCGGCCGTGGCGAACCAGGACGAGGAAAAGACCAAGCCGACCAAGAAGAAGAAGAAGAAGGACGAGGACGAGGGTGATCTGGCGACGACGACGCGCGAGCTGCCGATACTGAAGGGATCGAGGATCGAGTTTTTCCTCAATGGCGAGGCGCTCGGAACGGCCTTCGAGGACATATACGACTTTTCGCCCCTCCCACCGATACCCAACCCGCTCGCCAAGAAGCCCGAGGCGATGCTGCACGACGACGGGACATTGGGGTACTACCCGATGGTGTCGTGCTTTGGCCGGGGCAAGCTGCAATGCAACTTTGGCCCGGAATGGCGGTACCCGCCTACTACCCCGGCGCGGCCCATGTCGGAGCGGTACGACGAGTTCAAGGCGGAGGAGGTGGTGCTGGACGAGAGGGACGAAGCGAGGGATACCATCAGGCTCAAGGCGGAGCTGGAGGAGATCGAGGCGCGAAGGACTGCGGCGGAGGCAAAGATCGCAGCAGCAGCGAAGAGGAAGGCAAATGCTGCGGCGAACAAGAAGAAGCGGAAGGGGACGGAGACGCCCTTGGGGACGCCTAGGGGTACTCCGGGAGGAACACCAACGCCCGCGCCGGATGACGTCAAGATGGAGAAGGAGAATGCGGCATCGAGGGCGGGCACAGAGGAGCCGGTTAAGGTGGAAGAGGATGGGGATGTCAGTATGGCATTGCAGCGGGGTCAGGGGCAGGGAGACGGGCTGGAGGATTCTGAAGAGGGCGTCAAGTGGACATAGCGGTGGTGGCTGAGAGAGCGATACTGTCCGGGAGAGGGGACATATGACGAGGAGCGAAAAACACGGGCACAAGGAGACCCTCTCCTACGCTTGGTTCTGGTTCTCGGCTGCCTGACGTGGCCATATAGCGCCGACAAGGATGTTTACCGAACATGCACCGATTGTTCACGTCAGGTGCAAGGAGCGGAGATGACCGACGAGTAAGCTGATTACGATGACGTAGAGCGTTTCAAAGTCGACCTCGGAGCAATCATTCCCGTCTGAAAACGTTGTTCTCGTCTCGTCGCTTTGTGTTCTTGGTCCCGGCATATCATGAGGTGCCTATCCGCTCTACCCAGGGCGCTAGGGCGGGCCTCGGCACTACGCACCCATTCCATTCGCCCGCTGCATGCCTGTGCGCGTTGGTCCGACGCGCACACGACCAAAACACCCGTCGAAGGAGCGACCGAGATATCCCATTCCGACTTCTTATCCTCCGCTTGCCCCAAGTCCGATTTCAATCCCACCCAGACACCTTCCGCCGGCCTGGAGGCTGCGGACCAATGGAAGGGCAAGCTGTCACCTACGACCTCGCACTTGTTCAAGCTGATCCTGCCCTTGCCCAAATCGAACGCCGACCCGCAACCCACCGCCTTTCTCTTACATCCCTCGCAGCCGCTCTCGCACCTGTCTCGACTCATCGCCGGGAGCCTGCCCCCGCATCATCGGGACGTCGAGATCAGCTACCTCGCCCTGACTGGACCGGAGTCCGATCTGGACTCGCATCTCCGTAATGCCGCCGAGGAAGAGGCGGACCTGCCAGGACGAGAGGATCTCAAGGGGCGACAAGAGGGCGGGCCGTTCTTGCATGAGCGCGAGAAGGACAAGGGGAAGCTTCAGGAAGTGTCCTGGTCGCAGAGCACGGACCTGTCGGACTTTATCAAGCAGAGCTGCTTGGACGAGCGGTTCAAGATCCAGATCAAGCCGCAGAAGGAGGACCCGGTGGTCAAGGATATGACGCTCGAGGTGGTCATACCGAGCTTTGAAAGCAGGACGACGTACCTCCGGCGGAGGTTGCTGGAGCTCACTAAGGAGCTGGACGGGATGACCAAGCAGAAGAAGCTGTACGTGGATCTAGGCAGAAGGATGGTGGATCGCGCTGACGGCCGCTGTAGGATCGACGTCGAGGCGCACGAGGGCGCGAGGAAGATCATCGTCGCGGGGCTGATCGGCGGTCTGGGCTACTGGGCCGCGGTGATCCGTTGGAGTACGTTCTGGCCGAGAAAGATCCGTTACCAGCGCTCGCTCACACGCAGCCTTCTTCACGGACGCCGGATGGGACGTGATGGAGCCGGTGACTTGGGCCGTGGGCTTTGGCTGCCTGCTCGCTTCCGCTGCGTTCTTGGCGTAAGTTTGGTCAGGGAGGAGCTGATGACCTGGCAGCGCCATCTTCCCGACCACGAATGGAAGCGGAAGCTAAGTCCAGGTACCACAACCGCGAAGTCAGCTACTCGTCCATCCTCGACCTGTCCGTCACGGCGCGACAGCAAGCCCTCTACGGCAAACACGGGTTGGACATCGAGCGGTGGACCGAGATGGGTACGTCGGCGTCCTCTCTCAGCTTCCAGCACCCTCCAGGTCATCGCTCGAGCGGGGCCACCGAGTTCTGATTCCCGCTGACCCGCAGTGGCCGAGGCGAAGGGCATCCGGAAAGAAATCATCCGCATAGCGGCCGATTACGACATAGAATGGAAGGGCGAGCTGGAGAACCTGGCCAAGACGGCCCGGCGGTCGCGGTCCATGATTGAGCGGCAGGAGGACGAGGCGAAGAAGATCGATATCGACAAGACGATCGATGAGGCGGACGAGCTGGCCAGTCACAGTAAGGAGCAGAAGGAGAAGGACAAGGCCGCCCAGCGGAAGGGCGAGGTGGAGAAGAAGGTTCGGGTCGGGAAGGAGGAGAGGAGCAGTGTGGAGATCGGCGAGGACAAGGCCAAGCAGCTCGCGAAAAAGTAGGCGGCGTAAGGCAGCGCATAGCCGCAGGCTGCCGACCCGTAGCCCATCTTCCCTGTCCTCGTCTCCTCGCCTGGTCCTCTCCGGTGTGAGACGGCACGGGCGGTGAATCTCAGGTCAGAGCATCTCACGTTCTAAACATCTATACCTTGCACATACACGTACAACGATCGTTTGACGACAGCACGAGCGAACGGATGTAGATCACTGCTAGACTCCTCCCGTTTGATCGTGATTCATGCTGTGCATAAGTGTACATGACTTCTAGCCTGTCTATCCCTGCTCGGGGGAAGTGCTTTTCGGCGTTGCAACCTGCTGTCGCGTCCCTCCATCTCCTGCTCGAACCACCCGTTCCCCTCGTTCTCACATCTCCCCGTCCGCGACTCATTGCCCATTCGACAGCCCCTGCAGCACGGTCGTACTCCTCTTGGCATCCAGGAACAAATCTCCCAGCTCGCCAATATCCTCCACGCCGACTTCCGTCCGGCCCTGCAGCTTCGCCAGGATCGCCGCGGGCGTGAGCAGCTGCAGTGCATATCGCAGACTGCTCTTCTCGCCCTCGTCTGCCAATCTGTCCAGCGCGTCTGGTCTCGTGCTGATCCCCTCGACCTTGCACCGCAGCTCGACGACCTGTCGAACCTCGTCGCGCGAGTACGGCGCCGTCTTGACGATCATGCACCGGTCGAGCAGGTCGATGGGGATGCCGTGGGGTGAACGGATCCCCTCCCCCGAGCCGCCCACGACGCCGTCGTACTCTGTTCCCCGGATGGTCGACATGCCCCGGTTGGACGCGAGGACGACGTACGGCGACATGGGGGACTCGAGCGCGCGGTTCAGGTACGTGAAGCACTCCATGTCGAGCATGTGCACCTGGCGTCAGGCTTTCGGTCCAGGGGACATGGTCGCGGCCGTGGCCTTGTCTGACATTGCGCCACTCACCTCGTCGATGAACAGCACGCCCGGGACGAGCTCCGCCACCCCCTGCTCGATATACCTGTCCACGACCTTGTTGATCTCCCGCCTGAGCTTGTCCGTCACCTCGGTCCGTCCGCCCTTTACCAGCTGCCCCATGACGCTCATGATATCCTGTCCGCCCTGCGGCCGTGCGTTTGCCATGTCCAGATCATGCAGCGTCACGTCCTGCACCAGCTCCTTGCGCTTGTGCACGTCGCCCTTCGGGAGCGGGACGTACTCCTCCGCCTCGAGGTCGAACTCTGACGCGTAGGCATCTGATCGCCCCACGCGCTTGACCGCGCCCGTGTTCGCCTCGATGTAGATCACGTCGCCGACGACGACACGCTCCTTCTGGATCGCCTCGTACACGGACGGATCGAGCCGGAGCTGCTTCGTCCCCTTGACGGTCTTGAGCCCGACAATGACGTGCGAGATCGTCTTGCCGTAGCCGGACAAGGGGTTCTCCGCCTCGGACGGCGTGAGCTCGGTCACTTCGCCCTCGTACACCTCTTTCGTCTCCTTGATCCGCAGTCCTGCCGTCAGTCATCCGTACAGCATGGAAGAAAGCCTGGACACACCGATGGCGCGCCGGAAGGCACTGCCCAGCACCTCAGTCTTCTTCACCTCGCCAGAGTACACCTCGGACCCGACCATCGCGCAGAAGGGCACCTTGCTGCCCAGCTCGTGGCTCATCGCCAGCGCCATCGCCGTCTGCCGTCAGTGTCCGTCCACCTGCATCCCGAGCCAACGTCAGGCTGGCCTTCGCCCACGCCGCGTTCCATCGTTCCATTGTCCATAGCCCGCCCGACGCACCTTTCCAGTCCCCGGCGGACCAACGAGCAACAACGGCCTCCCCGCATGTCGTCCAAGCTTGAGCAGACTCAAATGGACGCCGAGGGCCTCCCGCGCCGAGCGCTGACCCACGAACCCCTGCGACTGGTCCATCGCCGTGCCGTCATCTGCGAGGCCCAGTCCTTTGATGTGCGAATGCGTTGCTATACGCGACTCCCGGGTCGCTTGCGGCGGAGGCGGCTGGGTGATGATCCCTCCAGGCTGGGCGGATGGGGCGGTCGAAGACGATGCCATTGTGTGAGGCTGGTGTGAGGGTGAGAGGCGGGTTGAGTGGAAGTGACAACAAGCAAGTGCTGGTGGGTTGAGCTCGGAGGGATTATTTCCGAAAATGATTTTAGGCATTTAATCCCGGCAATGTTGCGACGTTTATGCCAACGGCGAGCTCGCACATTTCGACAACGACGACGACAAGACCGAGCACAGCGCCATCATCACCAAACCACTCTGGCACGTCCTGCGTAAAGTCCCAGCCGCCATCGAGGGCAGAACCAAGATCGGAGACAGACCGAATCGCTCTTGAAATCCTACAAACGACGGCCCGGCCACCATGCCTCGTCTCCTCCGCGGTCTCCAGCCCCTCGCCCGAGGGACCCGCTCTACCCCGCTCGCGAGGACATCCCCCATCTCGCCCATCACCATCGCCCCAGTCCGCCAAATGATCCGCATGCCCTCCGCATACCCCCTCTCTACCCTTTCCACCCTCTCAACACCGGCGACATCACCCCTCCGTTCGTCCCTCGCCCGGCTCCCGGCTCTCGCTACACCGACGCTCGGCACGCAACCGCTGCAGATCCGAACGGCGGTGCTCGGAGCATTCTACCAGCCCTCGACGCGGAAACGGAAGCGCAAGCACGGGTTCCTGGCGCGCGTGAGGACGAAGAACGGGCGCAAGATGCTCAAGCGGAGGGCGCTCAAGGGCAGGCGGTTCTTGAGCCATTAGTGGGGGGAAGACAGGTTGCGGGGCCCGAGGCTGCTTCGGTGCGCGAAAACTGCCGCTGGGGTGATATGAAGTGGGAAGGAAGCTGGGTGGAGGGGGGTCCTAGAACTGTGAAGACTGGAGGACGACGAGAACGACGACAGGCTGTCCCGGCCGTATTACGCCGCGAGTGACCCAGCTACCATGCAACAACGCGTGATCATGCCATACGTATCTCACAAACAGATCTCAGTAAGTCGTTG
>Ga0308169_10003367_pt1 | contig 15674 bp, 14 predicted proteins | sample PhyBR1_2_FD_202139 | JGI IMG/M metagenome (GOLD analysis project Ga0308169, IMG submission 202139) | Phyllosphere microbial communities from UC Gill Tract Community Farm, Albany, California, United States - DLSLSB.R1 | ecosystem: Host-associated > Plants > Phyllosphere > Unclassified | place... | reverse complement strand
CGGTAGAAGCCCGTAAGGCACTCCGCTGCGGTGACACCCCTCTAGGCGGGGTTCCGATTCGCGTCAAACACTATCTTTCATATTTGTGGCAATTTTCTCGGGTTGGCGCGTTTAGGACGCCCCACCCCCCCCTGCCGGTGCTGACGAAGCGCTTGTAACTGCACTTCATTCCGCCGCCGGAGATCGCCAAAGGATGCCCCCGCGTCCTGTGGCACGCACCATCCGTCTTTAGGGCCTCGCCTTAAGCGCTTGTGAAGGCCCATATCGCTACATGCCCGATACGATGGATACCGCGATCCCTGCCCCCCCGCCGGCGAACGTGCCCGAGACCCTGTCGGCGCCCGGGTCCTCGGACGCGCCGGGCGCGCCCTCCGGACCGACCTCGCTCGCCGGGCAGGTCCGCAGCGCGCTCATATGGCGATCGGGCAGCCAAATCGTCGCGCAGATGGTGCAGTGGTGCGCGACCTTCCTAGTTATCCGCATCTTGGCGCCTGCCGATTACGGCCTGTTCGCGATGTGCCAGGTGGTTCTCACCTTCATGGCGATGCTCAACGGCTATGGCTTGGCGAGCGGGCTGATCCAGCAAAAGGAGATCAGCGAGCGCGAAGTCCGGCAGCTGTTCGGGATGCTGATCGTTTTGAACATCGGGCTTGCCGTCGCGCAGCTCTCACTCGCACCACTCGCCTCCGCCTATTATCGCCAGCCGATCGTCGGCGACATGCTCCGCGTCCAGGCGCTGCTCTATCTGACGACGCCCTTCATCGCGCTCCCGTATGCGCTCCTCTCACGGGCGATGGATTTCCGTCATCAGGCCAAGGCGAACATCACCGCGTCGATCGCCTCGGCCAGTGCCGCGCTCGGCGGTGCACTTTATGGTCTCGGGGTATGGACGTTGGTGTTGGCGCCGATTGTGCTGTTTAGCGTGCGCGGCGCGATGATGACGTGGAGCGCGCGGTCGCTGGTCTGGCCGAGCTTTGACTTTCGCGGCGCCGGGACGATCGCGCGTTATGGCGGGGTGATGGCCGCGGGGCAGCTGTTCTGGTTCCTGCAGAGCCAGACCGACGTGTTCATCGCCGGGCGCAGCTTTTCGCCGCACATGCTCGGCATCTATACGACCAGCCTGTTCCTCACGCAGATCTTCGTCTCGAAATTCGTGCCGCCGCTGAACGAGGTCGCCTTCTCCGCCTATGCGCGGATGCAGGCCGATCCCGCCGCGATCGGGCGCGCGTTCGTGAAGGGGGTGCGGATGGTGATGATCGTCGCGATGCCATTCTACATGGGGCTGGCCGCCACCGCCGAGCCGCTGGTGCTGACCGTGCTGGGCGACAAATGGCGCGAGACGGCGCCCATCGTCCACCTGCTCGCGCTGGCGATGCCGTTCATGACGTTGCAGGTGTTGTTCACGCCAGCATCGGACGCGCGCGGCCGTCCGGGGATCGGCGTCCAGAACGGCGCGGTCGGTGCAATGATCCTGACCACGGCGTTTCTGGTCGGCGTGCAATGGGGCCCTACCGGCATGGGCATCGCGTGGATCACGGCGTATCCGGTCTACCTGGCGATCAGCGCATGGCGGACACTGCCGGTAATCGGGGTGCGCGCGCGAGACGTGGCGCTGGCGGTCGCATCACCGGCGCTGGCGGCGATCGCGATGGCGCTGATCGTCGGGCTGGTGGATCGCGGCCTGCCGCCGCTCGACGCGCATTGGCGGCTGTTGGTCCTCGTGGCTATCGGCGCAGCGGTCTATGCGGCGTCGATGCTGATCTTTGCGCGGGCGACGGTGCGCGAACTGATCGCCGTGGTGCGGAAGCAACCTGTTGCTGCCTAGTTTAGCCCCCTGATCTAGGCGGACTGAATGTATTCGCGCATCGCTGCGGCATCGGCTTCGATCCGGTCGATGCGGTATTTGACCAAGTCGCCGATCGAGACGAAGCCGACCAGCGTGTCGCCGTCGATCACCGGCAGATGGCGGATGCGGCGCTGAGTCATCAGCGACAGCGCGCCGATCGCGGACTCGTTTGGCCCGACCGACTTCACCGCGGTGGTCATCACATCGGCGATCCGCCGATCCAGCGCCGCGGCGCCGTCCGATTGCAGGCAGTGGATGACATCGCGTTCGGAGAAGATGCCGACCACCCGGTCGCCATCGAGCACCGGTGCCGCTCCGATCCGCTTCTCCGCGAGCAGTGCCACCGCCTCCGCCACAGTCGAGTCCGGGTGGAGCGACTCTATGCCGCCCTTTCGGTCCTTCAGGATCGTCGCGATCGTCATCTTCGCCTCTCCTCATATGCGTCTGGTGCGCCTGACTTGAGGAAACCATGTTTGCGCGGCAATGTGAAGCGATGACCGATCGACTGCCTGAACCACCGGCCGGGTTGGACGACCCGCATTATGCGGCGTTCGCGTGGGCGCGGTTTCGCGCGATCATGGCGTGGATGGTGCTGGCGGCGGCGATCTGCGTCGCGGCGGTGATTGCGGCGATGGCGCACCTGCAGGGGCCGCTGCATCTGGTGACGATGCTCGCGGTGATCGGCGGGGTCGGCGGATCGGTGATGATGGCCGGGCTGCTGATGGGACTCGCGTTCCTCAGTTCGGGAAGCGGTCATGACGAGGATGTCGCGCGGATCGATTGAACGCAATCCGATCATGACGTCGAACATGAAAAAGGCCGGTGTCGCGTGACGCGGCACCGGCCTTATCAGGTCTCAGCTATGCCCCGGACCAGTCCGGGATGACGGCTTCAGCCTGCGACCTCGTCCGGTACCGCACGAACGCGGCGACGGCGGGGCTTTTCTTCCGGCGCCGCATCGGTAGCGGTCGCTTCGGTCGCCGGCGTTGGCGTTGGCGCCGGCGCGGGCGTCATGGCCGAGATGCCGAGCGATGGCGGCAGGCGGTCCGCATCGAATGCGGTCGGTGCTGCATCTTCGGTCGCAACGGGTGCGTCGAGGCTGCGATCGCGGCGCGGACGACCGCGACGGCGGGGCTGCTCCTCGGTGGCTGCGGCGACAGGCGTCGTCGTCTCGACGGCTTCGATCGGCGGGGCAGCCTGCTCTGAGGCTTCGGTTACCGAACGGACCGCGTCGGCTTCCGAATCCTGGTTGGCGTTGGCGACTTGGACGCTGGTGCGCGGCGTGCGACGGATCGTCTCACGCTGCGGCGCATCGCGGTAGTCGGAGCGGGGCTCGCGGACCTGCTCGTCGCGGGACTGGGTCTCGCGCGCCTGGTTCTCACGGGCCTGGTTCTCACGGGCCTGTGCCTCGCGCGCCTGACCCTGCTCTTCGCCGCTACGCTCGTCGCGCTGCTGCGTATCGCGGGGAGCGTTGCGCTGGTTGCGCTGGCCTTCGCCACGAACCCGGTCTTCGCGCTGACCTTCGTTACGCGACTGGCCCTCGTTACGCTGGCCCTCGTTACGCTGACCCTCATAGCGGGTGTTCTCGTACCGCGGGCGCTCTTCGCGCTGCGGCCGGTCGTCGCGCTGCGGACGATCTTCGCGGTTCTGAGTATCGCGATTCTGGCGGGGGGCGCTCTGGTACTGGCCGTTCTGGCCGCCATTCTGCTGCTCCGCCGAAGCCTGCTGCCCCTGCTGCTCGCCCGAGCGGATCGGTTCGCCCTCGTCGCCGTAATCGTCGTCGCCGTCGAGATCGAACGGCTGCTGACGACGCGGCTGCTGCTGCGCCTGCGGCTGGCTTTCTTCGAAGCGGGCACGCGTCTCGCTCAGGACGCGGAAATAATGGTCCGCGAACTGGAGGTAATATTCGATGTTGACGCGGTCGCCCTGCTGCTGCGCGTCGCGCGCGAGGTTCTTGTACTTCTCGTACAGCTGGCTCGCGTTGCCGCGCGCGCGGCTGTCGATGCGGTTGCCGGTATCGCGACCACCCTGGCCACCGCCGCCACCCTGGCGTTGACCGCCACCACTACCGCCGCCGCCATTATTATTGTTGCCACGACCGCGACGGCGGCCGGCTTGCCGGTTGTTGATCAAGCTTGTGTCCTCAGTCGTCGAACCAAAATCTGGTCGTGCTCCGAAATGCGGTGCAAACCCCCGTCGCGCACCGACGATCTAGACGAGATCGGTGCGTCGAACTTGCCAGGGCCGCCGGACTGCAGCGACCTCAAAGCGAAGGATGCGGGTCATCGCTCTAAACCGACCAATCGTCGAGAGTGCGTGCCCCTGCCCGCGTGATAGCGGGCGGATGGACCATACTACAAGCGAAAACTACGGGTTAGCCCCGTATTCCTGTCGTCGCGACCAGCGCGCGCGGGTTGTTTCCGTAGTCGTGGTGCAGCGCGACGTGCAAACCCTGCCCTTCGAGCATCGCCGTGACGGAGGTGGCTTGCGTCGATCCGATCTCAATGACGGCCGCGCCACCGGGGGCGATCAGCGCGGGGAGTTGCGCGGCGAGGATGCGGTAGTCGTCGAGCCCGTCGCTGCCGGCGAACAGCGCGGCGTGCGGTTCGTGGTCATGGACTTCGGCCGGGAGCTGCTCGTCGGTAGCGATATAGGGCGGGTTGGCGAGGATCAGGTCGAACTGGCCGACGATCGCGCTCGCCCAACTCCCGCGGATGAAGCGGGCGCGGTCGGTCATGCCGAGGGTGGCGGCGTTGGCGCGGGCGTAGTCGAGCGCTTTCGGGGAATAGTCGACGCCGAGGCCTTGTGCCGGCCATTCGTCGAGTGCGGCGAGGAGCAATGTGCCGGGGCCGGTGCCGAGATCGAGCACGGTGGCGGGAGCACGCTCGGCGAAGTGCGCTTGCGCGGCAATCAGGAGCGTCTCGCTGTCGGCGCGGGGGACAAGCGCGCCGGGGCCGACGGCGAGGTCGATCGACCAGAAGCCGCGCGTGCCGGTGATGTAGGCGATCGGCTCGTGGCGGAGGCGGCGGTCGACGAGCGCGGCGAAGGTGTCGGGGAGAGTGTAGCGATCGGGGTCGAGGAGGATCGCGTTACGCTCGACGCCGAGCGCGTGCGCCATGAGGAGTTCCGCGTCGAGGCGGGGGGTGGCGGAGAACGCGAACTGCGCGGCGGCGGTGGCGATCGCTGTCCTTACCCCCCCGCCCGCTTGCGGGAGGGGGTTGGGGGGTGGGCTCGCGCTCACCGCGGACGCACCATCGGCGATAAGTCGGAAGACCCAAGCTCAACGCCCGTCTGGAACCAGCCGCGAGCCCACCCCCCGGCCCCCTCCCGCTTGCGGGAGGGGGGGAAGTAGGAGGGCTCAGCCATCCAGCTGTGCCAGGCGGTCGGCCTCGTCCTGCGCGATCAGTGCGCCGATCAGTTCGTCCATCTCGCCTGCGACGATCTCCGGCAGGCGGTGCAGCGTCAGGTTGATGCGGTGATCGGTCACGCGGCCTTGCGGGAAGTTGTACGTCCGAATCCGCTCCGAGCGATCGCCCGAGCCGACCATCGACTTCCGGGCGCCTGCCCGCTCGGCATGCAGCCGGTCGCGTTCCGCCTCGTACAGCCGCGTCCTGAGCACGCGCAAAGCCTTGGCCTTGTTCTTGTGCTGCGACTTCTCGTCCTGCTGGATCACCGTCAGGCCGGTCGGGATGTGGACGATACGTACGGCGCTGTCGGTGGTATTAACCGACTGGCCGCCGGGGCCGGACGAGCGATAGACGTCGATGCGGAGGTCCTTGTCATCGATCTTGACGTCGACCTCCTCCGCCTCGGGCAGCACCGCGACGGTCGCCGCCGAGGTGTGAATTCGGCCGCCGGCCTCGGTGGTCGGAACGCGCTGGACGCGGTGGACGCCGCTCTCGAACTTGAGCTTCGCGAAAACACCCTGCCCGGTGACGCTGGCGACGACTTCCTTGAAGCCGCCCGCGTCGGACGACGAGCCGGAGATCATCTCGACCCGCCAGCCCTGCGATTCGGCATAGCGCTGGTACATCCGGAACAGGTCGCCCGCGAACAGCGCCGCCTCGTCGCCACCGGTGCCGGCGCGGATCTCGAGCATCGCCGCGCGCTCGTCGGCGGCATCGCGCGGCAACAGCGCGAGCGCGAGTTTGCGATCCGCGGTCTCGAGCAGCGTGCGGTTCTCGTGCAGCTCGTCCGACGCCATCGCGCGGAGTTCGTCGTCGGCATCCTCCGCCATGAACGCGAGGCTCTCCGCCTCCTGCCGTAGCCGGCGCACTTCGGTGGCGGCTTGGGCGACGGGTTCGAGCTCGGCATATTCCTTCGACACCGCGACGAAGCGATCCGAGGGGAGATCGCCGGTCGACATCAGCGCCTGGAGCTCGTCACGCCGCGCCTCGATCGCGCGGATGCGGTCGGGGGAGATCTGGGTCATCAAATCCTCCCCGGCACGGGGAGGGGGACCGCCCGAAGGGGGGTGGAGGGGGCGGGCCCCAGGTGTTGCGCGACGTGGAAGCCCCCCTCCGTCAGTGCCGCGCACTGCCACCTCCCCGTGCCGGGGAGGATTTGCGGATGAGCCATCACGACAGCAGCGTCTTCAATTGGGCCTCAAGCGCTTCGGCTTCAGACCCGAGCATCTTCAACTTTCGAACGACTTCGCCGTCGGCACGACGAACGCTCACGATTGCCTGTGGGACTGCCTTGACGGCCTTGTCGAAGCGTTTTTTCGGCGAACCGGAAGCAACCATATCTCCAGACACTCCATTTCGCCTGAGGTCGGAAATCAGGGCGATCGCATCGAGACTTGAGTCGTCGTCCTCTGCAACGACGATGACTTGGGCGCGCTGCTCAGCCGGTTCATCCAGCAACATAGCCAGCCGCTCGACACCAGCAGCCCAACCCACGCCCGCCGTCTCCGGCCCGCCGAGCGAGCCGATCAACCCGTCGTACCGGCCGCCCGCGAGCACAGTTCCCTGCGAGCCCAACCGGTCGGTCACGAACTCGAACGCGGTGTGGCGATAATAATCGAGGCCCCGCACCAGCCGCGCGTTGCGCTCCCACGCGACACCCGCCGCATCGAGCCCGGCGGTCACCGCCTCGAAGAACGCACGCGCCTCGGGCGTCAGATACGCGTCGATATCCGGCGCACTGTCGGCGATCGGGCGGTCGCGCGGGTCCTTCGAGTCGAGGATTCGCATCGGGTTCTTCTCGAGCCGGGTCAGGCTGTCCTCCGACAGTTCGCCGCGATGCGCCTCGAAATGCGCCACCAGCGCTTCGCGCCACGCGTCGCGCGTAGCCGCGTCGCCGAGCGTGTTGAGCTGGAGCGTCACGCCGTCGGAAATGCCGAGTTCACGCAGCAACTGATCCGCGAGCACGAGCAGTTCGACGTCCGCTGCCGGTTCCGCGGCACCGATCACCTCGGCGTCGATCTGGTGGAACTGCCGGAAGCGCCCCTTTTGCGGACGCTCGTAGCGGAACACAGGGCCGCTGGTGGTTAGCTTCAGCGGTGCGAACTGCTGCCAGCCTTCGGTCAGATAGGCGCGCGCGATGCCGGCGGTGAACTCGGGGCGGAGCGTGAGCGAGTCCCCGCCGCGATCCTCGAATGTGTACATCTCCTTCGACACGACATCGGTCGTCTCGCCGAGCGAGCGCGCGAACACGGCCGTGGATTCGAACACCGGGATATCGACGCGCTGGAAGCAATACAATGCGCGCACCCGTTCGAACGTCGACAGGACGTGCGCGAACCGGCGCTGCTCGTCGCCGAAAATGTCCTGGGTGCCACGAATGCGGCGCGGGGTTTCTGTCTTGGCCATGATGCGCGCGTATCTAGGCGACGTGCCCACGAAGCGCTAGCGCTGTGGCATGACCAGCAAAGCCAGATATTGGGGCCTAGGCCAACGCGTTGCCCCGCCGCGCTTCATCCTGTTCGTACTGGTGTTCGCGATCGGTCTCGCCGTGCTGATTCCACGTATCGGGCTGGGCCGGGGGACGATGGCGGCGTTCGACGTCGCTGCGGTCGTGTTTCTGATCGCAGTTTCGACGCTATTCCGCAACGCCACCGCGGCACGGATGCGCCGCGCGGCGGAAGAGAACGACGCCAATCGCGCGGTGCTGCTCGGGTTCAGCGGTATGATCATGCTCGTCATCCTGGTCGCGGTCGCCAAGGAACTGCAGGGCAAGAACGACGCGGTCGGGATCGCGCTGACGATCGCGACGCTGGCGCTCGCGTGGCTGTTCTCGAACATGATCTACACGCTGCACTACGCGCATCTTTATTATGTCGACGATCCGGATGGGAAGGACGCCAAGGGCCTCGATTTCCCGAGTTGCGACGAGCCCGATTACTGGGACTTCGCCTATTTCGCGTTCACGCTGGGGATGACGTTCCAGACCTCCGACGTGCAGATCACCTCGCGGCGGGTGCGCAAGGCGGCGCTCGGCCAGTGCATGGCGGCGTTCGTGTTCAACATCGGCGTGCTGGCGTTCACCATCAACGTGCTGGGGAGCGGTGGCTGAGGTGAGCTCGTGTCGTCATGCCGGAAGGGCTCCGGCATGACGACATGGCGAAATTATTTCGCCGTCCACTTATCCATCCAGCCGAGCACCTCGCCATACCATTGCCGCGAGTTTTTCGGCTTCAGCACCCAGTGGTTCTCGCCCGGATTGACCAGCAGCCGCGACGGAATCCCGCGCCGCTGCAACGCGGTGAACGTCGCCAGCCCCTGCGTGTACGGAATGCGGAAGTCCTTTTCGCCGGTGATCACCAGCATCGGCGTCTTCCACTTGGCGACGTAATTGACCGGGTTCCATTTCTCGAACGCCTGCGGGTCCTCGTAATAGGTCTTGCCGCCATGCTCCCATTCGTCGAACCAGAGCTCCTCGGTTTCATATGCCATCGCGCGCGCGTCGAACACGCCGTCATGCTGGACGATGCACTTGAAACGATCGGGCCACTGCCCCTCGATCCAGTTCATCATGTAGCCGCCATAGGACGCCCCAAGCGCACACGCATTGTCGGCATCGAGCCACGCGAACTTGTCGGTCGCGGCCTTAAGACCCTTTTGCAAATCCTCGAGCGGCCAGCCGCCCCAATTGTTGCTGATCGCATCGGTGAAGCCCTGCCCGTACCCAGTCGACCCATGAAAATCGACCGCGACCAGGCCGTAGCCGGCGCCAGCGAACACCGCCGGATTCCAGCGATACGACCAGCTGTTGTTGCTCGATCCCTGCGGTCCGCCGTGAACCATGTAGGCGATCGGGACCTTGCCGGTGGAGCCATACGGCTTCACCGCATAGCCCCAGACGGTGTCGGCGTTCGCGCCCTTGAAATTGAACCGCGTGACGGTCGGCATGTCGATCCCGGCGAGCCTGGTGGCGTTGACCTGCGTCAGGCGCTGCGGTGCGCCAGTGTTCGCGACGCGGTAGAAATCGGCGGGTGCGGTGAGGCTGTCGATCGCCACTACGGCCCCGCGCGGGGTGATCGCGACCGCGCTGACATGGCCCTCCTGAGTCAGCCGCGTGACGGCACCGCTGGTCGCATCGACACGGAACAGCGGGGTTTCCTGCGTGTCGTCCGCCGTCACGTAGAGCGACTTCGAGTCGGGCGCCCACGCAATCGAGCCGACCGAGCGGTCCCAGCGCTCGGTCAGCGACACCGTCTTGCCGCTGGCGATGTCGCGCAGCGTCAGCACCTGACGATCCGCCTCGAACCCCGGCCGCCGCATCGCGAAAAACGCGAGCGTCCGGCCATCGGGCGATACCGTCGGCAGGTTGTCGGTCGCCTTGTTCGCCGCGGTCAGGTTGACCGGTGCAGCCGAACCATCCACGGGCGCCGAGAAGATGTCGAGATTGGTCGACAGCGCCTCGATCCGGCCAGCCTCACGCATCGCGAAATAGACGGTGCGGCCGTCGGGGCTCCATGAGATTTCCTCACCGCCGCCATTGGGCTTCGAGGGCGTATCGCCGACCAGCGCGCCAACGATCGCCGTCCCGTTGCCGGGTGCACCGGTCGCCGTGAGCGGCAAGACGAACAGCTGCGATCGTGTGCCATCCGCCCACGTATCCCAATGCCGTACGAACAGCTGGTCGTAGGTGCGGCCGGCGCCCGCGTTCGGATCCTTCTTCACCATCGCCGGCTCGAGGCTCGGCGCGCCGGGCTTGCGGTCCGCCCAGACGAGCAGCCTGTCGCCGGTCGGCGCGACCTTGAAGCCGCTGAACCCACCCTTGAAGCTGGTGACGCGCCGCGGCGTACCGCCCGTTACCGCCACCGACCAGACCGCATCCTCGCCGCCCTTGTCGGAGGTGAAATACACCATGTCGCCGACGATCTGCGGATCGTTCTCGTTGACCTGCGGATCGGCGAGCAGCTTCACCGGTTTCGCGCCCTGCGTGCTCAGATCGAGACGCCACAGATCGTAGCGCCCCCTGTCCGCCGCGAGATCCGTTTCGCGCTGCGCCCAGACGAGCCAATGCCCGTCCTGCGACGCGGTCGGCGCCCCGACGCGGCTGAGCATCGTCACGTCGTCGATGGTGAGTTGCCGGGCGGCGGCAGGAGCACTTGCGAATGCGAGCACGGCGAGGCTGGCGGAGAGCATGATCTTCATCGGCATGTGATAGGACGCTTGCGGGATTATGCGCAATCACCGGGGTTTGTTCGGGGTTCGATTGACGACATCATAGGAACACCACCCCGGCGGAGGCCGGGGCCCAACTGGGGAACGTCGCCAACCAAGCGTTGCGCTCCGTTACTTCCACCTTTCCAATTGGGCCCCGGCCTCCGCCGGGGTGGTGCAGTGGTGGAACACGCCGTTTCGTGATCGGCGTATGTAGAGGGTTGCGTTAGAGACACCCCATGTCCCTCAAGCACTCCTTCCCCCCGATCGCCGCGCCCGACGCGCGCCTGCTCGTCCTCGGCAGCCTGCCAGGGGATCGCTCGCTTGCGGCGCAGCGCTATTACGCCCATCCGCAGAACCAGTTCTGGCAGTTGATGTCGCCCGTCGTCGGTCGCGACCTCGCAGTGCTAGAATACGACGACCGGCTCGACGCGTTACGCGAGGCCCGCGTCGCGCTGTGGGACGTCATCGGTTCGGCCCGCCGCGCGGGCAGCACCGATGCGGCGATCGTCGATATCGAAGGCAACGACCTCCCCGCGCTGATCGCCACCCTGCCGCATCTCCGCGCGATCGCGTTCAACGGCGGCACCGCGCTCAAGCAAGGCATGAAGCTCCTTGGCCGCGACGTCGCTGGCCCCGAGATCGTCGCGCTCCCGTCGAGCAGCCCGCTCCACACCGTCGGCATTGCGGCCAAGCACCCCGCCTGGAGCGCACTGGCGACGTTCCTGCTCGACCCGCCTGCAGAGCGCGCCTAGCCTTCTCGCATGACCAGCCTCTACGACCTCACGGTCCCCGCCTTCCGCCGCGGTTTTGCCAGCCTGTCGACGATCCTGACCGTCGGCGAGATGTTCGCGCGCGACCACGGCATCGCGGAGGCGGACATGCTCGACACCCGGCTGACCGCCGACATGACGCCGCTGACCGCGCAGGTGCAGCGCGCCAGCGACACCGCCAAGGGCGCGATGGTGCGGATCGGCGACATCCCCAATCTCGCCATGGCGGATGACGAAGCCAGCTTCGCCGCGCTCCAGCAGCGGATCGTCGCGACGCTCGCGTTTCTCGATACCGTTCCCCGCGCAGCGATCGACGGCAAGGAGGACGCCCCGGTTACGCTCGTCACGCCGGGTGGCAGCATCGACTTCACCGGCAAAAGCTACGTGCTCGCCTTCGTCCTGCCCAACTTCTATTTCCACATTACAACGGCCTACGCGCTTTTACGGATGCGCGGCGTGCCGATCGGCAAGATGCACTATCTGGGCCGATAAGCACGGCTGGCCAAACCCCGTGCGGTCCGGCAAGGGCGGCGAATGTCGATCGAAAGCTTCATTTCGCAGTACGGCCTTGCCGCGATCTTCCTCGGCGCAGCGTTCGAGGGTGAAACCAGCGTCGTCACCGGCGGGCTGCTCGCGCACCAGCATCTGGTATCGCTGGTCGGCAGCGCCGCCGCCGCAGTGACCGGATCGTTCTTCGCGGATCAGCTCTTCTTCTTCGCCGGCCGCCGTTATCGCGACACCAAGCGGGTCCGCCGGATCGCCGAGAAGCCCGCCTTCGCCAAGGCGCTCGACACGCTCGATCGACATCCGACGGTGTTCATCCTCGGCTTCCGATTCTTGTACGGACTGCGCACGATCAGCCCGATCGCGATCGGTACCTCGCATATCCCCGCGCGCACCTTCGTGGTGCTCAACGCGATCTCTGCGCTGGTGTGGGGCGTGTTGTTCACGGGGATAGGCTATGTGTTCGGCGACGGGCTGATCGCGCTGGTCGACAAGGTCATGCCGAAGCAGAAGCTGGTCGGCGTGGCGATCCTGGTCGCGGTCGCGGCAGTGGTGATCACCGCGATCCGCTTCTGGCGGGGCCGCCACGTCCGCAAGGCGAGCGCGACGACCGCCACGTCAAACGCCGTCGTCAGTCGAGATCATTCTCGCTGATCACGACGATCTCCTGGTCGGGATCGCGGGCCAGCGCGACGACGCCGAGGTCGGCGATCTCGTCAAGATGCTGTTTGAAGATCGCCACCGCATCACCCTCCGGCGCCACCGTGCTCAGCGCTTCGAGCACATCATATTGCACCGCGAACTGATAGCGTTCTTCGCTGACTTCGCCCTCGAACTCGACCTGACGCAGGTCGCTATTGTCCTCGAGGGTCTTCACATCGATGTCCAACCGGTCTTCGGCCATGTTCTACGCTCCTAGATAGATGGCCGTTAAGCGCGGTTGGACGTTCGATGTTCCGTCCTTAGACGTCGAGGTTGGCGACGTTGAGCGCGTTGTCCTGGATGAACTCGCGGCGGGGTTCGACGACTTCGCCCATAAGCTGCGTAAATATCTCGTTCGCGCTCTCGGCGTTGAGCGCGGTCACGCGGAGCATCGAGCGGACCGACGGATCGAGCGTGGTTTCCCAGAGCTGTTCGGCGTTCATCTCGCCGAGCCCCTTGTAGCGCTGGATCGCGAGTCCTTTCCGCCCGGCGGTCAGGATGGCGTCAAGCAGGTGGCTTGGGCGCGAGACCTGCGTCGAGCCGCGTGCAGCGACCGCAGTGACCGAGCCGATCACGCCGGCACCGGCCTCCGCACCCTCTTCGGCCTCGGGCTCTTCCGCCGCCGAAGCCTTGCTAGCGGGCACGAGGTTCGAGGTCTGCGCATAGCTTTCGGCGTGCTCGCCCGACAGCGCGTGGAGTTTGCGCGCTTCGGCCGATACCAGGAAGCTGGCCTCGATGATGTGGTGGTCGGTGACGCCGCGCCATGCACGCTGGAAGTGGATGCCGCCGTCTTCGGTCAGCACCGCAGTCCAGCGTGCGTCGCCGTCGTCGAGTTCGAGACGACGCGTCACGACTTCGAGACGCGAGGTGCGGTCCTCGACCGAAGCCTCGGGATCGAACACGCCGCCGAGTGCCAGCGCCTCGATCATGCCGGCATCATAGCGCTTCGGGACGTAGCGCATCAGCGTCCGCATCCGGCGCGCATGATCGACCAGATCCTTCAGGTCACGACCCGAACGACCGCCGCCGGGGCCATCGAGCACCATCGTATTGACGCCCGCATCGACCAGATATTCGTCGAGCGCCGCGTCGTCCTTGAGGTACACCTCCGACCGGCCCTTGGTCGCCTTATACAGCGGCGGCTGGGCGATGTAGAGATACCCGCCCTCGATGATCTTGGGCATGTGGCGATAGAACAGCGTCAGCAGCAGCGTGCGGATGTGCGCGCCGTCGACGTCTGCGTCGGTCATGATGACGATCTTGTGGTAGCGCAGCTTGTCCGCGTTGAAGTCGTCGCGGATGCCGGTGCCCATCGCGGTGATGAGCGTGCCGATCTCGCGGCTCGACAACATCCGGTCTTCGCGCGCGCGCTCGGTGTTCAGGATCTTGCCGCGCAACGGCAGGATCGCCTGGAAATGACGATCGCGGCCCTGCTTTGCCGAGCCGCCTGCCGAGTCACCCTCGACGAGGAACAGTTCGGACTTGGCGGGATCGCGCTCCTGGCAGTCGGCGAGCTTGCCGGGTAGCGAGGCGATGTCCATCACGCCCTTGCGGCGCGTCAGTTCGCGCGCACGCTTGGCGGCCTCGCGCGCGGCGGCGGCATCGATGATCTTGGCGACGATCGCCTTGCCGTGGGCGGGGTTTTCCTCGAGCCATTCGGCCATCTTGTCGGCCATGAGCGACTCAAGCGGCTGGCGGACTTCGGACGAGACCAGCTTGTCCTTGGTCTGGCTGCTGAACTTCGGATCGGGCAGCTTGACGGAGACGATCGCGGTCAGGCCTTCGCGCATGTCCTCGCCCGTCAGCTGGACCTTTTCCTTCTTCAACATCCCCGATTTCTCGGCGTAGTTGTTGAGCGTGCGGGTCAGCGCGGCGCGGAACGCGGCCATGTGCGTGCCGCCGTCGCGCTGCGGGATGTTGTTCGTAAAGGCCAGGACGTTCTCGTAATACGAGTCGTTCCACTGGAGCGCGACGTCCATCGTGACGTCGTCGCGCGTGCCGCTGATCGCGACCGGCTCGGGCATCAACGGCACTTTCGCGCGATCGAGATACTTCACGAACGCGGCGATGCCACCCTCGTAATAGAGCTCGACGGTCTTCATTTCCTCGTGTCGCGCGTCGGAGAGGAACAGGCGGACACCCGAATTGAGAAAGGCGAGCTCGCGATAGCGATGTTCGAGCTTGTCGAAATCGAAATCGGTGATCTTGAAGGTGGCTGGCGACGGGAAGAACGTGACGCGGGTGCCTTTTTGGCCCTCCGTCGCGGGGCCGACTACCTTCAACGGCGCGACCGCGTCGCCGAACGCGAAGCGCATGTAATGCTCCTCGCCGTTGCGCCAGATCGTCAGGTCGAGCCATTCGCTGAGCGCGTTGACGACCGAGACGCCGACGCCGTGCAGGCCGCCCGAGACCTTGTACGCGTTCTCGTCGTTGGTGTTCTCGAACTTACCGCCGGCGTGGAGCTGGGTCATGATGACCTCGGCTGCGGACACGCCTTCCTCGGTGTGGATACCGGTCGGGATACCGCGGCCGTTGTCGGTGACGGAGACTGAGCCGTCGGCGTTGAGGACGATGTCGATCCGGTCGCAATGCCCGGCGAGCGCCTCGTCGATCGCGTTGTCGCTGACCTCGAACACCATGTGGTGGAGGCCCGAGCCGTCGTCGGTGTCGCCGATGTACATGCCGGGGCGTTTCCGCACCGCGTCGAGGCCCTTGAGGACCTTGATCGAGTCGGCGCCGTAGTCGCCCATGTTCGGGAGGTTGGGATTATTGGATTCAGGGTTGGATGCCATGACAAGTATATAGGCATCGGACGGCCGAAACGGAAGCGAAATGGCCTGTAGGGGCTCGGGTGCGCGGGAGTGAAGTATAGGAAGTGCGGACGCTGGGAGCGTTTTGTGTCGAGTGTGCACTTCGCGTGTCGGGCGTGTCGGTTTCGAGGAGGTTAGGAGCGCCATGCGGGGATAGTTACAGCGTAGGGTCGTGTAGGACAGCGGCTCGCGGCTTCTCCGGTGAAGCCACCTCCCCGGCGCAGGCCGGGGCCCAGGTGGAAAGGTTTCAATAACTACGTGCCGCACTCTGTTAGCGACGTCGCCCAACTGGGCCCCGGCCTTCGCCGGGGTGGTGGGCGGCTGAAGGGGCGCGGCCCTTACGTCCCTCTCCCCTTGGGGGAGAGGGAAGGAGGAGCCGTAGGCGACGGAAGGGTGAGGGGGAGTTGGGGCGAACTCCTGAGCCTCA
>Ga0308169_10003366_pt1 | contig 15675 bp, 15 predicted proteins | sample PhyBR1_2_FD_202139 | JGI IMG/M metagenome (GOLD analysis project Ga0308169, IMG submission 202139) | Phyllosphere microbial communities from UC Gill Tract Community Farm, Albany, California, United States - DLSLSB.R1 | ecosystem: Host-associated > Plants > Phyllosphere > Unclassified | place... | reverse complement strand
CCCCGCCTGAGCGGGGGTTTCATTCTTGCTGGGGTACCTGGACTCGAACCAAGAACAACTGAACCAGAATCAGCCGTGTTGCCAATTACACCATACCCCAAGGGCGAAACCGGAGCCTCGCACCGAGAGTCAAGCTTACCTGAGGCGCTCGCAGATGGCGAATCGACACGATCCACCCGGGCGTGGCGAGTCTCCGCCGTCAGACGGCGACCACCTGCCCGGACTGCGCCGGCCGGATCCACGGGTCCAGATCGAAGCCCTGGTCGCGCGCGGTGTCGAGAAACGACCGCTCCACGGCATCCTCGACCTGCGGTTCGCGGGAGAGCAGCCACAGATGCTTCCGGTCAGGCGTGCCGACGAGCGCGTGCCGGTGCTCGTCGTCCACCCGCAGCACCCAGTAGTCCGCCTTGGTGAACGGGATCCATCGCAGCGCCTCGGGCAGGAACGTCACCTGCAGGCGGCCTGGATGCTCAGCATCGGGCACCGCCTGCCCCAGAGCCCGCGTGGGCTTGCCGTCCTCATCACGGCAGCGGTTGTCGACGGTCACCGTCCCGTCTTCGGCCATCGTGTACTCCGCGGTCACATCGGTGGCGCGGTCGTCCTCGAAGCGCAGCGGCAGCCGGCCGACCTCGAACCACAGGCCCAGATACCGCCGCAGCTCAAGTGCGGGCACGGAACGCACGTCATCTGTCATGATGCTCCTCCTCTGCTCCCCCGTCACACTACGGATCGGATGCCGGCGACAGAACGGGGTTGCGCCCCTCGCGGCCGGTGACTAGAGGACGCTCAGAGCTCGCCCATCCGTGCGGGCTTCGCCCAGCGCAGGAACACCGTGGACCGCGTGATCCGCGCGAGATCCGCGAGCAGCGCGCCGACCTTGGTGCCGATGCACAGGCTCAGGAACATCATCGGCGCGGACACGAGCGCCTGCGCGTCGAAGCTGGCCAGCGAGACCAGGCCGACGGTGCCCGGGACGAGCAGCAGGAACGCCGGCTGGAAGGACACCGTGGCCGGGATCGCGATCGTCAGACGCTCCAGCACTCGCGCGGCCACGAAGAGCACCGCCGCCGCGATGCCGGTCGCGACGACGCTGCCGACCACGGGACTGAACAGTGCCAGCACCGCATAGGTCCCCGCCATCACGACCACGCACACGACGGTGAGGCGGAATCCCGATCCGAAGGCGAGCCCGATGCCGATCGCCAGCACGATCACCGCGAGCCATGCGGACCACAGCGGCGGCAGCGCCTCCCATCCCCCGCGGTCGGTGGTCAGCTGCACGGCCTCCCCCACCAGAGCGGCGGATGCCGAGTCAACGCGCAGACCGGTGAGTAACGCTCCCGAATAGACCCCCGCAGCCATGAACGCGAGCATGATCAGCCCGTACATCAGGCGGGACGCACCCGTGACGATGTCGGTGGAGGTCAGTTCGAGCAGAGCGTTCGTGATCAGTGCGCCGGGTACGAGGATCGCCACCGGCGCGCACACCGCGAACAGCGGCACCGGCCCGAGGTCCAGCCAGCCCGCGACAGTGCCCACCAGGATCGTCGAGACGAACGCCGAGACGAAGGGGGCGACGGCCGCCGCGGCCCGAACGCGCATCATCAGCATCGTGAGACCGCCGACCAGCAGCCCCACGAGCAGTGCCAGCACGATCGCCCACCAGGGGCAGCGGAACAGCCATGCCAGAGACAGCGACAGCAGCCCGCATCCGATCACGCTCTGCAGCGCGGGACGATGCCTCGGCGTCGCTCGGATGGCGGCCATCCGGGCCGGGGCCTCGGCCAGTGGCACAGCACCCGACTCGAGCCCGTGCACCAGCCTGCTGGCCTTCGCCGACTGACGGAACGTCAGCGCCTCGCCCTTGCCGATGACGGTGGTCGTCGCCGAGGACGCGCCGGGACGGCTCACCATCACCATCTCCGGCAGGATCGCGAACTCGAGGGACGCCTGCGGAGTCGACGCCGCGCGCCGCCCGACCTGCTCGAGCGAGCCCCGCACATCGGTCACGGAGACGCCGCACTCCAGCAGCAGAACGCCGAGGTCGCCGAGGATGACATCCGTCTCGGCTGCCGGAGGCGCGGCGTCCGTCACCGGAGTCAGCCCAGGGTGTCGGCGAGTGCCCGCAGGCGACGCAGCGTCTCGTCCTTGCCGAGCAGCTCCATCGACTCGAACAGCGGCGGGGACACGCGACGACCGGTCAGGGCGACGCGCGGCGGCCCGTAGGCGACGCGAGGCTTCAGGCCGAGCTCGTCGACGAGCTTCGCCGAGAGCGCCGTCTGCACGGCATCCGGGGTGAACTCCTCCACCGGCTCGAGCGCGGCGACGCACGCGGCGAGGACCTCGGCGGCGTTCGCAGGCAGACCCTTCATGGCGTCCGCCTCGTAGCTCACCTCGTCGGTGAACAGGAAGCCCAGCATGCCGGGCGCCTCGCCCAGCAGCTGCATCCGCTCCTGCACGAGCGGGGCGGCACGGAACGCCAGGACGATCTGCTCGTGCGTGGGCTCGGCCGCGCCGAACACGCCGGCATCCGCCAGGTAGGGCAGCATCCGCTCGGCAAAGTCCTTGCCGTCGAGCTGACGGATGTGGTCGCCGTTGATCGACTCGGCCTTCTTCTGGTCGAAGCGAGCCGGGTTCGGGTTGACGTCGACGATGTCGAACGCCTGAATGAACTCCTCCAGCGAGAACACGTCGCGGTCTGGACCGATCGACCAGCCCAGCAGCGCCAGGTAGTTCAGCAAGCCCTCGTGGATGAAGCCGCGCTCGCGGTGCAGGAACAGGTCAGCCTGCGGGTCGCGCTTGGACAGCTTCTTGTTGCCCGTCTCCCCGAGCACCAGCGGCATGTGCGCGAAGCGCGGCACGAAGTTGGTGACGCCCGCCTTGGTCAGCGCGTCGTACAGCACCAGCTGGCGGGCCGTGGAGGGCATGAGGTCCTCGCCGCGCAGCACGTGGGTGATGCCCATCAGCGCGTCGTCCACCGGGTTCACGAACGTGTACAGCGGCACGCCGTTCGGGCGCACGATCACGTAGTCCGGGAACGAACCAGCGGGGAAGGTGACCTCGCCGCGGATCAGGTCGACGTAGGTGAGGTCCTCATCCGGGACGCGCAGGCGCAGCGCGGGCTGGCGCCCCTCGGCGCGGAGGGCCGCCTTCTGCTCCTCGGTGAGGTCGCGGTCGAAGTTGTCGTAGCCGAGCTGCTTGGCCCGGCCGCTGGCCTCGTTGCGCGCGTCGATCTCCTCGGCGGTGGAGAAGCTCTCATACACGGCGCCGGACGCCTTCAGCTTCTCGATCACCTCACGGTAGATGTCGTGACGCTGCGACTGCCGGTACGGCGCGTGCGGGCCGCCCACCTCGACGCCCTCATCCCAGTCGATCTTCATCCAGGTGAGCGCGTCGACCAGCTGCCGGAAGCTCTCCTCGCTGTCGCGGGCGGCGTCGGTGTCCTCGATGCGGAAGATGAGCTTGCCGCCGTTGTGCCGCGCGTAAGCCCAGTTGAACAGGGCCGTGCGCACCATGCCGACGTGCGGCAGGCCGGTGGGCGACGGGCAGAAGCGCACGCGGATGTCGGATCCGGTGGCGGTGGTGGTAAGGGGGTGCACAGTAGCCATATCCCCTCGATTCTATCGGGGGATATACCGCTGCCGAGACGGCTCAGGAGATCGCGACCGGCTCGGTCTCGACCGCCGTCCCGCGGATCCGTCCCAGCGGCGAGAGTGCCGTGATCGCGATCACGAACACCAGCGCCACGATCCCGAGGCCGGCGTAGTCGAAGGTCGTGAGGACCCACCCTGCGGCGGCTGCACTCACAGCCGCCGTGAGGCTCATCAGCGAATCGCTGATGCCCTGACGGCGGGGCCTCATCGTGACGGTCGACGACTCCGTGAGCAGTGCGGCCCCGGCGACGGTCGCGGCGCTCCAGCCGAGTCCGAGCAGAATCAGGGCGATCATGACTCCGGCGGGCGTGCGGCCGGCGAAGATCGCCGTCAGCAGCGATGCGGCCAGGACCGCCTGTCCGAGCAGGACCACGCGCACGCGTCCCCAGCGGTCCGAGAGGATGCCGAACACGGGTGAGAGCCCGTACATGCCGGCCACGTGCAGAGCGATCGTGATGCCGACCAGCAGCGTGACGTCCGTGCTCGACGGCATGTTGCCGTGCGCTCCGTGCGCCATGTGCGACAGGTGGATGGGCGTCATCGCCATCACGGATGCCATCACGGCGTGCGATCCGGCCACGGCGAACATCGCGTACCGGGCGACGACCGGACGGTCGACGCCGGTTCCGAGCGGCGAGGCGGTCGTGGTCGTCCTCGCCAGGTGCAGCGCGGTCAGCAGCGGGTCCGGCCGCAGGGCGACCAGGTACAGGATCAGGGCGGCGATCTGCGCGACCAGCGAGAACAGGTACGAGCCCGTCAGCGGCGGCATCCCGATGGCATGGCCGAGAGCCTCGCCCGGCGTGAGCAGCAGCGGACCGGTGACGCCGCCGACGGTCGTCGACCACACCACGACGGAGAGGTCCCGCGCGCGGTGAGCGGGCGCAGCCAGGTCGGTCGCGGCGAACCGCGACTGCAGGTTGCCCGCGTTGCCCATGCCGATCATGATGATCCCGATCAGCAGCAGCGGGAACAGCCGGGTCGCGGCCGCGGTGATCACCGTGGCCACCCCGATCAGGGCCAGCAGATTGCCCGCGGTCAGCGAGAGGCGGCGTCCGCGGCGGGCCGCGAAGCGGGCGAGCGGGATCGCGAAGGCCGCGGCACCGAGAGTGACGGATGCCGTCGCCAGTCCCGACAGCGCGTCGCTGCCGGAGAGATCCGCGGCCAGCAGGGCGCCGAGGGACACGGTGGCCCCGAAGGCGATGCCCCCGAGCACCTGGCCGAGAGAGAGGATGCGGACGGTGCGGCGCTGGATCGCCGCGAGTTCGTCGAGGGTGAGCGCGGCGCTCACGAGACGGGGACCGCGTCGCGCACCGGGTTGCGCAGGGTGCCGATGCCGGAGACCTCGACTTCGATCGTGTCGCCCGCGACGACCGGTCCGACGCCCGCGGGAGTGCCGGTCATGATCACGTCACCCGGGAGCAGCGTGAACGCCGCCGAGGCGTAGGCGATGATGTCGGCCACGGAGTGGATCATGTCGGTCAGCGGCGCCTGCTGGCGCACCTCGCCGTTGACGCGCGTCTCGATGCGCGCGGATGCCGCGTCGAACTCGGTCTCGATCACCGGGCCCAGCGGGCAGAACGTGTCGAAGCCCTTGCCCCGTGTCCACTGCCCGTCCTTGCGCTGGATGTCGCGCGCGGTGAAGTCGTTGCCCACGGTGTACCCGAACACGTAGTCGAGCGCGTCCTCGGCCTTGACGTTCTTGGCGATGCGCCCGATCACCACGACCAGCTCGCCTTCGAACTCCGTGCGCTCCGAGATCGCCGGGCGCAGGATGGCGTCGCCCGGCCCGATCACCGATGTGTTCGGCTTCAGGAACAGCAGCGGCTCCTCGGGGGCGACGTTGCCGAACTCGGCGGCGTGCTCGTGGTAGTTGCGTCCCACGCACACGACCTTGGAGCGCGGGATCACGGGCGCCAGCAGTGCGGCATCCGCGAGCGGCACGCGCTCCCCCGTCGTGTCGAACCCGGCGAACATGGGGTCGCCCGCGAGCACGACCAGGTCGCCCTCGTCGACGATGCCGAACCGGATGCCGTCACTGTGGCTGAAACGTGCGATCTTCACCCGGCCAGCCTAGCCGCCACCGGACCTCAGGCGTCGAGCCGGAGCAGCCAGCCGTGCTTGTCCTCGCGACGCCCGTACTGGATGTCGGTGAGCTCCTCGCGCAGCGACAGCGCCAGGTCGCCCAGGGGCTGCGCGTCCTCGAAGCCGTCGGCCACCAGCGCGCCGATCGGGGTGACCACGGCGGCCGTGCCGCACGCGAACACCTCGACGATGTCGCCGGATGCCACGCCCTGACGCCACTCGTCCAGCGAGACCGGACGGCGCTCGACGGTCAGACCGCGGTCCTCGGCGAGCTGCAGCAGCGAGTCGCGCGTGATGCCCTCGAGGATGGAGTCGGATTCCGGGGTGACGACGCGGCCGTCCTTGTACACGAAGACCACGTTCATGCCGCCGAGCTCCTCGACGTTGTTGTCCTGGTCGAGGAAGACGACCTGGTCGCAGCCCTTCTCGTACGCCTCGGCCTGCGGGAGCAGGCTGGAGGCGTAGTTGCCGCCGGTCTTGGCGGCTCCCGTGCCGCCCTTGCCCGCGCGGGCGTAGTTCTCGCTCAGCCAGATGCGCACCGGCTTCACGCCGCCGGAGAAGTAGGCGCCGGCGGGCGAGGCGATCAGGTAGTAGGCCACCTTCTTCGCCGGGCGCACGCCGAGGAACGCCTCCTTGGCGAACATGAACGGCCGCAGGTACAGGCTCTGGTCAACGCCGGAGGGCACCCAGGCCCCGTCGACCGCGACCAGCTCGCGGATCGACTGGATGAAATGCTCGGTGGGCAGCTCGGGCAGCGCCAGTCGGCGGGCACTGCGCTGCAGACGGGCCGCGTTGCGGTCGGGCCGGAAGGTGTGCACAGAACCGTCCGCGTGGCGATAGGCCTTGATGCCCTCGAAGATCTCCTGCCCGTAGTGCAGCACTGCGGCGGCCGGGTCGAGAGAGATCGGGCCGTAGGGCTGCACGCGCGGGCGATGCCAGCCGCCGTTCTCGGACCAGCAGATGTCGACCATGTGGTCGGTGAAGTGCAGGCCGAATCCGGGGTTCTGCAGGATCTCCTCACGCTGAGCCGGGCTCTTGGCGGCGAGGTTCTTCGTGACGGCGAAGGTCAGAGGTGCGGTGGTGGTGTCGGTCATGTCTGTCCTCGATCGAATGCGGCGGCGATGCGCACGTACTGTCAGATTACGCCTGCAGCAGAGCGATCACGGCGTCGCCGGTCTCGCTGGTGCTGCGGCTGCCCGAACGGGCTGCGATGTCCTGCTCGACGGCGCGCTGCACGCGCGCGGCCTCGTCGCGCAGCCCGAGATGATCGAGCAGCAGGGCGACGGACAGGATGGCGGCCGTGGGATCGGCCTTCTGCTGTCCCGCGATGTCGGGCGCCGAACCGTGCACGGGCTCGAACATCGAGGGGAAGGCGCCGTCCGGGTTGATGTTCCCGGAGGCCGCCAGGCCGATGCCGCCCGTGACGGCGCCGGCGAGGTCGGTGAGGATGTCGCCGAAGAGGTTGTCGGTGACGATCACGTCGAAGCGCGCGGGATCGGTCACCAGGAAGATCGTGGCGGCGTCGACGTGCAGGTAGTCGACGGTCACGTCGGGGTGCTCGGTTGCCACCTGGTCGACGATCCGCTTCCAGATCGCCCCGGCGTGCACGAGCACGTTGGTCTTGTGCACGAGCGTGAGCTTCCTGCGGCGACGCTCGGCGAGGTCGAAGGCGTAGCGGACGACGCGCTCCACACCGAACGCGGTGTTCACGCTGGTCTCGTTGGCCACCTCGTGCGGTGTTCCCTTGCGGATGCTGCCGCCGTTGCCGACGTACGGGCCCTCGGTGCCCTCTCGGACGACCACGAAGTCGATCTCGCCAGGATCCGCGAGCGGTCCGGGTGCGCCGGCGAACAGCTTCGAGGGACGCAGGTTCACGTAGTGGTCGAGCTCGAAGCGCAGCTTCAGCAGCAGTCCGCGCTCGATGTTGGCATCCTTCAGTCGCGGATCGCCCGGCACTCCGCCGACGGCGCCCAGCAGGATGGCGTCGTGCGAACGGATCGCGTCGAGGTCCGCATCCGTCAGCGTGTCCCCGGTCGCGAGGAAGCGGTCGGCGCCGAGCGAGAACGGCGTCTTCTCGAACGCGACGTCGCTGCCCGCCGTGACGGCGTCGAGCACGCGCTCGGCCTGGGCGATGACCTCACGGCCGATCCCGTCTCCGGGGATGACGGCCAGCTTCACGACGCGCGACATGGGACTCCTCTGCACCACGGCCCGCCGCGCTGGTCGCCGCGGACACTGCCTCCCAGCGTAGCGGCGCACGCACGCCGCTCCCGACTCCGAGTCACCGTCGGGAGCGGGCGGATGCCGCTCAGCCGGCCGAGCCGTTCCGGGACGGCTTCAGCGTCGTGAGCGCGACGACGATCGCGCCGATCACGAGGAGCGCTCCGATGACGGAGGTCGTGACGACGCCCGAGCCGAAGGCTGCCGTCGCGGCGTCCCACAGCGCCGAGCCGAGCCGGCCGGGCAGCTCCTGTGCGGCGGTGAAAGCGCCGGCGAGGGTCTCCCTGGCATGCGCGGCCAGCTCCGAGGGGATCCCGTCCGGGATCACGAGCGCACCGCGGTAGAACGCGGTGATGATGCCGCCGAGCACAGCCGTGCCGAGCACCGCGCCCAGCTCGTACGCCGTCTCAGAGACGGCACTCGCAGCCCCGGCCTTCTCAGCCGGTGCATGAGCGAGGATCAGCTCGTTAGAGATGGTCTCGGCCGCGCCGATGCCGACACCGAGCACCATGAAGGCGATCAGCAGCCAGCCGACGCTGTTCAGTCCCGCGGTGGCGGCGACGATCACGTAGCCGAGCGCCGACAGCGACAGGCCGACGGGAACCACGATGTGCGGCGCGACCCGCCGCGAGATGGGCACGACGCCCAGACCCGCGATGATCATCGCCACCATCCCGGGCACGAGAGCGAGACCCGCGACCATGGGCGAGAGCCCGATCACCAGCTGCAGCTGCTGCGACACGAAGTAGAGGAATCCGACCAGCGCGATCACGCTCAGCAGGTTCACGAGGATCGCACCGCTGAACCCGCCGCGACGGAACAGCGTCATGTCGAGCATCGGGTTCTCCGCGCGCCGCATCCGGCGGACGAAGAGGAATCCGGCGAACACCCCGACGAGTAGGAAGATCGCGGCGGCGAGGTTGGGGCCGTCCACGGCGAAGGACTTGATCGCGAAGACCACCGGGATCATCGCCGCCATCGACAGCACGATGCCGATCGGGTCGATCCGCCCGGGGTTCGGGTCGCTGCTCTCGGGCAGCAGCCACAGGCCGCCGATCAGCAGCGGGATGAGCACGGGCACGGCGATGAGGAACACCGAGCCCCAGCCGAAGTGCTCGAGCAGGAAGCCGCCGACGACCGGCCCGAGCGCGGAGCCCGCCGAGAACGCCGACGCCCACACCGCGATGGCGAGGCGCCGCTGATCGCGGTTGCGGAAGATGGAGCGCAGCAGCGACAGGGTCGAGGGCATGAGCATCGCGCCGAACACGCCGAGCGCGGCCCGCGCGGCGATGAGCAGCCCGGCCGAGGGGGCGAAGGCCGCGAGAGCGGAGACGGCAGCGAAGCCGGTGGCGCCGATCAGCAGCATCCGCCGGCGTCCGAACCGGTCGCCGAGCACGCCCATCGTGACGAGCAGGCCCGCGAGCACGAGCGAGTAGACGTCGATGATCCAGAGCTGCTCGGCGCCGCTGGGCTGCAGAGACACCGAGATCTCGGGCAGCGCGAACGCGAGCACCGTGTTGTCGACCGACACCAGCAGCACCGGGAGCATGAGCACCGCGAGCGCGGCCCAGCCGCGCAGACCGACGCGGGGTCCGTCGACTCCGGTGAGCTCGATGGGTGCAGTGGCGGGCATGGTGTCCTCCGATAACTTAACCGTCCAGCTGGTACAGTAACAGATGTCGGCCTGATCGGATGCTGTGCAGCCGGCGCCCGCGAAGAGCAAGGAGTCCCCGATGTCCCGCCCTCCCCTGGCGCGCGAACGCGTGCTCGACGCCTACGAGTCGATCCTCATCGCCGACGGCGAGCGTGCCGCGACGCTCGACGCCACAGCTCAGGCCGCAGGCGTCTCCAAGGGCGGTCTGCTCTATCACTTCGCCTCGAAGGACGACCTGGCCGCAGGGCTCGCCGAGCGCCTCGCCGTGCTCACGGACCAGGACCTGGAGCGCATGCGGGAAGCACCGGACGGCGCCGTCGCCTACTACATCCGCACCTCGGTGATGGAGGACGACGCCCTGGATCGGGCGCTCATCGCGACCACGCGGCTGGCTCAGGGCGGCTCCGCCGCCGCATCCGCCGCGCTGCGGGAGGTGCGCCGCCGATGGGCGGATGCGATCCGGCCGCATGTGCGCGACGAGACCGCTCTGGACCTGGTGATGCTGCTGAGCGACGGCCTGTACTTCAACAACTCGCTCTGCGAGCCCGTGGACGGCCACGTCTCGGCGGACGACGGGTTCGTGCCGACCGGCGCAGCACTGGCGCGGCTCGTCGAGCTCGTCCGCAGCTCGACGGCCTGACCTCCCTAGTCGCGCGCGGCGAGCAGCCGACGCTCGAGGTGGCGGCGCACCGCCGAGTCCTCGGTGAGGCCGATCGCCTCGCGCAGATCGCGTCGTGCTCCTGCCATGTCGCCGCAGCGGATGCCGAGCTCGCCGCGCACGGCGAAGGCCTGCGCCGCCAGCGGCCCCCGGAACAGCACCTCGTCGGCGTCCAGCTCCAGCCGGACCCCCTCGGCTCCGATCCCCTCCGCGTAACCGCGGGCGACGATCCGCGCCAGCCGTGCCGACGGCGAGGGCCACTGCTCGACCAGCCCGTCGTAGAACCGTGCGATCGACGGCCAGTCCGTCGCCTCCCACGTCGGCGCGATCGCGTGCAGCCCCGCGATGCCCGCCTGCAGCGCGAAGCGACCCGTCTCGTGCTGGAGTGCGTCCGTGGCCAGCCGCTCCCCCTCCGCGATCAGCCGGCGATCCCACAGCGTCCGGTCCGCCTCTGCGAGGGCCACGAGCTCACCCGAGGGATCCACCCGAGACGGTCGCCGCGCCTCGGTGAGCAGCACGAGGGCGAGCAGTCCCTGTGCCTCGGCGTCGTCGCCCGCGATGCGCAGCGCGTCCCTGGCGAGGTCGACCGCATCACGGCAGAGCACGCGCCCCTCGTCGCTCGTGGGCGCCGCATAGCCCGTCGTGTAGAGCAGGGCGATCACTGACAGGGCGTCGGGCATGCGCGCGCGCACCTGCTCGTCGTCCCGGACTGCGAATCGGATCTCGGAGTCGTGCAGGCGCTTCTTGGCGCGGGTCAGCCGCGCCGCCATAGTCGCCTCCGACACCAGCAGCATGGCCGCGACGTCCCGGGTCGGAACACCGCACGCGAACCGCAGTGCGAGTGCGAGCCTGGTCTCCTCGGGCAGGTCGGGATGGCAGACCGTGAGGATGAGCTCCAGCCTCTCGTCCCCGGTGAAGGAGAACGCGTCCAGATCGGCGTCATCGACGATCCGGGCATCCGCCGCAAGGGTGGGCAGGGCGCGGGCGGCGGTGCGCTCCCGCCGAATCGCATCGACGGCGATACGGCGCGCCGCGGTGGTGATCCAGGCCGACGGCGCGCGCAGCTCCACACCGGACCTCTCCTGCGCGATGGCCCGGAGGAAGGCGTCCTGCACCGCGTCCTCGGCCAGCTGCAGGTCGCCGGTGTACGCCGTGACCGCCCCGAGGATGCGTCCCGCGTCTGCGCGGAACGCATCCTCGATGCGGCTCGTCATCGTCACGCCTCGGTCAGCCCCGCATCGCCGTCATGTCGAGCACCGGATGCACGTCGAGCCAGCCTCCGGTGGGGACGAGAGCGGCGAGCTCCTTCGCCTGCTCGACCGAGTCGGCGGTGAAGGTGTAGAACCCGGTGACGACCTCGCGCGTCTCGCCGAACGGGCCGTCCGTGTAGACGGGCCCTTCGGCGGAGGGCCGGATGCGGAACGCCTCGGACTGCGCGCGCAGGGGCACTCCGGCCGTGAGTCGCTGCCCGGCCGCGGCGACGGCCGCCTGGAACGCCTTGTGCCCCTCGAGGTCAGCGTCCAATTGCGCCGGAGTGCGCGTGGAGTAGTCCCATTCGGGCTCGTGGATGATGATCATGTATTCGTCGGACATCGTGTCTCCTTCGTCGTGCGGGTGCGTGACCCGCTGAGGTGTCGAACACCGATATGACGTGCGGGCGCCCGGGAAATCGACAGCCCGGCTGGATTCTTTCAGAACTTCTTCCGGGGCGGAACGGCGAACGACCCGCCCTCGGAAGAGGACGGGTCGTTCGGGACCTCATATGGCGCGGATCAGACCTCGGTGATCTCGATCTGACGGAAGAGATCGGCGTCGATCGCGGCGCTCACGTCGGCGAGCAGCTCGTCGGTGACGGGCGAGTCGAGCGTCAGGACGCTGAGCGCCTGGGCGCCTGCCGCCTCACGGGCGATCTGCATGCCGGCGATGTTGATGCCCGCCTCACCGAACTTCTGGCCGTACACGGCCACGATGCCCGGGCGGTCGGTGTAGGTCATCACGACATGGTGCTTCTCGATGGGGAGCTCGATCGCGTGCCCGTTGATGGACACCAGCTTCTCGATCTGCTTCGGGCCGGTCAGCGTGCCCGACACGGCCAGCTGGCTGCCGTCGGAGAGGGCGCCGCGCAGCGTGATGACGTTGCGGTACTCCTCGCTGATGTCGTCCTGCAGCAGGCGCACGGCCACGCCGCGCTGCTCGGCCAGGAGCGGTGCGTTCACGTACGAGACGTTGTCGCTGACGATGTTGGTGAACACGCCCTTGAGCGCGGCGAGCTTGAGCACGCTGACGTCGTAGTCGTTCAGCTCACCGTGCACCTCGACGTCGAGGCTGGTCAGCGGCGACTGCGACAGGGCGGAGAAGATCTGACCGAGCTTCTCGACCAGGGCGATACCGGGGCGCACGTACGGGTCGATCACGCCACCGGCGACGTTCACGGCATCCGGCACCAGGTCGCCGCCGAGCGCGAGACGCACGGAGCGGGCGACGGAGACGCCGGCCTTCTCCTGAGCCTCCTCGGTGCTGGCGCCCAGGTGCGGGGTGACGACCACGTTCGGCAGGCTCAGCAGAGCCTGCGCGGTGCTGCCCTCGACCGGCGGCTCGGAGGTGAAGACGTCGAGCCCGGCGCCGGCGATCTCGCCGGAGACGAGGGCCTCGTGCAGATCGGCCTCGTCGATCAGGCCACCGCGGGCGACGTTGACGACGAAGGCTGTCGGCTTCATGGCGGCGAACTGCTCCGCGGCGATCATGCCCGTGGTCTCGGGGGTCTTCGGCATGTGGATGGTGAGGAAGTCGGCCTCGGCGACCAGCTCGTCGAGCGACACGAGCTGCACCCCCAGCTGCTGCGCACGGGCGCTCGTGACGTAGGGGTCGAACGCGATCACGCGCATGTCGAAGGCGTTCAGGCGCGCGGCGACGAGAGCGCCGATACGGCCGAGCCCCACGATCCCGACGGTCTTCTCGAAGAGCTCCGCACCCGTGAACGAGCTGCGCTTCCATGCGCCGCCGGAGAGCGAGGCGTGCGCGGCGGGGATGCGGCGCGCGAGGCTCAGGATGTGGCCGATCGTCAGCTCCGCGGCCGAGACGATGTTGGAGGTCGGTGCGTTCACCACCATGACACCGGCGGTCGTGGCCGCCTTGATGTCGACGTTGTCGAGGCCGACGCCCGCGCGTGCGATGACCTTCAGCTTGGGCGCGTGCGAGAGCGCCTCGGCGTCGACCTTCGTCGCGGAGCGGACCAGCACGGCATCCGCGTCGGCGAGGGCGGCGAACAGCGCCTCGCGGTCGGTGCCGTCGACGTTGCGCACCTCGAAGTCCGGCCCGAGCGCCTCGATCGTGGCGGGCGAGAGGACTTCGGCGATGAGAACGACGGGCTTGGATGCGGACTGGTTCGACACAGGTATCCTTCGGGGCAGCACACGGTGGAGGGGCAGTCGATGCGCCGCACGCCGGCGGGGGCGCGATCGGGACACACTTTACCCGAGCGGCATCCACGCTCCCGACCGTGTGACGCCGGGAGTCCCTGTGGTCAGGAGCCCGTCAGCGCCGCCAGGTTGCGGATCACGTAGCTGAACGTGTTCAGCAGGAAGACCGCGCTGAGCCCCAGGCCCGCGAGCAGCACCAGGACGAGCGCCCCGGTCGAACGCCGCCGGGCGATGACGAGGACGACGGCGAAGACGGCCGCCGTGACCACCGCGGGCAGCAGCAGGACCACCCACCCGTAACCCGACATCCCTCCGACCGAGAGCTGGATCGCGTAGAACACGGCTGTCCAGATGACGAACGCGTAGGCGAGGCCGCCGAGTCCGGTGAGGAACCCGCGCAGGGCACTGCGGACGCGGCCGCCGTACTGCGTGGCGTCGACCGATGCGTTCCCGCTCACAGCGCAGCACCTCCCCCGGAGACGACGAACGGCCAGGGCACGAGCAGGGCTGCGCCGGCGATCAGCCAGACGATCCGCACCCAGTCCTTCGAACCGCGCGTGACCACGAGGACGGCGATGAACCACAGCGCCGGCGCCAGCACAGCGAGCCACAGCGCGGCCTGGTACAGGAATGCGGGGAGTGTGAACATCACGGGCGCCTGCATCCCCACTCCGCCGATGACCCACCCGACGGTGTACAGGAGGTAGACGCCGCCGAGGATGCCGAGCGTGACCAGGGTCACGGTGCTGAGACCCTGCGGTTCGTCATCGGCTCCGGCATCCGCCGCCTGCACCGTGGACGGATCGGATGCCGTCGACGGCGCGTCCTCGTGCTTCGGCGCGGAAGCGGGTCGCGGCGTCTCCTGCGGCCGCGACCTGCGGGGTCGCATCTCCGGACGGCGCGCTTCCAGCGCATCGTCCCCGTCCCAGCTGAGGGCGTCGTCGTCGCCGTCGGATCTCATCGTTCCAGCGTACCGACGCGCGACCCCGCTCCCCACTATGCTCAGGGCGACACCACTTCCGGGGAGGAAACCGTGGCAGAGAGCAAGAACAAGGACGTCCGGCCTGATGCCGAGGCGCCCGCCGAGCGCACCTGGGTGCCCACGGCGGAGGCGAAGAAGAAGGCGACCACATTCCGGTGGATCGCGGCGGTGCTGTGGCTGGTCGCGATCGTCGGCGAGGCGGTCGGCATCTTCTGGCTGCTGAAGCAGCGTGTGGTCACGGGCGCCGACGGCACCCTGGTGCGCGACAACGACACCGGGCTGCTGCGCGAGGAGGGCGTCACCACGACCTTCCCGCAGTGGGCGTTCATCACCCTGCTCGTGCTGCTGGTCGTCATCGCGGCGCTCTCGATCACCGGCTCGATCCTGTGGAAGAAGGCCAACCACCTCGATCCGGCGAAGAAGTCGGACACCGTGCGCTTCTTCGTGCAGAACCAGCTGGGCGCGATCATCGCGATCATCGCCTTCGTCCCGCTGGTCATCCTGATCTTCCTGAACAAGGACATGGACAAGGGTCAGAAGACCACGGCCGGCATCGTCGGCATCGTGCTCGCGGCCCTCGCCGTCTTCATCGGCGTCGACTTCAACCCGGCGTCCGTCGAGAAGTACACCGCCGACCAGTCCACGGTCATCCAGCTGCTGGGCAAAGACCAGGTCACCTGGGTCGCGGGCGGCTCGGTGTACCACGTGTGCGACCAGGTCTCCGACATCCAGACCGGCAGCGAGATCCAGACCGGCACCACCGCCGAGGCCGTCGCGGCCCACAAGGAGCGCCTCACGCTGAAGTTCGCCTCCGAGCTGGAGAAGTGCGGCCTGCCGGTCCCCGAGAACGCCTCCGAGATCGCCGACGCACTGCGTCAGATCCAGGGCGGCACGACCGTCACGCTTCCCGCTCCTGTGTGGGGCGAGGGCGTCAAGCCCCCTGTCGAGGTGAAGGAGGCCGCACCCGCGGCGAACTGATCCGATCGGACGCAGTAGAGGCCGTTCCC
>Ga0308169_10003363_pt1 | contig 15685 bp, 11 predicted proteins | sample PhyBR1_2_FD_202139 | JGI IMG/M metagenome (GOLD analysis project Ga0308169, IMG submission 202139) | Phyllosphere microbial communities from UC Gill Tract Community Farm, Albany, California, United States - DLSLSB.R1 | ecosystem: Host-associated > Plants > Phyllosphere > Unclassified | place... | reverse complement strand
GTAGGTGAGCGAGAAGAGCGAGGCGGGATCGTTCTCGACAGGCTCTGGGGACAGACGCACGGTAGTTCTGCGAGAATATATAAAATGTACGTGCAGGTGATGCACACGAGGTACTGATGCGGCGTGAGCTTGAGGTCGACAGCGAGTCCCGCAACCCTGCGAACGAGGAGAGGAGGACGGGGAGGAGACCAGGTCAGCGCGCTTCGCTCCCCGTGCGTCGACTTCACGGTGACTCTCGAGTAGTATGCAATGACTCACTTGGCGCTGCAGAAAGAAGAGAGAAGATGGAGGTGGCCGAAGGGAGAGAGAGCGGAAGGAGACGGTGAGGGGGAGGGCGAGGGAGAGGGGAACGTGGTCAGCCACAGTCTCTTGCGGACAGGTCGGGTCGAACGTAGGACTTACTTGCCGATGCTGCAGTGGAAGAGAGGGAGAGAGGCGCAAGGTCAGCTCCTCGTCCTCGCCCTGGATGGTGCTGGAGGAAGCCGCACGTACTTGCTGCGGTCGAGGAAGTTGAGCAGATAGATGACAGCGCACAAGGGCAGCACCGTCCAGTCGAGGCGTCGGACGGCGGCCCTGTCGAGAGCCCACTCGTCGGCGGTGAAGTCGGACGAGTCGTGCTGGTGGTGAGGCGGCTCGAGCGAGCTGGGCGCGAGCGAGCCGGCCTGGCGCTTCTCCTCTGTCGGTGCCGAGTGCATCGGAGTGTCGGTGCCCATCGCAGCGGTGCGCAGGTATCGAGGTGGACGAGGGAGGACGAGGTGAAAAGGAGCGAGAGGGCGCGCTCCCAAGGGGGAGCCGGCCCGCTCGGCCGACGCGAGCCGATCGAGCGTGGTTTTGACTGGCTCGTCGGCAGCCGGGAGAGCGGCGTTTGCGGACGGCAATCAAGCAGCAAAGTGGGCGAGGAAAGCGGGGTCCCGAAATCGCTCGCGCCCTCGAGCCGTCGTCGTCGACCGTCTCAGCCGGCCGAGCGCTTTGCCGCCCGCTCAGCTCTTCCAACACGCACACCACGACATGGCCGACTCGGCAGCTCATCAGCGCCTCGCAGCCCTCTCGTCCCACCTCGCGCCGCCGACCGCGCCGCCTCCCGACTGGCCAGGAGCTCTCGCCGCCCTCGAGGCCACCTTCCCCGCACACCAGCTCTCGCTCGACCTCGAGACGCGCCAGCAGCACGGCCAGAGCTGGGGCTCGCTCCTCCCGCCTTCACCACCGGCCGCCGTTCTCCACGCCCTCGAGACGAGCGACGTCGTCGCCGTCGTCCGGATCGCGACGCGGTTCGGCATCGTCCTCATCCCGACTGGCGGCCGCACCGCGCTCGAGGGCCAGTTCACGCCGACGTGCTGCAGCCCTCCTGTGCACGAGCAGTGGAACGGCGTCGTACCGGGCAGGCGGCAGGCGGCGTCGGGCGAGGTCGTCCAGCCGCGGCCGACCATCCACGTCTCGCTGTCGCGCATGGCCCAGGTCCTCAAGGTGTACGAGCAGGACTTCCAGGCCGTCGTGCAGCCCGGCGTCGGCTGGGTCGGCCTGAACGCCTACCTCGCCGCGCAAGGCGTCAAGCTGGCGTTCCCCGTCGACCCGGCGCCGGGCAGCGAGTTTGGCGGCATGGCGGGCGTCGCAGGGAGCGGCACGAATGCAGGTATGTCCTCCTCACTCCCTCCACGACTCGCCCGAAGAGGGTGCGCCTCTCTCCACCCCCTCTTCGCCGCCCTCGTCGCCGACCTTCCGCTCGCTCGGACATCCAGGCTGAGTCCCCTCGCACGCTCTCTTGCTCGCAGTCGGCTACGGCACGCTTCGCGCAGAATGGATCCAGGGCATGACCGTCGTTCTGATGGACGGCTCGGTCATCCGCACCAAGGGCTCGAACCGCGCGAGGAAGAGCACGACCGGGTGGGACACGGGCCGCCTCTTCCTCGGCAGCGAGGGCACGCTTGGTGTACGTTCACTCGACTGCGCTTTTACCACGGGCGGCGCTGACTCTCTTTCTCACTGCCCGCAGATCATCACCGAGCTCACGGTCCGCCTCGCGCCGGTCGTCCCGCTCAAGGTCGCCCTCACCTCCTTCCCCTCGGTCGCCAAGGCCGTCACGGCCGTCGTCGACATCCTCGGCGCAGGTCTCACGCCCACTTCGCTCGAGCTACTCGACGGCACGTCCATCCGCGGCCTCAACCTCGCCAAGATCCTCCCCGACGAGCTGCCCGAGGAGCCGACCGTCCTCATGCGCTTCTCGAACGCGAGCGACGAGGTCAACCGCGCAAGCCTCGACACGGTCGCCGAGATCGTCAAGCGTGTAGGCGCACGAGAGCTGCGCGTCGCCAAGAACGAGGAGGAGAACGACGAGCTCTGGAAGGCGAGAAAGGTGCGCCGCTTCCTCGTGTCTGCGCCATGCTCTCGTGCCTGCGCCCTGCTCTTGTGCTCACTCTGTACCTTTGCTCGCAGTCGCAGTACTGGTCGCAACAGCTTCTCGTCGGTGCAGGCTGTCGTACCTTGGCAAGTCCTCCTCGCCTTTTCCTCCTCGGCTCCTGCCAACGTCGGCACTACGAGCAGCAGCCAGCGACAGGAGGTGCTCGAACTGACCTCTTTCCTCCGCTCGATGCGTATGCAGATCACCGACGTTTGCGTCCCGATCTCGCGCCTCGCAGAGTTCGTCGCTCGGAGCGAGGAGCTCGTTCAGCGCTCAGGCCTCGTCGCGCCGATCGTAGCGCACATCGGCGACGGCAGTGCGTCGACAGATCTCTCCCTCTCTATCGGTCCTCCCTCACGAGCTCGAGAGGCAACGCTGACGAGGCGCCTTCCTGCAGACGTGCACCGCGCGATCCTGTGGAAGGGCGCCGAGGGCGAGACGGAGCGACCAAAGGAGGTCGAGCACCTCGCCAAAGCGCTCGTCAAGCTCGCGCTCGAGCTCGAGGGCACCTGCGCCGGCGAGCACGGTATCGGGTGCGTCCCTTCTCCCTAAACTGCACGTCGTCGGCGGGCTCGAGCGGTTGGCACTGACTGCCTCGTGCGCTGCTCGCAGGCTTACCAAGCGCAAGTACCTCCGCGCCGAGCTCGGCGAAAGCACGGTCGCCCTCATGCGCACCGTCAAGCGCGCGCTCGACCCGCTCGGCCTCCTCAACCCGGACAAGGTGCTCTTCCCGGCGGGCGAAGAGGAGTGGATGTGACTCGGCGCTCCCTGCTGCAAGCCTGCAACTCGGTTGGCCTCTGAGGCTCCTTCTTCGAGAGAGAGCAACCGCAGCGAGCGAGATCGTTGCGGACAGCGTGCTCGAGCTCGCGGTACAGCTGCTCGACCGCGGGTCCGAGAGCGAGGTAAACACGCTCCCTCGGAATCGGCTCGCTCGGTCTCGCAGAATACGCACAAATGCGTCAAAAATATGCAGTCGCTAGCGAAAGAGCTCCAGAGAGGGTCAGGCGAGACCGGGTTTCGTGAGAGCAGCCGGGCGGGCGACGAGGAGGAGAGGGGCGGAGGAGGGAGCCGTCAGCCTGCGCTCTGAACAGCTCGCCGACCTCGACAGAGCCCTGCGACGAGGTCCCAGCTCTACCAGCACCACCACACACAGCGCCAGTCCCGCCCGCACGCCGTCGCCGTCGTCCTCTGGCTGCACAGCCTTCGACAGGCTCGCATCCTTCACCGCCCCCTCCCCCCAACCGACCCCGGCAGCGCATCCGACTGCGTGCGACAGCCATCAGCAAGGTAGATCAGCTACTGTCGGATCCGAGCACGTACGTCCACGCTTTCGCTGGCGCCGCTTGCCCCTGTGCCCGTTCGAGGGCACCGCCTCTTTCTCGCGCCGATCAGCCTCGAGCTGACCACCGCCCTCGCAGGTCGCACAAGCCGTCAGCTACAGCCACAGCACCTCCTCGAGCTCGCCCTCAGTCGACATCCCCCGCTTACGAGCGTGTACCTCCCCTCGCCCGCCTTCGCCCTCGCCGCCCGCTCGACCACCACCTCCTCGCGGTCGTGCCGCCATGTCTGCCGACCCTGCCGTCCAAGACGTCGCGCTAACGTCGATGGAAGGTGTCGCCGCTCAAGCTGGGCCGAGCGAGAACGAGCGCGGCGGCGACGCGACAGTCTCGGCGCCTCGCAGGCGCGCACCCTCGCCCATTTCGACCCGCCAGGACCCGAACCGGCCCTTTGCGTTCAAGCGCCAGTCGTCGGGCTTCACCTCGTTCATGAACTCGATCGCCTCTCCGACGAGCGAGGTCCGCACCCGTCCAGCGACGCCCGCCGAGTCGGCCACCCGCTCGACCTTCTTCACCGGCTCGCCCGCCATCCCCGACTCGGTGCCGGCGAGCGCCGCACCCGTCTTTAGCGTGTCGCCGCTCCCGACGCAGCAAGACCTCGAGCTCCCTGCGGCACCAGCGCTGCAGCTCCGGGGGCCGTCGCCGCTCCCGGACGAGGACGAGGACCGCCCAAAGGGACAAGGCACCCTCGAGCTGGAGCGCGTCCTCGGCATGTGGGCCGCAAAGACCGCCGTGAGTCTCGTCTCCTCATCGTCTGTGCGCGCCGAGCGACCGAGCGCTCGCATGGCTCGACAAGGACCCTGCGCTCCCCTCTGGGACCTGTGCTGACCCCGTCTCGAGCCGCTCCTCTCTCCTCCCTCTCCTCCTCCGTCACAGAGCTCCTCCTCGTTCCCGAGCCTTCCTCCTTTGCCAAGCGCGTCGTCCTCGACCGCCACCAGCTCTGGCGCTGCGGCACCCCTCTTCGCCCAGGCCATCGTCACCGCCGAGCCCGAGTCGCTCGACCTCGCCTCGGCTACCAGTCAGCAGCAGCAGTCGACCGCCTCGACCTCGTCGTCCCTGTCGTCGGTCTTCGCCGACTTCGCGCAGCTCGCCGCGCTGCAGCCAACGGCGTCGGCCTCGCGGGACCTGCTCGACCTCCCTCGCCCGCCTCGTCGTCAGCGGTCCAAGTCCGAGGCCGACATCATCTCGATGGACTTCAGCAATCTCGGCAACGTCAGCTTCGCCCAGGCGTCCCAGGACGGCGGCTCGGCCCTCGACTTCCCCCCCTCCTCGTCCCAGCCGCCTCCGCTCGTCAGCGCACCCTCGTACTCGTCCTCGGCCGTCGCCGCCGACCTCTTCCGCCCACCGTCGGCGCCGTCCGGCTTTGGATCGGCCGCGACGACCGGCTCGACGGCGGACGCCCTCCAGCTCCAGCCGTACGACCTCGCCCTCCGCTCCCGTCCGTCAGCGACGCACCAGCGCATCGGCGGCGGGCCCGGCTACCGCGAGGCGGCGCTCCTCGACGTCGGCGGCGGCACAGACCGAGGTCGGCGCGCCAAGAGTCAGGGTGCCGGCCATCGTCGCTCGGCCAAGTCGGACGACTTCACCCACCTCTTCTCGCAGCCGATCGGCGGCGGCGCATCTTTCGCGCAGCAGCAGCTTCCGTCGGCGACGTACACGACGTCGAACGGCCATCTCGCGCCGCCGGGCGGCGCGCCTCCCGCCGGCGTCGCCCCGCCGCAGCGCGCCCTCCCGCCGTTCTCGACCGGCTCCGCACCGGTGCAAGGCGGTCCCGGCAGCTCGCCGCACCTGCAGCACCAGGTCTACTACGTCCCCAACGGGCAGAGCGTGCCGATCCAGGTCGCCTACCTCACCTCGATCGACCCGGCGACCGGCCAGTCGATGCTCACGCCGGTGCCTCAGCCTCAACAGGCCCAGCAGCAGCAGCTCCACCCTCAGCACCTGCAGCAGCACCAGCAGCACCAGCAGCACCAACAAGCGCTCTACCCGCCGCGCCCGCAGGCGCACCCGCAGTACTCGCCGCAGGGCAACGCGCTCGCGCTCGCCGCCGCTCAGGCCGCTCAGGCGCACGCCGCCTCGGTCGCACAGGCGGCCGTCTCGGCCGCCCCGTCGTCGTCGTCGATGCCGTACCAGCGTCGCCAGAGCGCCGGCCGCTTGAGCGTCGCCTCGACGGCGGGCTCGAGCCACTCGCCCGGCGGCATCTCGCCCGGCGGGCACAGCACGTACGGCGCGCCTCGTGCGCCCTTCTCGTACCGCTCGCCGGTCTCGCTCGGCCTGCCGGGCCTGCCGAGCCCGAGCGCGCCGGTCAACGGCTTGAGCCCCGGCGGCGCGACTTCGGGTCGCTCGGGCGCGGGCGGTTCGAGGAAGCGCAGCAGGGCGTCGGCGGTCGCTGCCGCTGCGGCGCTCAAGCGCGAGGAGAACGGCGAGGACGAGGAGAACGAGGACGATGCCGAGGGCGAGGAGGACGCCGAGATGCGCGACGATGCGTACGACGACGACGAGGCCGACTACGACGACGACGGCCAGGCCGAGCCGTCGCTGCGTGCGCCGGCCGTCTTCGGCAAGGGCCGCAAGAAGGCGTCCGGGTCGGGCGGCGGCAAGAAGGGCGTCAAGCTCGGCGCGCGCACGGCGGGCAACTTCGCCGACGACGACGACGAGGACGAATTTACCAAGGAGAGCAAGACGACCCAGGCGACGATCGATGCCGCCAAGCGTCGCAGGAACGCAGGCGCCGTCGCCAAGTTCGTGTGCGAGCTGTGCGGCGAGACGTTCACGCGCCGGTACAACCTCCGCGGTGCGTCCAGCTCTCTCCCTCTCGCTGCGCCCTCTCGCTCGCCGCAGGAAGCTGACTCGCCGTCGTCGCCCTTCCACAGGTCACCAACGTGCGCACAAGGGCGAGAAGCCGTACAAGTGCTCCCAGGAGGACTGCGACAAGGTGCGTCCGCCGTCGCCGTCTCGTCTCTCTTCCCGCCCTCTCTGACGCCCAGCGCGTCCACAGTCCTTCGCCCGCGCTCACGACTGCAAACGCCACGAGCTGCTTCACCTCGGCGTCCGCAAGTACAATTGCGCGCCGTGCAAGCGCGACTTTGTCCGGCTTGACGCCCTGCACCGTCACCGTGCGTCCCTCTCTCTCTCTCTGTCTCTACCACCGCCGTCTCAGCGGTCCCAGCGAGCTGACACCATCTACTCGCCGAGCAGATCGCAGCGAGGTCGGGCAGGAGTGCGTCAAGAAGCTCCAGGCCGACGGCGCCAAGTTCGACGAGAAGGGCGCCCAGATCCTCTAAGCGCTCGCTACACCCCTCTCTCCCACCTCCCCGCCGTCCCGCTCCTCCGCCCCTTTCCGTACCTCTCGCTTGTCCGACGTCTGCGCGCTGCTGGTCGCGCCCCCTCCCCCCTAGTTGTCCTCGTCCGTCGTCTTCCTCGTCGTGCACTTTCTCCTCCCCACCGATGTACTCGTCCTTGGCCTAGTCCCTCCACTTGTACACTCTTTCTGTCCTCGAAAAGGCTGCTGCAACTAGCTGCGCGTTCTGCCTGGTCGACCTTGGCGCTGCGAGCGGCGTAACTCTGAGACCTGGCTGCGGAGGGCGGGGTGCGGCGAGGAAGCACCGCCTCAAGCGCGCTCCTCATCGTCTCCTCGCACCTTCGAGCCGAACAGCTACTCGTGCCACCGACCGCACAGCTCAGCAGAGCTCGACCGCCGAGCGCGCAGCGCCGCCCACCGCGCAATCGCTCTCCCCTCACGACGCGCCCACGATCGTTCGTCTCGTCGCCGCAACGTCTTCTCGCGACCTCGAGAGCCTCTCAGCGCACGCGCAAGCCGCTCGAGCTCGCCAGTACAGTGCACCCCGACCCTCAAGAGCCGTCGTCACTCCCCGAGCAGCTGGTGCGTCCGCTCGACCCCTCTCGTCCTTCTGCCGCGGTCCTCGAAAGCCCGCTGACCGAAGGCTCGTCCGACTTGCAGCCGCCGACCTTCCAGCCTGACCTCGACTCGTCGGCCTTCCTTGCCCCGCCTTGCGCCGCCGCCTCGACCGAGCCGCCTCCCGCCTTGAGCGGACGACCTCCCTCTCGCCGACCTCGCCATCGCCATGTCGTCTACTGCAGAGGCCGTCGCCTCGGCTACGTCGGCCGCCATCTCGGCAAGTGCGTCTTCGTCGTCGTCCGACGCGCAGCCGGCGAGCTACAAGGTCATCGGCATCCTCCTCGCTGTCGGTTCGGGCTTGCTCATCGGCGCGAGCTTCATCTTCAAGAAGAGGGGTCTGCTGGCGGCGCAGAAGAAGTCTGGAGGAGTGGCAGGCGAGGGTCATCCGTATCTGAAGAGCTGGCTGGTGCGTCCCCGTCCTCCCTTCTCGCTCGAGCTGCACGCCTCACAGCGACTGACTCCCTCCTTCTCCTGCGCGCGCAGTGGTGGACCGGCATGATTATCATGATCCTTGGCGAGGTGTGCAACCTCGTCGCCTACTCATTCGTCGACGCCATCCTGGTGCGTCCGACCTTTCTCCTGCCCCGACCGCTGCGAAACCGGCTGACCTCTCGTCGAGCAGGTCACGCCCATGGGCTCCCTCGCCGTCGTGACGAGCGGTGTTCTCGCCCACTTCATCCTCAAGGAGAAGCTGTCGACGTTCGGCTGGCTCGGAAGCGTCCTCTGGTGCGTGCGCGTCCTCTTCTCTCGCCGCCGCTCTCCTCCCCTCGGTGCTCTCCTCGCTCACACGCGCACCGTTGCCCGCAGCATACTCGGCTCCGTCATCATCGCGCTCAACGGTCCGTCAGAGCACGGCTCGGCCGACATCCACAAGTTCAAGGACCTCTTCATCGCGCCCGGCTTCCTCACTTGGGGCGGGATCTGCCTCGTCGCGGCGGCCGCCATGGTCTTCTTCGTCGCGCCGCGGTACGGCAAGAAGAACATGTTCGTCTACATCGTCATCTGCTCGCTCCTCGGCGGCCTCTCGGTCGCCTGCACGTCCGGCCTCGGCGGGTCGATCCTGTCGTCCATCCGCAACTCGGACTCTGGGCCGTGGAAGTACTGGTTCATGGTGAGTCCCTGTCCTCGCTCCTCCTTGTCGTCCTTCACTTGTCGCGGGAGGCCGTCGCGAGCTCGCCCGAGCACGCCTGCCCATCCGCACAGCGAGCACTTTGCTGACGGCCGACCTCTTGCAGTATTTCCTCCTCGCCTTCGTCGTCACGACGCTTCTCCTCGAGATCAACTACCTGAACAAAGCGCTCGAGCTGTTTAACACTGCCGCCGTCACCGCCGTCTACTACGTCATCTTCACGTCGTGCACCCTCATCACGTCCATCATCCTCAACAAGGGCTTCAGCGGTGCGACGACCGTGTCCATCATCAACGTCGTCCTCGGCTTCCTCGTCATCGTCCTCGGCGTCACCCTCCTCCAGCTGTCCAAGGTCGACCCCGAGGAGGTCCAGTCCGCCCTGCTCGACAAGCGCTCGGCGACGATCCTGCGCGCGACCCGAGCCGGCTCGGGTCACGAGTCGGCCTACGACGCCGAGGATCCGGGCATGGACACGGTGCGCGGCTTCGGCGGCGCCATCGGCTCGATCCACCGCGCCATCTCGATGCGGTCGCAGCAGACGCGCCGCCGCCAGTCGACGAGCCCGTTCGGCGCCGACGAGATGGCGATGCGGTGGCGAGGGAGCGGCGACGGGAGGAACGGCGCGCCCGGTGCGGCGGGGAGCGGGCCGAGCGAGACCGTTCTTCGGTACCAGCTGTACGACGCGCCGGCCCGGATCCACGAGGAGCCTTTGCCGTGCGCTCCTCCCCTCCTCCTCTTTCTCCTCTTTGCGTCGAGGTGGATGCACGACTGACTCGACGTCCTTGCAGCATCGACGCCGCCGACAAGATCTCGCTGCACTCGGGTTTGGCGTCACCGGGTCTCCCGTCGCCCGTCCCGAGCCTCGACGGTCGACCACGAGCCAGCTCGGCCATCAAGTTCGCCGACAACGACAACCTGCACCTCTGTGCGTCTCCTCCACGCCCTTGTCGTCGTGCTCGTCCTCGTGCGCCCTGACTGACAACGTCGCCAACTCGCGCAGATGGCGTTTCTCGCAAGGGTCCGACCGGTCACGTCGAGCAGCCTCGGCTCGAGGGTACTCACATGCATCAGTCGAGCCTCCCCGTCTCGACGAGCGACGTCGGCGACGCACCGACCGGCGACTTCTCGGCCGCCCGGAGCGGCTCCCTCTTCGCCTCGTCCGCCTACCGCGACCCGTACGCCGAGCAGCCCGCCTCCCCATCTTCCACCTCGCACTCTCGCCAATCCCTCGCGCAACGTCTCGGCTCGGCCTTCTCGTCCTCGTCGCCCGACCTCATCAACAAGGACTTCAACCCGGCCTTCGCAGCCGACGACGTCCCCGGCACAGCGCCCTTGCCGAGTCGAGGACGCTTTGCGCTGTCGCCGCTGCGCAAGAGCTCGCGCGAGGCGTCGCCGTCGCGCACGGGCGCCGGCGTGCCGCACCCGAGGGGGCCGCGAGACGCCGAGGCGATGGGCGAGGAGGAGGCGCTCGTCGGTCGGCAGGAGCGAGGGAGGAGGGTCGGCAGTGCGAGGAGCAGCGATGGAGAGGACGATGAGGACGAGGCGGACGGGTCGCAGCTCGAGCGATACGACACGAGGGACATGCTCTGAGCTGGAGGTCGCCGTCCACCTTGTTTCACTAGCCTCGTCTTCCTTCCTCTCTATCTCGTTCCCCTCCCTTTGTACCCCTCGCTGTAGACTCGCTCACGAGACGAGCAACATGGACATTGAGCCTCCCTCGATCGACCTGTGCAGCGAGAGCGCACCGCGAGCCGCCCGACGTTCTTGCGCTTGCGAGGGGCTCGAGCGCTGCATCTTCCGGAAGCGCTCGGCGAAAGCGCTCTCGACGGGTCTGCTCTCGCTGCTCTCGAGTCGCTCGTGCCGAGTCAGATGCTGATAGTGTTACAGCGCCGGATGAGCACGATGAACTGTGACGACAGGAGGAACCGACTCGACTCGCTGCGCCTCGCCTCCTGCTCGCGAGCTAGTGCCCGCCGCCCGGCAGCGGGTTGTCCCTGCGGTACTCGTCCCTCCACATCTTCATCTTTTCGCGCAGGCCCTTGAGGCGGAGCGTCTTGCGGACCCACCGCAGAAGGGCGTCGTCCGACTCGACGAAGAAGTAGCCGCCGAGCGTCGTGAGGATGCTCTCGAACGAGGCGTGCGCGGTCGTGAACTCGTCTGCGAAGAGGAGACGAAGAGAGCATCAGACTGAGTCCTTTAGGCCTGCGAGAGAGACGAGAAAGCGCGAGGACGCACGCTGAAAGTGCCAGATGATGCCGACGGCGATGATGATGAGGACGTCGACACCCTCGAGGAGCAGTGCGTCCCACAGCCGCAGCTGCGTCGCAAAGGGGAACGAGTTGGTGTAGAGCGTGAGGTACCACTTGCTCGAGTAGGACGAAGGGTGGACGCAGTGCTCCTCCTGCGAAGGCAAGGTCGACGTTCGAGGGCGAGTCAGCTCGGCGCCGGCTCGGCGAAGAGGCAGGGAGGAAGAGGGACGCACGAAGGATACGTGCACGTCGGGCATGAGGAGCTCGACGAGCTTCTGCTGGACGTGCCATGCCTCGTGCAAACCGGGGAAGCCGGGCGCGAAGATGTGGGCGAGGCGGTACTGGTCGAAGAGGCGGCACATGGCGACGTAGGCGCGCTGCAGGACATACGAAAAGTCAGCGAGGGTATGAGAGAAGCGAGAAAGACGACGAGAGGGAGAGGCGAACGCACCTCGGGCTCAAAGTAGCAGAGAAGGGTCGCGGCGAGCGAGCCCATGCCCTGGCAGTACCCGCCGATGTCTTCGCAGCGAAGGCCGAAGGCGTGCAGGACGTGAAAGAGCGAGCGCTGGCCCTGCCCGTAGCGAGTGTGGAACATGACGTGGCCCGAGATGGTCCTCGGGACGTCGAGGTCGATCTGGACGTCCTGGACGTACGGCGCAGCGACGAGCGCCTCGTACTCGGCCGTGAGGCGCTCGAGGCTTGGTGCGCCGCCGCGCGCGCCCTCGACCTCGCCGGCCATGCGCTCAAGCATGAGCCCCCACACGGCGCGGCGCCACCGGTCCGGGACGCCCTTGAAGACGCGGCGCTGCAGGCGGCGGTACTTGCTGCTCTGCCCGCCGCCGCCGCCCGGGACGCGCCCGCTCCACCAGTCGGACGAGACGACCCAGTCCTGGGCGTTGCCGCCCGGGTCGCGCTTGGCGACCGAGAGCATGTCGCCCCACTTGCCGACGCGCTTCGTCTCGAGCGCGACGGCGTCGGGCGAGATGGCGGTCGACGGCAGGAGCGAGATGGTCGACTGCCGGTTCGAGAGGTTGCGGGTCGAAGGGCGGAGCGGTGCGGTCGGTGCGGGAGGCGCAGGCTTGGTCGAGCGCTTTTTGGGGTCGGTCGAGGGGACCTTTTCGAAAGGGGCGGCGGAGAGGGTGAAGATGTTGTGGTGCTGCGAGGATAAGGCGGCAGGGTGCGAGTTGGAGAAGAAGCCGTAGCTGCAGGGAGGGAGCAAAGTCAGCGAGGGGTCGGCGAAAAGTGAGGGTGCGGGTGAGGAGGAGAGAGCGAAGACGCACCGGTCGACTCGTCGCAGGATGTGGTCTGCCTTGGCCTCCTCGTCGACGTCGATCCTCGGCTCGACGATGGGCTCGCCCTCGGGCACGCCGTCCTGCTCGCCCACCTCGCGCAGGATGATGCCGTCCCGGCTGCGCTCCTTGCCCTCGTCCCAGCCGTCGCCGTGCACGCCCTTCTCGTCGAGGCGCGCGTACAGCCGCTGCACGAGCGCGGCGACGCCGTCCGGGTCGGTGTAGCTGTTGAACGAGACGTTGCTCGACGGGTACGGCGACAGGTCGAGACCCTGCGGGGGCTCGAGCGACTGGCGCTGCGGGGGGACGTGCGACGAGTTCGAGGTGGCGGCCGACAGCGAGGACGACAGGCTGTTGGACGTCGTCATCGTGCGCTTGCCGACGTAGGGGCCCATCGTCGAGGAGAACGAGTCGACGCCCGGGACGGCAGGCGGGAGCGGGTTCTCCGTCGCCGCGCGGTTGGTGACGACGGCTCGAAGGGGCTCGTCGGGGAGGTGGAGGAGAGGCTGAGGCGGGCTGGCGGGGAGGGTTGAGGGAGGCGCGGGCGAGGTCGAAGGGGGAGCGGGCGAGCGTGCCGCGCCGTTCTGGCGCAGGTGGGTCGACGAGATCGAGCTGGACCGAGGCGGCGTCGCGACCATGAGCGCGCCGTTGTAGCTCGCGCTCGACGAGCTCCGTGCTCGGTGCGAGTCGGGCGAGTGCCGCCCCGCTGCGCCTGCAGGCTCGAGAGCGAGCGCGCGGTTCGGCGGCGTCGCTGCGCCGAGCCTCGCCCACTCGTGCGCCGCATCTGCGCCGCTGTCGCCGCCTGCTCGAAGTGCACCGTCTGGTCCTCGCTGCGACGCGCCCGACGCCGCCCGTCGCCGCTTGACCTCGAGCGCCGGGGTCTCGACGCCGCTCTGGACGCCGAGGCGCGAGCCGTTCTCGCCTCGGCCATGGAGCTGAACGGCGGCGCCGTCCTCTGACGTGAGCGCGCGCGCGATGGCGGACATGCGGCGGGCGGGCGGGCAGGCGCTGAGGGTGGTGGCGGGGCGGAAGTGCGGGGTCGTCGAGGACGAGGGGGAGAGGAGGGAAGCCACGGCGCCTGGGGCTGTGGGCGTAGCGGTGGCTGATCCGAGAGCTCGCTTGTGCGCGCTCGGGCTGGTCGTCGAGGCCGCCCACGGGTGCTCGTGCTGGAGGTGATCGGTGCGAGCTGTCGGGGGCCGAGGGGAGGGTGCGAGGCGAGCAGACGGCGCGGCGGTTCGGGTGCGGCTGCGGCGGCGTGCGAGAGCTCTGCTGAGCTGGCGAGTGCGGCTTCGGCGGCTGCTCGAGGCGAGGGAGACGTTGTCGAGGCGAGGTGGAGCGGCGCCCCTTCTCGTCGACCTCGCTCGCCGGCGGATCTCCTCGCCGTCTCACTCTTTCGCGCCTCGACTTGAGCAGTGCCCGTTCTCCATGAGAAGCACAGCACAGACTCGAGAATGCGGTGCTACTTGGCAAGACGAGGTCATGCTCTGCCGGCCAAAATCGAGGTCGCGCTCTCCTGTCCAGCTCTCGACCGTGCGACAGGGTAGGCAAAAGCTGCGCGCTGCATTGCGAGAATAAAAGACAAACGACATAGACGGTACGGCGGGAGAGATGCGGGTGCTGGTGCGGCTGCGACGGGCGCACGGCTCGAGCTGCGCTGCGAGCGAGACGGAGATGCTGCAGGGGCGAGAGCGAAGAGTCAGCGCGCCCTCGAGGTTGCCGAGCTCCTTAACGCCCGACGAGGAGGAAGAGGAGGACGAGACGTACCAAACATGGTACGGCCGAGAGACGAAAGAAGCGTTCGAGGGTGAAGAGAAGGCGACGGCGAAGGCGGTGGGCGGTCAGGCTGCTGCGAGCGTCGAAAGGAGGTCAGCGTCGGCTTCTTTGCGGGCACGACGAGCAGAGAGAGGACGCACCGGACGTCGAGGCGGCGAGGCGAGCGTCCATGAGCTCGAGGACGATCGGCGCGACGCCCGGGATCTCGTCGCGCGAGATCTTGGCCTGCGCCTCCTTCCACGTCGCCGTCTCGAGGACGGCCTCCCAGTGCTTGACGACGTAGATGATGACGAGCTTGCGCCAGCCGGGCCACGTGAGCGACATGTCGCCGAAGAGCTCGGCGGCGGCGTTGTACGGCCGGAGCTGCTCGATGAGGGCGACGAGGCACACCTGCTGCAGGGGCTTGCACTCGAGGACTTGCGCGAGGCGATAGGTCGACTTGGACGAGACCGGGATGGGGAGGGCCGGCTCGGCCTGGCGCATGCCGTCGATGCACTCGGCGCGCGTCTGGGTCGCGTTGGCGATGGCCGGGCGGCAGGACGACGACAGGGGCGCGAAGCGGATGTAGCCCGTCTCGAAGTAGCGCAGCACGGCGCGATAGGTCGTGTGGGCGGCGTTCTTGACCGTGATCTGGCGGTACGAGAGGTCGGGCTCGCCGACGGGGTCAAAGAGCAACAGCTCGGCCGCCGCGACGAGCGCCTCGTCCGTCTCGTCGTCCGAGTCGGCAAAGTCCTTGTCGGGCGCTGCATCGGCTTGGCGACGCTGCGACGACTGGCGCTGGCGCTTGGTGCCCGTCGCGACGTTGTCCGACAGGTCCGACTCGAGGATGCGCTTGAGGTCCTGCGACGACGACGAGAGGAGCGCCGAGGTCGTCCACAGCTCGGCGCCGTGCTGGCCGACGGTCGGGAAGAAGATGCGGACGTCGTGCGGGAAGGGCGTGGGCGTGAGGTCTGCAAGCAGCTCGGTCGTCGTCAGCTCGACCGAGACGAGGTGCAGAGGGGGAGGGGGAGTTGAAGGGACGCACCTGGGTTGCGGCGAGCAAGGATCAAAGGCGTCGGTCCCTGGGCGTAGTTGTGCGTCTTGAGGGTGAACGAGGCGCGGAACTGGCCGGGCGAGCGCGGCGGGCGACCGGTCGGGGAGACCTCCTCGAGCTTGACGAGCGGCTTGTCGTGGATGTCGACGGTGAAGCCGGCGTAGCCCTTGTAGACGGCCTCCTCGACGCTCTCGTGCGGCACCGGCCTCGACAGCCAACGCTCTGCTGCGAGAGGCTCGAAGGTGCCGTCCGGGCGGAGGCGGTCGACGCGGAACTCGACGTCGGCGTGCTTGCTGAGCCGGCCGGCCTCGAGGAAGCCCAGGTCGAGGGTCATGTGGCAGCTCGACGTGTCGCGCAGGACCCGGAAGGACCAGCGGCCGGCGAGAGGCACGGTCGGCAGCGGGACGTCGAGGAGGAGGCCAAAGCCGGACAGGTCGACCTCGAAGTCGAACGAGAACCCGACGATGTGCGTGTCGTGGCGCAGGTTGAACGCGCGCGGTGTAGGTGCCATGGCGCAGCCCCTGCCCTGCGCTGGGCGAGGGCGAGTCGAGGTGCCGGCGC
>Ga0308169_10003362_pt1 | contig 15686 bp, 15 predicted proteins | sample PhyBR1_2_FD_202139 | JGI IMG/M metagenome (GOLD analysis project Ga0308169, IMG submission 202139) | Phyllosphere microbial communities from UC Gill Tract Community Farm, Albany, California, United States - DLSLSB.R1 | ecosystem: Host-associated > Plants > Phyllosphere > Unclassified | place... | reverse complement strand
GGCACGTACAAAAAATGTCAAGACCAAGCAGCAATTTTTGTATAAATATTTGCGTGCGGTAAAAATTTACCTTATAGTGACGTTCGTGCTGTTGACGAACCCGTCAACAGCTTCGTTTTTCACGCTTGCAAATCGTCTCCTACTAGACATTGTTGAAATCAATTGCAAATCATCACTAACAACCTAACCTGTCTGAACGTCGGCGATGTGCACGGCGGTGCCGCAGCACGCGGTGAGCGTACGGTTTTGTCGTCGGTGCTTGTTGTGCTTGAAAACGCGCTGGTAGGAACGCATGTAAGCGTTGTGAAATCGTTTCACAAAAAAATGGCCCGACTTGGTGGATACAAGACGGGCCAGGTTTGAGGGCTATGCTCTTGGCGGAGCGTAGGACGGATTTCTCAAATCATGGGATTTAAGGTTTGCGCAGGTGTTGCGCGATGAGGATTACATAATGGATGGTACCCAGAATGTAATAGAGTTGGTCTGCATGAGGCATGACACACTCCTTTCTTATCAATAGCATTGAACGGCTAGTAGGCTCCTCCAGGTTAGTGGCAAAAAGCTGATGGTAGTCAGCTCGGGTTAAACATCGCCGTTGGCACGTTTAACCACTTGGCATCGTACATGAGCTACGGCAAGACTGCAATTGGAAAATCATGTCAATGGTTAACTTTTTGCAGGTACTATCGAAAATAAAGTTGTAAAAAAAACAAAAAAGGTCGCATCCGCGGCCTTTTTTTATTTTATTTGCAACTTTTTATGCCTTTAGTAAGCGACCTTGAACGTCGGACTGTCCTCGGCACGTGACCTGCGTCGGTCATACATGCGCGTGGTGGCAATGTTCGAGTGGCCGACCCAGTCCTGGACGTGCTTGAGGTCGGCATTGTGCTCAAGCGCGTTCGTGATCGCCGTTGCGCGCAGTGCATGGGGGCCAAAGCCGGTGACGTCGATACCCACTTTGCCGGCGTACCTGGCCAACACCTTATAAACACCATCCGGGGTGATGGCCCGATCGCCATCGCGGGTGTTGTTGCTGACAGGGCGGAACAGGGCGCCGGCTTTGTGCTCGCCGCGTCCGTCCACTTCGAGGTAGGCGGTGATTGCGCCAGCCGCTGCCGGGTGCAGCGGTATGTAGCGCACCTTGCCGCCTTTGCCGTGCACCTGCAGGTGCCGCACGCCGCGGCGGTCCTGCAGGTCGACCAGGTCGAGCCTGCATACCTCGGCACGGCGCAGTCCGTGGTACAGCAGCACGGCCAAGATCGCGCGATCACGCAGCCCCTGCAACGTCGAAGCCTCCGGCGCCGCTAATAATGCCCGTGCCTGGTGGTCGCCGATCGCCGGCGTCTTGCCTTCCTGGCTTTCGACCCGCGGACGCTTCACGCCGTCGACCGGGTTGCCCTGAATGGAATTTGCTTCGCACAAGGCATCGAATAGAGACGACAGCGCCGAGAGCTTGCGGCGGGTGGTCGCGGCGGCCAGGCTGCGCCGCTCCAAGTCCCGGCGCCAGGCTAGGACGTGAGCCCGGCCGACCTGGCGGAACATACGCGGATCCTCGATGCCGGCGAACGTCATGAACTCTTGCACGTCGTTTTGGTAGGCCCGGCGTGTTTCCGGGTTGTCGATGTTGGCGAACCAAGTCAACGCTGGCGGCACGTCGGCCAGCTTGTGGAACTCGGCGGTCGTGAGCGCGCGTGGCACCAATGCGGTTTGCAGCGGCTGGCTGGCGTGCTCGGGTTCATTCAAGGTTGGCGACGTAGCGCTGCCGTCGTTATTGATGGTCATTGAGGCGATTGCTGCTCAATAAATTTTTCTTTCAAGTCTAGATAGTCGCGTTCGCGATCAGCCATTTCGCTCATCGCGGCAAGTAGCGCTTCATTGTCAAAAGTAGATCCTGTGTTTGGATTGTTCCGAGTACGTTGGTAAGCGTACCCAGCACTGATCATCGAGCGCATTACACTATCTTCATTGTGTTTGATCTCTTCATGTTTTCTTTTAAGCAATGCTCCCCAGGCATCATGTTGTAGGGCTGCTTTTTCACGCGCGATCTCCCAATTTTTCAGTGCTTGTCGCAGATCTTCTTTCGTAATTAAAGCCATAAACGTCTCCAGTGAGTTGAATGCCAACTCTACTATTGATAATGTATTTTATCAATAGTAGGTAAAGCCTTAAAAAGCCTCTCTGCCCATCGGCAATTGGAGAGGCTCGAATGCTTGAGCTTAGGCGTTGATCGTATGCGTCCAGTCAGGCAGGCCGCTACGTGCTAAGTGATCGACAAGATGTTTCGAGCCGAAGAACTTGATGCGGCCGCTTTCTGCAAAAGCGAGCGCAGCCTGGTCGACCTTCAAACCGGCGCCGCGCGCTTTCATGGTCAGCTGTGCGAGCAAGCGGCTGTTGTCGGTCTGGCTGCCGGAGTTCGATCGCGCGTCAAAGACCGCGACGTTAATCGGCGTGCCATTGGTCGAGCGTTCGAGAATATGGGCAAGATTGATCTGCATATGTCCTCCTGTCGACCCGATTACTTCTTGCCTTTGTTACGCGCTTGCGTCAGGGCCGAGGCCGCGACACTGCGCTGCGCAGGCGTGGATTTTGGGTTGGACAACTGCTTGCTCGCCTTCGATGCCACAGACGCCGAGGTCTGCTCGTTGCTCTTCTTCGATGTTGCCATGTGAACCTCCAAATAAATAGATGGTAACCACGTAAACAACTACATGTGGCATCGGAAGACTTATCGACGCTATATATAGTGGTTGTGATTATACGCGACTTTTGTTCAATATTTACAGGTGACAGAAAAAAACTGGATGGACGTACAGCCTTTCTTCTCTTAAGCTTGGTGCGGACGGCCTGTGCAAAGGAGACAAGCAGCTGAGAGCGAGGGAGAAGGAAAGGGAGCAGACCTTTGCCATCGAAAAGCGGTCGTTTATGCAGACCGCCATCTCCAGGAGGCACTCTCATAAATCGAGTGCATGGCGGCGCGCATCCTGTTCCTTGAGGACAAGCTGTTTCCAAGAAGGCAAAATAGACATGCTATCGTCGATGGCGATGACGATTCAGGTCGGATATTTAGGCCGTAATGTTTTTGGTAGTGCGTAGCCTTATCGGGCGAAAAGGTGGCTCTCTTACCACCCTGGCACTGCCTCCTATTTTTTAAGGGCTGCGTTTAAGGGAACGCTATGAAGACAGGGTTCTTCGCTATTGGGCTGGCCGAATGGCGCCAGGCCTGCGAAATCGGCCTTAATCCGGCCGTCGCTTTTCTGGTCATGGCATGCGGTACGGGCCGCGACAATCAAACCACCGCCTGGTCGGCCAATGCGGTCCAGGAGTACGGTGGCATCCGCTGGGAGCGTGCCAAGCCCGCCATTGAGCAATTGGTAAAGGCCGGGCTGGCCACGCTTGCGGAGAGCTCCACCAAGGCCCGGCCACGCTACAAGCTGAAAATCTCAGAAGACAGGATCTGGTTGCCCAAGAACGTCGTCATGCCACTGGCCTGCGAGGAGCCTATCGTGCATCGGCTGCGCCAGACTCAGGACGTCATGATCTTGCGCCTGTTTGTGGAGCTGTACCACGCCCAGAATCTGGCCGCTGATGGCGGGATCTCGCGTGATGTCTATTACCGTAAATACGACAAGGAAGTTTGCCGGGATGTCGGCAGCATGTTGTATCTCGGGTTCACTGATGCGAATACGTGGGTCTCTTGGTCGACGGACGTAACGAAAGCGCATTTAGGCAAAGGCGAAAACAGAGCGGACGCGTTTTTCCAGAGGATGACGACTCTCAGGGATATGGGGCTTATTCAGGAGGCTACCTACCTGTTTGAGTCGTCATCGCCAGAGGCTGAGATCCTGTTTCCGATAACCGGACCCGAACCAGAGGAACGGGCTATTCATGCCACCGCTTACGAAGTGGTCGAGAACAACCTGCAGGGCGGAACAGCTCTCCTCGAGCAGCACCACTATGTAATCCCGGTTTATCGCCACCAAAAATCCGCTGAGCTCTACGGCATTTTCCGCATGCGGTTCCGTGCTCAGACAGCCAATACCGGGGCTTGGTATGCGGTTCTGAAAGAGAGAACGGGCGCAGCTCTGGAAATGTTCCGAAGGGCTATGGTGTAGACATCAAGGTGTATCAAAGTTTTTCAAGGTACTTCAACGATGGTAGGAAGTTATCAAGGTGAATCAAGGACCACCGGGAGCGCCTCGCTTTCGCGAGGTTTCGACACCAAAGGAGAAAGCGTGAAATAGCTTAAACATAGGTAAACGAAACTCGAAGGACTGACAAAGGACCAGGCAATATCGAGTTGGCTTAATGATAATTTTTGGCAAATCCAGCTGCTCTAATAAGGTCGGGCGAACATCTCTACTATGCGCATGTATGCCGTCGTCATCAGCCACAGAAGAAAGAAAGCCTGACATTCAAGTTGCGTATTAACTCTGGCACTTCATCGCCCGAGCGGGATGAGAGCGGCCCCAATGCTTGATTTTTAACGCTGCATGTCATCTGCCCCAACCTCAATCAGCCTAGCTATCAGTGACTTATAGGCGATATCTTGCGGGAGCTCCTTTACCGTGTAGTTGTCAATGATTGCGTGGATTGGGTTGTAAATCAGTACATATTGAACATCGCTTGCCAGACCCGGCTTTATGTCTATAAAGCCGAGCTCTTGCAATTTGCGCATCCTAGTACGCCACGTCACCTCTCCCCTCGTTCCGCTAAAGCCGGACTCAAAGGCCGCTTCTCTATCGTTGCGGATCTCGACAAAAGCTTCGTCATAAACACGGCACCATAAGGTCAGGTAAGTACTAAAGAGGGGGTGGCCCTTGCCTGACAGCTGATCCATGATCCGTCCGATTAGGTTCATAGTGCGCGGGATAGTAGTAAAGCCACTTCTTTTAGTTCTCAGCCAGAGGCTACTCTCATGCACTCCTGGCCAGAAAGTTTCGCGAAGTGCCGCCCGCTTTGCGTTCGCAGATCTTACTTTTTTGTTGATGTCTTCGAACACTGTTATCCTCCTTGAGTCTTCCATGAACAGACAGATTATACGCTAATGCACATCAGTATAAGTCAATACAAGTAAGTTAATCATACACATATGTTGACTATGCTTCCTTTAAAAACAAAGACTTACATATGCTTACGTGCTCCAGTACTCCTGTACTCTAGTTCTCCTTTTCGTTCTCCGTGTGGTATATATGTTTCAAATTCAAAAAATTTGCGTTGACGGATTATGCTAGGTATGCTTCGTATCTAAGAGGCGTAGGGGCGCAGGACAGAAGGACGTTACCCTGGACTATGTCTCTGCAGTATTCGTAGCCGTTCCAAGGAACAGCTACCAGGTGTAGGGGCGCAGGACAGAAGGACGTTACCCTGGACTACATCGGCAATACCTACGGCCGCTCCTATGAGCGGCCGTTTCATTTTGGACGCTCCTTGGGCTTCGTGTCTCCCTTGGGAATCACGGAAAACAACTCCGCTTTGGGGCGCCTGGCGTAGAGCTCAAGCACGGCAAGGTCTTGTACCTTGTTGCCATAAGCATCGGTGCGATGCTTATAATTGATCATTCCCGTCATCTTCGCGTGCGGTACAGCCTCGGACTCGTTACATAACGCGCTTTCGATCATGGCGATGATGTCGTCGATCGTGTAACCGTCGTCACTCCTACTGGCATACATGTGGCGCCCCATGAACAGGATTTCAGGACTTTCCAGGCGAGGCTTCCCCTCCTTGTCTCGAAGTGCGTTAATCGCCTTATGTTGTTCTTGGGTAAGGTAGCCGATTGAGACGACTTTCGGCCTTCCTCCTTCTTTCAATAATTCAAGATTTGCTCGAATAATTTTTACGGCATCCGGGTTCAAAGGCATAGCTTGCTTTTCTTATAAGTTTATTCTTCATTTACCTGTCGCCACTCTCGGTTTGGCACGGGCTTGTTTTTTTGGTACTTCCTCAACGCTAACACCTGCTGCTGCTGCTGGTGGTGGTGCCGTCGGCTGCCTCCCCGGAGGCGGGGATGGTGGGGCGACAGTCTTGGCCTTGCGCTGAGAATTAAAGATTGCCCGGATCTCCTCGACTTCTCCAAGGGCACCGATTTCAGCCAGTCGATCAAGGAATCGGGCGTAAAGACCATCCTGGATCTTCTTATGCTCACGAAGCCACTCCATCGCGCCGTTGGGATTCAGCAGCAAGACGTAGTGAAACTCACCGCTCGGCCCTGGTTTGGTAACGATGAACGACAGTTCGCGCAGCTTTTTCATCCGCCGACGCCAAGTGTCAACTGCCCGTGCCCCGACAAATCCAGCCTCGCTCGCAAAAGTCACGGGATTCTCAATCGTGATCAGTGCGTGGTCAGGGGATCTCGCCCAAAGACAAAACAAAGTATGTCCAGCCGGCTGTCCCTTGGTCTGATCGTCGATTGCTTGCATGGCAAGCGGCAACGTCCTTGGCATGGTAGTAAAACCATCATTTCTCTTACGATGCCATACCCATGCTTCCGGATAATTCGGGAAGTGGAGGTCCATCTGTTGTTGCGCCCGCTCGGCCATCTTCAACCGCCGAGCAGCTGTCTGCTTCCCATTTGCCATACCGTTTTCTCTACTGTTCGCTGCTAGGAATGGTAGTGTCCGTTACGGTCAAAGTTTGCGCAACCCGTCTTTAACGCCATCAATCCCGCTGAATTCAACTAGTTAAAAGACAGCTTCAACCTCATCAAGGTAGCGATTCCACGCAACTCCCCTGTCTGTATTGCGTGATATCACGCACGATAAACATATATTTCCCATGTATATCAATAGTTTACGGAAGAGCTTGTGTGCTCCTCGTCCTCCTTGTCCTCCTCGTCCTCCTTGTGCTCCCCGTGCTCCTGGGTTTCCAAAGGGGGCGGCTAGTGGTCCCTGAAGCCTGCGGAAGACGCATTTTTCGTGACGAAATCTGGAACTGGCGTTGTGAATTTGTGCAACCGATGGCAGGACACGCGAACATCTCCCCTACACGGATGCCAATGAACGCCCGCGACAAGGATCTGCAGGTAGCTAAGTAAAGGCCTCGGTCAAGGACGCTGGAGGGAAAGGTGGCGGGGTGGGCAGCAAAACAGGGCAAGTCACGTGTTCACCACGCCTGCCGCCTGCGGGGCAGTTACTCATGAACTTTTTCTCGGTTTGAGTAGCAGCGCGGAAGCGTTGGTAAAGCCCCAAATTAGTAGCCTGTAGCCATCACACGCCAAGGTAAGCAGTAAATCAGCTGGGAGCCTAGCGGGTCCAGTATCAAGGCTTTACCCATGCTAGTCGCCGGCTGGCAGCTAGTTAAAAAGAGGAACTTGGCAGGTGTCAGGGCCGGCCGGCAGCTGCTCAGATCGAAGAATATACAGTTCTCTCCCAGGGAAAACGGTAGCCGAGTTGGGTGCGGAGAGGGCAAGTATCGAGGTTTTACCCACGCCAAGCGCCGGCGAGCGGGTTACTCATAATGAAGAACCCGGCCGGCGCCGGGGGCTAGCATCTACTCAAATTTAGGAACCGGCCGCGTGTGTGAAAGCACGAAGTATGGACCTTCGGCCAAGGACGCCAAAGGGAGAGGTAGGGGAGCTGGACCCAAAAACAGGCCATTCGACGTGTTTTCACCCACGCTTAGCGCTGGCATTGCGGTTACTCAAAAAGAGGAACCTTGCAGAAGTAGCAAGTGGCGTGAATGGCTGAACCAGCCCGAAGCATTCGCCAAGGCCGGCTATCTTGCGAGAGAAAGACCTTGGCATGTCAATGCTTCAGAGCTTCCTCTTCGGTCACGTCCTAGTCAGGCTTGCGGTCGAGGGCAACGGCTACCTGGTTAAACAACCTCTAACCGTAGTCACAACAATGGATTGCCGTTCTTACGCTCGTCGGCCTTCTTTTTGCCCTCAGCGATGGTTTCAGGATTTTTGGCATCAGCCAAAATATCCGCGCTGGGTTTCGATAGAAGTTTCGGAATCCCGTCTTTGCACGCGAGCGACATGGCTGCATATTCAGTTGCCAAGTAGTGAACATTTTGCGCTTGGTTTGTCGTCGTCAGCTTTCCATCGAGTTCTGCCGCTTGTTGGACACAATGCGCAAATCGCTGATCGTTCATGACGCCGTTGACAACAATGCCAGCCGTAATGAGCAGGCCAGCCGCGACGATCAAATAAAGTTTTCCCATACTTCCCTTTGCTATGTTTGCTTGGTTGCCGCCGCTGGCAACCTATAGCCTTGCAGCTTAGCTCATCCGTATTAGACTAAGCCCGTTGAAGGGCGGATTTACCCGGATTTTGAATGCTGTCTACTGTTCCAATTCCTGAGTAGATCATGGTAACCACGGATGAAATATGTTTATGTAACCGGCTGCAAAAATGTAGTACTGATAATAACCGCGTGGGAAAACGGGTTTTATATCAAATGAGCAAATAATTCTTGTGGCCGGTCACTAGGCACGGTACAGTTACCTAGTTTTCTCACAGACAACGGACGTACAAGATGGATGAGCAGAAGCGCCGGGCAGGCCGGCCAGAAGGATCGGGCGAGCAGCTACCGCCTACCGAGCGCAGCCGGCAGAGCCGGCAGAACAGAGCCGCCCAGGGCGCGACTAGGTTGGATTTTTATCTGGACCCGACCCACGCCGACCAGCTCGCACAGCTGATGCAGCATTGGGACTTGGACACAAAAAAGGAAACCGTGCAGCACGCCCTGGACATCGTGCACCAGACCATTACTAAGAACCGCAAGGCCGCGTGATGAGCTACACCAAGGACGAGGAACAAGGGACGACTGCCCAGGACAACAAATCGGCAACGCCCAAGGCACGCAAGCCGCGTGTAACCAAGGGGCGGGCGCCGACTGATGTAGCTGCGATCAACACTGATGTGCCCCTGCAGATGGGATTCTGGCCTGACGAAGTGCGCGGCGTACCTAACGCAGCACTTCGCGGCGCGTTGTTCTCGATCAATCAGGAGCGTGAGCTGGCGAAGAAGCGTCAAAAGCTCGCGACTGTGGACGGCTATCAAATAGTATTCAAGGGCGAACGATACAACCAGCGTGACCTCGATCTATGGGAAATGCTGCTACACATCGGCCGACAACAGACCTACGGCAAGCACATCGAATTTGTCGCTAGCGACTTGCTCAAGGCGTTAGGTCGCCCTACTGGCGGCACCGATTACGAGGAACTGAAAGAGGATATTTCCCGGCTCATGGGTGGTGTGGTCGAGATCACGTTCACTGACACCAAGGAAACGTTTATTGGCTCCCTTATCCATAATGCCTACCGCGAGGAAACAACACAGCGTTACGCCATCGTGTTCGATGAGAAAATGCGGAAACTGTACGACGCGGGCTATACCCATGTGGATTGGGAGCAGCGCAGGAAATTGAAGGGGAACAGCCTGGCCCAATGGCTGCACGGCTTCTACGCCACACACGCGGCACCGCTACGTTACAAGGTTGAGACAATTCGCGAGCTGTGCGGCAGTACCACCGGACGGCTTACCGACTTCCGTAAGGCCCTGCGTGTGTCGTTGGAAAAACTGAAGGCTGTAGGAGCGATCACCAGTTGGAGCATTGATGCCAAGAGCGATCTTGTGACGGTGCGCCGTAAAGGCAGCGTGAGCCAGCAGCGGCACCTGGAGAGCAAGACAGCGGCACAGGCAAGCGCGGAATTCTCGGCCGGCAGTACTGCCACACTATCGGGGTTTGACTCCCACTAAGACGATCAAAGTTATTGAACCCCATGTGAATCCATAGTGAATCCATCGGGGTTTGACTCCCACTACAAGAGAGAGCGTGTACACGCTCTCTTTTTTGTCCGGCATAACCAATTTTATCGGGGTTTGACTCCCACCCAAGCATCGGGGTTTGACTCCCACCCTTCGGGGTTTGACTCCCACTTCTTCGGGGTTTGACTCCCACTTCTTCGGGGTTTGACTCCCACTAATCAGCCGTTCTTCATAGTGTTAACTTGGAGCAATAATAGAGTTTTTAATAGCTATTTTAATCCGCACGTAGCTACGCTGTGCGAACCTAATACCCCACCCCGCCCGCTAGCGGGCACCCCTTGAGGGGAAATCTAGACTGCGCTTCGCGCACAAGGAAGACTTAAAAACGATATGCACAAGCTTAAGCCCCGGTCGATTCCAAGGATTCGCCGGTGTTGCTTTTGGGTTTTCAGGGTTTTGATTTTCAAGATTTTTCAAAGGTAACTAGGCGCACCGATTTCGGTACGAAATCGGTGCGCAAGCAAGCGGGGACGCCCGCGCGCCAAGGCAGTTAGTCAGCCTTCACGGAGTCCTATGCTCGCAACCTATGTGCCTGGACTACGCCCCGCCGGTTGGCGGCGGGCCTTGCCATGATGGGCTGGGGTGGCCCTAACGGGCCATCCTCGCTCCCTTGCCCTTCGGGCTTCAGTCCTCGGACTCAAATCGCCCCAGCGGGCAGCACAACAGCCGCATGATGTCTACCAGGTAAGGGGTGCTTACGATTCGATACAAACATATCGGCTAGGCGCAACTGATAAAGGAATGCGCTAGGAAGGAATAGGCCCAGGACACGATAGCAGCCCCTTGGAGCCGTTTTCTTGGGATTGGACAATATCCTCTGGCTGATCCTGAAAACATCCCTATGGCCCCTTCCTGACCTTCTATCATGCCTTTCAAATCTCCACTATCCTGCGCTGGGCTGCAGGCGATTCAAGAACAGAATAGTTCACTCGATGTTAGGGCCTTACTATGAGAGGTTGCCTGACTTTGGTTCATCGTCTTGCGAGCGAACCGGCTGCAGGCCAGCATGGGGACCCCTGGCAACGGTGCCGGGTTGATTCCCTGCGCCTTGGGCGCCGAGCTCGAAGGAGAATCGTGCGTTGCCAAACAAGTCAGGCTCAACCTTAGCCGGCCAGCTCCCTGAGGAGCAGTAGCCTATTCGGCCAGCTTGTTGCGCTCGCGGAGCTGGGCGAGAAATTTTGGCAATTCGTCATAGCTGTGCAGGTAAGCCCTTGATAGGCCTGCAGCTTCCGAGCTGGCGACGGCGCCGTCTATGGCTTTATCGGCTTTGCTGAAAAACTGATCGCTGAAAATAAAGGGTTCGCGCTTTTTCATGATGCCCTCCTGTAGGTTCGATTATAGGTCCATCGAGTTGGAGAAGTTGGAAACTACCAACCGATCCGAGCCGGCGACTTGTTCGGCGTCGGCATGGTTGAGGCGATCAATGCCTTCATTGTATGTACTAGCCAGCAGAGAAGTTCTGATACCAGTACTCGCAGGCGCGTGAGGTGGGAAATATCGAAGCCCTTAAAGCACAGCCTCAGCACGATAAACAACTGTCATTGACACCATACCGCGTGATGCGTCACATAAAATCATGCGTGCTGCTGGGCGTACCCGAGCACGGGCTATATGTCGTGATGTTGAGTTTCCGTTGAGACAGTGTTGAGAAATTGTTGAGTTTTTGTTGGGACGCTGTTTCCCTGTCTTCCTTGTGTCTCCCTCGTGTAGCTGTCCTGTAGACGTTCTGTAGATGTCCTGTAGTTGTCCATCGCTGTCTGTCCTGCAAGTGTCCTGCTGATGCCCTACTGATGTCCTAAAAACGTCTTATCAATGTCTCAAGAACGTATTGAAATCGTCTCATAGATGTCTCAAAAACGTCTTATTGAGCGCGCAGGCGCGACGCCAGATCTAGCAAGCTGATATGAGGACTGCCGGTGTGCAGCGCCCTGGGTCCCTAGTGGAACATAAAGAAGCGCACACGCGAGTGGTATTTTTATGATGTAAGTATCTGTTTAATAATGATTTTCCTTGTAAGACACACGTCTTTAAAAAAACGTATTTGTATGCGGATCCGCACACACCAATAAAACGCTACAAATCGTCGCAGTCGCTAGAAGTGGACGGTCGAGACGAGCACCAACCGCGCGAAAACCTTCTGAATAGGGTAAAAAACGGATCTATGCAGGTTGGCCATTCATTCGAATGACTTAACCGCATCTTTCCTCGTCCAAGGCTGGGATTAATGTAAATTATCGACGTCGAACGTCCGCAATCAGCTACAAAGGTTCTCATTATCGATGCGTGATAAAGCGCGTGCCGCAACCGCTTTGAAACAAGGAAGTACCCTGAAAGTGCCTTTTGGTAAGCAGGGTGATCTGCTCGTGGCTCCTAGCGAAGAGCTATCGTCAGGATTGGCATGTGAATGCACCTGCCCGGGTTGCGGCGCGAGGTTGTTACTGCGCCAGGGGCGCCGACGCCGCCATTTCGCGCATTACAATGCACCTGGTTCCGATCAATGCGTCAGCCAGGCAATTCACTTTGCTGCGATCCAGGTGCTCATGCAGAGAAAGCAGGTACGGATTCCGCCTCTGTCTATATCGGTGGGTAAATATGCCAACTCGGGCGAGTACGTCGAGCGCAGCTTGGATCTGTGCAGGGAGCGGATCATCTACTTCGACGAGTGCTATGCAGAGCTGACGATATCCGATACCGACATCGGAACAATACGGCCCGACGTTGTAGGCTGCAAGGGCGAACGACAGCTGTTCGTTGAAATGTGGTACACGCACCAAGTCGACGAGGAGAAGAAGGCGAAACTAGCGCGCTTTGGTGTTGCTGCGATCGAAATCTGGCTGTCCGATCTCGACCTCGACGAGGGGTTCGCTGCGATCGAGAAACGGGTCTTGGAAGAACCGTACAGGCATTGGCTCTTTTACCCTGGAAGCGAGGAAGCCAAGCGACGCTTGCAGGAGGAAGTCGGCAACGAAGTGCGTCGACTAGACGAGCTGTATGAACGTAAGCTGGCGAAGGCCCGGTTAAGGGCACAGCAACGCGCGGCCAACCGCTTGAAAGCTCAACAAGCGCAAATGGCTGCTGCCCTTGCGAAGCGCCTGAAGGAAGACGAACAATTTGTGCCGTATCGGAATAAGTCAGTTGCCGAAAAAGAAATGGCATTGCGTGCCAGGCTCGGAATAAATGGCAAATGGCCATATTATTTGCGTTTGCCAACGCCGCACAACAAGGCCATCGAGTCACCAGCGCGCATTTGGCAAGCAGCAGTTTTTTATCACTTTATTTTCAATAAACCACATTCCGCCTCATTCGAGTTACTTGAGGTCGCAACATGGGTTAAGAATTGGTTTGGCGAAACTCCGGGCATCGAATACCAGCTGATCCAAGCAATTAAGAGCTTCTTGTTCTACCTGAAAGGCTGCGGCTTTCTCGCGTATGCCGGTGCTGGTACGGGTGGAAGGTTCTCAGTGGAACATAGTGAGCTCGAGCCACTGCCCCGTCATTCACCTACACCAGTTGAGAGCATCGCTGAACGTGCAAAGCATGAGCTAAATTCGCCCCACTTTAAGAACATTGCACACCTAAACAAAGGGGTGCGCTGGGCGAGTCATTGGCCACAGTACGACACAGTGAAGAATGCGATTGTGAAGTGGCTCAGTATGTCACGACAGGACGAACTTGCATTGTTGGATACGCTCTTCGATCAACGCGACAACTTGCCGACCCCCTTGGAATTCGCGGCAATTATGCGGAATCAAATGCCGCTTACAACGATCTTAAATTTCCTCCGCAACCACCATTTTGTGGAGTGACATGAGGAACTTGCCGCAGGATCCTTGCTGGAGGCCTCGCGCTCGAGATGATGGATCGTATGAATGCATGAAGGCAGGCTTCATGTCGCGCCTGGACAATACCTGAAGCGCACTGACGACCGTGTCCTGTTCGGGCTGCCGCCAATTGCTCAGGAAACGGTATCTTGAGTCTTCCGAGCAGAGCAGGAATTCCTCTTAGAATTCCATAAGGAATTCCCCTTAGAATTCCTATTGAGTAGCTAATAGGCTTGCCATTTTGAATTCTATCCGGCATCCTTTAGGGAATTCCGTGTGGAATGCTTACCAGCTTTCCAGTACCTTCTTGCAGCTCTTCATTCGAGGCCGCTATGCCGTCAATTGTTTTTGTCTCGCCCAAGGGCGGGGCGGGTAAGACCACTTCCGCCCTCGTCCTAGCAACGCAGATCGCCCAGGGGGCCGACGTGACCCTCATCGACGCCGATCCCAATCACCCCATTAAGACTTGGGCGGCAGCGGGTAATGCGCCGCCGCGGATGATGGTGGTGTCGGACGTGACAGAGGAAACGATCGCTGACCGGATCGTGGAGGCCGCGGCAAAAACGCCGTTCGTCGTGGTCGACCTGGAAGGTACTGCGGCGGCCATCGTCGCGTATGCCATTGCAGAGGCTGATTTTGTCATTGTGCCAACGCAGGGCTCACAGTTGGACGCCGAGCAGGCCAGCAATGCCTTCCGACTCATCAGGGCTCATGAGCGCGGGATCCAAAAGCACAAACCGGATTACAAGCTTCCTTACGCAGTACTGTTCACCCGCACATCCGTGGCCATTAGCAGCCGCGATACCAAGCACATCCGGGCAAGCTTCGACACCGCCGGGATTCCGTATTTGAAAACCGAGCTGCATGAACGAGCGGCCTACAAGGCCATGTTCTCGTTCCGCCAGCCATTGGAAGGTCTGCCTCCTTCGGAAGTGTCGAACATCCCGAAGGCGATTGAGAACGCGAAGGATTTTCTGGCCGAGGTGATCGAACGTATCCGGGCTACCCACCAATCAAACAAGGAAAAGGTCGCATCATGAGTCGCGCTAACCCCCTCGACGGGTTGAACCTGGAAGAGTTTCAACCGAAGACCCCAGAGCCCAAGGCAAGAACCGACCGTGAAGAAATTGGCAAGATCGCTAAGGAAAACGGATTCCCGAGCCGCCAAGCCCCGATTGACAAGCCGACAGAAGAACGGCCTCGCCAGCACTATTTCCGGACTGGACGTAACAAGCAGATCAATATCAAGGGTTCGCCAGAATGCGACGAACACCTGCAGCGCCTGGTCGCGGAGCTGGACGTTCCGAAGGGCGTGGTCTTGGAAGAAGCCTTAAAGGCTTTGGAAGCCATTAAATTCTCGGCCGAGGTTACCGAGCGTCTGGACCGGGCATTTCCAAGTAGACGAAAATAAAGATAGCTATAAGGAATTCTATAAGGAATTCTATGGGGAATTCCAGATGAGCTTGTACAGCTCCCACAGCTTCGCAATATCACTCCACACTAACGCGGGTCTGCAGCGGAGTGTCTCGACGCCCCAGCCGGCGCCGGCGGCAGCACCTGGTGCCTTGCCTGAGATGGTTCCTTGAAGCTGCTTAGGCTTGCTGAATGTTCATAACGTTGGGAACTGTAGTCGAGCTGAGAGGTCGAAGCACAGCATCAACTGCTCGACGTCATCAATGTGTGCTGATCCTTCACTGAGTGTGAGTATGCAAACGACGGGTGCAATGTCGGGGCTGGTCGACCAGGGCGTCAACCTACTGCAGATTTTGGAGAGGGACTTGATCGCAACGTTTCCTCTACGTCGAGGGGCGCGTTTTGCGATCTTTGTTCGTATGCTTGCTGGGCCAGCTTCTCGCCGCTGCAAGGTCAACTATTGATTTTCGAAAACGCCAAAGCGCCCGGGCGCTGGCCGGCCGCTACGTGAATTTTCACATGGGATGTTAGTGCTTACTTCGCGGCGCCTCTGCACTCTGGCACGTACAAAAAATGTCAAGACCAAGCAGCAATTTTTGTATAAATATTTGCGTGCGGTAAAAATTTACCTTATAGTGACGTTCGTGCTGTTGACGAACCCGTCAACAGCTTCGTTTTTCACGCTT
>Ga0308169_10003357_pt1 | contig 15705 bp, 12 predicted proteins | sample PhyBR1_2_FD_202139 | JGI IMG/M metagenome (GOLD analysis project Ga0308169, IMG submission 202139) | Phyllosphere microbial communities from UC Gill Tract Community Farm, Albany, California, United States - DLSLSB.R1 | ecosystem: Host-associated > Plants > Phyllosphere > Unclassified | place... | reverse complement strand
TTGCCCGGGAGAGCCGAGGTTCCAGCCTGAGGCACGAGACATCGAGGCCTGGTCCACGCTCAGAGACAAAGGGGACGCCAGCAATTCGTGGTCGTTGCCTGGCCAGCGGCCGCGGTCACCGATCGCCAGCACCGATCCGGAACCCCCCTCTTCCTGAACCTGTGCGATCACATGGAGCTTCGACGCGGCGGAACTGAGAACGTCGATGGAATGGCTCGAGCGCAGGACGCTCACGTCAGGGGCGACCTCCCGGACCATTGATTGCACGAGCTCCCACAGCCGGTCTTCCCGCAATGATCCGCGAGGTGTGATCGTCAGCTGGTGTCGACGATTCTCCTGTGTCGCCTCCGTTGCCAGTTCTGGGTCCGCCAGTAATCGGTCGGCGATCGCGACCAGTTCCGCAGAAGGTTGTTGATCGGGGGCCGGGGTGTCGATGTCGTCGAGGGTGCTGATGTCGGCCCCGTTGTAGTAGCCGACTGTGACGCGGGACCACAGCGACGGCGGAATCGCCTGCTGCAGCGCCTCGCGCACCGATCGCCCTCGGCCGGTTGCGATACCCAAACGGGTTCCGGCCTCGAGGATGCGCACCAGCTCCTGCACCATCTCGGATTGGGGTGGGCTGAAACGATGACGGGTGTCGACGATGGTTCCGTCGTAGTCGAGGACGAGTCCTGTGATTGGCGTGTTTGTGAGCTCCCGGTGAAAGCGCCGAAGAGCGTCACGCCATTCATAGACGGCTCCGCTGCGTTCGAGCTGGGAGATCGTCCGACCAGATTTGCGTTCGATAGCCGCGGCGGCACGTCGGGTCAGCCCGCGCGGAAGCGGCTGAGCGGACTGCCGCGATGGGCTTAGGTGATAGATCTGCCTGCCGAACGAGGGGACACCCGGATCGCCGGGATCGATCCCTCGCGTATGGCCCGCCCAGCCCGTCAGCCGCATCGCTGCGACGAGCCCTACGAGGTTGGCGACCATCGGCGGTCCCGGCAGGGTGATTCTCGCCACCGGAGTGTTTGAGGGAAGCAGTGCCAGAGTTCGCTCGGCGATATCCCGGTCCTCGTCGGCGATCAGAGCGACGACACCGCTTCGATCACCACGCTTCGCGAGCCAGTGGTGCCGGCCGTGGGCGAAGTTGCGGTAGTCCGCAATCTGCAGGTTCCCGACAGCAGCCTCAGTGAACTTCGACTCCAGGTCGATGGCCCCCAGCGCGCCGCTGGAGCCGTGCAGGACGATGGTCGTGTCTCTATCCCACAGTGGTTGCGTCGCGTGCTGCCATTCCGCCGCTAGAGGCGACGCAGCATCGACAGCCTGTGTCAGGCTCGCAGACTTACCGATATCACACCGGAGTTCACCTGGAACTAGTGCGCTATATGCGCGGGTGAGGAGCGCGGTCGCCCCGAACAGGGTGTTAGTTGCGAGGAACCCGTCCTTGCCCGACGGCGGCGCATACGCGAGCACGTCCATGTACGGATGGGATTGTGCGATCGCACCCACCTTGCTGTCCCTGCGACCGACGAGCGCAGCAAGCTGGCGGGGTTCATGTCGAGCAAGAGCCTTCGCCGCGCTCACGATGTCGACGTTTCCGCCACTCGCGCTGAGCAACCACACCGCTGTATCGGAGTCATGACGATTGGTCACCGACTCGAGCGGTGTAAGCACGGTTGACACGTGTCCGCTCACCAGACGGTGCAACCACGCCAGCGCATGAGCCGTCGACAGCGACCCTCCCGACCCCACAGCGATGAGCGGGCCCGCGATGGCCGTACGCGCGGCGCTCTCCAGAGGCGCGATGTCCGCGGCCAGAGCCCAGTCGAGCGTCGCGCTCAGTTGAGCCATCTCACCTTGGTAGGGCTTCGCCACTGTTTAGTCCTCCGGTAGTGTGCGACCAGTACCTCATTGCGCTCACTCCGGCGCCGTTTCGTACAATCTAGCGCCAACTGCCAGTGATCCAGGTTTGGAGAGCCACCGCGTCCGTCCGCGGTCTAGAAGCGCGGGTCGGATCTTCGCCGAGAGGGCGAATCTGCGGCCCTCGGTGCGGTGATGCTGGACAGCCTGAGGTGTTTCGGATCCTGCGGGTCATTGGGGACTGCTTAACGGATAGGTGACACCTGGTGTCACCCAGACCGCTGCCGGTGTCACGCAAAGTGACCGAGTATCACCTGAACTCGTTCCCCACAGCGGCCGTGGGCCAGGTGCAGAAGTGCTCGAGAGTGAGGATGTTTCGGTGGTTGACCACTGCGGGGAGCCCCAAGAGCGAGGGCTGGACATAGCTCATGTGCACCGCGGTGAGGCTGAGGTCACCCGCGGTCACATGCAGCTGCTCGGCGACCTCGACGCCCTGCGTCGACAGGGTTTGGACCGTGGCGATCACCATGGCCCAGCTCGCCGCGCCACAGCGCGACCGCGGACTCGAGCAGCTCGATCCGTCGAGGATCCCGATCAGACCGGCTCGTCGCCTCCAGGGCGATCTCCCGCGCTCGCTGCAGGTCCGTATCTTCAGTGCCCAGGGCGTAGCCGCCCGGAGCGCTGCGCACGAGTGCCGAGCCGCCTGCCGCGCGCGCCCTGGAGACCAGCGTCTGCAGCGCGGCCTTCGGATTCTGCGGCTGGTCCTCGCCCCAGACGTCGTCGGCGAGGGCCGCGACGGAGCGGACCGAGCCGCTGCCGGTCAGCGCGAGCGCGGCGAGCAGCGCTCTCATCGCCGCGCCGCCCGCGTCGTGGCCGGCCACCTGCACGGGGCCGAGCACGCCGACGGGGAAGGTCATGCCTTCGGGCGCAGGCCGAGGTCGATGATGTTCTCGAGTCCGATGACCAGGTCGCGGTTGTCGCGTGCGAACGGCACCGCCAGCCGGATACCGGGTGCATAGGCGGCCGCGGAGTCCACCGTGTCGTGCACGATCGTGAGAGACTCCCCTGCCCCGGACAGAATCGCCTCCTGCCGGGCGATCACGCCCGGACGACGCAGCGAGTGCACCGGGATGCCTGCGACCTGCTGCCCCCGGGCGCGCTGATCGACGTGCGGGGCGTCGAACGGTCCCCGCTCCTCACGCGCTTCGGCCATCTGCTCCGCGGTTCGCACCGCAGTGCCGCTGGGAGAGTCGATCTTGGAGTCGCGATGGGCTTCGACGATCTCGGCGAAGGGGAAGAACGGCGCGGCGGCGGCCGCCAGCGCCGTGCCCAGCGCGGAGCCCAGCGAGAAGTTGGGGATGAAGACCACGCCGGTCCCGGCGGAGGCCTGCAGCGGGCGAACCAGCGAGATGCGCTCCTGGGACCAGCCCGAGGTGCCGACCAGGATGCTGATGCCGCGCTCGAGGGCCGCGCGGACCACCTCGATGCTCACGGCAGGGGTGGACGCGTCGACGACGAGGCCGGCTCCGTCGAGTTCGCTGAGATCGCTCGCGGAGCCGAGGACATTGCGCACCTCGAAACCGTCGAGCTCGTCGATCACCGCGTGGATGATGCGGCCGAGCTTGCCTGATCCGCCGACGAGGGCAACCTGAGTGGTCATGTCACCAGTCTAGATTCGCCGCGCGAGCGTCTCCGACCCGTGACGGGCGCCTGTCAGACCGAGGGGACATCGGGAAGACCCGTGCGCAGCTCCATCGGCAGATGGCCGAGATCGTTGTGGCTGATCAGCGTCCAGGGCCGGCCCTGCTTCTGAGCGATCACGCTCAGCCCGCAGTGCGCCTGATTCAGCGTCATCCAGCGCCAGTCCGGTGCACCCAGCACCTCGCGAACGAACCACGAGATCACGAAGTTGTGCGTGATGAGCACTTCGTGCACCTCGCCGTTGCGGCGGCGGAGGAACTCGCCCACCGCGTCCGACATCTGCGCCGAGCCGGCCTCGATCTCGGCCTCGCTGACCGACCCGAAGAACGACTCGTAGGCCGCAGGTGTGTCCTCGGTCATGCCAGTCGGAACGCAGTCGAACAGGAGCGCCGAAGGCACGGGGTCGACCGAGGGCAACCGCTCCGCGATCGCGCGCGCGGTCTCCGTTGCACGCAGCAGCGGGGAGTGCCAGACGGCATCCAGCGGAAGGCCCGAGAGACGGTCGGCGATGAGCTCGGCCTGCCGCCTACCTCGAGCCGAGAGGGGTCCGTCGTCGATGCCGTGCTCGGCATCCTGATGTTCACCGTGTCTGACCAGATATATGTAGTGCGTCACAACCCTGCTCGCTTCGTGCCGCCGCATCGCGGCTTCTCCAGCTTAGCCGCCCGACCGACACCCGCACCGGTGAAGCCGGATCAGGCGCCCGCACGGGTGAGTTCGGCGATCTGCGCACGCGAGAGCGTGATGCCCGCTCCCTGCATGAGCTCGTCGACATGCGTGGTCGCGAACGCGTTGACGATCGGCGCCACCACTGTCCGCTGGGCCAGCAGCCAGGCGATCGACACCGCCGCAACAGGTACGGAGAGCTCGGCGGCGATCACGTCCAGCGCCCGGAGCACGCGGATGCCGCGGCGGTTCAGCTGGCTGCGCAGCTGCTGCCCTCGCACCCCGCTCATGGCGGACTTGCTGCGATGCTGTCCCGACAGGAACCCGTGCTCCAGTGCGTGCGAAGGCGTGACCGCCAGCCCCTGGGCGGCGGCCACCAGTCGCAGGTCGCCCTCGAACTCGGTGCGGCGCACCAGATTGTACGGCTCGTCCAGCGCGTCGAGACGGGGATACCCGGCGGAGGCCAGGATGCGTGCCTCGACCAGCCGCTCGGGCGCGAAGCTGAACGCACCGACGGACGCGATCTTGCCGGCGTCCCGCAGCCATTCGGTCGTTGCCAGGGTGTCCTCGAGGTTCGTGGTCTCGTCCAGCGACGCGTCCAGATACAGCACGTCGATCCGCTCGACGCCGAGCCGCGTCAGCGACCCCTCGACGGCGCGCACGAGGTTCACCGACCCCAGCCCGGGATTGTCGGCATGCGCTCCGATGCGCACACTCAGCACGAGTCCGTCGTGGTCCGCGCGCGAGCGCATCCACTGGCCGATGATGTGCTCGCTGCGTCCTCCGGAGAAGCCGTCGGCGGTGTGGATCGCGTTGCCCCCGAACTCGACGTAGCGGTTCAGCAGTGCATGGCTGGTGGGCAGGTCGACGTTCCACCCGAACTCTGCGGCGCCCAGCATGAGCGGGAAGATCGAGAAGCCGGTCTCCCCCAGTGGCACCCGGATGCCCTCGCCGACGCCGGGTCCGACGACGGGGATCGGCGCGGAGGGATGCTCGTCCAGGGCCTCGTCAGGGCGCGACCGCTGATCGGCCGTGCCGACTCCGAAGATCCTCATCTCTCACCCCCGCGAGATCCGCAACCCACCCCGGGGTGCGTACTTCGAGGGTAAGCGAGGTTTTCCACGGCGATGAACACTGCGACAGCGGCGACGAGAAGTTCTCGTAACGATCCGATCACATCGGATACGACACAGGGCCCGGAGCCGTGCTCATGCACTGCTCCGGGCCCTGCTCACGGATGCCGGGTCACCGGCATCCGACGGGATCACGCCTCAGCGGGCTCCTCGACCTTCTCGCCCTCGGCAGGCGCGTCATCGAGCACGGGCTCGAGGGACAGCTTGCCGCGGTCGTCGATCTTCGTGATCTTGACGAGGATCTTCTGGCCGACCGAGAGGACGTCGTCGACGTTCTCGACGCGCTTGCCACCGGCGAGCTTGCGCACCTCGGTGACGTGCAGCAGGCCGTCCTTGCCAGGCAGCAGCGAGATGAAGGCGCCGAAGCTGGCGATCTTCACGACGGTGCCGAGGAACTGCTCGCCGACCTCAGGGTTGGTGGGGTTGGCGATCGCGTTGACCTGGGCACGGGCGGCCTCGGCCGACGGGCCGTCGACGGCGCCGATGTAGACGGTGCCGTCCTCCTCGATGGAGATCTGCGCGCCGGTCTCGTCCTGGATCGCGTTGATCGTCTTGCCCTTCGGGCCGATCAGCTCACCGATCTTGTCGACCGGGATCTGCACGCTGATGACGCGCGGCGCGGTGGGCGCCATCTCGTCGGGAGCGTCGATCGCGGCGTTCAGCACGTTGAGGATCGTGAGACGCGCGTCGCGGGCCTGGGTCAGGGCACCGGCCAGGACCGACGACGGGATGCCGTCGAGCTTGGTGTCCAGCTGGATCGCGGTGACGAACTCGCTGGTACCGGCGACCTTGAAGTCCATGTCGCCCAGCGCGTCCTCGGCGCCGAGGATGTCGGTGAGGGCCGCGTAGCGGGTCTCACCGTCGACCTCGTCCGAGACCAGGCCCATGGCGATGCCGGCGACGGGGGCGCGCAGCGGCACACCCGCGTTCAGCAGCGACAGGGTGGACGCGCAGACGGAACCCATCGAGGTGGAGCCGTTGGAGCTCAGCGCCTCGGAGACCTGACGGATCGCGTAGGGGAACTCCTCGCGGGAGGGCAGCACCGGCACGAGGGCGCGCTCGGCCAGGAAGCCGTGCCCGATCTCGCGACGCTTCGGCGACCCGACACGACCGGTCTCACCGGTGGAGTAGGGCGGGAAGTTGTAGTGGTGCATGTAGCGCTTGCTCGTGGTGGGCGACAGCGAGTCGATCTGCTGCTCCATCTTGAGCATGTTCAGCGTGGTGACGCCCAGGATCTGGGTCTCACCGCGCTGGAAGATCGCCGAGCCGTGCACGCGCGGGATGACCTGCACCTCTGCGTCCAGCGGACGGATGTCGGCCAGGCCGCGACCGTCGATGCGCACGCCCTCGGTGAGGATGCGGCCGCGGACGATCTTCTTGGTGACCGACTTGTAGGCGCCGGAGAACTCGGCCAGTGCCGACTCGGGCAGGGTGCCCGCCTCGACGGCGGCGGCGAGCTCGCCCTTGACGCGGTCCTTGATCGCGTCGTCGGCGCTCTGACGCTCGATCTTGTCGGCGATCTGGTAGACGCCCACCAGCTCGTCGTACGCGCGCTCGTTGACGAACGCGAAGGTCTCCTCCGAGTACGGCAGGAAGACGGGGTAGACACCCGGCTCCTTGGAGGCGTGCGAGGCGAGCTCGGCCTGCGCCTTGACCAGCTGGGCGATGAACGGCTTGGCGGCCTCGAGACCCTGCGCGACGATGTCCTCGCTGGGCTTGGTCGCGCCGGCCTTGATCAGGTTCCAGCTGTTCTCGGTGGCCTCCGCCTCGACCATCATGATCGCGACGTCCTCGGAGCCGTCCGCCTTGGTGACGACGCGACCGGCGACGACGAGGTCGAAGACGGCCTCCTCGACCTGGGCGGCGTTCGGGAAGGCGACCCACTGGTCGGCGTGCTCACCGTGACCGGGGATGAACGCCAGGCGCACACCCGCGATCGGACCGGAGAACGGAAGACCGGAGATCTGGGTCGACGCGGATGCCGCGTTGATGGCCAGCGCGTCGTAGAACTCGCCCGGGGCGATCGACAGCACGGTGATGACGATCTGGACCTCGTTGCGCAGGCCGTCGACGAACGACGGGCGCAGCGGGCGGTCGATCAGGCGGCAGACCAGGATCGCCTCGGTGGAGGGACGGCCCTCGCGACGGAAGAACGAGCCGGGGATCTTTCCGGCGGCGTACGAGCGCTCCTCGACGTCGACGGTCAGCGGGAAGAAGTCGAAGCCTTCGCGCGGGTGCTTGCCCGCGCTGGTGGCCGACAGGAGCATGGTCTCGTCGTCGAGGTACGCGGCGACGGAGCCCTGCGCCTGCTGGGCGAGGCGTCCGGTCTCGAACCGGACGGTGCGGGTGCCGAAGCGGCCGTTGTCGAGAACGGCCTCGGTGGCAGTGATTTCAGGACCTTCCAAGAGGTCTCTCCTTCTTTGTTTAGGCTCGCGCGTCCGTATGACGCGCGAGTTCTCGCGAAGGAGCGGATGCGGGCAGATATAAGCGCGCGGGCATTCCCGCGAATCTCGCCTGCGCTGGCCACCAGTAGAAGATCACCCGGCGCCGTGTGCGACGAGGAACCCACCACAGGGGACCAGCTTCTCAGCCGACCGCTCCGTACTAAGTCGATATGCAGTTTGACGGATGCCACAGGCATCCTCCATAAGCCTACCAGTGCGATCTCAACCGGCGTGTTCGCGCACGCGGGCGTCGTTGCGCGCGATGTACACCCAGTCGTCGTGCTTGGCCACGCGTCCGTCGCCCGCCGTGCGTCCGTGCAGCCGCCGCCAGACCCAGGGCAGCGCGTGCCGTCGCCACCACGTGCGGCGCGGGATGTGCTCGTGATCGTGCAGGGACTCGTCCAGCACGCCCAGCGCCTCGGCATGCGGCACGCCCAGCGCCTCACCCACCCGGTAGGCGAGGAAGCGGTGGCCGCGGCTGGAGAGGTGCACGAGGTCCTCGGCCCAGTTCGGGCGACGTCCGAGCATCGGATGCAGATCCGCGTCGATCAGGATCGCACCGGTGCGCTGCGCGACTGCGGCGAGCGCGCTGGCATATGCGGCGAAGCGCCGGGCGTAGACCGCGGAGGCCGCGCGGCGCGGCAGCATCGGCGTGACCAGGACGACGTCGGCTCCCGCGGCGCGCAACTGCACCACGGCGCCCTCCACGCGCGAGGCGAGCGCGGAGACGTCGGCGCGGACCCGCACCAGGTCGTTCGCCCCGACGAACACCGACGCGAGGTCCGGCCGCAGTTCGAGGGCGCGCCGCAGCTGCGGACCGCAGACGTCCGAGACCCGTCGCGAGCGCACGGCGAGGTTCGCGTAGTGCAGCCCGCCGCGAGCGGCGAGCAGCAGCGCCAGACGATCGGCCCACCCGCGCTCGATGCCGTCCTCTCCCGGGTCGCCGAGGCCCTCGGTGAGCGAGTCGCCGAGGGCGACGAAGCGCTGCCAGCGCCTCCCCCGCTGCGGTTCGGCGGGCTCCGGTCGCCGCGTCCGGGGAACGCGCAGCGTGCGATCCAGCGCGTGCAGCCGCTGCGCCTCCTCGAATCTCTCCACGAGCTGATCGCAGACAGCCGTCCAGCTGCGGCCCTCCACGGCCTCGCGCCCGGCCCGGCCGAACGCGCGGCGCTTGCGCTCGTCTCCCGCGAGATCGCGCACCCGCATCCGCAGATCGTCCAGGTCCCCGGGCCGGTACAGCCAGCCGTCGATGCCCATGCGCACCAGATCCAGTGGACCGCCGCGCCCGGTGGCGATCACCGGGACGCCGCTGGCGTGCGCCTCCTGCAGGGTCTGTCCGAAGGTCTCGCTCTCTCCGGGGTGCACGAAGATGTCGAAGGATGCCATCGCCCGGGCGAGCTCGGTGCCGGAGAGGTGGCCGAGGAACAGGGCATCCGGGAGCAGGGACTCCAGGCGGGCACGGGACGGCCCGTCGCCGACGATCACCAGGCGGATGCCCGGAATGCCGCGCAGCGCATGCAGGTCCTCCACCTGCTTCTCCGGCGCGAGACGGCCCACGTAGCCCACCGTCACCAGGCCGGGGCTGCGATGCTCCCACTGCTCGTCTCCGGCATCGGGGTGGAAGCGCTCGGCATCCACTCCCCTGCCCCACCGGCGCACCCTGTCCACTCCGAGCCTGCTGAGCTGCGCCTCGGACTCGCTCGACGGCGCCAGCGTCAGAGTGGCGCGGCGGTGCAGCCGTGCGAGATGACTCTCGGCGAGGGAGGTGGTCAGCGCCACCCCGTAGCGCGACGTGTACGCCGCGACGTCGGTCTGGTACGCGGCCACCGTGGGCAGGGCGAGCCGTTGGGCCGCCACGACGCCGCGCCAGCCGAGGGCGAACGGCGATGCCAGGTGGACGACGTCCGGCTGGAATCGGCGCAGCGAATCGACGACGCGCCCCGTCGATGCCATTCCCACCCGCACATGCCGATAGCCGGGCAGCGGCACGGATGCCACGGTGTCGACGCGCGCGCCACCGGAGCGCAGCGGCGTGTCGGGAGCGGACGGGGCGATCACGTGCGCCTGATGCCCGGTGCGCTCGAGGTGGCGCAGGATCTGCAGCACGGATCCGGTCACGCCGTTCATGTGCGGGAGGAAGGACTCGGTGACGATCGCGACTCTCACCAGGCCAGGATGCCCGGGCGAGACGCACGGAACGGGTGGAATCGGCGTCGGGAGCCGAGTGTTCACCCGATGCACGGATGCCGGTCATCTCCTCACCTGCCGGCCTCCTTCCGTTCACCAGGATGAGCGACAGTTCCGCTGTGATGCCGGAACCTCTGCTGCAGCTGCTGACCGGGCCCTGGGGTCTCGTGGTGATGTGCGCTCTCGTCGTCGGAGACGCGTTCCTGGTCGTCATCCCCGGTGAGATCGCCGTCACCGCGCTCGGCGCGATCGCGATGTCGCAGGGGTCTCCGCCGCTGCCGGCCGTGATCGGGCTGGCCGCGGCCGCCGCCTGGTGCGGCGATGTCGCCTGCTATCTGGTCGGGCGCACGGCGGGCGTGGAGCGCTGGCGCTGGGCGCGCACGCCCCGCGTGCGCGCCGCCCTCGACTGGGCGCGACGCCGGTTGTCGAGCGGGACCGCGACCGTGCTGTTCACGGCGCGCTTCGTGCCCTTCGCCCGGCTCGCGGTGAATCTCGTCGCCGGCGCGTCCCGCGTCCACCCGCCTCGTTATCTCGGTCTCGCCGCCGTCGCCGCGACGGGCTGGGCCGCCTACCAGGCCGCCGTCGGCGCAGTTGTCGCGGCGCTCCTCCCGGGCGGCCCGCTGGTGGCGGTGGTCGTGTCCGTGGTCCTCGCGGTCGCCCTGGGGGCTGCCATCGACCTGATCACGGCGCGGCGGTCGCGCTCGCGTCCCGCGGATGCCGACCGGCTAGGCTGACGGACATGAGCGAAGACAAGGCAGTCTCCCCCGAGGAGATGAAGCGCAAGTTCAAGGAAGCGCTCGACCGGAAGAACGCGAAGAACCAGGGCGGCGAGGCGCACCTCGACGGCGATTCCGCCGTGCACGCGACCCCCGCGCCGCAGATGAAGCGCGAGTTCCGCCGGAAGAGCGGCTGAGCCCGTACCCACGTACGACGCAGGCCCGCGATGCTGCTGCATCGCGGGCCTGCGTCGTTCCGCGCGGTGATCTCCGGGCATCCCGCGCCGCTCAGCGCTGCGCGACGCCGACCTGTGCGCTCTCGGCCTGTGCGCCCTCGGTGTGCGCCTTCGCGACGTCGTGGCTGTGGACGCCGTCCAGCGAGGACTCGTCGAACGGCAGCTCGCCGCTGAGCACGAGGCGTACGCGATCCCGGTCGATCTGCTTCGTCCAGGTGCCGATCAGCAGCGTGGCGACGGCGTTGCCGGTGAAGTTCGTCAGCGCGCGCCCCTCGGACATGAAGCGGTCGATGCCCACGATCACGCCGACGCCGTCGACCAGGTCGGGACGATACGCCTGCAGACCACCGGCCAGCGTCGCGAGTCCCGCTCCCGTGACGCCCGCCGCGCCCTTGCTGGCGAGGATCATGAACACCAGCAGGCCGATCTGCTCCGTGATCGACATCGGCTGTCCCATTCCGGTCGCGATGAACAGCGAGGCCATCGTGAGGTAGATCGCGGTGCCGTCCAGGTTGAACGAGTAGCCGGTGGGAACAGTGATGCCGACGACGGGCTTGGAGACGCCGACGTGCTCCATCTTCGCGATCAGGCGCGGGAGGGCGGACTCCGACGACGAGGTGCCGACGATGAGCAGGTATTCACGGCCGAGGTACCGCATCAGGCTGAAGATGCTCACCCGAGAGCCCAGCCACAGCACCGTGCCCAGCACGACCACGATGAAGACGATGCAGGTGATGTAGAACGCGACCATGAGGATGCCGAGGCTCCAGATCGCCGCCAGACCGGTCTTCCCGACGACCGCCGCGATCGCGCCGAACGCACCGACCGGAGCCAGCCAGAGGATCATGCCGAGGATGCGGAAGACCAGCAGCTGCAGGTTCTTCACCGCCTCCATGATCGGCGCACCGCGGTCGCCGAGGCCCTGCAGCGCGAATCCGGCGAGCAGTGCGATGAACAGCACCTGCAGCACGCTCTCCCCGGTGAACGCGGAGAAGAACGTCGTGGGGATGATCCCGAGCACGAAGTCCTGCGCGGTGGATGCCTCGGTGGACGCGGCCTGGTAACTGGAGCCGGCCATGTCGAGCCCCGAACCCGGGTGGATGATGTTCCCGACCACGAGTCCGATGGCGAGCGCGAAGGTCGACATCACCATGAAGTAGATCAGCGCGAGCCCGCCGATCCGACCGACCGTCGCCGCCTTCGCGATGGAGCCGACCCCCACCACGATCGTGCAGAAGATGATCGGCGCGATCATCATCTTGATGAGGGCGACGAAGCCCTTGCCCAGCGCCTCGAAGCTCTGCCCCACCTCGGGCCAGATCAGCCCGACGAGTGCGCCGAGCACCACCGCGATCAGCACCGACACATAGAGCCAGGTGTGCTTGTCCCACGACTTCCTGCCGCGCCGCCGCGGGAGCCTCGGGAACCCGAATCCGCTTGTCATCGCCATGTTTCCTCCTCGATCATGAACGTCGTCGTGTCATGCCGGACGGCGTCCTCGCCGTCCGTTCCTCCACCGTCACGGACTTCTCATCGGGGTGCCATTTGTGGTCGTATTGGTCGCGAGCAGCGCAGCGGACGACGGGAGGGCGTGGATGAAGACCGTCGCCCCGTCGCGCAGCGCCGCGTCCCGCGTCTTCGTGGTCCTGATCGCGGCATCGCTGATCCTCGCGGCGCTGGTGGCCGCGTTCCTCGTCTTCGAGACGCAGACCGCCGCGCATGACGAGGCGGAGCGCGTCACCGCGGCGACCGCCAGGACACTCGCCGTCTCTCCCCTCGTCGCCGAGTCGCTGGAGGACGATCGTGAAGCGGCATCCGCAGCCCTCGAGCCCTACGCACTGGCGGTCACCTCCCGAGCGGGCCTGGACTTCATCACCGTCATGACGCCGGACGGCACGCGCGTCACGCATCCCGACCCCGACGAGATCGGCAAGCACTACCGCGGCACGATCCCTGCCGCGAGCCGGGAGCTGACAGAGGTCTTCACGGGCACGCTGGGGCCCTCGGTGCGCACGATCGTGCCGGTGACTGATACCGCGGGCCGGCTCGTCGGGTGGGTGGCCGCGGGCGTCACGACCGAGTCCATCTCGGAGACGCTGGTGCGCCGCCTCCCCCTCACGATCGCGATCACCGCCGTGCTCGTCCTGCTGGGCGCTTTCGGGTCGATGGCGGCGCGTCGCTTCACCCGCCGCATCGCGGGCGACCTGCCCGCCGGAGAGGTCCGTGATGCGGTGTCCTCGTACGAATCGTTCCGCACACTGGGAGAAGCGCTGCGGGCGCAGACCCACGAGCACGGGAACCGCATGCACACCGCAGTCGCGCTGCTCGAGCTGGGCCGCACCGACGAGGCGATCGAGATCCTCACCGAGACGTCCCGGCAGAGCCAGACGCTCGTGGACCAGGTGACGGCGCAGCGCCACGGCGACCCGGCGGTGGGCGCGCTGCTGCTGGGCAAGGTGTCCCAGGCGAGGGAGCGCGGCATCGACCTGCGCCTGCACATCGCGCAGCATGCCCCGCCCTCCGGGCTCTCGCCCATCGACAGCGTGTCCGTGATCGGCAATCTCATCGACAACGCCTTCGATGCGGCGGCCGCCTCCGACGACCGCTGGGTCGAGGTCGGGATGCGCCCCGCTGCGGACGGCGGCCTCGTGATCGCGGTGTCGGACAGCGGCACCGGTGTGCCGGTCGAGTTGCGCGAGCAGGTCTTCTCGCCGGGCTTCTCCACCAAGCCCGCCGGGGCGGAGGGCCGCGGCGTCGGGCTGGCGCTCGTGCGATCCGTCGTCGCTGAGGCGGGCGGAGCGGTCCGCATCCTGGACGATCCGAGCACGTTCCTGGTCGAGCTCCCCATCCCGCGGAGCCGCCGATGATCCGGACGCTGCTGGTCGACGATGATGCGCTCACCATGGAGCTGCACCGCAGTTACCTCGCGCGCATGAGCGGGTTCGAGATCGCAGGCGAGTGCACGAGCGCGCGGGCGGCGATGACGGCGGTGCTGGACCGCCCGGGAGCTCAGGCGTTCGACCTCGCTCTGCTGGACATCACCATGCCCGACGGCTCGGGCGTCGACGTGCTGCGCACCATCCGCACGCGGGCGGCCGCGATCGACGTCATCGCGATCACCGGTGTGCGGGATGCCGAGACGGTGCGGCAGATGGCGGCGCTGGGCGTGTTCCAGTACCTCGTGAAGCCGTTCCCCTTCGCGGTCTTCAGCGAACGCCTCAGCGCCTACCGGGAGTACAAGCAGCGCGCCCTGGCCACCGAGGGCGAGGCCACGCAGACCGAGATCGATGCGCTGCTGGGCCGCGTGCGCCCCGCCGTCCCCCTTCCCAAGGGTCTGGCGGCGGAGACGCTGGAGCGGGTGTCCGCCGTGCTGCGCGGATCCGGTCCGCTGTCCGCGACCGGCGCCGCGAACGCGCTGGGCATGTCCCGGGTCGCCGCCCGTAGGTATCTGGAGCACCTCGCCGACGACGGGGTGGCTGTGCGGGAGGCGCGCTACGGCACGCGCGGACGGCCGGAGACCCAGTACCGCTGGAATCTCCGGCCGCCACGCTGACCGATCAGTGCCTCACTCCCCGGCGAGGCCTCCGAGCAGGTGGCCGAAGGACTTGCCCTTGCCCAGGTAGGTGTCAGGGTCGAAAGGGTCGGCGTCGGTCACCGGCTCCTTGCGCGCGATCGCCTCGGCGAGCTCGCGCGCGCCGCGCTCCACACGGGCGCTGAGCGGTGCCACGTCGTCGGCGTTCGCACCCCAGTCGCTGGATGCCGCGAACACGCCGGTCGAGACGGGCTCGGCGTGCAGATAGGTGAACAGCGGGCGGATCGCGTAGTCGATGGCCAGCGAGTGGCGCGCCGTACCCGCGTTCGCTCCGATCAGAACGGGCTTGCCGGTGAGGGCATCGGGGTCGAGCACGTCGATGAAAGACTTGAACAGGCCCGCGTAGCTGGTCGAGAAGATCGGCGTGACGGCGATGACGGCATCCGCCGACACGACCCGGTTGATCGCCTCCTCCAGCGGCGCCGGCGCGAACCCGGTGAGCAGGTTGTTCGTGATGTCATGCGCGAGGTCGCGGAGCTCGATCACATCCACCCGCACGTCGATGTCGCGCTCGCGCAGAGCCCTCGCGGTCTCGGCGGCCAGCCGATCGGCCAGCATCCGCGTCGAGGACGGGTTGGACAGACCGGACGAGACGACGGCGATGCGGCGCTCGCTCATCTCATGCCTCCTTCCGGGAGAGGCCGAACGCGGCGCCTGCGGGAGCCGGGGCGTCCTGGTACGGGGAGCCCGCGGTGAGGTTGTCGCCGCGGTTCGCGGCGGGACGCGCCTCACGAGCCGGACCGTCGCCGTAGACCGCCCTCACGCGGGCCGCATGGGTCGGAGCATCCGGCACCGTCGCGGGACGGTCCTTCGCGAGCTCCTTGCGCAGCACGGGCACGACCTCCTCGCCGAGCAGGTCGATCTGCTCGAGCACGGTCTTCAGCGGCAGGCCCGCGTGATCCATGAGGAACAGCTGGCGCTGGTAGTCGCCGAAGGTGTCGCGCATGGCGGCGTAGCGGTCGATGACCTGCTGAGGCGAGCCGACGGTCAGCGGCGTCATCTCGGTGAAGTCCTCCATCGACGGGCCGTGGCCGTAGACCGGGGCGTTGTCGAAGTACGGGCGGAAACGGTTGACGGCGTCCTGCGAGTTCTTGGCGATGAACGCCTGGCCGCCGAGGCCGACGATCGCGGTCTCGGGTGCGCCGTGACCGTAGTGGCTCCACCGCTGGCGGTACAGCTCGATCAGGCGCA
>Ga0308169_10003356_pt1 | contig 15705 bp, 27 predicted proteins | sample PhyBR1_2_FD_202139 | JGI IMG/M metagenome (GOLD analysis project Ga0308169, IMG submission 202139) | Phyllosphere microbial communities from UC Gill Tract Community Farm, Albany, California, United States - DLSLSB.R1 | ecosystem: Host-associated > Plants > Phyllosphere > Unclassified | place... | reverse complement strand
TCCTATCCGATTCAATACATCCATCAGTACTCTTCCGACCCCTTTCCCTTTCGCCTCTGCCTCTACTTGTAGTTCATAGCTATCCGGCGACCGAGTTCGCGTTAGCAGCGCTACGTCAGAGCTGAGGAGACGAGAAAGAGAGGAAGTTACCAATAAACCACATCACACAGTTCATCCTCGTCCTCACTAGCAGTCTCTTCCGTATCGAATCGAAAGATCGAGTATCCTAGGAGCTTTGGAGGAAGCGGCGGTGTAGAGGCAGAGTTGAGAACGAGTGCAGAGCGGAGGACGACGAATCTCGATTCTGAATGAAACAACTCTTTGCGTTTCTCGTCCGGATCCCATCCATCTGATGATCCCTCGTAGCTACGCTCAGTATCTTCTGAGTCAGTGAGGGAGTCTCTTAGGGAGGCTCAACCTAGGTACGAGGCTCGAGACGGGGAAGAGAATGGGGTCGAAACTTACAGAGTTTTCATATTTGATTCGAATAACTCCCAGATCCATTTCCTCACTTCGACGGGGAGAGTCTTCGTGTTGTAAAGATCTAGTTGCGCGCTACATGAGAACACGAGAGCATCAGAATGAGCGAAGAGGGAGGATAGCGAAAGACTCGAAAAACGTAAAACTTACGATTCTTGAGCAAAGGTAATCTTGATCGTAGCTGTTTTGGTCGGGGTCGTTCCGTAGCTCGAAGTAACTTTACTAGCGAGATCTTTCGGAGTTGCCTAGAAGAGAGTCGCTGAGTTCAGGGAACGGGAAGAAAGGAGTGAAAAAGGGTGAGATGGTGAGGACTCACGTTACGCGCAAGCTTGACCGCGATATGTGATCTCTTAGGCATTCTTGTCAGTCTCGAAGAGTAAAGAATCGAAGCAGTGAATCGTAGCTGGTGGAAAGAGCGAAACCAACTTTCCAACTTGATCTCTTTCGCTCTCCCTTACTTCGACCTCTTACTCTACACGCCTTCCGACAGGCTCTGACTCTCCTATGAATTCCTCAACGCGCGATGCGACTCTCTTATACGCGGCAGTGTGCGATCTGGACGCACAAACGATCCTTGAACTTTTAACTAAACAAGAATATCTGAGACTAGCAACGAATCAACGCGCTTCTTACCTTTTGGAAGCACACTCCAGTGGTGAGATACAATTGGAGGAATGGGAGCTCGAGTATTTGGGAAAGGTCGAGAAGGGAGAGGAGAGTGGGTTGGTATTGTTTGAGGGAGTAGATTTGGGTTGGAGACGCTACGTGAGTCTTATCACTCACCTAAGAAGGGGGGTAGTGGGTTTGAATCTGAGTGAACCTCGAGTATAGTTGGCGGAACAGGAAACGGATACCAAAATTCTCGCTTCCTCTCTCGACCTCACTTCAGTTCGTAACTCTATCAGGACCTACTTCTCACCCTTGTCGAACGAAGATGATTCGGATGGTGGCGGGCAGAATGAGCGGATTGTCGAGTTTGGGAGAATGTACGAAGGAATTGTGGATCATTGGGAAAAGAACGGGAGAGAGGCGGATTGGGCAGAAAAGAGTGGTGCGGGAATCAACGTTGAGGCGTTGAGAACACTTACGCTCAAGGTGTATAGACATACGAGGAAAATGATTGCGAGAGTCGCTTGGATTCGTAACAAAGTGAGTTTCCCCATTTCCCTCTGAATCTTCTCTGCGTTGTTGACTGACCAGAGCGATATGATGAATCCAGTATCGAATCACTTCATCTCAGAACTCGACGCAGAGTGGTGGTTCAGGGCCATCCCGTCCTCCTCATGATAATTCCAGAGATTCATTTCCAACCCCCGCTCCAAGTTCAGACAACGATCAATCACAATCCTCAAGAAGCTCGACAAGATCACCGAGACATGCAGACGTGAACGGCAATGAGAATGGGTCTTCGCATACTTTGGCGCAGGAATCGGAGGTGAGGGAGATGAGCGAAACTAAAAAAGGGAAACGAAGGAGAATCGAGGGAGAAGAGGACAACCGGGAGAGAGGAGACGTTGCGATGGAGTTGACAGGGGTAGAAGATACGGCGATGAGAGCAGTAGAAGCGGTTCAGCGTAGAGGACCTTCGTCGGCTGGAGGAGAGGAACAAGATCAAGCGATGGAATTGGACGAGTTAGCGACAAAAGAGGACGAGTCTGTGCGCTGCGCTTCATTCCAGTTCATGCACAAGCCTGTAGCTGACACTTGGGCCATCTGTTGATCCTGTAACAGTCAAAACGCAAAACGAAATCACCGCCAATCAAGGAATCGACCACTTTACATCCACCTCAACCGACTGCAGTAACTGAGACCAGACGTCGCTCACCTCGCTTGAGAACACCTTCCGCTATCGATACGGTTCAACCTTTATCTCATGGAACAGGAACGACTACTTCACCTCCTGAACGAGATCCTCCGCTACCTCCTCGACACTCTCCTCGACCTCCCTCGCCTACCCAACTCCCCTCACCTCCCGAACTCCAAGCCGAATCTCAAGCTGCACCCGTCTCCTTCGAAGCCTCTCAATTCCCTCTGCCTCTCGCAAAACCGATTTATCTCCAACGAGTTTCCCGTTCTCCTTCAAAAGAACGATCCGCTTCCCCTTTCCACAACAGCTCTCGACGACAAAGTGGACTACCTGCTCAGCTGAGAGAAGCTGCCAAACAGAATCAGTCGAAATTGGCGAGGTTCGGGAAGAGGACGAGTGAGGCGCATTCGGAAGCTGCGAGATCGGTCAACGTGGAAAGGTCAGTGAGTGTGGAGAAACAAGAACAGGCGATTGTAGCAATCTCAGAGAACGTCGCTGCGGGTGAGGCGTCAAAAGATCAAGAAAGGAGAACGAGGGAGAAGACGGAGCAAGTCGAAGAAGCGCCGAAAGAGGACGGATTCAAACAGCTCACTTCGACTCCAAGCGGTATCCTCATGCCCCCTCCACCTCCACGTACCTCCCAAGCCGATCTTCCCGCCCAAACTTCCTCTGGCGAAGTCTCACCTCTCCCTTCATCAGGAGCAGAACCCTCAACTATTCTCTCCTCTCCTCCTCCGCCCTACGCTCATCCCGGAACCATAACAACCAAATCTACCACTGTATCAGTCACGATCGCACTCCCTTCGAGCTCGTACGAGGAAGGAGAACCTTCAACCCAAAAATCTTCACAAGATTTCTTCTTCCCTACCGCAGCTCAACCCAATACTTCTCGACCAAACCCTCATTTCCCTCCCACTCAAGACTCACCCGCAACTTCATCGGCCGCTGCACCCGTAGTACCTAACGTTCAATCTGAATCTCAGTCGCAATCTCAGTCACAATCTGAGGAATCGAACAATTCCTCCTCCGCTGGTCCCAAATCACAGCCTCTAGATCGAGTCGACAATTCTTCATCAGAATCTTCATCGACTTCGAGCTATCCGAGAGTTCTCGTACCCGATACCTCGAATTCGACAAATGCCGATTCTCATTCCTCTTCCGCCTCTTCGTCGGCTGCAGTTCCAGCTCCACCCGTACCTGCTCGTCCTCGTGCTCTCACACCTATTCCTTCGATTGCACGCGCCTCATCAAAGGAACCTCCTCACTCAGATCGCAAACTCCGTTCTTCCTCTCGACTTTCAAAATCGCCTGCTCCTCCTCTTCCCGTTCCTCCGAAACCCACAGATACCGATCTGATCCCTGCCATCGCTCAACTTGGGACGAACGAAGAGAATGATTCACAAGCGTTTCAGACTCAAGCTCCCGCTCCTTCTTCCTATTACGACGCTCAGGAGGAGGAGTCGCAAGCACTACCCCTCTCGGCGAGTCAAGGCGTGAAGGGTTTCGCAGATGATGATGAGGAGGAAGAAGAAGAGGGGGAGGGAGAAGAGTCGCAAGATTCATCAGGGTTGACTTATCTCTCTCACGAGGAAAAGGCGAGGAGGGATATCGCTCATCAAGAGAAACTGAGGGAACGACAACCGGTAGAAGAGGAGGACTTGTATTCACAAGCTGAGATGTCACCGCAAGAACTCGACTCTTTCGATCAGGCATCGAGGATGAGTACGGTTAGTCCGGAGAAAGGAGGGAAGTATTTGGCACATAGGAAGAGTTTTGGAGAGTTGGACAATGCAGCGAGTGGTGAGAAATCGGATGAGGAAATGCTCAACCTCGATGAAGAAGATTGAAGGGACACTTGGGTGTAACAAATTGTATGTCAAAAAAAAGAGTGATTGTTGTAATTTCGTATTCCTCTATCTCGAAAACTGCCATCTCTAAGTGGATTTGGCGAGTTGAATGAATTCCCTAATCTTGTCCAAATCCTTCTCACCATTCGTTTCAACTCCACCACTGACATCGACCGCGAAAGGTCTAACCGTCTCGATTCCTTCCTTTATATTCGAAGCGTCCAAACCTCCTGCCAACACGATCGGTAACCTCCCTTGCCCCTCTTCTCTCCTACTATCAATCAACCTCCTCGCGACTCCCCAATCAAACACTTTGCCAGCTCCCCCACTCAACGCTCCTTTCACTTTCGAAACTTTCGTGTCCAACAACGCGAGTGAATGGAACCCTGGTCTCGTCGCCTCCCTCAATTGAGCTGCCTCCTCCGCGTCCGCTTCCGCTTTCTCATCGACATGGAACGCTCGAATCACTGGAACGCTAACGAGTTTAGCCCAGTGAGTAGGTTCGGATCCATGGAATTGAACCAAGTCGAGTTGGAGAGTGTCGATCGCGTGAAGGAGTTCGGAAAGGGTAGGGTTTTGAAAGACTCCGACGAAGAGGGGTTTGCGAGGATGAGAAGCGATTCGAGAGGATTGGAGGGAGAACCAGTCGGAGGTGTCGAGGGATGGTGACGAGGAAGAGGTAGAAGAGGATCGTTGTCGAGTTCGGACGGAAGTGATGATCTCCTGTGCTTGGGAGAGGGAAACGTGTCGTTTCGAACCGGGAACGAAGATCAAACCGAGGAGATCTGCGCCTGCTTCGGTCGCGGTGAGGGCTGCTTCGGGAGTCTTGAGTCCACAAATCTTGACGAGTGGTGCAGTAGTCGAGAAGGCTGAACCAGTCACGGCGGAGACGGCCGATTGAACTGCCGAGACGGCGCCATTGACGAGAGAAGAAGCAGTCGAGGCGATGCTCTGTTGACCGGTGCGAGATCAGTTGTCGTTCCCAGTGCAGATAGAAGATTGCAGGCTCACCTGAGTAGTCGAGCCGAGGAGTTCACGAACGAAAGCACCCTTATCGTGAGCTCTCATCAACGATTCCCCAACGAGTACAGCGCTGACACCTTGAGCGGCGTACCGTTCAACGTCCTGCCTCCCCGTGATACCACTGAGAGCGATGAGAATCACCTCTGAAGCTCGTTCGGGGTACTTCTCTTTGATGACATCTGCGATCCTCGAAGTAGTCGCCATGTCGACGTTGAAATCGTGCAAGTTTCGATTATTGACACCGATGACCTTCGCTCCGACCTTGAGGGCACGCTCGAGTTCTTCAGCGTTGTTGACTTCGACCAGAGGCTCCATTCCTCTCGAGATCGAATGGTCGTAGAGTTCGGCCAATTTCGAATCTGACAGCATGGCGACGATTAAGAGGACGGTATCGGCTCCGTACACTCGAGCTTCGTCGATCTGGTAAGGGTCGAGAATGAAGTCCTTTCGAAGAACTGCGGGTCGATTCGGGAGGGCATCGACAGCGGCTCGAACTGCTCGCATGTCATCGAGGGATCCTTTGAACCACTTCGGTTCAGTGAGGACTGAGATGACGGATGCACCAGCTAGTGCGTACGAGAGGGCGATGGCCGGGGCCGAGGGGGAAGAAGCGTCGACGATGTCGCCTTTCGAAGGGGAAGCTCGTTTGACTTCGGCGAGGAGTGCCATATGTTTTCCACCGGAAGGAACAGCGGAGGTCGAAGTAGAAGCGGGTTGGAGACGTTGGTGGAAAGGGATGAGAGGAGGGGGAACGTGAAGGTTAATCAGGGAAGAGAGATCTTGAGGTTTGTAACCGGGAGTCGCTTTCGCTTTCGCTACATCAAGGATACGTTGTTGTTCGATCTTCTGGAGGATAGTAGGGACGGCGGCGGCGGAGGGGAGAGGAGCGCCTTTGGCGGGGCCAGGGGAAGAGAAGGATTGAACGGGAGTGAGGACATCGGGATTGTCGGACCAGTTCCCTCCTTTCCAAGTCAAGAAGTTGGCGAGCATGATCTTTCCCTCCTCCGACAGGATCGACTCAGGGTGGTACTGAACCGATTCGATCGCGTGAACCTTGTGCCTTAGACCCATAATGATTCCTCCTTCAGTCCTACTCGTAACTTCCAACACTTCGGGAATCGAATTGATTCTCGCCGCGAGCGAGTGATAACGAGTTCCAGCTACCCCTTGTGCCATACCCTTGTACAATCCTTTCCCATCGTGCATCATGGCACTCGTTTTACCGTGAACGTATTCTCCCGCCTGATCAACGATTCCTCCGTAATGAACCGTTATACACTGCAATCCCATGCAAACTCCTAAGATTGGGATCTTGCCAGCGTAGGCTTCGATAGCGGGGACAGAGATGCCGGAATCTTTGAGAGGGTGACCAGGACCAGGTGAAATCACGAGGTGAGTCATGTTTGGGTGTTGGGTCTGTAGCTCCTCTAGAGTGACGGATTCTGATCGAACGACGGTAACGTTTCCTCCGAGCATGCATAGGTATTGATACTATTCCGAGTGCGAGATTGAGTCAACCTTTTGGCAAGAAACGAGGAAGAAGTCAAGACTCACAAGGTTCCAGGTGAAACTACCATTCAACGAATATGAGAACAGAGTCAGTGATCAGGTCTGTACTCCTCTTGCACTCCCTGAAGCCAGCAAGAGCAGAGCGGGAGGAATGAGCGGAATGAAATTGGCTCACCTATCGTCTGTGAATGCAATGGAAGGATGTAAGCTAGCTGCTACAGCTCTCATACAGTAGGGTCATGCACTCACAGTTATCCAACATGACTACTTCATTCTTGGGGTCGATCTGGAGATGTTGAATTTGAGCCGAAGAATCTGTTGAAGCACCTCCATTCGAGATGGGTAGCTTGACGGGAGTGGTCTCCATATGTTGATCCTTGCTACTCTGTGAGCTTCTGCTGTTGATCTGGAGAAGTGGTGATGATGGTGGAAGTCAGGCTTTTCTTCGCTATACTCCGACGACTCTTGACTCCCTCCCTTTCACCCGGCTCTCAAGTTTGCTCTTATGCAGCTGTTCGATCCTTTGCTTTGCTCAGCGCTCACGAGCCAGCAAATCTTGCTGCTTTGCAACGCTTTGTTCGCTCCTTCCCGACTCAATCTCCCCTTCCTTCCCCTCTCCTGCTCGACACTCCCTCACAGACGTCTCTAACTCTGAGCGTCCTACTTCCACTATCTACGGCCGACCGAAGAGAGGAGACCGTCGTCGTGGTCCGCGGATCCACTTCGGACTTTACCACCTCTCCTTTTTCCCGTTCTTCCTCCTTTCTCTCCTGCCCTTCACTCATTTGACAAAGATGTTCAGGATCCTGCTGTTACTGACACTCGCCGGTCGAGCTGTCGCCGGTGATATCGCCATCACTGTTCAAAGCTCCGCTGTGCCAGATGGCGAGCTCCCTTTGAGCTGGCAGTGAGTCGTCTCATCTCTCTCACTCAATCTCGTTTATGACGCTGAGTGAGCATGTTTTGGGACCACTGACAGATCCGATGACCCAACCTATACGGTCAGAATGTGAGGCTCTCTCCTTCTTTCTCACTTTTGCCGGCTCCCATACAAGCCCTCCCGTTCCTCCACTGCGATCAAGCTGACACTGATCCTCTTCCGACATCGACGATAGACTGGTGAACAAGAGTCAAGTAGACGAGATCAAATCCCTCTCTAGTTCCTCCTATATCTGGACTGCACGGAAAGTCAAAGTAGGAGGCACGCTTCTCCTCCTCCTCTCTTCCTTTCCGCTCTCCATCTGATCCTATCTCTCTACGATCCCAGACACGCTCCAATTCTGGGTCTACGATTCCGCCGGGAACGCAGGCAAAACCGCTTTCCTCCCCGTCGTTGACAAGCTCCCTCAAAACGAAGGGTTCGATCTGACCTATTCTTCTGGAGACGCTACTGGGTCGATGGGATTGGAGGCATCAAAAACGATTAGTGAAGCTGGATCTTTCGAGACTAAGAATGCGGGAGGTGGGAATTGGTCGAGCTTGGGGAATGGGACACGTACTGCGTGGGTTATTTCGCTGCCTCAGTCGGTCATTACCGACGCGCATACTCAAGTATGCTGAGACGAGCTCACAGGCTATCATCTGCGACTTCAACCGGTTCAAGCGCGATTCTCTCCGTAAGTCTTTTGCCTGGAAGTGTTTCGGACACTCTCGCAGACCCGCTCGAATCTGCTACCTCGTCAGAAAGGTGAGCCCACCGCTTCTTTCGCTTCATCACGAAATCTAGCTGATCAAGCTCAGTGTCTCATTCTTCGCAAAAAAAAAACAGTTCTTCAACACCTCTTTCCTCCTCCTCTTCTTCTTCGGAATCCGACTCTTCCACCTCATCCACCACTACCGAAGACGATAGCTCGACCGATTCCTCCTCGTCAAGTAGTATGGCTCTCTATATCGGGATAAGTCTCGTCGTTTTAGCACTGATTGTCGGGGTCGCTTTCTTTCTGTTCGTCTCCCTCCCTTCCCTTCCCTCTCTCGTACTCTTGGCTGACGAGAACGAGTTGAGTTAGATGGCGGAGACAACAAAAGAAGAAAAGTGCGAGTGATAAACAAGACCCGAATGAGGTGGAGAAACAAAGAGGGAATTATATGGCTGCTCAAGGGAAAGACGATGATTCTTACAATAGCGATGAAGACGCGGTTCAGCTTGACAAGAAAGAGAAGAGTTATTCGATGGGAAAAGGAAGGAGGGTGCGTGAACTCGTTCGAACCAGTCGGAAGTTTCCGAAGCGCTGACTAACTCGAGCCGTCCAAACACAGAACTCTCGACGTTCTCGCTCGAGTCGAAACGAGCGTTCCTCGTCGTCTGATGGCTCTGGATCAAGTGAGGGGAGTGAGAACTCGAGCAGTGCTGAGTACAGGAGAGGAAGCAGGAGGAGAAGGAATTCGCGACGATGAAGTAGCGACCGCTTATCCAGCTGAGTTGAAGAGAGTTGTCGCGGTCGAAGCCCTTGGAGCATCGGCGAACTTTGTTTTAGACCTTGGAGTTTTCTTCGCAAAAACTCTCAGGCTCATTTCACTCGCGAGAGACGAGAGCAAAACAAGTTCTGTGTTTTTGTTTTCCAAGTGTTCGTAGTATTACTGGTAAATATATCTGAAGATCTGCAAATAACCCGAGAGAGAACCAAGAAAAGAAGGGAAGCGTAGGGGCGGAGAGGAAGTGGGAGGGGAGGGAAGAAGGAGAGGAGAGGCGTATTTTTTGGGGGCATCGAGAGGGAAGAGGGAGAGAGAGAGGTAGAATTGTCTATGTCTATCTGGAAGTCGATGGTGAAATCTAGCGATAAGTTGATTTACGACCAATATCGAATGGTAGATATCTATGACCAAAAAAGTTCAACCCTGTCTTCCTTGAGTTATTGAGTAGAGAGGGGAGAGAATGCTTACTTGTATTTCCTCATGTGACCTACTTGACGTTTCAGAGTGATAAAGGTCAAGATACAGAAGTAGAATACTAGGATTGGCCAGAACACTGGGATATCAAACACTGAGAAGAAGGTTGAAAGAATACTCAAAGTGATTGCTCGTGTCGCCGAATACCTGTGACTCGCGAGGGACCTTCCATCAGTCCCTCGCACGACAGGAAGAGATGGAAGGACGCAGAGCGACGCACCAGAATTTGAATTCGGGTAACCTTCGAATAAACGGTCTGAACTCTCCATCCTTCAAACCCTCTGCCTGACTCGAACTCGTCGGTAATCCAGGTTCAGCAGCCTCTGCCTCGTCCTCCGCAAGATCCGCTGCGAGCGCTGGATCGAATTTAGGTTGAATGAAAGCTAGGAACAAATTCAGGAGATAAATCCTATGAATGAACGAAGGAGGAGTTAGTGAGTGAGTGTAGGGTTATGGGAGAGGAAAGGGCAAGAGCGTACCCGAGACCGTAAGCGATGATGTAGAATGCTTGAATCCATAAGATTCGGAGAATGAATAATCCGAATAAGGCGGCAGTTGTCCCCCATCTTTTCAAGGTGAAAGGTGTTGTTCGATCTATATTGGTATACAAGAGCGTGAGTAAGGCTAGAGAGTAACTGCGAAAGAAGAAGTGGGAAAAAGGGGGTTGAGAATGTTAACTCACCTAACAGAGTTTGATAAGTCTGAACAAGCGGAAGAATAACAGTACAACAGTGTCAGTACACAGTACAGTTCGAGGGGTCGAGTGGGATGTATGCCACGAGTAAACCCGTTGAGAGATGAGAGATGAGAGAGTCAAGGGCGTACCCTGTTGTATCGTTTGACTGAATCGAATGCGTTTGAAGGTGGTTCAGGTACATCCATATCTGATTGAAACTAGCTTTGGAGAGTGAGGTGAGCTAAAGAGTTGTTTGGTTGTCGTCGTCGTTTCTTTCAACTTCCCACACATCTCTCTCTCTCTCTCTCTCTCCTCTAATCTGCTCTGCTCTGGATCTAGGTAGTGATGCGCTTACTAAGCGTATACCTCCAATTGTGTATCTTAACACATCGTAAGTTCCTCTCTCAATTGAACTCGACCTCATTCTCTCATCTCTTGAACATTCTCGTCATTAGTCGCAACTGCACAACATCAACTCGCATTCGGACTACACACTGGACAGAACCTACGACAATCTGACGGAACTCGTCGCTCCTCCTCACCTCAACCTCCACCAGCTCCACCTCCTCCATCTTCCATAATCGAACCCGACCCTTCCTCCTTATCCTCTGACCATCTCCTCGATCTCGCTCTATCCCTCCTCTCCTCCCTCACCCTCCACTCGTCCCTCTCCCCACCTCAAACCCCTTATCTCCCCCATCTCTCCTCCTCCTCGAATCCCTCCATCCTAGATTCCCTCGACCCCTCTTCGCTCCCCGCTCGTACACTCTTTACTCTCCAACAATACGCCACTCGTCTCTACGCTGGGAAAGGCGACAAGAAGGAAGGCAAGAGGGATTATTCAGTTAGGGGAGTATTGATCGGATTGAAGAACGCATTCGAGAGGTTCGGAAAAGATACCAAGAGTGTCGTAGTTGGAGAGTTTGGTGGTGGGGCGAGTAAGAGTAGGGGGAAAAAGAGGGATTCGAGGGAATGGAGGGAGAGGTTGAAAGGTGCGAGTACGGGTGCGGGTGGGTTGGACGAGGAAGAGACGAAGGAAGGGATGAGCGAGGTTGAACAATTGTTGAGGATTAGCGCAGAGAAAGGGAATGGAGAAGCTTGGACAGCGTTGGGGGATTTGTACCTCGTAAGTTTCGAACGAGAGAACTTTTGAAGATACCCTTTCCACCCTTTCCACATCGAAACATCTTAACTCTTTCGACCCAATTCTCTCTCCATTCCCCCTTCGTACACATGAAGCTGACCTAAGAGAGATTTTGCATAGACTGGTCATTTGACTCTCCCAGCGAATACGACGAAATCAATAGAATTCTATACACTCGCTTCATCCTCGACCGGGAATCCTCAAGCTCAATACAAACTCGGTTTCCTCTATGGTACGAACTACGGTTCTGCATTCCCCTCCCTCGGTCCAGAAGGTAGAAGTCAACAAGGTTCCGTACGTTTCTCTCTCTTCGTTCAGTTCCTCTCTTCAGATCGAGAACTAAACTTGAATTGAGGAGTTCCGTAGAGTTTGTTACATTACACGTTCGCGGCTTTGTCGGGTCATGTACCAGCTAGTATGACTGTTGGTTACAGGCATTGGGCAGGGATTGGAACTAAACAAAGTTGTAAAGATGCTTTACCTTGGTACAAATCTGCTGCAGATTCCGGTTAGTCTCCCCTCCTCTCTCTCTCTCTCTCTCTTTTTCCCTTTCCCCCTACTCACTCTCGAAGCGCGCTCTTGTAGCAATTCGTACCTTCAACTCTGGACCACCTGGAGGACTTCACCTCTCACCTCCGAAACTCCGACTCTCGGATCTCAACGGAGGAGTCTATGGACCTTCCTCATCCTCTCGTATTCCTACTCTCTCGACCGGTGGTTCAACCGCTCAAACTCAACAAGAATGGTTGGATTTGATCGAGTTCCATCAATTTCACGCAGAGAAAGGGGATCCTTCTTACATGTTCAGATTGGGGAGATTATATTATGGTGGATTTGGAGCGGGGGGTTTGGGGGGACAACGAACGAAGAAAAAGGAAAGGGAGGGATTGGGAGTTGGAGTGGTGAATGATGGGTTGTGGGATGGGGGCAAAGATTTTGGAAGGAGTTCGAGGTGGTTCATGAGATTGGGAAGAAAGTATTGGGTTGGGGATGGGAAAGAAGCGTTGTGGAACCCTGCTTGGGGTGCTTACAATTCGAGAGGAGGAGCAGGAGGAGGATCGAATTCACCAGTGAAGAAAGAGGGGACGAGTGTGAGGTTGGGATATTATGATCCAAAGGTCGATAAGAAGAATGAGAAGACTGGGGATGGGGAACAGACGGGGATGGTAGCTGGATTGGCGGCGGGTTATTTGGGGAGAATGTATTTGAGAGGTGAAGGTTTCAATGTAAATTATCAGAAAGCTTTCTTGTGGTTCAAGAGGGGTTCTACAAAGGTGCGTCTACTCATTCTTTCGATCGATTCGAGTCGAGCTAATCGAATAGGTGAGGGAATGCAGGGAGATAGAGAAAGTCATAATGGATTGGGAATCATGTATAGGGATGGACTGGGAGTCGAGAGAAACCTCAAAACTGCTCTCATGCATTTCCACGCCGCCGCTCAACAAGATCTAGCAGACGCTCAAGTCAATCTAGGGAAATATCATTTCGGTGCGCTACGTCTCGTGTCTCTCGCACCTCTCTCGCAGTCACTAATACAGGGAGAACGATGATTCCGCAGGTATGGGAGAGACAGTACTAGCTACGACATTCTTCGAAGCAGCGATCAGAACCGACGGTATCCGACAACCGGATCAATTTCAAGCCTACTACTATCTCGCAGAACTAGCTTCCCACGCCTCTTCTTCCTCCGAAAACTGTCCAGTCACAGTATCATTCTACAAGCATGTCGTCGAGAGAGGGGATTGGGATCACGAAGTTTGGTTTGAAGCTGAGAGGGCGAGAGAGAAAGGGGATTTGAGGAGAGCTCTGTTGGGTTATTGGATCATGGCGGAGAGGGGTTACGAGGTTGCTCAGAACAACGTCGCGTGGATTTTGGATCGAGGTTCGTATCTCTTTCGATCGAATTGTAGAAGTGCGCAACTGACAATCGGTTCTTTGTGATTCAACAGACAAGTCAAGGATTCAAGTTCCGTTGCTCGACGCGCCTCAAGTTGGATCAAACGAGACTGATCGAATTGCCTTGACGTACTGGACTCGATCAGCCGCTCAAGATAACGTCGATGCCCTAGTCAAGCTCGGAGATTACTACTTTAAAGGAATCGGTACTTCTCCTCTACCTTCACCAGCGGCAATCGATCTCGAAGGAGAAGGGGGACTTGTTGGAGCAATAGGAGGTGGGCCTCAATATGAGAAAGCGGCTACGTTCTATCAGAGTGCAGCTACGAGTCGTTTGAGCGCGATGGCGATGTGGAATTTGGGTTGGATGCATGAGACTGGTCAAGGTGTACCTCAGGTCAGTCAATGATGCTCTGAATCTCTGTCGCCCCAGACTGATTCATTATACTCGTTGATTGACAGGACTTTCACCTCGCGAAACGCTACCTCGATTCAGCACTCGAAACTTCTCCTTCCGCCTATTTCCCTTCGACTCTCTCCCTCATCTCTCTTTACGCCCGAGCAGCGTACCACGTCATCTTCTCTCCTTCAGACGAGATGAACGCCCTCTCCCTCTTCGGACGAGACCCTGATCCTCTTTCAGCAGAACAAGAAGCGACAGGGTTCGTTCCTCAAGGATCATGGGGATTTGGTCGAGCTTGGAGAGACGTTCAGAGGAGTTGGGGTATCGATCCTGGTCCTGAACCAGAAGTGATTCCACTTCGACAACAAACACCTCCAGCTTCGACAAATCCTCAAGGGGGGCAACAAGAAGTTGCTCAACCTGGAGGGGCAGTCGACAAGAGGAGGGAACTTGAGAGTGGTGGTGAACCTTGGGAGTATGCTCAGGATAGGAGGAACCAGAGACGAGTAGGAGAAGATGAGGATGATGAGTTTTTCATTGATGATGAAGGAGATTTGGGTGGAACAGTCGCTATCATCGCTCTTTGCATGTTATTAGCGTGAGAAACTCTCACTCTACATCCTCTGTCTACTGTTAGCTGATATGTCAATGACGTCTTTCTCACAGATGGCTCGTCTACTTTCGTCAACGACCTGCGAATCAAAATCAAAATCAAAATCCTCCACATCTGAATCGACCCCATGTTGCCGGCGAAGCAGTCCCGCCTCCTCCTCCTCCTCCCGCAGCACCAGCTCAAGCTCCCCGACCTCGACCTACTCCGACTACACCACCCGGAGAGGCAGAGGAGGAAAGATTAGTTTGAGAAAAGTAGTGTTTCCTTGTTTCGTTCCTCTCGCGCTGTTCCGTGTCGTTTAGCATATTCTTCTTCGTTTCCTCTACCCGCAATGCATACTGTCGCAATCTTGTCCGTTTCGTTTGTGAGGAAATTGACTTTCGACTTGAACTGCAGTCTGCGAATGCACAAAGTTTCGTTTCTTCGCATAACGCTTCGCTTCTTCCCGACAAAACTCCGCCTAGCTCTCTCGCCGGAGTCGCATCAATCTCCAAGACAGTACCAGGGCAGCGACGAGTGAGTCCTCGTTCCATTGGGTTCCCCTCTCCTCTCGCTAGTTCCCCGACTTCTTTCCTCCCTCACAACCCTATCGGAAGCTGTGGACACGCTATCATATCAATCAAGAGTAGCTGAACTAATACTCTGCTCGCTCACAGGCTCATCCGATTCCTTGGTCGACTTGTTCGCTTTACTCGACACGAATTCATCGAACTCGCTCAACCTCCTCCCTACGAACTAGACCTACGACTCTCCGACTGTTATACCAGCTATCCCCTTCCTCTCTACTCTCATCCTCCACATGATGTCTCTCCCTTTGAAACCTTCACGGACGCGACACCTCATCAAATCTCTCATCATCTCAATCGCTTTACTCTCTACACTAGCATACGCCAAAGCAGGGAGTACACAAGCAAAGATCAACAGTTTGAGAGGGAATACAGAGAAGACTGTACCACTGAGAACTCATTCCCTTTATGCTCGTAAATTTCACTCTCCCTCTTCACTCTTTCGCAAGTAAACGAACTGAAGCGATTGTCGTTGAGTAATGTTACAGCATACGTCGATTCAGATCTACAAAATAGGTGGTTTGATTTCGGTGGATCCACAATCATCAACACGAACAAACACATTCGCTTGACCCAAGACCGCTCATCTCAAAACGGTTGGTTATGGTCCCGATTAGCGTTGGCACCGAATTCGTTCGAGATCGAGTTCGAGTTCAGAGTGGACGGGAAAAGTTCGACGTTGTTTGGGGATGGGTTCGCGATGTGGTTGACGAAAGGAAGGGCGGGGAGTGGACCTGTGTTCGGATCGACCGATTTCTGGGATGGGTTGGGGATCTTCTTCGATACTTAGTGAGTGGTGGACCGCTCTACAAATCGTCTAGCGACTTGAAGCTGATGTCGAGCTACTGCACCGAT
>Ga0308169_10003354_pt1 | contig 15713 bp, 15 predicted proteins | sample PhyBR1_2_FD_202139 | JGI IMG/M metagenome (GOLD analysis project Ga0308169, IMG submission 202139) | Phyllosphere microbial communities from UC Gill Tract Community Farm, Albany, California, United States - DLSLSB.R1 | ecosystem: Host-associated > Plants > Phyllosphere > Unclassified | place... | reverse complement strand
TTCTCGAAGCACTCAAAAAGGCGCAAGCCGAACGCCAGCTGGGCAATGCGCCCGATATCCATACGCCGGCGCCGGTGGCGGTTCCGGCCGCGTCCGCGGCGGCGAACCGCAAGCCGCTGCTGATCGGCCTGGGCGCCGGCGTGCTGGTCGCGGGGATTGCGGCCGGGCTCGTGTGGCGTGCGAAGACGCCGGCGGGGGAACCTGCCGTGCTGGCGCAGGCGGGCGCGCCAGCGGCGGCCGCCCCGCGCGCTGATGCTGCTCCTGTGGCCGCAGCGGCTGCTCCGGTCGAGGCGGCGCCGCTGGCGCGGCCGGTCGAGCCGCCCGCAGCGCCACACAATCCGGCGCCGGCCCCGCAGCCGGCAGCGCGGGCAAGCGCTGCCGCTGTTGCCGCCACCCCGGCCGCGCCGCCTCCGGCCGCTGCGCCTGTTGCCGCGCCCCGCAGCGCCGCTCCCGCCGCCGCGAATCCGCCACCGGCCCCGGCCGCCGTGCGCGACCCCGTCCCGCAAGCGGTCTACCTGCCGGCCCCCGCGCCCGAGCCGGCGCCGGCGCCGCCAGTTCGTGCGCCCGATCCGATCGTCGACGAAAACCTGCGCACGCTGCAGCAACTGCCGGAAGCCCTGCAGCGCGAGGTGCCGAGGGTAACGGTCGGTGGCTATATTTATTCGCCGAACCCGGCGGACCGCCTGCTGCTGGTCGACAAGATGCTGCGCCGCGAAGGAGAGGAGCTTGCTCCCGGCCTCGTGCTGGAACGCCTGAGGCCGAAGTATGCGGTGATGAATTACCGGGGCACCCGCTACCGTGTCGCTTACTGATCCGGGCGCGATGCCCGCGGTGCTGGCCGTGGTCGGCTGGTCGGGCAGCGGCAAGACGACCCTGCTCGAATTCCTCGTCGCCCAACTGGCGGCGCGCGGGCTGCGCGTGAACGTCGTCAAGCACAGCCACCACGACATCGAACTCGAGCCGCCCCACAAGGACAGCGCGCGCCTGCGCATCGCCGGCGCGGCCGAGGTGATGATCGCCTCGCCTTACCGCTACGCCATCCTGCGCGAACTGCGTGGGGAACCCGAACCGCCCCTCGCGGAACAGCTGGCGCGCCTGGCTCCCGCCGACCTGACCCTGGTCGAAGGGTATAAATGGGAACCGCTGCCCAAGCTCGAGGTCTGGCGGCCCGCGCTCGGCCGCGCGCCGCTTTATCCCGACGATCCGCTGGTGGTGGCGGTGGCTTCCGACGAAGCCGCGCCTGCCGGCGTCGAACGGACCTGGCTGGACCTGAACCTTCCCGGTGAGGTTTTGAGCTGGCTCATCGAATGGATGGCGGGCAGGGCTAAAGTTTCCACGGAACAAGTCGTTAATAGAGGATAACCCTCTTCAGGAGATCCAAATGGACCTTACGAGCATCGCTGCCCTGTCTACCACCATAGCCGAGACCGGCAACAAGCAGGATGTCGCTGTCACCATGCTCAAAAAGCAGCAGGACCAGCAAAAGTCGACCATGACGCAAATCCTCGACGGCATCCAGCCGCCGCAGCGGCTGCCGGCCCACCTTGGCAACACAATCAACACCACCGCCTGATCCTGATGCCGCCGGTTGCCGCCCCGCGGCGACCGGGTTATCCTGCCGGGCTGACCCAAGCCATCGACAGGACTTTCCCATGAACAAACGCCAAGCCGCCATCGCCGCCGCCCTCGCAGGCGTGTGCGCCGCCGCGGCCGCCCAGGACGCACCCATGCCCGGCAACAATGCCGACCAGGAACGCTGCTACGGCGTTGCCAAAATCGGCCAGAACGATTGCGGCACCGCGACCCACGGCTGCGCCGGCCTGGCGCGCATCGACAATGACCCCGCCGAATGGAAGCTGGTCCCCAAGGGCAGCTGCGAAAAGGCGGGCGGCAAGCTGGGCGCACCTTCCACCGACGCTCCGGCGCCGCCGCCGGCACGCTGAGCCGTGCAGTTGCCGGACTCCGCTGGCCCGCCTGGCGTCGGCGTCGGGCTGCGTGCACCGCATTACCGCCAGTTTCTGGAGACCCACCCCGCTGTCGGCTGGCTCGAAGTCCATAGCGACAACCTGCTCTCGCGCAGCGGGCGCGACTGGGACGTGCTGCGCAGTCTGCGGCGCGACTATCCGGTCAGCCTGCACGGCGTCGGCCTCGGGCTCGGTTCGGTCCACGGATTTTCGCCCGCGCACCTCGAGCGCCTGCGGCGGCTGGTGGACGCGGTCGCGCCCTTCCTCGTCTCGGAACACCTGTCCTGGGGCGCGCTGCGCGACCGTCACCTGAACGACCTGCTGCCGCTGGTGCTGGACGGCGCCACCCTCGACCTGCTGGTCGAGCGCGTGGGCCGGGTACAGGATGCACTGCGGCGCCAGCTGCTGGTCGAAAACGTCTCCACCTATGTCCGCTTTCGGGCCGACGCCATGAGCGAAGCCGAGTTCCTGGCCGCGCTGGTCCGGCGCAGCGGCTGCGCCATCCTGCTCGACGTGAACAACCTGTACGTGAACGAACGCAACCACGGCGAGGATGCGCTGGCGGCGATCGCGGCGCTGCCGCGCGGCGCCGTGGGCGAGATCCACCTCGGCGGCCACCTCGACCTGGGCGATGTCGTCCTCGACCACCATGGCGCCGGGGTGGCCGAACCGGTGTGGGCCCTGTACCGGGCGGCGCTGGCGCGCTTCGGACGGGTGCCGACGCTGGTCGAATGGGACAGCGAGGTTCCGGCGCTCGCGGTGCTGCTGGGGGAAGCGGACAAGGCGCGGGCGATCGCCGCCACCTTTGCGCCGGGCCAGGCGGCTGTGTTCGCCCCTTCAGGCCAGGGCAGGGCTGTGCCGGCCACGCATGAGGCGGTCCAGGCAGCCTTCGGCGCGGCCCTGTTCGACGCGGCGCAGGAATCGGCGCTCGCTTCGGTGCTGGTTGGCGGTGGCGATGCGCAGCGACTCGCGCGCCGCCTGGCGATTTATCGGGGCAACCTGACCGGCGGCTGGGAGCGGGCGCTGGGGAACGCCTATCCGGTGCTGCGGACGCTGGTGGGCGAGGAATTCTTTTTGGCCTTGGCACGCGCTTACGGCAAGGCCTGTCCATCGGTCGATGCGGATTTGAATGCCTTCGGTGCGGGGCTGGCCGGGTTCGTGGCCGGTTTTGCGCCGCTCGGCGGGTATCCTTACATGGCCGACATGGCGCGCCTGGAGTGGGCGCTGCACCTGTCCCACTATGCCGCCGAGGCGATGGTGCTGACGGCGGCCGAGATTGCCCGGCTCGATCCGGCGCAGCTCGAGGCGCGCCCCTTCACCCTGCATCCGGCCTGTTCGCTGTACGAGAGCGCATGGGCGACCGTCGGCCTGTGGCTTGCGCACCAGCCCGACGGCGCCGCGTTTCCGGATGCGATGGCGACGCCGTGCCGTGGAGTGGTGGTGCGTTCGGGCTGGGAGGCGCGGGTGCTGGCGCTTGATGCTGCGGCGTATGCTGCGTTGAAGCGGCTGGCCGCGGGTGCCAGTTTTGGAAAAGCGCTGGATGCGGCCTTCGAAGTGGACGATGCGTTCGATGTGGCCGGGCAGCTGAACAGCTGGCTGGCGAATGGCGTGTTCGCGAAGGCGTAGCAGCCAACGCAGTCGAGTCCGTAGGGTGGACTCCCGAGTCCACGCGGTGCAACTGCTCCGAGTCGAAATGCGTTTTTGGCCAGCGCTCTCTGTACCGCGTGGACTCAGGAGTCCACCCTACGAATTCAGGATGTTCTGCCTTCGCGACTGACGAACAAGTGGGTAGTGTGGTGGAGAGACGGACAGGTCAGGCAAGGCCGTTCAAGACGCCTCTGCCGGGCGCCCGAAGGATGATGATCGCGGCGTCATGACGGCGCCGCCGTGAGGTCAATGGAAAGCGCGCAGGATACGCTCTTCGCCGCTCAAACCGGCGCAACTCGCGGTAGCGACGCGTGTCGCTTCCATCATGCGGCTCAGTTGCGCGTCTTCGAAGCGCTCGAGCTCTTCGTTGGCGGCGTTCAGGGCCATGGACAGCTTCGAGCGCGCGTTCTGGTAGAGGACGCTCGTGTACTGATCGGTGTTTTTCAGCAGCTCTTGCGCGTTCTCGATCACGAGGCGCAGGTCGCCGATCAGACGTTCCTGCGTTTGCGGATTTTCTTCCGGAGTTTCCATTGCCGTCACCTCAAATAGGCGGTTGGTCACGCCTAAAATATAAACACGGACTACCGGTCGCGTTTGTCAGCGCGCAAACGTGCGCCGTAGAGGCCGGCAGTCCGCCTATTGCACCGAGATCCGCACGTCGCCCACGGTCACGGTCTGGCCGGTGCGAATCTTTGCGGTCTTGCGCAGCTCTTTCTTGCCATCGACCGACACCACGCCACTGGCCACCATGTTCTTGCCGGCGCCGCCGCTATCGCACAGGCCGACCAGTTTCAGCAGCTGGTTGAGTTCGACGAACTCGGATGTCAGTTCGAAAGTTGTGTTTTGCATAATATACTTGGGATAAATTGTGGGGCGCACGGTTGGGCTCGCTAGTCGCAAGCCTGACCGTACGGCGGCAGCGGCCGCTTATTCAGGATCGGGACGCGTCATGTCCATCGGAACGATCCATTGGTCGAACTGTTCCTCGCTGACATGACCCGATTGCCGGGCCGCCTCGCGCAGCGTGATGCCCTCGTGCTGCGCGTGCTTGGCAATCTGCGCGGCGGCATCATACCCGATGTGGGGGGCCAGCGCGGTCACCAGCATCAGCGAACGTTCCATCAATTCTCCGATCCGGGCCCGGTTCGGCTCGATGCCTTGCGCGCAGTGCTCGTCGAAGGAGCGCATGCCGTCCGCCAGCAGCCGGGCGCTTTGCAGGAAATTGTGGGCGATCATGGGCTTGAACACGTTCAGCTCGAAATTGCCCTGCGAGGCGCCGACGGTCAGCGCGACGTCGTTGCCGAACACCTGGCAGCACAGCATGGTCAGCGCTTCGCACTGCGTCGGATTGACCTTGCCCGGCATGATCGAGCTGCCCGGCTCGTTTTCGGGAATCGTGATTTCCCCCAGTCCCGAGCGCGGGCCGGAAGCCATCCAGCGCACGTCGTTGGCGATCTTCATGAGTGCGGTGGCCAGCGTCTTGAAGGCGCCGTGGCTCGACACCAGGGCGTCGTGCCCGGCCAGCGCCGCAAACTTGTTCGGCGCGCTCTTGAAGGACAGGCCCGTGCGCGAACCAAGTTCGGCGGCGATGCGCGCGGCGAATTCGGGATGCGCGTTCAGGCCGGTGCCGACCGCGGTGCCGCCGGCCGCCAGCAGCAGCAGGCCGGGCAGGGAGGCGCGGATTGTTTGTTCGGCGAACTCGAGCTGGGCGACATAGCCGGAAAACTCCTGGCCGAGCGTGAGCGGCGTGGCGTCCTGCAAGTGGGTGCGGCCGATCTTGACGATGTCGGCAAAGTCGCGCGATTTGACTTGCAGCGTGCCGCGCAACCGCGTCAAGGCCGGCAGCACTTCCTTCGAGACCGCCAGCGCGGCCGCGACGTGCATGGCGGTCGGGAAAATGTCGTTCGAAGACTGGCCCATGTTGACGTGGTCGTTCGGGTGCAGCAGGCGCGCTTCGCCGCGTTCGCCTTTCAAGAGCTCGGAGGCGCGGTTGGCCAGCACCTCGTTCATGTTCATGTTGCTCTGGGTGCCGGAGCCGGTCTGCCAGACGGCGAGCGGGAATTCGTCCGGATAGCGCCCTTCGAGCACCTCGTCGGCGGCGGCGATGATGGCGTCGGCCTTGTCGCGCGGCAGTTTGCCGAGCGAGCGGTTGACGGCTGCGGCCGCGCGCTTGACCTGGGCCAGCGCGGCGACCAGTTCCGGCGCCATGCGTTCGGTCGAAATGTGGAAGTGATGCAGGGACCGCTGGGTCTGCGCACCCCAGAGGTGGGCGGCCGGGACCTCGATCGGGCCGAAACTGTCTTTTTCTATCCGGTTTTCCATGAAGTGTCCTGTTATTTATTTCGTGGGCTGGAGCTAAAGAGTGTAGCCGAACACCCGTTAATTACGCTTAGGCTACAAATTCTTCCTGCCATGTCGCTGCGCTCTCCCGTCATCCTCTCCATCCTGCTGCTTGCCGCCACGGCAGGCGCCAGCCATGCCGCCGAACTGGGCGAGGCGCAAGTGCGCTCGTACATCGGCCAGGCGCTCGTGGCGGATGTCGAGCTGGGCCTGATCGAAGACGGCGCCAACCCGGTCCGGGTGCGCCTGGCCAACCCGGACGTCTACCGCGGCGCGAACATCGCCATGCCGGCCGTGCTCTCCAGCCTGAACATGAGTGTGATGCGGCGCGACGGCCGCCAGTTCCTGCATCTGACCTCGCTCAAGCCGGTCGAAAGCCGCCACCTGCACCTGTACCTGGAACTGGTTGATGGCGCCCAGCGCAACGTGCGCCTCGTGACGCTGTGGCTGACGCCGGACCCGAATCCGACCCCGGCGCCGGCGCCCGTGCGCGAAACGGCGCCCGAGGCACTGAAAGCGCAGGCCGCGCCGGTGCCTGTTCCTGCCGTGCGCAAGGTGGCGCCGGCCCGTCCGGCCGCCGCCCTGCAGGCCGGCGAGGAATACGTGGACCCGGCGCCGGTCCGTCGCAAGATGGTTTCAAAACCGGTGCCGGTGGCCAAGGTCGCACCGGTCAGGAAACCCGTGCCTGCGCAGGCTACCCACGCCGATGCCACCAGCTGCGCACCGCCAGCATCGGCCGAGCACCTGAATGCGTGCGCGGCGCTCGGCGAAAAGAATGCCGCCTTGCGCCAGGATCTCGGAAAGCTGGAGGAAAAGGTCAAGGCCTTGCAGGGCGCGAAAGCCGGCCCAGCCGCAGCTCCCGAGGCCGCTCACCTGAAGCCAACAGTCCCTGCAGCAAAGGAAGCGTCCGGGGAAGCGCCGCGCATCCACCGCAAGCCGAAGAAAGTCGAGCCGCCTGAGCCGGACACGCCATGGCCCGCGATCGGGGCCGGCCTTGGCGCCGTGCTCGCCGTTGGTGCGCTGGTGCTGATGCTGCTACGCCGTCGCAAGCGTTCGAGTTTCGGCAAGATTCCGGCCGCCCACAAGCCGGCCAAACTGCCGAAGGCAGCCAAGGCGGCGCCGGCGGAAGGCGAGCCGAAGCCGAATTTCATGGCTGCCGTCAAGGCGCGCCTGATGCCCGGCCGCGGCAAGGAAGCGGCGCCGGATGCTGCAGCACCGGCCGCCGAACCCGTGCTGACCGACGTGATTACCCGGCCGGAATAAGCGCGTTTCGGGGCGCGCACAATTGGTCTACACAACTAGCATAATTGCGTTATACTTAACTCGTTGGTTGTCAAAACCACAAAACGGAACAGAGTCCGGCGCAGCCACCACCGATAGCGTGGCGCGAGACCCGGATGATCACCGCAAGGTGCCTGTTCTGGAAGCGGTCATGCTGCCAACAGCGGCAGAGGACGCCGGATGCAACCGGCAAAGAGGCAACATCGGGATCACCTGGTGTTGCTCTCCGAATTCATACGGACCCGGTCCGTAGCAGCGAGGCGCCTTCGGGCGCCTTTTTGTTTTCCCAGCCTTCACCCGCGTCGGCAATAAAAAAAGCGCCCGCAGGCGCTTTTTTACAAGTGGAGCAGGGCGGCTCAGTGCGCACCTCAGTGTGTACGCATGGCGCGGTCCAGCTGCCCCATCCATGGTTCGGTCACGTCGCGCACGGCGCGGTCGTTGGCCATGATCTGTTTCAGCAGGTCGATCTTGCGCAGGCGCTTGGCGCCGTCCAGTGCCGGCACGCCCGTTGCCGTGGCGCTCGCCTGGGCGGCGCATTGCGCCTGCAGGCTGTCGAAACCATTCCAGTCACCCGATTGCGCCGCCGCGGCCATCTTGCCCGTCAGGCCAGCAATATTTTCGTACATCGAGAGAACTTCGTTGGAGGTCATGTGGACACCGCGACAATTTTTTTCGGCCGGATTACCGGTTGTCCTCCTTTTACGGCAGAGCTCGCTGGAACTTTAGGGGTGTTTGCAAAAATAATTGAAAATTTTTCTCGCCAGACTGGCAAGACGGGGAAAGCGCCCGCCGTAGCGCCGGATTCTTGCAGTCCAGCGCCTGTTTTTGCCGTCTGTCGCATTCCAGGGCTGCGCTTCCCTCGCTTCCCTTACAGTGCGTGCTGGATTGCTGCGCCCGGCGCCGCGCCAACATAATAAGAGAGAGGAAACAATGAGACACCACCGAGCATCGCGGACGCTCGCCGCTGTGGCCACGCTGGCGCTGGCCGCCGCCGCCCACGCCGAAGCCCCGTTTTCCTTCGCCGCCACGCCCGGCAAACTGCCGAAGGACGTGATCCCGCTGCTGTACGACGCGCGCCTGGTGCCCGACATCGCGGCCGACACCTTTCGCGGCGAGCAGCGCGTCGAGATCGAGGTGCTGCGCCCGACCCGCCGCATCGTCCTGAACGCCGCGAATTTGCACATCGAACGCGCCGCACTGTCGGGCCGCGGCATGGCCGAACGCGCGCTGGCGCCCATCCTCGACGAGAAGCAGGAAACGCTGGCCTTCGAACTCGGCGCGCCGCTGGCGCCGGGACGCTATACGCTGGCGCTGGCCTTCAATGGCCAGATCAACCGCGAAGGGCGCGGCCTGTTCCAGGTCGCCTACAAGGCCGGCGGAGTGGACAAGAAACTGGTCGCCACGACGATGGAGCCCTCCGACGCCCGGCGCCTGCTGCCGACCTGGGACGAGCCGGCCTTCCGCGCGCGCTTCAAGCTGACGGTCGACGTGCCCGCCAGCTTCAAGGCCTATTCCAACACCCCGGTCGAGAAGCAGGAAAAGCTCGCCAACGGCCTGCAGCGCATCGCGTTCGCGCCGACCCCGAAGATGCCGAGCTACCTGGTGGTGCTGGTCGCGGGCGAGCTGGAGCGCGTGGCCGCGCGCCAGGACGGCGTCGAGATCGGCGTGGTGACAACCGCCGGCAAGCTCGGCTCGACCGCCTTCCCGCTGGGAGCGACCAAGGACCTGCTGCGCTACTACAACAATTACTTCGGCGTGCCGTATCCGCTCGCCAAGCTCGACCAGATCGCGATTCCCGGCGGTTTTAATGGCGCGATGGAAAACTGGGGCGGCATCGTCTACAACGAGTCGACCCTGCTGGTCGACCCTGCCAAAAGCCCGGAAGACGTCAAGAAACTCACCTTCGAGGTCAACGCCCACGAAGTGGCGCACCAGTGGTTCGGCAACCTCGTCACAATGGCCTGGTGGGACAACCTGTGGCTCAACGAAGGTTTCGCGTCCTGGATGGCGGCCAAGTCCACCGAGCACTTCCATCCCGAATGGCGTCCCCACCTGGACGGCATCGCCGAGCGTGAAGGCGTGCTGAACCTGGATGCGCGCAAGACCACGCACCCGATCCAGACCCGCATCGACAACGAGGAGCAAGCCGCCGGCGCTTTCGACTCCATCACCTACGTGAAAGGGCAGGGTTTCCTGCGCATGCTGGAAGCGTATGTGGGCGAGGACCAGTTCCGCAAAGGCATCCGTGCCTACATGGCGAAGCACCAGTATTCGAATACGACGGGCGCCGACCTGTGGGCCGCGATCGAAAAGGCGTCCGGCAAGCCGGTGGGCAAACTCGCGGCCGACTGGACCACCCAGCCCGGCTATCCCCTGGTCTCGGTCAGCCAGTCCTGCGTGGACGGCAAACGCCAGGTGACTTTGTCGCAGGAACAGTTCCGCCTCGACGAGCCGGCGCTTGAAAACCGTCTGTGGAGCGTGCCGCTGCAGGTCGGCACCGTGAACGGCCGCGCCTGGTACACGCTGCTGGCCAACCGCAGCACCACGATCACCCAAGGCGGCTGCGAGGGCACGCTGGTGGTCGACCCGTACAGCGTGGGTTTCTTCCGCATCCAGTACGACCGCGCCAGTTTCGACGCGCTGGCCGGCAACGCCGCGCGCCTGCCGGACCCGACGCGCCTGAAACTGCTGCTCGATGCCTGGAGCCTGGTCACGGCCGGGCGCATGCCGCTGGGTGACTACGTGCGCCTGGCGGGCAAGTATGGCGACGAGCCGCGTCTCGCCGTCTGGGAATCGATCCTGTCGAACCTGGGCACGCTCGACCGCCTCGCGCGCGGCGAACCGGAGCAGGCGCTGATCCGGCGCTTCGTGATCCATTTCGTCCAGCCGCGGTTTGCGCGGCTCGGCTGGGAGCCGAAGGCGGGCGAGACCAGCGAAGATCGCCAGCTGCGCGCGCTGCTGGCATCAAACCTGGCGCGCGCCGGCGACGAACGCGCGATCCGCGAAGCACGCGAGCGCTTCGCTCGCTACCTGGCCGACCCGGCCTCAATCAGCCCGGAAATGCTCGACTTCGTCGTCAACACCGTCGGCCGCTATGCCGACGGCCCCACCTATGCCGCGCTCGGCAAGCTGGTGGCCGGCGCCACGACCGACGAGGAGCGCAACCGTTTCGGCGGTGCGATGACGCTGGTGCAGGATCCGGCCCTGGCCGCGAACGCGCTGAACATGGCCGTCTCGCCGCAGGTGCCGGCCAACCTGGCGACGGTGATTGTGGCCAGCATCGGGCGCGAGCATCCGGACCAGGCCTGGGACTTCGCGGTGGCCAACCGCGACGCCCTCCTGAAAAGTGCGGACGCCGTCGGCCGCAACCGCGCGCTCGCCTCGGTCGTGGCGGGATCGCTTGAGACGCGTCATGCGGATATGATGGAGCAGTATGTCGGCCAGAACTTCGGCCCGGACGCCCTGGTCGAAGCTCGACGGGTGGGGAACGGGATTCGCGTGCGCGCCGCGCAAAAGGCGCGCCTGCTGCCGCAAGTGCGCTCCGCATTGCAAGAAGAGCAACAGTAAACCATGATAACTAAAAGGAACAGCATGAAGACTCGTTGGACCCTCACCAAGACCGCCGTCGTCCTCGCCCTGTGCGGCGGCACCTTCGTCCATGGATTGGCAGCCGCCCAGGAAGCTGGCCAGGTCAAGGCGCCGATCGAAAAGCCGGCGCCGACCAGGGACACGAACATGACCGTGCTCCCCGGCGACGATTTCTTCACCTGGGCCAACGGCGACTGGCTGTCCAAGACCGAGATCCCGGCCGACCGCGGTTCCTGGAGCGCCATGGGCGCCCTGGCCGAAGACACGAACACCCGCATCGCCAAGATGATCGAGGACCTCGGCGCGGACAAGAAGGCGAGCGGCGACGCGCGCAAGGTGGCCGACTTCTACGCCGCCTACATGGACGAAGCCGGCATCGACAAGCGCGGCCTGGCGCCGATCCAGCCGATGTTGAAGAACATTGCCGGCATCAAGGACAAGGCGGCGCTGGTGCGCGCGCTCGGCGGCTCGATCCGCGCCGACGTCGACCCGCTGAACGCTACCAATTTCTTCACCGAAAACCTGTTCGGTGTGTGGGTGGCGTCGGGCCTGACCGATCCTGCGCATAACCTGCCTTACCTGCTGCAGGGCGGCCTCGGCTTGCCGGACCGCGCCTACTACCTCGAAAACAATGCGCGCATGGCCGAACTGCGCACCAAGTACCAGCAGCACATCGCCGCGATGTTGAAACTGGCCGGCATGGACAAGAGCGACGAGCGCGCCGCACGCGTCTTCGAACTCGAGCTGGCGCTGGCGCAGACCCACGCCACGCGCGAGGAATCGGCCGACATCCAGAAAGCGAACAATGTCTGGAGCCTGAAGGATTTCAGTGCGAAAGCCCCGGGCATCGACTGGAACGCCTTCTTCAAGGCCGCCGGTTTGTCAGGCCAGGACCGTTTCCAGGTCTACCACCCGAGCGCGATCACCGGTGCGGCCAAGCTGCTGGACCATGCCGACGTCGCCACCTGGCGCGACTACCTCGCCTTCCACAAGCTGAACCAGTACGCCGGCCTGTTGTCGAAGGCCTTCGCCGACCAGCGCTTCGAGTTCAACGGCAAGACCCTGAGCGGCACGCCGCAGCAGTCGGCACGCTGGAAGCGCGCGCTGGGCGCGACGAATGGCGCGATGGACGAGGCGGTGGGCAAGATCTATGTGTCGCGTTACTTCCCGGCCGAAAACAAGGCGAAGGTGCAGCAGATGGTCGCGAACATCATCGACGCCTTCAGCCGCCGCATCGACAAGCTCGAATGGATGGCCCCGGCCACCCGCGCCCAGGCCCAGGCGAAAGTCAAATCGCTGTACGTCGGCATCGGCTACCCGGAGCACTGGAAGTCGTATGACGGCCTGAAAGTGGTCGCCGGCGACGCCTTCGGCAATGCGGTCCGCGCCGAGGAATATCACTACCATCAGGAACTGGCCAAACTCAAGCGCAAGCCCGAGCGCACCGAATGGGCGATGCCGCCGCAGCTGGTGAATGCCGTCAACCTGCCGCTGCAAAATGCGCTGAACTTCCCGGCCGCGATCCTGCAGCCGCCGTTCTTCGACCCGAAGGCGTCGGACGCCGCCAACTACGGCGCGATCGGCTCCATCATCGGCCATGAGATCAGCCACAGCTTCGACGACCAGGGCGCCCAGTTCGACGCCCAAGGCCGCCTGCGCGACTGGTGGACCAAGGAAGACCTGGAGCATTTCAAGGCCGCCTCAAGCAAGCTGGTTGCCCAGTACAGCGCCTACAAACCCTTCCCTGACCTGGCCGTCAATGGCCAGCTGACCCTGAGCGAAAACCTGGCCGACCTGGCCGGGCTGCAAGCGGCCTACGATGCTTTCAAGAGCACGCCTGCCGGCAAGGGCGCCGAGTCGGACCGCGAGTTCTTCCGCGGTTTCGCCCAGGGCTGGCGCAGCAAGGCGCGCGAAGCGTCGATGCGCCGCGGCGTGCTGACCGACGGCCATGCACCGGCCCAGTACCGCACCTATATCGTGCGCAACCTGGACGCCTGGTACAAGGCCTTCGACGTCAAGCCGGGGCAGTCGCTCTATCTCGCGCCGCAGGAACGCGTGAAGATCTGGTAATGCTGTAACAACGCGGGCGGCCGCATCCTGCCGCCCGCGCGACTTATCGATGGATTCCATGACCGACAGCCCCGACGACCGCTTTGGCGACCGCTTTGACGACATCTCCCGTCGTACCCTGGCGCATTACGAACGCAATGCGCCCGCATTCTTTGCCGGCACGATCGACCACGACGTCAGCCAGAACATTGGGGCGCTGCTCGACGCGATCGAGGCGCCGGCGCCGTTCACCTTGCTCGACCTGGGCTGCGGCCCGGGCCGCGACCTGAAAACCTTCAGCACGCTCGGCCACCATGCCATCGGGCTCGACGGCTCGGCCGAGTTCGCCGCCATGGCGCGCAAGTACAGCGGTTGTGAAGTCTGGCACCAGGATTTCCTCCACCTCGACTTGCCGTCCGCGTTCTTCGACGGCATCTTTGCGAACGCCTCGCTGTTCCATGTGCCGAGTGCGGCGCTGGCTGGTGTGCTGGCGGCCTTGCACGGCGCCTTGAAGCCCGGCGGCGTGCTGTTCAGCTCGAACCCGCGCGGGAACAACGAAGAGGGGTGGAACGGGCCGCGTTACGGCACGTATTACGATTACCCGACCTGGGAGCGGCACCTGGCCGCTGCGGGTTTTGCTCCGCTGCATCACTACTACCGTCCGCCGGGTTTGCCGCGCCCGCAGCAGCCCTGGCTCGCGAGCCTCTGGCGCAAGCCGCCGTTGTAAGTTAAATGTTATCCAGCGAACAGAACCCGCGGATAAGGGGGCTTAAGGTAGGGCTTCGATTCAATCGGAAGGAGACCATCATGAACGAGGACCAAGTCAAGGGCAAAGCCAAGGACATCGGCGGCAAGATTCAGGAAAAGGTCGGCGAAGCTGTCGGCAGCCGCCAGCAACAGTCCGAAGGGATGGCAAAGCAGGTTGAAGGCAAGGTGCAGGAAAAAGCGGGCGATCTGAAGGATATCGTCAAGGGTAATCGCTGATTTCCTGGCCCTGGAGTAAACGAAGCCGCGACTTGTCGCGGCTTTTTTATTTGTGGAAAGGGCGGTGCGGGTGCGGCTGAGCATGTTCCAACTATCACCGCGTGGGCGGGGAACCCGCCCACCCTACATCCTCTGCGAACAGACCCGTAGGGTGGGCGGGTCCCCCGCCCACGCGGTGATACGCGACGATCGAGCAGAGGAAATCGCACCGTCGCCCACTTCGTGTTTTCCGATCGCGTCTCTCCTGCGCGCCCCCAAATATTGTCGAGCTATGTGAAGGGCCGCACGGAACGCGGCCGTATCGGAGCGTAATCTGTACCCATCGCGTCGTCATCCGACCGCGCCAACCAACGCAAGGAGATCATCATGAACAAGGACCAAGTCGAAGGCAAACTGCAAGACATCGGCGGCAAGCTTCAGGAAGAAGCCGGCAAGCTGGTCGGCAATCCCGAGCAGCAGGTCAAGGGCCTGAAGAACCAGGTCGAAGGCAAGACCCAGGAGAAATACGGCGACGCCAAGGATGCCCTGCGCGACGCAACCAACTGATGCCCAAGCCGCCCAGGCGGCGGCAGGCAATAAAAAAGGCCCCGGCGTTTTCGACGCCGGGGCCTTTTCAATTATTGCTGTCAAACAGTGCTTACTGGACTTCGTAGGCGCCGATGTCGTTGATGCCGTTGATGGCCACACGGCCGACGCTCGAGGCGGTGTGCTTGTAGCTGGCCGCTGCATTGAGCGAGGCGCCGCCGCTCGAGTAGCCTGGACGTGCGCCGGCGTTGACGATCAGCGGGGTGACCAGCGGACGCAGGTCGTAGGCCGCACGATTGACGAAGCCGACCGACAGGGCCTGGTAATTCGCCGTTTTGATGCTCGACGCCTGGGTGCTCATCGGACCGAAACCGCTGAACAGGTTGTTGATCAGCTTGGCCGGGGTCTTGACACCGCTGCCCACCATCACGAAGTAGCCACGCGAGCTCTCGTCGTTGATGAAGGTATTGTTCACCACGTACAGGTCGCTTGCGTAACCCGAAACGCCTTCTTCGCCATAGGCGACGATGTTCGGATTGTTGCCGCCAACCGGCTGCATGATCACGTTGCCGATGATAAAGGTGGTGCCGCCATTCGGCACGTCGATTTCATAGCTTGGCTTGCCGGCGGCGGTGCTGCCGGTTTCGCCCGCACGCAGGCTCGAGAAGCGGTTGTAGGCGATGGTGTTGTACAGCGCGCGCGTCTTGAGGTTGTGGCCGACGTTGGCGTCGTGCGAGAAGTTGTAGCGGAAGGTCAGCTTGCCGGCCTTGCCGATGTACACGTTGTGGGTGTAGCCGTCGCCGCGGCCATTGTGGCCGAACTCGTTGTTCTCGAGAATGATGGTGCTGGCGGTGTTCACGCCGCTCAGGATGCCGTTCTCGTTGTCGTGCAGGAAGGAATTGCGCAGCGTGAAGTTGGTGCCTTCCAGGCGCAGGGCGGCGCCGTTCTTGTCGGCCACTGCCGCGCCGTACATTTCGACGTTATCGATCGTGATGTCGCTGCCGCCCACGACCCAGATCGCCTTGCCGCCGGCGCTCTTGCCGCCGGCAGCGATCTTTGGACGGCCATTCACGCCGCGGATCGTCAGCTTGCTTTGCGAGATCGTGCAGACGTCGCCGGTGTAGGTGCCGGCCTGGATTTCGATGAGGTCGCCGGCGGTCGCTGCGGCGAAGGCCTTGCATGGGGTCGCGTAGGTCTTGCCAGTGCCGACGCTGCGGGTAGCGGCCGATGCCGGGGCCGCGATGGCGGCGCCGATGACGAGGGCGGAGACTGCGAGGGTAAGGCGGGTGGCGCTGGTACGGATGGCTTGCATGGGTGTGTCCTCAGGTGGTGCGT
>Ga0308169_10003352_pt1 | contig 15717 bp, 10 predicted proteins | sample PhyBR1_2_FD_202139 | JGI IMG/M metagenome (GOLD analysis project Ga0308169, IMG submission 202139) | Phyllosphere microbial communities from UC Gill Tract Community Farm, Albany, California, United States - DLSLSB.R1 | ecosystem: Host-associated > Plants > Phyllosphere > Unclassified | place... | reverse complement strand
ACCATCAGTTCCCGGCGCGTCAGGCTCATCAATTTTTCACTCTCAATTAACTCGTTTACCTCGGCCGCTTCCTCCGTTACCGGATAAAAACGCTTACCACATTCCACCTCTTTTATTGCGGTAAGGAGAGTGTCTAAATTGCCGCGTTTACACACATAGCCTTCCACGCCTAATTGCAAGCAACATCGTTGATAAAAAAGGCTTTCTGAAGCGGTATAAACAATGATTTTGAGGTCTGGCAACGCGCGCTTGATGTCCGTAATCAACGGAATGCCAGCGCGCCCAGGCATGGTGAGATCGAGCAGCAAAACGTCCGGACGTGTCCTATGCAGCTCGGTAATTAACAGATCGCTTTTATTAGCAGTGCCAGCGATGGCGTAGTGATATGACTGCAGTAATGCCTGAATGCCCGTACAGATTAACGGATGGTCATCAACAATAAATACCGAATGAATCATATGTGTAGCCCAGAGGAAAAAATAAAAAATAAACGCAAAGTTAAAACACCCTTTAACAAACTATTTAACTGGTGTGACCAGATTAATTCACGCTGCTTAACAATAAGCTTTAAGTCATGTCTTGAATTTGGGGTTTTAAGGTGAGTTTTTGTTTTTTATGCGCAAGAACAATGCAAGTGGCTGCTTTTTAGGCTCTCACGACGCTGCAGTCATAAATCTGAAAACAAGCCGTTTTAACGTCGAGGCGATAAACCGCTGCGTGTAAAAGGTGAATGATGTTTTCCGTTGATCAGCTTCTCGATACCTACTGGCCAGGTCATCAACCGGCAAACTGGCAGAAAAGCGCCCTGAAATGGGCCGTTCGCGAACATGAATTCCAGGCGTTTGCCGCCCGCTATCGTCACCTGAAAGGCGTGGATATGGTGGAGCAGGTACTGGAGCATCTTGATGTGCGCTGTGAACTGAGCGAGCGCGATTTGGAGCAGATACCCACGCGTGGCCCGGTGGTGATTGTTGCCAACCATCCGCTCGGTGCGCTGGATGGTTTAGCATTGCTGGCGGCGGTTTCGCAGGTGCGACGCGATGTGAAAATTGTCGCCAACCGCATGTTGATGATGCTGGAGCCGATCAACAACATGATGTTGCCGGTGGATAACATGGGCAACCGTACCAGCCGCGAACAGCTAACGCGCATGCAGCAGCATCTCGATAATCAGGGCGTGCTGATTATCTTCCCAGCGGGTGAAGTGTCGCGCCTTTCCAGCCGAGGCGTGCGCGATCGTCACTGGCATCACAGCTTCTTACGCCTCGCGGCCCGCGCTCGCGCGCCCATCGTGCCAGTGCACGTGGTGGGGCGCAACAGCCTGGCATTTTACGCCGCCGCAAAAATTGCCTCGCCGCTCGCGTTACTGATGCTGGTACGCGAAATGTTTCGTCAGCGCGGTTCGCGCATTAAGTTACACATCGGCGAACAGATCCCGTTTGCCAACTGGCATGATGGCCACACGCCGGGCAAAGAGCTGGCGAAGCGGCTGCGCAAACATCTGTATCGCATTGGTCAGGGACGACGCGGCTTGTTTCAGACCGAAGCGGCGATTGCGCGGCCGGAAGATCGCGCCGAACTGAAAAAAGCGTTGATGGAGAGCGAGCGACTCGGCACGCTGCCGGATGGCAAGCAGATCTACCTGTGGCGACGCAACGGTGCCAGCTGGGTGCCGCTGCTGCGTGAGCTCGGGCGCTTACGGGAAGTGGCATTCCGCGCGGTGGGTGAGGGCAGCGGGCGTCGTCGCGACCTCGATAAATACGATGACGATTACTATCACCTGATTCTGTGGGACGACGATGCGCTGGAGATCGTCGGCGCCTATCGCTTTATTCCGGGCGCCGAGCAGCTGGAGCGTCGTGGGCTGGAAGGCATCTACAGCGACAGCCTGTTCCACTACGACGAGCGCATGTTGCCGATCATCAATCAGGGGCTGGAGCTGGGCCGCAGTTTTATTCAGCCCGCCTATTGGGGCAAACGCGGCCTCGATTATCTGTGGATGGGCATTGGTGCCTACATCGCTAAATATCCCGAAACCCGCTACTTATTTGGTCCGGTCTCGATCTCGGGCGGCATGCCGCTGGCGGCGCGCGATCTGCTGGTGGCGTTCTATCGTCTCTATTTCCCTACCGAACTGCCGCTGGCGACTTCACGCCGCCCTTATCCTGCCTCGTTACCGGAAGTGCTGGCGCAGTTCACCGGCGATAACTACAGCGAAGATTTACGCCGGTTGAAACATCTGCTGGCGAATCTCGGCACCGCCATTCCCACGCTCTACAAGCAATATTCCGAGGTGTGCGAGCCGGGCGGCGTGCAGTTTATCGATTTCGGCAGCGATCCCGATTTCAATAACTGTATTGATGGCTTAGTGCTGGTGGATCTCACGCGGGTGAAGCCCGCACGTTATGAGCGCTATATCGGCATGCATCTGTGAATCGCGTCATGCCGCTTAGTTAAGCACGGAGCGGCTTTCGTTCGCCTTGAACCTGGGCAGTTGCAGCACTTCGGTGCGGCGACCGAGCAGAGGACGCCTGGCCGCGCCCTCTGCACTCCCGGGCCTTGCGCCAGCCCAACCCGCCGCTTCGCGGTGCCTTCACTCATTTACGATTCCTGACGGACCGGCGGCGATTCGCTCCTGCTCAGCGCCGCCTCTCGCCGCATCCCTGCGGCTCGCCCTGGAATCTCTCATTCGTTCAGCGGGTTAGGATGTCGCCCCAACACCCGCGCTGCAGCAGTGGTGCGTATCCTTAACTCAAAATCGCTATCCATCCGCTGGGATTGCCATTCATGGCAACCAGATGCGCATAAATGCAGACTCTCGAAAAACCAAGCCAGGCATTCTGAGACTGCTGGATGCTTAGCGGGCGGTACCCCTGCGATGTCAGCGCGCTGCTTATCAGACAAGCATTACGCCATTTAGGGCGACCAGCTTCAATGTCATGGAATCGTCATCACAGTGTCGTAGGGTCTTAGCCGGACGGTTAGCGAAAGGCCAGAAACATGGCATCAATCACACTGCGCGGGCTGCGCAAATCCTTTGCGGCGCAGCCGGTATTGCAAGACATCTCACTGCAGATTGCGCAGGGAGAATTTATCGCCGTATTGGGCCCGTCGGGCTGTGGCAAAACCACCTTGCTGCGCCTGCTGGCCGGTTTTGAAACCGCCGATGCCGGAGAGATCCACGTGGGCGAACGCTGCTTCGCTGCGCCGGGCGTGCATCTGCCGCCGGAAGATCGTCAGCTTGGCGTGGTGTTCCAGAGCTATGCACTATGGCCGCATATGACGGTGGCGGAAAATGTTTCCTACAGTCTGAAAGTGAACGGCGTCGCGCGTGCCGAGCGCGAGCGCCGCACGCAGCAGGCGCTGGAGCTGGTGGGATTGGAAGCGTTCGCCGCCCGTCGTCCCGCCGATCTCTCCGGCGGTCAGCGTCAGCGCGTGGCGCTGGCGCGCTGTTTAGTGGCGCAACCGACCTTAGTTCTGCTCGATGAGCCGCTCGCCAACCTCGATGTCCACCTGCGCGCCACCATGGAAGAGGAGTTCCGCCGCTTCCATCATCACAGTCACGCCACCTTGCTCTACATTACCCACGATCAGCATGAAGCGATGGCGCTGGCCGATCGCATCGTGGTGATGGATGCCGGCCGTGTGATGCAGTTCGCCACGCCGCAAACGCTGTGGCGCGAACCGGCGAACGCCATGGTCGCGCGCTTTATTGACGACGGCAAAGTGCTGCCGATCAGCGATATCGAACCGCTCGGCGAGGGCCGCGCTTATGCCACGCTGTGCGGTATGCGCGTGTCGTTACGCTGCGCGCCGCATCAGCGTCCGCAGCCGCAGGCGCAAGCCAGTTTTCACGCAGTCGATTTCCACTTAGCCGCGCCGGGCGAACCACAGTTTGCCGCGCGCGTGCAGCGGGTGATCTATCGCGGCGGCCACTATCAGCTCAACGTGACGCCGCTGGCCGCGCCCGAATGCAGCATCACGCTGCTGCTGGCCGATCAGCCTTTACCCGTTGTCGACGCCACCGTGGGTGTGGCGCTGCGTGACGGCTGGATTCTTCCTTCTTAATCTTCTAAACCTTCAGGGAAATGCTATGCGTACGACGTTAAACGTGTTGATGTTAGCCAGTGGATTCGTGATCTCTGCCGCCAGCTTTGCCGACGAGGCGCCAGCAGGGAAATTGGTGGTTTATACCTCGCAGGCACCCGAAATTGCCCAGCAAACCATGGATGCGTTTAAAGCCGTCTATCCCAATGTGCAGGTCGAGTGGACGCGCAACGGCACCACGCAGTTAATGAACGTGCTGCGCACCGAAATGATGAGCGGCGAAGCCAAGCCGGATGTGCTGCTGATTGCCGACGCCATCAACCTCGGCGCGCTGAAAAACGAAAACCATCTCTACAGCTACAGCGATGCGCCGCTTAGCCACATCAATCCATCGTTTTACGACAAAGACAAAACCTTCTTCGGCACCAAAATCATCGCCACGGTAATTGCCTACAACACCCAGCATGCGCAGCCGATTGATAGCTGGAACGCGCTGGCGGTGGAAGCCAACAAAGGGCAGATTGCGGTACCAAGCCCGCTTTACTCCGGCGCGGCGCTCTACAAGCTGCACACCGATATCAACACGCCGTCGATTGGCTGGAGCTTCTACCAAAAGTTGGCGGCCATCGGCATCGCGCCGCAGGGCGGCAACGGTCCGGCGCTTAAGGCGGTCGCCAGCGGGCTGGATAAATACGGCATCATCACCGACGCCGACGTGATTCTGGCGAAGAAAAAGGGTTCACCGGTGGATCTGGTCTATCCCAAAGAGGGCGTGTCATATGTCACCGAACCGGTTGCCATCATGAAAACCGCGCACAACCTGCCGGCCGCCAAAGCCTTCGTTAACTTTATGCTTTCCGAGCCAGGCCAGAAGCTGGTGGTCGAGCAGGGCAACCGTCCGGTGGATGATCGCGTCTCAGCACCGGTAGGTTTCACGCCGATCAATAAAATCAAGCTGCTGTCGCCGGACGTGGCGAAAGCGATCAAAGAAGATGCGGCAGTGCGCGATCGGTTCAGCGCGCTGTTTGGTGGCTAAGCATGAGCGTGTTGAGCAACGAATGGCGCAATGTGACGCGCAAAGCGCCGCGCGTTAACAGCGAACGGCTGATTCTGGCGCTGCTGGTGCTGCTGATTGGTTTGCTGTCGGTGGCGCCGCTGATGCGGCTGGTGTGGACCGCCATTGCGCCCAGCGGCGTGCCGGATATCGCACGCTTAACGCGCCTGCTGGCGAGCGATCGCGTGTTGATCGCCAGCGGCAATACGTTGCTCATCGCGCTCAGTTCTACTCTGATTTCCGTGGTGCTCGGCACCGCCGCTGCGTGGCTGGTGGCGCTTAGCGATCTGCGCGCCAAAACCGCGTGGGTGTTTGCGTTTATCCTGCCGCTGATGATTCCGCCGCAGGTGACGGCGCTGGCCTGGCTGCAGGCGCTGGCTCCGGGCAGTCCGCTGGCGCTGCTGTTCGCCACGCTGGAGTTGCCGTGGTTTGCGCCCGGCGAGCAGCCGCTCTACTCCTTAACCGGCATTGTGCTGCTGCTCGGCACGCACAATGCGCCGTTGGTGTTCCTCACCGTGCGCGCCGGTTTGCGCCGCTTGCCCGCCGATTTGGTGGAAGCGGCGCAGGCCAGCGGTGCGTCACGCGCGCGCATCCTGTTCACCATTGTGCTGCCGCTGGCGCGCCCGGCGATTTTTGCCGGTGCCGCGCTGACCTTCGTTGCGGCGGCGGGCAACTTCGGTATTCAGGCGATGCTGGGGATTCCGGCGCGCGTGCCAACGCTGATCACGCTGGTGTATCAGCAGTTGAACGGCATTGGTGCGAGCGCGCTGCCAAACACCGCGGTGTATGCGTTATTGATTGCGGTAATTACGCTGGCGGGCATGGCGGCCAGCGCCTGGTTGGGCGGACGCCATGATGTGCGCATCAACGGTGCGCCGCGCCTGTGGCAGCAATCGTTGGGGCGCGGGCGTATGGCGGTTGAGGGCGTCGCCTGGCTGTGGATGGCGCTGACCTTGCTGTTGCCGCTCAGCGCGCTGTTGATCACCGCGCTCACCAGCGGTTTTGGCCAGGCGCTGAGCTGGCAAACGCTGACGCTGGAGAACTTCCGCGCCGCGTTGTGGGGTTATCCGGCGGTGCGACAGGCGTTTCTCACCAGCCTCGGATTGACCACGCTGGCGGCGCTGATTTTAACGGTTTGCGCGCTGTTTCTCGCCTATTTCCTCAGCTGGCGGCGAACTCAATTAGTGCGCGGATTGTGGCTGGCGAGTGAACTGACCTATGCGCTGCCGGGCATTGTCACCGGCGTGGCGGCGATGCTGTTTTTCCTGCGTCCGCTGCCGATCGTTAATGTCTCGCTGTATGGCACGGTGTGGATCATCCTTGCCGCCTATCTGGCGAACTTCCTCGCGCTGGTGCTGCGCCCAACGCTGGCCGGATTCGCCCAGTTGGAACCGGCATTAGATGAAGCGGCACGTTTGTGCGGCGCCGGTTTTCTGCGCCGCATGCGCGACATCTTATTGCCACTGGCGGCACCGTCGGCGCTGGCGGGCAGCGTGCTGGTGTTTCTCACCGCGCTGAATGAAATCCAGGTTTCGGTGCTGCTGGTCACCTCGCAAACGCAAACCATCGGACCGACCATCGTATTCCTTGATGAAGGCGGATCCGCGTCGCTGGCGGCGGCGGTGGGCTGCCTGATGATTGTGGTGGTTTGCTTATTAATGGCGGTTGCCACACGCCTGACGCGACGCTTGCCGCACGGCATTTTACCGTGGCAAGCGTAACGCCAGCCTGCCGTCAACGTATGATGATTTGTGAAGTATCCTACTGAACATTTTCTCGCCACTGCCGATAACTTACCTACCAACATTTGTCTGCGGATGAATAGCGCTTGTCAGCGCTGCGTATTTGCGCTTAAGTCTGCTTGATAATTAAGAATTTTCTTAAGTTTCGACGATACCAGCCCAGCAATAGGCGAATAACAATGAATAATAACTCTGACGTCATGTACCGACTTTTGGTACAGAGCGTGGTGGATTACGCCATTTACATGCTCAAACCCGATGGCACGGTGGCGAACTGGAATAGCGGCGCGCAGCGCGCCAAAGGTTACACGCCCGATGAAATCGTAGGGAAGAATTTTGCGCTGTTCTACAGCGAAGACGATCGTAAAAACGGCGCGCCGCAGCGCGGACTGGCGACCGCAACAGCAACCGGGCGCTTTGAAACCGAAGGCTGGCGTTACCGTAAAGATGGCAGCGCGTTTTGGGCGCATGTGGTGATCGACGCCATCCGCGATGAGTTTGGTGAGCTGCTGGGTTTTGCCAAAATCACCCGCGACTGTACCGAGCAGCAAGAGCAGCAGCGTAAACAGCGCGAGCAGGAACAGCGCTTTCGCATGCTGGTGGAAGGCGTCAGTGATTACGCCATCTATATGCTCGACTTGGACGGCAACGTGGAAAACTGGAACGTAGGCGCACAGCGCGCGAAAGGCTACGTTGCCGAAGAGATTGTTGGACAGCACTTCTCACGCTTCTACAGCGCCCAGGATCGTAAAAACCATATCCCGGAAAAAAATCTCACCACCGCCTTCAAAACCGGTCGTTTCGAAGACGAAGGCTACCGGTACCGCAAAGATGGCAGCGCATTTTGGGCACATGTCATCATTGACGCGATTCGTGATGATGCCGGCAAGCTGATTGGCTACGCCAAAATCACCCGCGACTGCACCGAACAACAGGCGCTGCTGCGTAAACAACACGAGCAGGAGAAGAACTTCCGTCTGCTGGTGGAAGGCGTGCGCGATTACGCCATCTATATGCTGGATGTGCAGGGCCGCGTGGTGAACTGGAACAACGGTGCACAGCGCGCTAAAGGTTATCTGGCTGACGAGATTGTCGGTCAGCACTTCTCGGTGTTTTACAGTTCAGCGGAACGTCATGCCAATGCGCCCGAAGCTAACCTCGGCATTGCGTTGAAAACCGGGCGTTTTGAAGATGAAGGCTGGCGCTACCGCAAAGATGGCTCGGCATTTTGGGCCCACGTTGTTATCGAAGCGATTCATGATGAAAGCGGCAAACTGATCGGTTTCGCCAAAATTACCCGCGATATCACCGAACGGCGTGAGAACGAGCAGCAGCTGCTGCGCGCACGGGATCTGGCCCAGTCGCAGAGCGCGAAAATGTCGGAGCTGTCGGGTTTTCTCGACACCATCATCAGCAATATTCCCTCGTGCGTGATTGTTGAAGACGCCATCAGCCGTGAAATCCTGATGGTGAATGACAAAGCCGAGCAGCTGTTTGGCATTAATAAAGCGCTGATCATGCATAAGCGCCCGCACGAATGTATGTCGGCGGAGCTGGGGGATTACTTCAACAGCCTGGCGGATGTGGCGCTGCGCAGCGAAGGCATTCACTCGCGCGAACAGCTGCTGCTGACGGCGGGCGGCGAGCGCATTCTGCATACGCGCGCCACCACCATTAGCGGCAAAGATATGCGTCAGAACTACGTGATGCTGATTGTTGAGGATGTGACCGACCAGCGTGAAGCCGATGCGCGCATTCGTCACATGGCACATCACGACAATCTCACCAGCCTGCCGAACCGCGTGCTGTTCCGCCAGAAGCTGAGTGAAGCGCTGCGCGTCGACAGTCAGAACCACCAGGTCAGCGCCACGCTGTGTCTCGATCTTGATAACTTCAAAAACGTCAACGATGCACTCGGCCACCAGATTGGTGATGACCTGCTGCGCGTGGTCGCAAAACGCCTGCGCAGCGCGCTGCGCGATCACGATACGCTGGCGCGCATTGGCGGCGATGAGTTTGCCATTGTGTTACCCAATGTTCGTGCTGCCGATGAAGCGGCGGTGGTGGCGCAGCGGCTGATCGAGGCGATTCGTCCGCCGATCAACGTTGAAGGGCATAATCTGTCGGTGGGCTTGAGCGTTGGCATCGCGCTCACCTCGCAGGCCACCAACACGCCGGAGCATATGCTGCGCTGCGCCGATATGGCGCTGTACGAAGCCAAACGTAATGGCCGCAATCGCTTCGAACACTTCACCATTGAGATGGACAATCAGGCGCGCAGCCGTCGCGTGATTGAGAACGATCTGCGTGATGCGATTTCTGGTCGTCAGCTTAAGCTTTACTATCAGCCGATTACCAACGAGCAGGGCATCATCGGCTATGAAGCGCTGATGCGCTGGCATCACCCGATCAAAGGGCTGATCATGCCGAACGATTTCATCCCGATCGCTGAAGAGACCGGTTTGATTCACATGCTCGGCGCCTATGCGCTGTATGAAGCCTGCCGCGAAGCGCAGAGCTGGAACACCGAACAATCGGTGTCGGTGAACCTGTCGCCGCTGCAGTTTAAAAACAGCTCGCTGGTGTCGGTGGTGGAAGGTGCGCTGCGGGAATCCGGGCTGGCGCCGCATCGGCTGGAAGTGGAGATCACCGAATCAGTGCTGCTGGACGACACGCTCGGTAATATCCGCACCTTGCAGAGTTTGAAAACGCTTGGCGTGCAGATTGCGCTGGATGATTTCGGCACCGGCTACTCATCGCTCAGTTATCTGCGTTCATTCCCGTTCGACAAAATCAAAATCGATAAGTCGTTTATCAACGATATGGGCGACAGCCGCGAGGCGCTGGCGATTATCCGCGCCATTACCGGCATGAGCCGCAGCCTCGATATTCAAATTACCGCTGAAGGCGTGGAGAACGGCGAGCAGTTTGCGAAGCTGCGCGAAGAGGGGTGTACGCTATTCCAGGGCTATTTCTTTGGCCGTCCGCAGCCGTCGGAGTTGCGGTTGAAAGAGTTGGAATAGGCATAAAAAAACGCCCGACATGTCGGGCGTTCTCAATTTTTGCTGTGTGTAATCTTTATTATTATGCGCCGTGGCCGTCGACGGACATGTGGCCGAGATCTTTGTCCACCAGGAACAGGCCTTCGCCTTTGTTGCCGACCATCGCCAGTTTATCCAGCACGGTTTTGAACAGCTTCTCTTCTTCATGCTGCTCGGCAACGTACCACTGCAGGAAGTTGAAGGTTGAGTAATCCTGGGTGGTTAAGGCGGTGTGCACCAGCTCGTTGATTTTTTTGGTAATCAGCTGCTCATGCTTCAGCGCTTCTTCCAGCACGTCGTTCAGTGAAGTCCAGCTAATCGCTGGCGCCGCAATGCTGCCCAGCACCGGCAAAGCGCCGGCATCGCTGACGTAATCGAACAGCTTCTGCATGTGCTGCATCTCTTCGCGAGAATGCATTTTCAGGAATGAAGCGGCACCTTCATAGCCTTTATCGCTGCACCAGGCACTCATCTGCAGATAGAGGTTGGCAGAGAAGAATTCGAGGTTCAGTTGGTCGTTTAAACGCGAGGTCATTTCAGCAGTTAACATGGCTGAGTCCTTTTTAATTTGTCAGGTGAAGTACGGCGAATTATGCATCAATCTATACTTTTTTGTGAAGGGTTTTTCGCAAAAAGGTTGAATTTATCTTATTGATTGTAAATGGAATTATTCCACATGTTGAATGCGAGGAGTTCTCACTTTTGACTAATTTTCATTCACGCTGGATTGATTATAGCTGCGCATCGGGCGATGCTGAGGCTTGCCTTTACTTGTCAGGAGCTTAGCGGTGTCGAACGTCTTAGAGCATTACCATTTTCTGCATGAAATTCCCGAACTGGGTTTTCAGGAATTCAAGACCTCTGCTTATATTGCCGATCAGCTGGAGAGCGCCGGAATTAAGGTGACGCGCGGCATCAATAACACCACCGGCATGGTGGCGGAAATCGACAGCGGCGTGCCCGGTCCGGTGCTGGCGCTGCGTGCGGATATGGATGCGCTCGGCCACATCATTGATGGCGTAGCCTGTGCGCGTCACACCTGCGGCCACGATGGCCATTCGTCGGTGGTGCTGACGGCAGCGCAAGAGCTGATGAAAGAGGGCGCGATCAAGAAAGGGCGGCTCAGGCTGCTGTTCCAGCCGGCGGAAGAGCTCGGTGCGGGTGCGCTGGCGATGATTGAGGGCGGCGCGCTGGAGGATGTGGAGATGATTCTCGGCTTCCATGTGCGTCCGCTGGAAGAGTGTCATGTGGGACAGGCGACGCCAGCGGTGATTTACTCCGCCTGCAGCACGCTGGAAGCCACCATCAAAGGTGCACCGGCGCATGCGGCGCGTCCGCATTTGGGCGTCAACGCGCTGGATGCGGCGGTGCAAGCGGTACAGGCCGTCAACGCCATCCATCTGCCGCCGGGTTTGACCTGGAGCGTGAAAGCTACACGCTTTCTGTGCGATGCGGGCGTGACCAACTCGGTGCCGGATGAGGCGCGCGTGGTGTGGGATCTGCGTTCGCAGGAAAACGCGCCAATGGCGGTGCTGAAAGAGAAAGTCACGCTGGCGATTCAGCACAGCGTGGCGGCGCTGGGTGCTACAGCGGACGTGGTGGTGCTAAAAGAGATGCCGGCGGCAGAAATTCATGAGGAAGCCACGGCGGTGATTCGCGCGGCGATTATCGACGTGCTGGGCGAAGCCGGTTTGCTGGATACCAAAACCACGCCGGGCAGCGAAGATTTCTTCTATTACCCGGTGAAAAACCCGCAGGTTAAAGCCGGTTTCTGGGGATTGGGAACCAATCTGGTGCCGGGTTTACATCATCCTGAGATGCGCTTTGAGCTGAGCTCGCTGGAGATTGGCGTGAAGATCTTCAAGGCGGCAGTGGTGCGGGTGTTGGGGTGATTAGAGGGTCAGGGTGAGGGCTATTAGGGCACCGATTCCCCCTTTCTGCGAAATATTGTATGCTATGCCGCCTCAATGCTGACGGGATTCAGGACTGCCGCCAATGTAGATCGCACACCTCTTGCTGTGAACCGACGCCACTGCGTCGCCATTGGCCGCGTTATCCTGCGGAATGACCTCGAAACGATTTATTCGCAGCGCGCTGTCCGCGTGTTGCCCTTGAAGAAGAATTCACTCAATGTCTAATGCCTCCTTTTTAGAAGAAGTGGCGCGCCGCCGTACCTTTGCGATCATCTCGCATCCGGACGCCGGTAAAACCACAATCACCGAAAAAGTGCTGCTGTTCGGACAGGCGATTCAAACCGCCGGTACCGTCAAAGGCCGCGGCTCCAACCAGCATGCGAAATCGGACTGGATGGAGATGGAGAAACAACGTGGTATCTCCATCACCACCTCGGTGATGCAGTTCCCGTATCGCGACAGCCTCGTGAACCTGCTGGATACGCCAGGACACGAAGACTTCTCTGAAGATACTTACCGTACGCTGACGGCGGTTGACTGCTGTTTGATGGTGATCGACGCCGCGAAAGGTGTTGAAGATCGCACCCGCAAGCTGATGGAAGTCACGCGCCTGCGCGATACGCCAATCATCACCTTTATGAACAAACTCGACCGTGACATCCGCGATCCCATGGAGCTGCTGGATGAAGTGGAGAGTGAGCTGAAAATCGCCTGCGCACCTATTACCTGGCCGATTGGCTGCGGCAAGTTGTTCAAAGGGGTTTATCACCTCTACAACGACGAAACTTACCTGTATCAAACCGGTAAGGGCCACACCATTCAGGAAGTGCGCATTGTTAAGGGGCTGGCGAATCCAGAACTGGATGCCGCAGTAGGCGAAGATCTGGCACAGCAGCTGCGCGATGAGCTGGAGCTGGTGCAGGGCGCTTCGCACGAGTTCGATCAGGAGCTGTTCCTGAGTGGCAAAATCACGCCGGTGTTCTTCGGCACCGCGCTGGGTAACTTCGGCGTTGATCATATGCTGGATGGCCTGGTTAGCTGGGCGCCGCGTCCAATGCCGCGCAACACCGACGCGCGTTTGGTGGAAGCAAAGGAAGAGAAATTTAGCGGCTTCGTGTTTAAGATCCAGGCAAACATGGACCCGAAGCACCGCGACCGCGTCGCCTTTATGCGTGTGGTATCCGGCAAGTACGAAAAAGGCATGAAGCTGCGTCAGGTGCGTACCGGTAAAGATGTGGTGATTTCCGATGCACTGACCTTTATGGCCGGCGACCGTTCGCACGTAGAAGAAGCCTATCCGGGCGACATCATTGGTCTGCACAACCACGGCACCATTCAGATTGGCGACACCTTTACGCAGGGTGAAAACATGAAGTTCACCGGCATTCCGAACTTCGCGCCAGAGCTGTTCCGCCGTATCCGTCTGCGCGATCCGCTGAAGCAGAAACAGCTGCTGAAAGGGCTGGTTCAGCTGTCGGAAGAGGGCGCGGTGCAGGTGTTCCGTCCGGTGCACAACAACGATTTGATCGTGGGCGCGGTCGGTGTGCTGCAGTTCGAAGTGGTGGTGGCGCGCCTGAAAAGCGAATATAACGTTGAAGCGATCTACGAAGCCATCAATGTCTCAACCGCTCGCTGGGTTGAGTGTGATGATGCGAAGAAATTCGACGATTTCCAGCGCAAAAACGAAGTGAACCTGGCGCTTGATGGCGGTGATAACCTCACGTATATCGCGCCAACCATGGTGAACCTCAACATCACTCAGGAACGCTATCCTGACGTGAGATTCCGCAAAACGCGCGAGCACTAATCGCCGCTACCAGCAGGGCCTGTGATTTTCACTGGCCCTGTTTTGTTTGTTACAGACTCCTCCTAATTCCGCTGTTTTTTTCTCTTTTTGGCGATATATCAACCACAAGAGCCAGCAAAAGCTGTAATCCCTACTACTATTATCCTGTCGGACGAGAAAAGAGACCTTTCGGGTTTCATTACGTCCAGTAACTCAGCAACGCCGTTCGTTGCTGGCGCATCCGCGATAACGGATGAGTTAACTGATAGAAGGATGATATCGATGAATAAGACTAAGATTGCTAAAACCCTGATTGCTGCCCTGGCTGGTTCTGCTCTGCTGAGCGGTGCGGCATTTGCAGATGAATCACTGTCGCAGAAAGCACAGCAAACCTCCGACAGCGCGGGTGCGAAGATCGATAGCTCTATGAAAAAAGTCGATGGTTATATGGATGACAGCGGCATCACGGCTAAAGCCAAAGCGGCGCTGGTGGATGATGACGCAATTAAAAGCACGGATATCTCCGTCAAAACGCACGATGGCGTGGTGACACTGAGCGGCTTCGTGGCTTCTCAGGATCAGGCTGAAAAAGCCGTCGCGCTGGTGCAGAAAGTCGAAGGTGTGAAATCCGTCAGCGACAAACTACACGTTAAAGACAGCAAAAATGCTTCTCTGAAAGGTTATGCGGGCGATACCGCAACCACCAGCGAAATTAAAGCTAAGCTTTTAGCAGATGATATCGTGCCATCACGCAACGTTAAGGTGGAAACCACCGACGGTGTTGTGCAGTTATCAGGGGAAGTGGCGAATCAGGCACAGTCCGACCGTGCTGAGAAGATCGCCAAAGCCATTGAAGGCGTGAAAAGCGTGAAGAATGACCTGAAGGTGAAATCTTAACGCGAGCGACTCGGCACCAGCAGGTGCCGTTTCGTAATAAAAACAAAGGTGTAAATAAGCAGTTCGATTTTCACAATGGTAAAGGAGAGGCTTATGTTTCGTTGGGGTATTATCTTTCTGGTCATCGCTCTGATTGCTGCGGCATTAGGTTTCGGCGGTCTGGCGGGTACGGCAGCATGGGCAGCTAAAATTGTCTTCATTGTCGGTATTATTCTGTTCCTCGTGAGCCTGTTTACCGGGCGCAAACGACCCTGACTACTTGCGTCTCAATAGACGCTAACCCGCGAGTCACCTAAAGCGGAGACCGGTCTTGTGCGGCATACTACGAAGCCGCAACGATTGCAGAAGCAATTGGTCAGGGAACGACAATGACTGGTTCTCCGGGATGCTGCTTCGGCGACTCCCTCAGAGCAAGCAACACTGAGGGACATCCATTGGGCACACGTATTCCGTTGACATTAGGTTCATTCGAACCGCTGGCTTTAACTCCTTTTAAATCGAATAAAATCGCCTTGGTGTGCGAAGGCGGCGGTCAGCGCGGCATCTTTACCGCAGGCGTGCTGGACGAATTTCAACGCGCAGGCTTCAATCCTTTTCAACTGTTACTCGGCACCTCGGCCGGGGCGCAAAACCTGTCGGCATTTGTCTGTGGCCAGCCTGGCTACGCGCGACGCGTGATCTCCCGTTACACCACCAGCAAACTGTTCTTTGATCCGCTACGATTCGTGCGCGGCGGGCACCTTATCGATCTCGATTGGCTGATCGATATCACCAAACAGGAATTCCCGCTGGCGCTCAACACCGCCGAAGGGCTGTTTGCCAAAGGCAGCGAATTCTATATGTGCGCCTGCCGCAGCGATGATTACCGCGCCGAGTACTTCAACCCGATCAGCACCAACTGGCACGACATCCTAAAAGCGTCCAGCGCGATCCCCGGTTTTTACCGCAGCGGCGTGCAGATGGATGGCGTGAGCTATCTTGACGGCGGCATCAGTGATGCCATTCCGGTACGAGAAGCTGCGCGCCGTGGCGCGGATACCATTGTGGTGATCCGCACCGTGCCGTCGCAGGTGTCCTACACGCCGAAGTGGTTTAAACGCATGGAGCGCTTTTTGTCCGACAGCGCATTGCAGCCGATGATCAACATCCTGCATCAGCATGAAGAGAGCTATCGCGAGATTCAGCAGTTCATCGAGCAGCCGCCGGATAATCTGCGCATCATCGAAATCTGTCCGCC
>Ga0308169_10003351_pt1 | contig 15719 bp, 23 predicted proteins | sample PhyBR1_2_FD_202139 | JGI IMG/M metagenome (GOLD analysis project Ga0308169, IMG submission 202139) | Phyllosphere microbial communities from UC Gill Tract Community Farm, Albany, California, United States - DLSLSB.R1 | ecosystem: Host-associated > Plants > Phyllosphere > Unclassified | place... | reverse complement strand
TTTCCCGAAGGAGCTGATCATCCCGATGACCCCAAAATCACAGACCCCGTTGCCCATGCCCGACCTCGACAAGGCCGGTCACCGCCTGTCCTTCCTCCGCCCTGCCGTCCCTCTCTGCCGCCATCTCGTCCTGCGCCCGCTTGAGCGCCTTCTTGGCGACGTGGTGGAGGTAAACGAACAGCCCGATGCAGAGGGCCAAGCCGCCCCACGTCCAGTAAAACTTAACGTCATGGTGGGCGCCCGGCGCATGGCCGTGTCCATGTCCGTGGCCGTGCCCATGGCCCATGTTCGCGCCGTCCGAGCCTTGCGAGCTGTGATGGTGGTGCCCGCCGGTCGCCGGATCACTTGGGGTCGGTCCGCCTCGATGCATCTCCGAGATGTCGTGTATGCCGCTGCCGAACCACGTGTGGAGGATCACCTTGAGGAGGGAGATGGCGGTGCAGCCGGTGTACGTCGAGAGGGTCAACGAAGGCGACGAGGCAAGGATGACGTTGAGGAGGTTGTAAGGGTACGGCGCGATTCGAATCAGGAGTAGCAGGTGGGGCTTGGCGGGGATGATGTTGAGGAGGGACATGGAGGTCGGCGACGAGGACAGGCTGGACGTCAGCTTCATGACGCGCGGTGAACCATGATAGCAGAGATAATGAATAGACATGGTAGCCGACACTCACCACTTGGTGATGCAGTCCCGCAGGAACGTCCGCGCAATCACAAACACCACGACGGCGCCGACCAAGCTCGACAGATATGAGATGACGAAACCCTCCCATGCGCCGAAGGTGTAACCTGAGAGGACCATCAAGGTCGAGTAGAGCGGTAAGGGCGGTATCGTCGTCAAGAAGATCAAGAACCCAAAGATCGCGTGGCCGGTGTACCCCATCTCCCTCAGCTCCACCGATAACCGGTCCAGCGCTGCTCGTCAGTCCAAGATCTCCACGTCGGCCCATCCAGTACAACACGGCTCACCACTGAACAGCTCGCCCTTATAGAAAGCCGTAGCAGCCACAAAGCCCAGCGTCGTGACCACCCAGCCCAGGATCAAAGCCTTGCCCAGCCGCCCCGTCTGCGGACACTCCTCGGTCCGCTCGAACCGGTCCCGCCAGCTCGGCCTTCTGCTCGCCAAAGCCGTCGGCTCCAGCGCGATGGGTGCGCGTCGAGCGCCGTACAGTCCGCGTGACGGTTCATACTGCTGGCGAGAGGGGGCATGGTGGGCGTAGTCGGTCGAGTCCAGCTCGACCTTTTCGGGCGGGTAGTCGCGGTATGGCGGCGGAGGGTGCGTCGCGTGGAGTGACTGAGATGAGCTGGAGGAGGGGTGCTCCTGGTACGAGGTTGACATGTGGGAGAACGGCGGGCGGGCGGACATGACGGATGAGCGGGCGCAACGAGGCGAGGCAGATGCCGTTCAGCAAGAATGGCCGGTAGATATGGCTCGTCCTGCGAGCGAAGACGAGACGTTTCGTCGCCTACAGTCTCGATGTGTTCCTCTCAAGCACCTCTGACGACGGTGTAGCCGAGTTACTGCGTGTCGAGACAGGACGTGTGACCGTCGCGAGGCTCGACTAGTGCTCGATTCCGGCGTCGACAAGGTAGTGACAGCCTAATGACACTTGTTCCAGCAATAACGTCCCGAGAATTGCGATCTCGACCGCAATCGCCGTGATGGGCCAAGACGCGCACGGCCGTGCGTGCAGGTGCAGCGGGCTGACCAGCCCCAAAGCGTAGCTGACGGTACTTGAAATCCCGTCGCGTCGATCCGGATCGGAGCGAGGGCGCGATTTTGCAGGATTCCTGCCGTTGTCGTGGGGGCCTGTTCTTTCACACCTGTCCTTGACGGCAATGCGGCGTATGTACAACTGACGATGGTGATACAGAGATGAACGAACAAGATGGAACGTGTAACGAAACGATGTTACCATGGCCCGCACTATGCGGCGGCGCAGATCACCCCGCCCCGCTGTGTGCAAGTGGTGCCCTGGGCGCAGGCAGCAGCGCAACGTGCGTGCGTCGGATAATTGACAGCATCTCGAAAAGGGAGCGAATAGGAACGGGAGGTATTCATGCGATCGCTGGTTCCAATTGGGCGTCGTACAAGCGCAGAAGGGCAGGGAGGGAAAGGGGAAGCCAGCGGTGCAGCTGCGCAGAGTGGAGCGCGGCGGTGGAGGGGGGGGGGTGAGGGCGAGGAGCGAGCGAGCGAGTGAGCGGGTAGACGCCCGGCGGGTCGGGACCGACCAGGTGTCCTGGGCTTGGCGGGGCCAGACTGCGCATTTTGGAACCGCAAGTCGCGAGTGAGGGTCAGTCGCGGCTCTCTCGGTCTCTCGGCGGTCCGATCGAATCGGGCCCGGAACTTTGCTTCTCCCCGGACCGGAGTCGACCTTCAGATCCAGCGCAAGCTCCAGATTCGCAAGCGAGGGTAAGGTAGGTTCGCTCGGATCTGCGGCTGATCTGCAATTAATCATGCGTTCAAGAGCGTACCGGCCAAGACCGAGCCGGCATCCGCTCAACGCGCACTCGTACACATGCATCTGTGCACCTTCCGACCGTCTGTCATGCGCGAACAGCACGGCAGACATCATGTAGCTATGGAACGGTGTACCCTTTCGGAGCCCACATCCCCGCCAACCGGCATGCGAGCGTCGCATCCTCTCTTCCCGCTTCGGCACATAGGGTTGGAACTCGATCTTTCCCGTCAGCGCATCGATCCACTGAGCTTTTAGCGCCACGGTTTTGGCTCACCCGATAAATCGCAGAGGGGCTTTCGAGTGCAAGTCTTAATTGCTCAGGCCGATCGACTTCGTCGAATCCAGCACCCAGCACGCAGCTTCTTCAAGGTCTTCCACGCCGCAACCGGCTCATGGGCGTACCGGCCGTGCAGCAGGTCTGATGCGTCAGCACTCCCCAGGCGACACCAGGGAGTATCACCGCGCACAACCGGCAAGGAGGAAACAGAAGCGCACGCCGGCCTGATGTACCACAAAGGCGCCCCTCTCACAGTCTCTGAGCTTGCTGAGCTGTAACACGTGGATCACCTGTTTTTATTTTGACAGGGATGGTTGCACACCGGAGGTGTTCGGTCTCATGCATAGCAAGGTACTTGACTCGTGCTGAACTCATGCCTTCTTCCATTCTTGACCTATGATCCTCAGGAGGCCTCCTTCCAGGCGTCCCATCCCCTTCCTGCCACCCCTCAGACTCGCTCATACACGTACAGATACGCCAAACTCCTCATCTCCTCCCCGCCCCCCTCCGGTGCACGAACGACCTTCTCATCGTTGAACAGCACCCAGTCATCCTCCTTCTCCTCTTCTCCGGGTATCCCAGCTTGCGGCTGCCGTATCGTCGCGACATAATGGCCCGAATGGACTGACGGACCTTTGTGCGAGATGAACGCCTTGAGGCGGTAATTGGCCGGAAGGTTGTTGTCCCCGCCCACGCTTGAGCTTTGGGCGGTGGCGGAGTTCCCTGAGGTTGGAGCTGCCGGCGCGGCCTCTTCCTCTCCTGGGTCATCCGAGTTCGAGAAGAACCAGTCGACCGCTCGCTCTGGGTTGCCATCCTGCACGTAAGCATGTCATCACGAACACCCTGGCAAGCAGCTCACATGCAGGCGCAACGCCTTTCGCGCTTGCGCGGGCGTCATCCCGACTCCAAAGCTGACCAAACCGTCGATCTGCTCCGCGCTCGGTCCACTCGAAGCGGCCGCTGAAGCAGCAGGCTGGATGGGGTCGTCAATATCTGGCGTCAGCTTTGCGTCCCTCGGGTCATTGCCAGCTCACCGGGATCTTCGGCGTGTTCCAGCGCCCACATCATCGCAGCCTCGGTATCGCTGTTCCCCGTCGCCAGCAAAGCCCGCTTGGCCCTGTTGGACGGGAAGCCCATGCTCTCGAGCCCTGCCAGGGCGGAAGCGTTGAACTCGGGTTCTGACGCAGCTGGTCGTTAGCTTACGCCACGTATGATATTCGCTGGCCACTGACCCGGTGCCGCATCGACATCCAGCTCTTCTTCTCCGGCCTGGCGTCCCTTGCCCAGATACGCGTCTAGATTGAGATAGTCAGGTACTTTGACGGGGATATCTGACGTAAGCTGTGGCATAGCACGGGGCGAACAGCTCACCCAGTTTCGTCGGCATCCAGTTGACCAGCTGGAACTTCTTCATGTGCAGGACCAGCAGATCTGGGAACGAAGCGAATTTTGTCGTCCTTCTCGTCAGATGTGCCCACAAGACTACGGGACGCTCAGCTCACTTCTCCGCCCGAACTTTCTTGCCACACGACGAACAGGCGTAGTCATCGAGCACCTCGCTTGCGCACAAGCCATCAAGGCTCTCACCAAGCTGCACCTCCTTCCAGAGCTTCTTTCCTTCCTCCGTCTGACCAAGCGCCACCGCCTCCACCGGCAGACTGGCCAAATCCACCTCATCCACCTTATACCCCACTCTCCTGCACTCGCCACACTGCAACCTCTGCTCCATGCCAAATCGGAGAATGTTTGTCGCCTCGGTATCCTCGCTCCTTCCCTGCCTTTTCGCCTCGGCCCGCAGGCGAGTCACGAGATGTTGCAAGAATTCTTCGGAGTCCTGCTGCCGCATCGTCGAGAACTCCTCGTGTCCTTTACCGATGAGGGCCTTGAACTGGCTCGGCTTGATTCCCTCTTGGAACTTTGGCGCTTCGGTCGAGTTATCATAATCGGTGTGGGAGATGGGTGGTGCCGTTGCGCGATGCGAGTACCGACCGGACAGCAGACCATCGCCGAGTTTGAGCATTTGACACTCGACGCAGGAGGCGGGCAAGGGGTTGTCGCACGTCTGCAGGTGGGCGAGAGCAGTCTCAGAGTGGTATCGCTCGCGGAAAGCGGGAAGGGTGAACAGAGTCTGCATGACTGAAGCCATATAGCAGCTGAGGGTGAGTTCCTGTCCGCGCTTCGACGGGATCGCCAAGCTCACCTGTTTCCGAGATTCCTCAATCCCGTCATGCCTTTACCGAAGACCGGTTCCAGCTCTTTACCATCGTCGCCCGTCATCGAGAAGTCGAATTTCAGGTTATGCTCGAGTTGCTGCTCGTAGGCTTGGATCCATCAGGTGCAATTTCTAGCTCACGAGCTCAGTCATAGACTTCTCCGTCTTGGTCTGCCCCAGAACCTCGATCCCGAACGTAGTCAAATGAGCAGGAAATTCAGGATCCAGCTTGGCATCGTCGCAGATGTAGCAATAGATGTCTGTCGTAAGCTCAGTCCCGCGCCGGCTTTGCCAAGCTGACCTGCGTGACCCTCGGGCGTGATTGTACCCAGCTTGACTCCCATCCCGTGTCCCGTCTCCTTGTAATGCTGCAACGCATGCCCATTACCGCCGATCCCGCCGAACTGCTGTCGTCCGCAATTGGCCAGACCACATGTCAAGCATAACCAGAGATTTGACGTGAGATCACAGTGACTACATTGCGAAGGGACTGACGTGAGCTCTGCTGACCGATCAAACTGCGCAAGCTCACCTTTGCCCGGCTCTATCATGGGCTCTTGCTGGAGCGTGAGGGTATGTTCGCAAGCGAGGATCTCCTCCTCCCATGCTTTGACCTCGGATTGCTGGGACGAAGAGAGGGCAGTCATGATGCCATTGACGGTCGCGGTGATCTCACATGAGCTTGGCACGGGCTGTGGATGCAAGCTCACCTTGGGATCATCGGAATGGATCGCCTCTCCGACGTTCGAGCATGCGAAGCAGCGCAGAGAAGTCGAGTACGAGTACAGCTCGTCATCGGATGGAGCAGAGATCGTGAGCTTCTTGAGTGGTGGTTCTGAGGAGTCCTGGTGTAAGCGAAAAGTAGATATTGGCCATCGACGAGAGGGGCAGTCACGGCCGCCGTAATTGCGCGGAGAGCAAGAGATGCAGACGGCGGCAGCCAAGGCGAGGGGGTGTGTGGCCTTCCGATGGAGACACATCCATAACTAGGCCATACTGCCGACCCTCAGCTAACACTCACCCTCTTCGCTCTCTCCTTCCTCATCCGCTTGATCACCACGCCCAGCGCATGGCCCGTCTTTTCGTGGTGGAGGTAAGCGTGCCGCCGTCCTTCGCCAAAGCAGCCTCCATTGAAGCATTGCAGACAGACAAGGACGCCCTCGGGATCGTCCTGGACGTCAGCTCAGCTGTAGCAAGCATGAAGACGGCTGACCTGGCCATCGAAGCAGAGGGTGCATTCCTCTCTGAACGTCAGCAGAGTCCAGCTGCGGATGGCGGTGTGCAGCGCACCGGTGGACCTGTTGCGATGGCCTTGGCGGTTCCAACCTCGGCGCTAACTGAGCGACGTGCGAGCAGCTCATGTCTGATCTATACTTTGTGGGTGTGATTGAAATGTATAATCAAGAAAGTCAACCACCGTCTGGCCGGGGGAGACGCCCTTGGCCGCTCGGTGGTCGCTGCTGTGACGCTTGGGCCCCGATGGCGAACAGGCTCGGCGGGTCACGCTTAATTGATCCCGCCCGTATCTGGCCGTTGGCGGGCTGCTTGATGGTGACGACAGTAGTGATTGCTCGCCCGATATACCTTTGTCTCACCGCCGTCCATCACACATCGTGCTCTCACATCCTCAGCACCTTTCGACCCGATCCACAGCCAAGAAGTAGAGATGAACGGATACAACCAACATGGACAGTCTCAGCCTCCTCAGTCGCCTCAGCAGTACCAGCAACAGCAGCAACACTCTGGTGTGTTCACTTTATCCGTCCGTGCAGACCGGCGAGCTGATGGACAGAGTACTACACCCCCGGACCGCAATCCCCGCCCAGTATGTGTTGCTCATGGTTGAAATAGGCTTGTCAAGCTTGTCAACGAGGCGACGTCCAGGGCGGTACTGACCCCAAGTCGAAGTGACGCATTCGCCGTTTGTCCGGAGCGAGTCCTCGCAGAGGATGACCTTTAGCGATATGGCGCGCATGGCCGGGCGGCCCCAGACCGTGCGTCATATCGTCCTCAGCCCTCGTGTACCGCCTGACGCCAGTTTGACGAGATGTACGCCGTGCCGGAATCGTTCCTGGAGATCGAGATCAGGAATCCCATGACGCACGGGGTGGGCAGGAAGCAATATACCGACTACGAGATCATCTGCATGGTGCGTGCCCGGGCGTCCCGCCCACAAGCGGTCGCAACGCTATGCGTCAAGTTCGCGCTGACGCCAGACCAACATCCCCGCGTTCAAGCTGCGCTATTCATCCGTCCGGCGCCGATACTCCGACTTCGAGGCCTTCAGAGATATACTAGAGCGGGAGTCGACGAGGGTGAACATACCCCCCCTGCCCGGCAAGGTGCGTCCCCACAGGCTGGCGGGCCACCGATCGCTCACGATCAGGTCTTCACAAACCGGTTCACGGACGATGTGATCGAACAGCGCCGGGAAGGACTGCAGCGGTTCTTGGAGATCGTCGCGGGCCATCCGTTGTTACAAACAGGGAGCAAGGTTCTCTGCGCTTTCTTGCAAGGTGAGCTCTGGCCGTCTCCCGTGCGTAGCACCGAGCTGAATGTAGATCCCGCATGGGACAAGGCGCAGTGGTCGTGAATGCACGGTCATGTATAACCCGCATAGCCGGACATTCCGGACACCGAGCTCTGCATGCTCTGGGATGACGAACAGACGTCGAGCCATGACCCCACTCGACCTTCGCACGCAGCTTGTATATACCTCATACCACAACTAATAGCGGCCAATCAAATGCAAAGATGAAGCTACAACCAAAGTGTATGCCGACATGCGCCGGAATCTATATCGATCTCGGCCCCTTCCGAGCCGAAATCATCCCTGATCCCCGTCTCCCAAACCCCCGACCAGTCTGTGTTCTTCCAGTGATTATACCTGTTCGGGTCCTGGTAGAACCCGAAGTGGCCCTGGGGATCATGTAAAGCTTCACCGTGTGCGTGACCCAGCCCACAACCCCCCAGCAACTGACTACCGCTTCAAGGCGCCAACGAGCGTCTTCCCTGCCTTGACCATCAAGAACTCGCCCTCGTCTCGTGGGATCGCATGGAACACCAATCGCGCAATAACCTCCCCCTGTGTGTCAGCTTACGCGCAATAAGGCGCTGTGAACTGACCATTTCGACAAGACACGCGACGACAATTAACCAGATGATGATCCATGTGACTCGGTCCGCGCCCCGTTCTTCGATGTATTCATGTATGATTTCCAGCTGGACGTGAGCTCGACGTCGATCACAAAATAGTCAAAGCTCACCAGATCACCCGCGACTGACAACCGGTCGTTGAGCACCTGCGCCCTCGGGCCAATTTCTAGATACTCCCGAATGGCCTCGTATAAGGGGTACAAGCTAGCTTCTGACCAGAACAGCTCGGGCGTGTCTGACGTGAGCTCGAGCCTCAACTGAATGCAGCTAGCTCACCGAGGATACCACCGATCAGGTTCACGTCCATCCTGAGCTTGAACAGCCGTCCAGTCATTTTGAGCGCGCCTTTCCGGCTCAACTGGAGATGTCCCGTCGTGCTGAGCTCTTTCGGGAACGACGACGTCAAAGCCAGCGATTCCTGCATGACCGACTCGAAGATGGACAGTTTTGTCGATTGGGCGATCGCGTGCGCGAGAGATAGCTTGAAGAGATGCGAATGGGATTTGAACGCTACCGTTGGCTTTACCCCACTGGTTCGCCAGTGCTGACTTACTGAACATGTCGTTGTAGATCCTCGGGTACTCTGCGTCCGGGTCGTACTGTCATGAGCTCATGTCGTCATCGTGCGACTGATGGCTCACGGTGTAGTGGAACTCCTCCTGCTCCCAGTCATCCTCATCTTGACCGCGGATCCACGTGCCCGCCCCCTCACAGTCCTCCATGATATCCCTCTCTTCCTCCGGCCCGAAGCCGAAGAAGACGCTCACGCCGTACTCGAAAAAGACCGCCTCGGCAATCTTGCCATGCGAGGCGGCCTGCGATTTGCGCCTATTTCGTAGAGCCATCAATGAGGAGCGTTGTGGCGGCTGGGAATGAGTATGCACGTCCGAGGGTTGTCGTTCCGTGGGTGTGCTGAGCTCTTGTGGAGAATAGGCCGGCGACGGGACATGCTCCATGTGCGTCCCGATCGGGCCGTGATCGTGCGCCTGCTGAAGCTGGTGCTCCAGCACCGCCTTGATGCCCACGTCCTCTTCCTGCCTCAACTCCTCGATCGGTTCATCTTCCATCCCGTCCCGCGCCTCCAGCGTTTCCTGTACCACCTCGATCTCGTCCTCCCGCTCTTCAGAGTGACCTGCCGGTATATCCCGATTCGTCATAAGCTCGCCATGCATTCCCGAAGGCGGAGAGTGCGACAGGATGTACTCCAGCGTGGTATTCGACTGCGGGTCTTCCGGGTCGGCAGAGGGGAAGTACGAGTCGTTGTACCCTGCATCTTCCGCCATGGTCATCCGTTCCAGCAGGGATACCCCGCCGGGGGACTTGACATTGGGTGACGAGCGGACCTTCGTACTGGCGCCATAACCCGGTAAGAGCGGCATGTGATATACGGCGTAGACGCAGTCATCGAACACACGCACGACACCCACGCCGTGTTCGCGCTTCAAGAACGCTTGGAGCAGCTTGAGGCGGTACCCCTCGGCCGTGGCGTATGCGGTCAACCGCGGCAGGCGGTTCTCCCCACGCTCGCGTTTGGTCATGTTCTCGGCGTCGGAGCGCTCATCCCCGTGGTGCCGGGACGGACCGGCGCTGGACTCGGAGTGATGGTGTGCCCGAGGTGGGGGGATCAGTTCGACTCGACTTCCACCCGGCGAGTGCGGTAGTGGCGCCAGTTGAGGGTCTTCGGGCAAGAGCACGTGTCGCTCGGTCGTTTTCGATGTTCGGACGGGCAACGACTGCTTGACACCGCGGGCCGGCGTCCCTTTACCGAGCGGAGAAGGTACTCGCGGCGCCGAGAGATTGCGCAGGTGGGCGGGGATGGATTTGATAGCAGCTGTGGCTGGGCCGGGAGCCGCTTGTCGGAGTGAAGATGCGGTCCGAGCGATACCTGAATGTCAGCGCTGGCCTGCTCGAGACGTCAAGCGGGGCTCACCTGGAACAGCACCCGCACTTCGACGCGGCACGCTTGAAGGAGGACCACCTCCTGGTGGAGCAGGAGTGGGTTTGGCCTTTGGCGCGTTGCCAAGCGGTCGAGAAGGTCCGGCAGGATTTCGCGACATGGCGTCGAGGTCAGCCCTCGTGAGGCGGCCGGCGGGAAGGAGTGAGCGTTCGACCGTATTCTAGAGAGGCAGGTCGAAGATGTTCGATGGGTCCCGCGTGCGTCGACGAGAGTGGATATAGGATGCTAGGCTAGAGCAGATTGAGGTGTTGAATGTCAACTTTGCATCCATACCGCAACTCATCTCGTCATGCAACCCGTCCCATCAGAGTGAGCGTTGGCTAGATCGGAGTGAGCCGAAAGATATGTAAAGCGGTAAACGCAAATAAATAAATGCGTTGCCGGTGCGTGCGCCCACCTGCTGGGTCGGGGCTCTGTGGTCAGACAACGTCATGCATCACTGCCATCAGCCACCAACCACCCACCCTCGAACACCCATCTCCCCATCCTTGCATGCTGTGATATCCCACACATCGCTCATTGCACCGGCAACCCACACATCGCTTCCATCGCGCGTCTGGTACCATATTCCATCCCCTCTGGGCTGGATTACACCCATCACCGCATCATGGCCTACGTCGCCGTCGTCAAGGCGTTGTACGAGTACGCCGCACAGGACCCCGAGACGGAACTGTCGTTGAAGGAGGACCAGGTATGCTATGTCATCGAGAAAGAGGACGATGAGTGGGTCGAGGACTGGCTTCATTCCTATGGACACCCCGCTGATGGCAGTTGGTGGAAGGCAAAGCTGAAAGATGAGAATGGGCAAGAGGGTCCCATCGGTCTCATCCCCGCTGCCTACGTCGAAGAGGTGAGCTACGGATGGACGGCCTTGTCCTTTTACCAAACTGACGCCAGCTCCTACCGCTGAACACGACGCGGGCACTGTACGCGTATGACTCGACGTCGCCAGAAGAGCTATCGATGAACGAGGATGAACCACTCCACGTCTACTCGCTAGAGGACGACTGGTTACTCGTCCGGCCCGAGTCGGCTCCCGCTTCCAAGCTGGGCTTCGTGCCTCGCACGTACTGCCAGCCCCTGGACGAGGCCGCCGCAGTGGACGTGCCCGACGCGGACGAGGCCGAAGCGGAGATCGAGGAGCACCGCCGGGAGGAGGAGGAGCGGGAACATCAGCGCGAGGTCGCGGAACGGCAGAGGGTGTTAAAGTTGAAGGACAAGGTCGAGACGTGGAGTATCAGCGAGATGGACGGGCGGAAGAAGAAGAAGGGGACGCTGGGGGTCGGTAACGGCGCGGTGTTCTTTGCGTCCGATACGGACAAGGTTGGCCGGACGTTCCAGCTGGGCATCGCAATCGCTGATGGTAGATGGGCGGAGTGAAGCAGTACAACATCACCGAGCTCGTGTCGGTCTCGCAGCCGTCTTCGAAGACCTTGCAGCTCGAGTTCAGCTCGTTGGGCGCGCCGCTGTTGTTTCACTGCGGAGGCTCGAGCACGACCAGCGCGATCATCGCCAAGCTCGAGACGTCCAAGGAAGCCGCGGGCGAGGTTCTCGAGCTGACCAAGGTCGAGTCGCGCGGAGTCACTTCCGAGGAGGACGACTACGGCGCCGAGGCGGAACATGAACCGGAACAGGATGACTATGCCCCCGTGGCGGCCGAGCCCAAGACGGTCCGATGGGCGGCGGATACCCCTTCGACGCCCCGCGCGGGAGGAGACACCGCTACGGTCTTGTATGACTTTGACGCACAAGGCGACGACGAGCTCACGGTGCACGAGAACGAGACGGTCACGGTTGTGGACAAGGAGAATGACGAGTGGTGGTCTGTCCGCAATGCTGCGGGTAAAGAAGGCGTTGTGCCCGCGCAGTATGTGCAGCTAAACGACGGTGCTGCGCCAGCATCCGTTGCAGAGGAGGATGACCACGAGGAGGAGGCGCGACGATTGGAGGAGGAACAGGCTGCAGCGGCGGCTCTGGAGGCGGAGAGACAACGTGCCGCGGCGCACAAAGCGGAGGAGCGACGGGCGATCGAGCGTGCTGCCAGGGAGAGGCAGAAGCAGGAGGAGGAGGATCGACGCTACGCCGAGGAGCTGGAGGCGAAGGAGGCCGCTAAAGCCGAGAGGAGGGCTAGGCGGCAGCAGGAGGAGCAACGAAGTCAGAGGGAGTTTGAGATGGCCAAGAGGTAGGCTACTGCACGTCTTGGGTTTGACAGAAGCTGACGAGGCAGACGGGAAGCTGCACGCGGATTGGAGCCACCCAAGATCTCGAAGCGGCCCTCTGCGCAGGACGTCAGCGAGGTGGCGCGGAGCTTGCCGACCAAGGGTAAGCAGGCCCCGGTCAAGCCGCCCGAGAATAGCCGTCCCAGTGAGTTTGGCGGTATCTGAGGATGCTTGGAGCGAGCCAGCACTGATGCCAGAACCCACAGCTGGCCGTACGCGCATATGGAGTGACAAAAGTGGCCAGTTCCGGGTTGAGGCGGAATATCTCGGTCTGAATGGAAACAAGATCCGACTGCACAAGATGAACGGCGTTATCATCGAGGTCCCACTCGAGAAAATGTCGTCCGAGGATGTTCAGCTCATCCGCCGGCACGAGGCGAGGAAGGCTCGAGCGGCGGAAGACGAGGACAATGTCCCGCTTGGTCGTCAACAGCGGCAGCAGCGAGCGGAGCGTTCGGAAGAGACCAAAGGTCGATCATCTCGACCCGAGTTCGAAGCTCCCCCGCCGGAGGCAATGGTCCCGCAAAAGCCCCGCAAACCCAGATTCGACTGGTTCGCGTTCTTCCTGGATGCAGGGTGCGACATCGACGACTGTACACGCTATGCCTCCAACTTTGAGCGAGACCGGATCGATGAAGAAATCCTGCCCGATCTCGACGCGTCGACGATCCGTAGTCTGGGACTGAAAGAGGGCGATGTGATCCGCGTGCGCAAGGTCATCACCTCACGATATGCCAAGAAAACGCCGGAGCAAGAGGCGCAGATGAAGCAGGATGAGGAGTATGCGCGCCAGCTGCAAGAGCACGAGAACAGCGGATCGAAGGGCCCTATTCCACAACCGCCGCCTTCGCTCTTCACCAGCGCGAACGGCAAACTCGCAAACAACACCCGGCGCGGGCGACCCGAGAAGAAGTCGACGGGTCCGGAGTCTGTTGATCCGTCCGCTATCGCCGCGATGAGCGAGCAGCTTACGGGCGTGAGTATCGCGTCGCCATCGCCGCCTCCCGCGCCTGCCGCCCCGCCCGCGGCCACCTCGCCGCCCCCGCAGGAGAAGGCGCCGGCGGCGAACCTGCTCAGCGGATTCGATGATGACGCATGGACGATCAAGCCCAGCGCATCCAAGCCCGCCTCGCCTGTTCCCCCTCCAGCGCCTGCGCCGCCAACAGCGCCCGTTGTCGCGCCGCAACCGACCAACCCGACCGAAAGCCTGTTGGCGCAAATCCAGGCGATGCGCCCCGCCAGTACCGGCGTCTCAAATAACACCACGGGAGGCAGTCTCGGTACCGGCAACTTTGACAAGTACGCCGCGATGGTCGGCCAGCCGCAGCAGATCCAGCAGCAGCGCTCGGGGTCGGCGCCTATCCAGCCCACCCCGACGGGATATGGCCTGGGCGTACAAGGCTCGAATCTTCCGATGGGGCAGCTGCAGAATGGCGGATTCGCCGCTCAGCAACAGGCCCCAAGGGGCCCGGTGGCGCCTGTGCCGGCCAACGAGGCCTTACTGAATCCGCTTCAGCCGGTCCGGACGGGATTCATCCCGACTCGACCGGGACAGGGGCAGCAACAGCAGAGTGGTTTTGGGATGGCACCGCAGCAGACGGGATTCATGCCGCCACAACAGACGGGGATGATGCCGCAGCAGACGGGATATGCGGCGGGATTCCAGCAGGGATATGGCGGCCAGCAGCAACAGATCCAGCCGAGTGAGTCGAAAGCTGGGCATGTCTCGCCGAGGGGAGGCGGTGTCAAGGGGATGGTGGAGACGGATGACGTGCTGATACCAGACTTCACGGGCTTCCCGGGCAACTTCCCTCAGCAGTCTCAATCGTCCAACTTCAACGCCATCGCCAATGTGCGACCGCCTGAGCCGGTGCAGAACCCGGACAAGTTCGCACCAAGCAATATCTTCGCGGCGATGAAGAGCAGTGGGTTCGGTAAGCCCGAGGAGGAGCAGCCGCAATCTGCCGGTACGTGCTCGACTTCCGGTGCTGCATCCTTCCCCCCTTCCCGAGATCCCGCGTGGCCTTAGCTTGCTGCGATCGGGGACCATGGCCTTCTTCCGACGCAGCTTCACATTGTAGAGCGAGCTAACCGGCAGCCAAGTACGACTCCCTCCGCCCGCTCACGACGGGTTACAACGGCGCGCCCGGTCAGCCGCAGCAGCAACCGATGGGTATGATGCCTCAGGCAACGGGGATGGGCTTCGGGCCGATGCCGGGCGGGATGGGCAACATGGGCAACATGGGGATGATGCCGCAGCAAACAGGGATGGGGTACCCGAGTTATCTGAACAGCCAGATGACGGGCTTCAACCCACAGCAGCAGCAGGGGTACGGGTTTGGCCAGGGGCAGTACCGGTAGGGGTCTCGAGTCGGGGTAGGGGTCGGTTCGTCGCGATCGACGATCTGGGGCTGGATGATATCGGCACGGCGTGAGGGGTGTGAAGCGGGGGCCGCGGTCCGGAAAAATGGCTCCCTCCCTGTTGGCGTCGCTTGGCAGGAAGGCAGCGCGTCTATTGTAGTCTTTGGTAGGGTAGAACATCTCTTGAGTCCGGATGCAACGGTTGTGTTCATACGGTGCAAGGTTCGAATCTGGCTCGACTCACATTGGCAAGGAAGCATGGACGTTCGATTCAACTCGAGGGGATGCTGCCGCTCGCTGCTTGGAGATCACATGCTGCATGACGATGAAAGTTGGTTATGAGGCGATACACGTCAACTCGGCGCAGTCAATATCAACAGATGAAGTACAGATCAGAAACACGTGGGAGAAGGACATGATACCCACCGGCCGTGGGCGCTGTGAGACCAGTCCACGAGTCACAGAGAAGCGGCTCAATGCTGAGGAGCACGACGAGAACGGAAAAGACAGCCGGGCGCGAACAATGATGGCCGGGAAGTGCCGACGGAGAACACGGTCTCATGAATAGTTGTGGAAATTGTTGATGCTGCCGAGGGGCTTGCGCGGGACCGGAGCTTTGAGGCTGCCTTGCGTGACTGCGCGTCCGATGGTCGGGACTGCGATGGGCGCTTCTCGCGTCTCGCGCTGCGAATAGGAGCGGAAGACGGGCACTCGAGCACGGGGGGTTTGAGGAGGTCCGCTTGAACTTGCATGTTGAAAGCCCGATGCGCTGTCGTCAGAGGGGTGGGGGTCATGACTGCCAAGCATTCTCCTCCGAAGGGCTCTATGCAGGGCAAGGAAAAGGGCCAGAGGGGCTGGAGCCCCGGCGATGATGTGCGCCAGGACAAGAGGCGTCCTGTGGGCGAGGACTCGGCCTCGTCGCGGACAGTCCCCAAAATGCAGCGGAGGTAGGAGGATAGACTTACTCGGTAGGAGCTCGGGACTGCGGCGTGCGAATGTCGAAGCTCGGATCGGACGAGCGAGAAGTGTCGAGCCCCGGTACTGACATGGCTTCATCAAGCTGCATCGAGTTGTCGGC
>Ga0308169_10003350_pt1 | contig 15720 bp, 9 predicted proteins | sample PhyBR1_2_FD_202139 | JGI IMG/M metagenome (GOLD analysis project Ga0308169, IMG submission 202139) | Phyllosphere microbial communities from UC Gill Tract Community Farm, Albany, California, United States - DLSLSB.R1 | ecosystem: Host-associated > Plants > Phyllosphere > Unclassified | place... | reverse complement strand
CCGGGTGACCGACGCGCAATCGCTGGAATTAGTGAAGCAGGCTGCGGGCCGGTTGCAGTTAGATATTACAGCCCGCCTTTCAATGAGTCTCAACAACACCCCACTGCAGGGCGCGCATATCAATGTGGTCAGCGGTAACTTCATTATTTCACAGCCACTGGGCGTGGATGATGGCGTGGACTACTGTCACAGCGGGCGCATCCGTCGTATTGATGAAGAGGCGATTCATCGCCAGCTGGATAACGATGCCATTGTTCTTATGGGGCCGGTGGCAGTCTCCGTGACCGGCGAAAGCTTTAATCTGACGTCGGAAGAAGTGGCCACCCAACTGGCGATTAAGCTCAAAGCGGAAAAAATGATCGGCTTCTGCTCTGAACAGGGCGTGCTGAACAGTGAAGGCGAAATCATCTCCGAGCTGTTCCCGAATGACGCGCAGGCCCGTATCGACGAGATTGAAAAGGAAGGCGACTATCTTTCCGGAACGGTTCGCTTTCTGCGTGGCGCGGTTAAAGCCTGCCGTAGTGGTGTGCGCCGTAGCCATTTAATCAGTTATCAGGAAGATGGCGCGCTGTTGCAGGAGCTCTTCTCTCGCGACGGTATCGGTACGCAGATCGTTATGGAGTCGGCAGAGCAGATCCGTCGCGCCAATATCAACGATATCGGCGGCATCCTCGAACTGATTCGTCCCCTGGAGCAGCAGGGTATTCTGGTGCGCCGCTCACGCGAACAGCTGGAAATGGAGATCGATAAGTTCACGATTATTCAGCGCGACAATCTGACTATCGCCTGTGCTGCACTCTATCCATTTATGGACGAGAAGATTGGCGAGATGGCATGTGTGGCGGTTCATCCTGACTATCGTAGCTCCTCACGCGGTGAGATGCTGTTGCAGCGCGTAGCGTTGCAGGCAAAGCAGATGGGGCTGGAAAAGCTGTTTGTGTTAACCACCCGCAGCATCCATTGGTTCCAGGAACGCGGCTTTACGCCGGTAGATATCGAGTCACTGCCTGAGAGTAAAAAAGAGATGTATAACTATCAGCGCCGCTCAAAAGTGCTGATGGCCGACCTCACCTGATTCAATCATAAAGGGACAGACACCACCCCGTTGCTCTGTCCCTTTCCGTCTTAAATGGTTTCCCCCAGTCTATCCACCAGACCGCTGCGTCGCTGCGTTTGCAACTGTACGGCACGCTGAAACACGCCCGGTTCGCTATAAATAGTCAGTTGTTTGCGGGCACGTGTAATCGCGGTATAGACCAGTTCACGGGTCAGCACCGGCAGAAACTGTGTCGGCATAACCAGCGCGGTGTGTTCAAATTCCGATCCCTGCGATTTGTGCACTGTCATCACCCAGGCTGTTTCATGTGAAGGCAAACGGCTCGGCTGAATCGCTTTAATCGACCCGTCCGGCAGCGGAAAAAAGACCTTCAGGTTGCTCTCTTCATCCCGTAGCATAATGCCGATATCGCCGTTAAACAGGCCGAGTGCACTGTCATTTCGGGTAATCATCACCGGACGGCCTTCATACCAGCGACTGCCCATACCGGGACGCCGGATGCGCTGCAGCTGCATCAGTCGCTGCTCAATACGCTGGTTCAGACCCTGGACGCCAAATGGCCCATCACGGAGTGCACACAGTAGCTGATAACGGCCAAAAGCGGCTATCACCTCAGCAGGCGATGCCTGCTGTCTGATGAGTTGCAGGAAAGGCTGATAGCCCTGAGCGATCTCATCCAGCATCGCCTGATACGCTTCCGCGCTGTTCAGCGGCTGATAGCTGATATCCTGATGCGCCGCTGCAAACACCGCTCTGACATGCTCAGCATCACCCTGATTGATCGCTTTTGCCAGCTGGCCGATGCCGGATGAGGCGTCAAAACGATAACTTTTCTGCAGCAGACAGATGCTGTCACGCACGGCCGGTGCCTGCGCATCATCACTGCCCTGCAGGGTGCAGCCAGTCAGCAGGGCGAGCTGCTCTGCCCGCGCCAGGCTGTAGCCGCTTTCCGTACAGCGACAGATATCACCCAGCACCGCTCCGGCTTCAACGGAGGCCAGCTGATCGCGATCGCCCAGAAACACCACGCGCGCATGGGCAGGCAGCGCCGCGATCAGTTTTGCCATCATTGAGAGATCGACCATCGACGCTTCATCCACCACCAGCACATCAAGATGCAATGGATTACCGGCATGGTAGCGCAACCGCTGGGTATCGGGCTGCGCGCCCAGCAGGCGATGAAGCGTAGTGGCTTCGGCAGGAAAACGCCGCCGTTCTTCGTCGCTGACTGCCAGGTCCTGCAGTGCCCTGCCCAGTGACTCAGTCAGCCGCGCGGCGGCCTTGCCGGTCGGTGCCGCCAGCTGAATGCGTAATGTGCCGGGGTTCAGGCGAATCAGGGCTGCGAGCAGTTTCGCTACAGTGGTGGTTTTGCCGGTGCCCGGCCCGCCGGAAATGACTGCCGTCTTGCGGGTCAGCGCCACGGCCGCAGCGATTTTCTGCCAGTTTTCCGGCTGGTCGCCAAACAGGCTATTAAGGACTTCGCCTGCGGCGCTGATATCAAACGCGGTTTTCACTTCCTGCGCAGCAAAGAAGTCAGCGACCCGGCCTTCGCTTTGCCAGAGCCGATGCAGATATAAACGCTGATTACTCAGCACCAGTGGCGTCACCCGGCCGCCGTCACTGACCGCCGGCCAGTCTGCAAGGTGTGATGGCCAGTCATCCGGCGCGCCAGCCGCCTGCCAGATGGCCTGCGCCAGCGCAGGCTGACGCCCGGCAAACAGGTTCGCTTCACTGAGATTGCTCAGCGGTAAACAGACGTGCCCTTCACCGGCCTCAGCGCTGACGCAGGCGGCCGCGAGCAACAGCGCAGGCTGTAATTCCGGCGCCACCAGTTGGGCAAACTGAATATCCAGTGGCCGCAGGAGACGCTTCTCTACCGCCTGCAGCAACAGATCCAGCATGTCACTCATAACATCTCTCCGGTTTCACCAAACAGTGCATCGATCTCTTCCACAAAGGCTTCGTCAGGCCGGGTGGCAAAAATGCCGTTGTCCGGTGAGCTGCCATCCATCCCGCGTAAAAACAGATAAAACACCCCACCAAAATGTTGCTGATAGTGGTAGTCCGGCAGGCGATGCTGCAGATAGCGATGCAGCGCCAGCGTATAGAGCTGATACTGCAAATCGTAGCGATGACCAATCATCGCCTGTGCCATCGCCTCTGGCGTGTAAGCGGCATGGCTGTCACCCAGCCAGTTGGATTTGTAATCGAGCAAATAATATTTTCCCTGCCAGCGGAAGACCAGATCGATAAATCCTTTCAGCATGCCGCGCACCTGACGGAAATCCAGGGCAGCGGCCTGCTGAGAGAGGCTGTCGTGCCGGCGCAGCAGATCGTCAAGATCGGCCGCCGTCAGCAAATTGTTGATCGGCAGATAGAACTCCATTTCGATCAGTCGCTCGCTGCTCTTGATCGCCGACAGCATCAGCCCCTCCGCGTTAAGCGGCGTGTGTAAAACCCGATCAATCCACTGTTCTACGACCGGCAACCAGCTCAGCGGATAGCCATTATGCTGCAGCTGATCTTCCAGCCAGATGCGATCCGGTGGCTCGGTAAAGTCGATTGACTCAAACAGGCCGTGCAGGAAGGTACCAGGTGCCGCGCCGCGTGGAAAGTGGTGCGGCGTCAATGCCGCCTCTTCACCACGCTCTTCTTCACCCGCCGCATCAATATCGAAATTCGGAAGCGCATCCAGCAGCGGCGAGCTGTGATGCTGTTGCAGGCCGGAGTAACTGGTTACCCGCCAGACATCCGCCAGCGCGCGGGTCACGTCGCGGCTGCTTAATGCCTCATCCCCCTGCTCAGCGTCCTGCCATCTTTCACCCGGCATCAGCCCCGCTTCGACCAGTGCAATACCTTCACCAGTTAATGCGGTGAGCCGCTGGCTGAGCTGCTGCGCATCGGCCGCCTGGCCCTGCTGCACCAGGTAGCCCAGCGCGCTCTTGTGCAGATCGCTTTCACCCTCTTTCTTGCGGGTGCCCTTGATCAGCGGTGCAATGCCGACGCTGCAATGATAAACCGAACGGGTCAGCGCCACGTAGAGCAGACGCAGATCCTCTGCCAGACGCTCCTCTTCGGCCAGCGCCAGACTCTGTGCATCGCCCTGTACATCGAGCAGTGCCGTGAAATTGTCGCGATCGTGATAGAGCGCGCTGCCTGCCTCGCGGAACCCGGCGGCAAAAGGCAGCCAGACCAGCGGATATTGCAGCCCTTTTGATTTGTGGATGGTGATGATCTGCACCAGATGACGGTCGCTTTCCAGACGCAGCTGCTGGCTGGAAGCCTGGCTGTTCGGTCGGGCAATCTGCTGCGCCAGGAAGCGCACCAGGGCATGCGGACTTTCCAGCTGTACTGAAGCTTCCTGGAGGAGTTCACCCAAGTGCATCAGGTCAGTCAGGCGACGTTCCCCATTCTCCGAGGCCAGCATATTTTCCGCCAGCTGCCGCTTAATCATGACATCACGCAGCATCGGTAATACACCGCGCTGGTGCCACAGCTGCTGCCAGACGGCAAACTGCTCAACCAGCGCATCCCACTCGCGTTCATTCTGTGTCAGCGCGTCGAGTGTCGCCGCATCAATGGCGAAAACAGAGGTCGCCAGTGCGCTGCGCAGCAGCCGCTCCTGCTCAGGAGCCTGAATCGCCTGCAGTAACCAGAGCAGTTCGCGCGCTTCCGGCGTGGTATAGACGCTGTCCCGGCTGGAGAGATAGACCGAAGGAATCGACAGCGCATTCAGCGCATCGCGGATCAAGCCAGCTTCATTGCGACTGCGCACCAGCACGGTGATATCGGAAGCCCGCACCGGCTTCAGCGTCTCGCCTTTGCCCAGGCAGGCGCGTCCCTGCTGTCCTGCTACCAGCCAGCGGCTGATATCGGCGGCACACTGCTGGGCCATAAACTGCTGATAATCGCTGTTACCGACGCCCTCACCAGGCTGCAGCCAGAACCGTAATGCCGGTTGTTGCTGCTCGTCAAAAATCAGCTTTAACGTCTGATTGGGCGCAGCGGGCATAACCGGCTGAAAGGGAATCGCTGAGAACAGGAAAGGCGAATCGAGCTGAGAAAAGAGGCGGTTAACGCTCTCTACCATCTCGGGTGAAGAACGCCAGTTGGTATCCAGTGTGTAGTGAGCACTGACTTCGTTTCTGGCACGCAGATAGGTAAAGATATCCGCACCGCGAAACGCATAGATGGCCTGCTTGGGATCGCCAATCAGAAACAGCGCCTGTTCCGGCTGATTAATATAGAGCGAACGAAAGATACGATACTGCTGCGGATCGGTATCCTGGAATTCATCAATCATGGCCACCGGGAAGCGTGCCCGGATGGTTTCTGCCAGCAAAACGCCGCCCGGCTGCTGCAATGCCTCATCCAGCTTACTGAGCAGATCGTCGAAGCCTAACAGCGCACGTAACCGTTTCTCACGCTGAACCGTGGCACGCACATCGGTCAGCGCCTGCGCAATGATCACATCCCGCAGCGACAGCGGTTCTGCCAGGAACTGATCGATTGCCTCAAACAATGAATGACGTGGCGCTTCACCCTTTTTGGTTTTCTCATCCAGCACCTGCTGACCAAACCGTTCCAGTTCTTTAGGCAGCTGATAATCCAGCGTTTCGCTGCTGGCCCACTGCGTAACGCGGGCGACCCAGTTGGGCAGGTGTTTACTGCTGTAACTGCGTTTATCCACACCGGATGCGCTGATCATTCCCTCAACATCGGCGCTAAGCGCCTGCCATTGCTGCTTGATGGCATCAATACGGGCCAGATTGCGGGCATGGCGTGATTCCAGCGTCTCACCAGCGGCGGGCGGACGTTTCAGGCCCGGCGACTCACCCTGAAGCCAGGGACGCAGCGTCGTCAGCAGGCTGTCCGGGCCGCTCCACTCTGCGGCGATAATTCGCGCCACATCAAGCGTCAGTGGATAGCACTGACGACGCCAGAAATCGGCGGTCGACTGCTTCAGCAGCGCCTGCTCATCTTCAATCAGTTCCTGCTCGAACAGCATGCCCGATTCAAAGGCGTTGAGATTCAGCATCCGCTGACAAAAGCCGTGAATGGTGAAGATGGCGGCTTCATCCATCTGGCGCTCAGCCGCCAGCAACTGCGCGGCGGCCTGATTCAGATCCGGCATCTGCTCCAGCAGTAGCTGGTGCATCGGATTGCTGCTTTTACCGCGGATACAGGCCAGGCGCAGCTGATGAATATTCTCGCGGATGCGGCCGCGCAGCTCAGCGGTGGCGGCCTCGGTGAAGGTCACCACTAAAATTTCTTCTACGGACAGCGGTCGGCTATACGCGTTTTCTCCGCCCAGTCCCAGCAGCAGGCGCAGATAGAGCAGACCAATGGTAAAGGTTTTTCCGGTGCCCGCTGACGCCTCAATCAGCCGCTCGCCTCTGAGCGGCAGGGTTAAAGGATTCAGCGATACGGGAGGTAACTGCGTCATTGGGTCTCACTTTTTACCGGCAGCGACTGCTGCAATTGCGCCACTTCATTCCAGGTTTTCCAGCCAGGCTGGTGGGCAAATTCAATTTTTCCATTGCCATTGCCGGCAATCTGCGAGGTCATCACCATGCCCTTGTGTTCCATCACGGCCTGCCGGAAAAAGTCAGCCAGGCTGGCCGGGGTTAACCGCTGAACCTGCTCTGTCATTTTTTGCCGGGTATCAAATTGATCGTTCTGCCGATCAAAATCGCGACTAAAGCGATCCGCTTCCTCAAAAAGCGTCTGAGGACGCTGCTGCAAATCATTGATCATCGCCTGCTGATACTGAGCAAAGTCAGCCTGACTCATACTGCGCAGCCGTTTTTCCGCCTGTGGATAGAAGGCCTGATAGCGCTGCAACAGCCAGCCCGGTTGTTTGCTGTTACTTTGCAGCAGGAAGCCAATACCCCACTGGCGACCCACTGGCATCTGGAAAGCAAAGACCGCATAGCCGAGCTGCTCTTTGGTCCGCAGCTGATTGTAGAACCAGGGCTGCACAATCTGGCTCAGCATGGCGCTGTGCGCCATGCTCTGATATTCATTGTATCCCAGGGGAACATAGAGCGCGGCAAGGGCGGAGTCGGTGCTGCTGCCCTGCTGCTGCAGGTTGGCTTTCAGCGGTTTTTTAATGGCTATATACTGGCTGCGCCAGTCGCGGGTCGCATTACTCTGCATCTGCTGCTTAAGCTCATGCCCCAGTTGCTTCACGCTGTCAGCACTGAGGTTACCCACCACCAGCATCTCCGGCGTGGCGTCCCGGAACAGCGTATCGCGATAGCTCGTCACATCCCTGAGCGTGACAGTGTTTACCAGCTTGCGGCGGGTTTCGCGCTGGGTATAAGGCAGCTGCGACAGCAGCTGCATCGGCTGAATCGCCTGTTCAAACGCCTTGCCTTTTTCCGCCGCGTCCAGCCGCTCGAGATACCAGGATTTGGCCTGCTCCAGTTGCTGTTCTGTTGGCTGGAAGGTGGCATAACCTTCCACCAGTTTCTTCAGCAGCACGGGCAGCCGCTGAGTGAAACCACTGGCGCTGAACACCAGTCCTTCATCTTCGCCGGTTGAGAAGCTGATGCCGCCCACCGAAGCCTGCGAATTAAGCTCGTCCAGTGCCAGGCTGGAGAGGTAGTCATTAAGGCCAAACAGCACCTGCTGACGGGCGTCGCTAATGGCATTTTTATTGCGTAACGCCAGCGTAATCGCGGCTTTAGGCTCGCTGGCGTAATAACGGCTGGGCATCCAGTAAATGCGCATACCGTCGTTATTATCCAGCTTCACCGGATGCTGATACGTTTTACCGTCTGACGGCAACAGGGTGAAGTCATCCGGGATATACGGATTCAGCACAGGCATCGCCAGCGTAATCTGGCTGGCGCGCTGCTGCCAGTCGGCAACAGTTTGTGGCGATATCTTCTCAACCTGATAAGGCGCATCCACAAAATAGGCCGTTTTGTTGTGCGGCTCCTGCGGGCTGATGTACCAGATGCGCGCATGTTCAGGGGTCATCTCGTCCAGCCGGGCTTTTATCGCGGCGGCATCGTACTGATCTGCCAGATAAGGCGCATCCAGCGTGTGTTCGACCGGCACGCGAAGCATGGTGTCGACCAGCCATTCGATGTAATCCATATCGCGGGTGATGGAAGGATAGCGGAAGTCCAGCGCCAGCACGTGTGAGACTTCGTCGAAATAGCGCTTATCATCGGCCTGCTGACGCAGCAGATTGATGTAGCTGAATATCGCCGCCACCACTTCGTCACGCTGTGCCAGACCTTTATCCGTGAGTGAAGCGGTAATCGCAAACACGCCGCTATTACGCTCGGTCATCGGGTCTGCGCCCGCGTTTACCCCGTCCGCCAGCCCCTGTTTTTGCAGCCAGTCGGTCAGCGTGTTTTTACTGCGGTTACTGATTAAGTAACTGATCAGCGTGTCGGTTTTACTGCGGAAGCGATCGCTGTTGTTAGCAATACGGAATTCAATTTTGAGCTGCTTGCGAGGTTGGGCAGGAACGTAATGAATGATGATGCCCTGCTGCGCATCGGTCACCACTGGCACCGCAATCTCCGGTACGCTGGCGTCATGGTTTTGCACCCGACCAAAGGTTTTAGCCGCAATCGAGGCCATTTCCGGCAGGGGTTTGTTGCTGTAGATCACCGCCTTCATCAGGTTGGCAGAGTAATGGGTGTGGTAAAAATCCAGCAGCGCCTGGTGCAGTTTGCTGCCTGGCTTATCTTTCAGGGTCTCAAGGTTGCCGCCCGAGAAACGTGACGCCGGATGTGCCGGGTTCAGGGTTTCCGCGCCAACCTGGGCCATACGCAGGCCATCACGCGAGCGCGCCATGGTCAGCTCGGCATTCACGGCATGGCGTTCACGGTCAGCGTTAACCGGATCCAGCAGTGGCTCAGCGACCGCATCCGCCAGGCGATCGACCGCCGGCTCCAGCGAATCATTTTCCACTTCCAGGTAAAAAGCAGTGCGGTAAGAGGCGGTGCTGGCGTTGTGGCTGCCGCCATGCTTTTTCAGAAATTCAGCCAGGTTATCGGGCTGCGGATAGTGCTTTGAGCCCATCAGCACCATATGCTCAAGGTAGTGCGCCAGTCCCGCCTGCTGATCGGGATCATCCAGCGATCCTATCGGCAGCGTCAGCGCCGCCAGCGATTTCGGAGCCACGGGATCGGAAACCAGTAACACCGTCATCCCGTTATCAAGCCGGATAGCCTGATAGTGACGAGGATCCTGTTCACTTTTGCGAATGGTGTCGTTAACTGGCTGCCAGCCTGAAGATGTCTGCGCCTGTGCTGTGCAAACCACCAGGCTAAACAGTAGCGCCGCTATCCAGCGTGCGTATACCCGCATGTAAACCCCTCTCGTTTCCCGATAAACCGCCAATGTCGGACGCGGCGGCTCAAAGCAGAGCAAAATTTTTGTGTAATGAGTCAGTAAGCAAAAATGCCCGCTGACCTGCTATTCATCATCCTGATGTGCAGCCAGGACCGGTAAATACCAGCGCTGTGCCGCCTCAGTTATCTGCTGTAGTTGCGGCTCGTCCAGTACCCGGCAAAGCCGTTGCAGATAGGGATCTCCGCCCTCACCTTCAACCTGATAGTTACCCTGCCAGGCGGTCAGCAGGCGATTACGCGCTTTGAGCTGCGTCGCTTCATCGGTCAGTAACTGCTGACTTTCTTTGTCGTAACAGGCAGTGAGCCAGGCGCCGCCGCTTTTGGAAAGCAGCATCAGCGGCTGACGCATACCGGCGAGATATCCCGCAACATACTCATTCAGTGCAGCAATCGCTTCTGTCTGCGGCACGGCAAGGAAAGACCAGCGGCTCTGCTGCCGGCCAAACATCCGGCTGCTGCCGGTTCCGCCCAGCGCGCAGTAAACAAGGTGCTCCAGCCAGAGTAATAATCCGTCGTTCATGTTGAGCACGCCAGGCCGCCAGCGAAGTAATCCATCACTCTGCACCTGCGTCAGCCAGCCGGTTAAGCTGACCTGCTCCAGTTGCAGATTCACTTCCCAGCTCTCGCCTTCGCTGCGTTGCGTCACCACTTCTGCCGCCACTTCCTGCATCTCATCGCGCTGCGCCTGCCAGAACAGCTCACCGAACGCGCCGTAAGGCAGATTCCCGGCCGCACGATGGTGCGCATAAAGCCGCTGAGTATCCTCGCCTTCGACCAGGGCATTCAGCAACTGGGCGTTGATCTGATAACGCTCCAGGTTGTCGAGGGCAAACGGCTCACTGTCGGGCAATTCGTTCTCCTCCAGCCAGAAACTCACGCCGAGACGCTGATGGAACCAGGCACGCACCGGATGTCGCCAGAAGCGCAGAAATGCCTCCAGCGTCAGCGCATCTATGCGTGGCGTTTCAAGAGGCTGAACAAAATCGGGTTGGCGCTGTCCCGCGCCCTGCGCAGCAGGCAGCCACTCACGCGCGAAACTCTGCAGTCTGGCCGCTGGCTGGAAGTTCTCCGCAGCAAACGGCATCCGGCTGTGCAGGTGCTGCAGATGCATCCGCACCCGTTCGGCACTCTCATCCAGCTCAAGATGACTATCACCGTCCAGATAAAAACTCTGTCCAATGTAATCCAGCAGTTCTGTAACCAGCACCGAAGGGTAGCGTTCCGTATTGTCCTGAATCGCCCGGCCAATATAGCTGATATAAAGCTGCTGCTGTGCCGAGATCATCGCTTCCAGGAACAGATAGCGGTCATCATCACGGCGACTGCGATCGCCTTTGCGGGACTGCTGCTGCATCAGATCAAAACCTAACGGTGCTAAGGTGCGTGGATAGACGCCGTCGTTCATGCCCAGCAGACAGACCAGCTGAAAAGGAATGGAGCGCATCGGCATCAGGGTACAGAAGTTAATCTGCCCCGCCAGGAATCGCTGGCTAATGCGTTGCTGATCAAGCCGGCTGCGCAGATCATCGCGCAACAACGCCACCGGAATCGCCTCTTCAAACCGCGCATCCAGCCCATATTCAATCAATTGCTGCCACTGCTCCTCCACCAGCAGCAAGGCGGCCTCGGTTTCTGCATCGGGGCTGAAAAAAGCGTTCAGCAGTTCCCGGCACAGGGGTAGCCAGTCCGACAGTGGCCGGTGTTCAGCCAGCCGTTGTCGCCAGTGATTAAGCCGTGAGAGCAGCTCTGCCAGATGACCCGCCAGCTCCCCCACCAGACCACCCGACTCGTCATAAGGCAGAATCCCTTCCCAGTCACCGTTGTGGCTCTCCATCGCATAGCCCAGCAGCATACGCTGCAGGCCAAAGCGCCAGGTATGCTGGCCGGTAATCGGAAGTGAAAGGGCTTCTACGCTGGCATCATCCAGCCCCCAGCGAACACCCGATTCGCTGACCCAGCGCCGCAGTAAACGCAGGCCGCTTTCATCGATTGAGAAGTGGGAAGCCAGCGCCGGCACATCCAGCAGCGCCAGCACATCCTCGGAGACAAAACGGCTGTCCGGCAATGCCAGCAGATGAAGAAACGCCACGATGGCCGGATGAGCCTGACTGGCACGGCGATCTGAAATTGCAAAAGGCAGATAGCGATCAGCAGGTGCGTTGGCGAACACGGCCTGAATAAAAGGCGCGTAGGCGTCGATATCCGCCACCATGACGATGATGTCACGCGCTTTTAGCGTTGGGTCGGCCTCCATCATCGCCAGCAGATGATCCTGCAACACTTCGACTTCACGCTGGGCGCTGTGACAAACCTGCACCGCAATTGAGCGATCATCCGGATCCAGACGGCGCTTCTGATCGCTGTGCGCCAGTTCTTCCGCATTCAGTCCGATGACGGCGTTATCCTGCAGATTGAGAAGATCGTGCTGCATGCAGTGCAGCAGGTTATCCGGCTCCACATCCACAAACGCATCAATGTCGTCATTCGACTCCATCTGACTGAGCAGAAACAGGTTGTCGCGGCCCAGCTTGCCCCATGAGGCGAGCAAAGGGTTGGTCAGCTGCTGTTCGCCAGCCTCATTAAACAGCGCCGCTGCCTGCTCTGCATTCCGGAAGAGTCCGCAAGAATCATCTGCTCCATGACGTCGGCGCTGACGGCTTTGCAGTTTCGCCAGAAACGCATAGTCCTGAATGTCGCCCCAGTAATCGCGGCAGGGATTGGTGAACAGCAGATGGATATCAATATGCCGTCCCAGCGCCTGTAACGCCTGCAGATAGACCGGCGGCAGCGCAGAGATGCCACAAATGAAGACCCGCTTAGGCAGGTTTTCTGGCGTGCTTTTCGCCTGCTCCAGCGTCTGGATAAAGCGTGAATAGAGATTGGCACGGTGCCATTCAGGCTGGCGCAGCGCCTGGGTATAACTCACCAGATCGCGCCAGAGTGCGGCCTGCCAGCGCTGAGCATCGCCGAGCCCCTCAATGGTTTCGCCGCGCTCCCAGCTGTTGAGCCAGTCGGCACGATAGACCAGATACTGGTCGAACAGATCGGCCACGCGGGAGCTGAGCTGAAACAGTTTTCGCTTGTCGCCGTCGTCATGGAGATAGTGACGCAAAGAGGTGAATTCTTCATGCTCCAGCATTACCGGCAGCCGGTGCATCAGCTTCCAGCCCATGCTGGCCTTACTGAAGGCACTTTCTACCGGGATATCGGGCAGTACGCGGACGAACATCTCCCAGATAAAACTGGCGGGCAGCGGGAATTCGATATTGGCTGCAATCCCAAAGGTTTGCGCCAGCTCCATTTGCAGCCACTGCGCCATACCCGGGCTCTGCACCAGTACCATTTCTGAAGCGAAAGGATCATCAAGAGGATCATGTTTAATCACCGCAGCCGCCAGAATCTTCAGCACATCAAGCTGATTTGAGTGATAAACGTGAAACATGAAAACTCCTGTGATAATTCAGAACATGACTGCGGTATTGCGGCTCTGCCACTTTACCGCGTATCGCGGTTGAAACCCATCAAAAGGGCGACCCGTGGCGTTTAACAGCGCAGTCGTGTCAGGCTGGCACTACGCTGCCAGGGGCCCGTTACTTCAGCCCGCTCCAGGGTGCAGCCTGAGGGGCCGCTCTGCTGTTGCAGCGTGGATTTCCACCCTGTCACTTCATGCCCTGCCAGACGCTGCTCAGCAACCCGCCATGCCTCACGCTGATACCACTGCTGGCTGAATCCCACTGCCAGTGCGCGATGATAGTGCAACAGGGTGCTGCTGCTTAATGCCATTAACAGCAGAGCAAACAACACTTCCGGCAAGCTGAATCCACCGCACTTACAAACAGGCTGCCGGAGGCGTGAGCGGGCAGTAGTCGATCCAGCCGTGCGGCAGCGCAGTAATTTGATTACCCCGTAAGCGGACCCAATGCCAGACAGCCATGCCACTGCCGCTCGCCTCACCTTTAAGCAGTCCTTCATCCTTTTCACCTCGCTGTAAGCAGCTGCGCCAGCCCTGGTGATTATCCTGCTGACAGCTGGCCGCCTCAGTGACAGGCCAGTTCAGGGATAAGCCCCATTGCAGTGCCGACTGCGCCCGCCAGAAATCCTGCAAAAACTGCTGTTCATCGGCCAGAAGCCGCATTCCCTGCTCTGACATCTTTCGACTGGCATGTAGCGTAAAGCTGCCGATGACCATTATCATCAACACCATGCCCAGGGCGCTGCTGCCTCGCTGCTTCACAGGTTCTCTCCCTCAACCCAGCTCTCCACGGTTTCAAGCCAGTGACCGGCCTGGCCCTGCAGCACTATTCTTACCTGGCCGCCCTGCTGGCTGACGCTGAACTGCTCAAGCGTCATGAACGCGGGATCGGAGAGTCGCTCCCAGCCCGCTGACTGACACTGGTCAACACCACGCTGCATCTCAAGCTGCTTCTGTCGCAGGCGATAACCGTAGTAGTCACTCTCTGCATGGCTTACCGCTTCCCATTTACCGTTGCTGTTCTCGTCCCAGCGCAGCAGCAGGCAATTCTCACTGATTTTCAGTGCGCCACTGCCACACGCACCGTGACAGTAACCCGCCCGTCGCACCGCCTTTTCCAGTGTCGCCATCATCTGCTGTAACTCCTGCCGCAGCTGCGCCCGTTGCAGCACGCCAGCGTTTTCAGCCAGCAGCAACGGCAGAAAACGGCCCGCACTGAGCATGAGCACCGCGCTGATTGCCATGGCGATTAGCATCTCCAGCAGGCTGAATCCCTCACTTTTCAACGGCACGTCTCTTCATCTGTCATGCAGAGACGAATCCGGGCTCTGGCCGAGATAATCAGCCGCATGCGTCCGGCGCTATTCCCCAGTTCAATACTGCCCGCTTTAGCCACATTGCGGCGGCCATAAAACCCCGGCTCCCCCCGGATACCATAAAGTACAACCCCCGGGTACGGCGCGATGAAATGCAGCCGTTTCCCGTGACCACAACCCGCAACGGGGCGACTTCCGGCACCGATGCACCAGGGAGCGTCAGGCTGTGACCATAAAACCAGGTCGCTATTTTGCCGGTTGGCCTGGGCGCGCAGGCGTAGCAGGAATCCCTGCAATTGCTGAGCGCTGTCGCGCAGTTGCTGCCGCTGTTGCCAGCGCTGCCAGCCGTGCAGCGCAGCAAGACTGAGCAAGCCGGCAATCACCATCACCAGCAGCAGCTCCGGCAGGGTAAAACCCCGTAAGTGTGCTGTTTTCATGGCGTCAGCGTGCGGGTTAAGGAGAGGCGAAACAAGGTGAGTGATGTCAGTCTGGAAAGCGTGCCGCAGAGAATATTTCTTACGCTCAGGCAATGTCAGAAGCGTGCGAGCGGTGCCGCAGACTGACCGTTGTGCAGGCAAAAAAAAGCCCCGGCGACGTTGCCAGGGCGTTATCTTTATCGCGAATCAGATAGCGACAGGGGCTTTGATCGCAGGATGCGGATCGTAGCCTTGAATCTCAAAATCGTCGAACTCGTAGTCAAACAGTGATGCCGGTTTGCGTTTGATAACAAGTGATGGCAGCGGACGCGGCTCGCGGGTCAGCTGCAGGCGCGCCTGCTCCAGATGGTTGCTGTAGAGGTGCGTATCACCACCGGTCCAGACGAAGTCGCCCACCTGCAGATCGCACTGCTGCGCCACCATATGCACCAGCAGCGCATAGCTGGCGATGTTAAACGGAAGGCCCAGGAAGATGTCACACGAGCGCTGATAAAGCTGGCAGGAGAGCTTGCCATCGGCCACGTAGAACTGGAAAAACGCATGACAAGGAGCCAGTGCCATCTCGCTGAGTTCGCCGACGTTCCAGGCAGAAACGATAATCCGGCGAGAGTCCGGATCGCGCTTCAGCTGCTCCATCACCTGGCTTAACTGGTCGATCTCCTGACCGCTGGCCGTTCCCCAGCTGCGCCACTGCTTGCCATACACCGGACCGAGATCGCCCTTCTCATCTGCCCACTCATCCCAGATTGAGACGTTGTTTTCCTTGAGATAACCGATGTTGGTATCACCTTTCAGGAACCACAGCAGCTCATGAATAATGGAGCGGATGTGACATTTCTTGGTAGTGACCAGCGGAAAACCATCCTGCAGATTGAAACGCATCTGGTGACCAAAAATTGAAAGCGTACCGGTGCCGGTACGGTCAGCTTTTGGTGTGCCTTCGTGCAGCACGTGTTGCATTAAATCCAGATACTGTTTCATTTTTCCTCGCGAAATTGTGGCTGCGGACGACGACGATACGCCCAGATCATCATAATAATACCGGCAACAATCATCGGCA
>Ga0308169_10003347_pt1 | contig 15723 bp, 14 predicted proteins | sample PhyBR1_2_FD_202139 | JGI IMG/M metagenome (GOLD analysis project Ga0308169, IMG submission 202139) | Phyllosphere microbial communities from UC Gill Tract Community Farm, Albany, California, United States - DLSLSB.R1 | ecosystem: Host-associated > Plants > Phyllosphere > Unclassified | place... | reverse complement strand
GAACTCGGTCAGCATCTGGTCATCGATCCCCACCTGATCGAACTGGGCAACATTGCCCGTCCGCTTGGCGCTGCACTGTGGCGCAAGGAATTGCCGGAGACGGTCGAGCATGAACTGCGACTGATTGAGTCGGCCGATCTGCTGGTCGTCGCCGCGCCGGTTTACCGTGGCACCTATCCGGGTTTGTTCAAGCATTTGTTCGACCTGGTCGGCCAGGACGCGCTGGTCAACACGCCGGTATTGCTCGCGGCCACCGGTGGCAGTGAGCGTCACGCCTTGGTCCTCGATCATCAATTGCGTCCTCTGTTCAGCTTCTTCCAGTCCCTTACCTTGCCCATCGGCGTCTATGCCAGCGAGACCGATTTCGTTGATTACCGCCTCGCCAGCCAGGGTCTGCAAGCCCGCATCGAACTGGCCGCCGAACGTGCCGCTCGCCTGTTCACTGGCCAGGCGCAGGCACTGCGCAAAATCGCCTGAGGAATCCGCATGAATCACGACTGCATTTGCCTGGACGGCCTTTTTGCGAGGGACATCGCTTGAGAACCCATCAACAACCCACGGTACTGACGCCGCTGCAAACCGCTCACCGACTGGCGGTGGAGTTCGCTGAAACCGCCGTCGAGCGCGACGAGGCCGGCGGTACGCCCAAGCTGCAACGCGATGCCATCCGCCAAAGCGGCTTGCTGGCCTTGAGCATCCCCACGCAATTCGGCGGCCTCGGTGCCAGCTGGAGCGAAACCCTCGGCGTGGTGCGCGAATTTGCCAAGGTGGACAGCTCCATCGCCCACGTCTTCGGTTTCCAGCACTTGATGCTGGCCACCGTGCGCCTGTTTTCCCGCCACGATCAGTGGCAGCCCTGGTTCGAACAGACCGCCCGCAAGAACTGGTTCTGGGGCAATGCGTTGAACCCACTGGATACCCGCACCGTGGTCAAGACCTTCGACGGTTGGCGTGAGTTTTCCGGCAAGAAAAGCTTCTGCTCCGGCGCCAGCGACTCGGAAATGCTGATCGCCTCGGCCATCGATGAAAGCGCCAGCGGCAAGCTATTGATCGCCGCCATTCCCAGCGGCCGCACCGGCATTACCCTGCACGGTGATTGGGACAACATGGGCCAACGCCAGACCGACAGCGGCAGCGCCACCTTCGAACGGGTGCGGGTGGAAGAAAACGAGTTGCTGCTCGATCCCGGCCCCCTGAGCACGCCCTTCGCCTGCCTGCGTCCGCTGATCGCGCAACTGCACTTCGCCCATATTTTCCTCGGCATTGCCGAAGGTGCCTTGGAAGAGGCCCGTCACTACACGCTCAAGGAAGGTCGACCGTGGTTCCGCTCCAAGGCCCAGCATGTCAGCGAAGACCCGTACATTTTGCGCCACTTCGGCGAGTTCTGGGTCGGCCTGGAGGGCGTGCGCCTGCTGGTGGAACGCGCCGCCGAGCAGCTCGATGCCGCTTGGAACAAGGGCCATGCCCTGGGCGCCGAGGAGCGCGCGCAACTGGCGCTGTCCATCGCCACCGCCAAGGTCGCTGCCGTGCGCACCGGCCTGGACATTTGCAGCCGCCTGTTCGAAGTCACCGGCGCCCGCGCCACCCATGCGTCGCTGCGCCTGGACCGCCACTGGCGCAACCTGCGCACCCAGAGCCTGCACGATCCGGTGGATTACAAACTCCACGAACTGGGTGAATGGGCGCTGAGCCAGACGCGGCCCACCCCCTCCTTCTACTCATAGGGATGCCCATGCAACTGCTGACCCTTCCACCTTCGCCGACATGGGCCACCTCGATCCGGGCGACCGCGCAGGTCTTCGAAGACCCTAGATCGCAGGCGCTTCTCGCTCACGTGCAACAGGTCGCCCCCAGTGAGGCCAGCGTCCTGATCATTGGCGAGACCGGCACGGGCAAGGAGCTGGTCGCACGCCACATCCACAACCTCAGCGGCCGGCGCAACGGTCCCTTCGTCGCGGTCAACTGCGGTGCGTTCTCCGAATCGCTGGTAGAGGCGGAGCTGTTCGGCCATGAAAAAGGCGCGTTCACCGGTGCCCTCGCCGCCAAGGCCGGCTGGTTCGAGGAAGCCAACGGCGGAACCCTGTTCCTCGACGAGATCGGCGACTTGCCCATGGCCATCCAGGTCAAGTTGCTGCGTGTGTTGCAGGAACGCGAGGTGGTGCGCCTGGGTTCACGCAAGAGCATTGCGATCAACGTGCGCGTGGTCGCTGCCACCAACGTGCAACTGGACAAGGCCATCAGTGCCGGCAACTTTCGCGAAGACCTCTACTACCGCCTCGATGTGGTGAGTCTGCAACTCTATCCACTGCGCGAGCGGCCGGGCGACATCGTGCCGCTGACGCGCCACTTCATCAAAACCTACTGCCAGCGCCTGGGCTACGGCGAAGTACGCCTGACCCCGCAGGCCGAGCGCAAACTGGTGGACTACAGCTGGCCAGGCAACACCCTTCTGGTGTGCCGCAACGGCCTGGTGCAGGAAGACGACCTGCGCCTGTCGCCGATCCGCATCGAACGCCAGGAACAGCCACAGGCAAGCGCCGGCGAAAGCGCCGATGAACAGTTATTGCGGACCTTTCACCGATTGTTCGAAGAACAGTCCGGCGGCCTTCACGAGAAAGTCGAAGACAGCCTGCTGCGGGCCGCCTACCGCTTTTGCCACTGCAACCAGGTGCGCACCGCCAACCTGCTTGGCCTCAGTCGCAACGTCACCCGCGCACGCCTGATCGCCATTGGAGAATTGGTGGTCAATCGCCGCCGCCCGGACAGCAACACCCGCCTGGATCGGGCCCTGCAATTATCGATCTGATCAACCTGAAACCAGGCGATGCGGCTCCCCCCGGGTGACCGACAAAGCCCCACCACGCCAAGCGTTGCGATACCGGAAGGCCCCCGGGCCCTCCCTGACTTCCAACTGCATAAGGATCATCCCATGAGCCTGGATATTTTCTGGTTCCTTCCCACCGGCGGCGCCTTCAATGTGCGTGCCGGCCAGGAGAAAGTCGCATGAAGATCATCGACCTGCGCTGTCGCCCGGCTTACCTGCATCCTTTCTTCGGTGGCGTCCCGGGCTCGCCCGAGCATGACGTGGCGCGCTGGCTCAATCGACGCGTCGGCACCCGCGGCGCGGATGATCATTTCGAGCGTTCGCTGACCCCACAGGGTTTTCTCGCCGAGGTGCGTGATGCCGGGCTGGACAAAGCCGTGGTGGTCGGGCGCCACACCCCGGGGCAGCATCTGCCCAATGAGCGCATCCACGAAATCGTCCACGGTCATGCATCACTGATCGGCATCGGCGCGGTGGAGCCGGTGCTACAGGGCATCGAAGGCGCCCTGGCGGAAATCGACCGGGCCATCGACTCGCTGGGCCTGGCCGGCATCGACCTGGAACCGGGCTTCGCCGAACCGGCCCGGCATCCCGACGATGCGCTGTACTGGCCGATCTACGAGCACCTGCAAAAGCGCGGCATCCCGTTGTTCCTGATGAGCGGGCCGACCACGCCGAACCCAACCTATAACGACCCGGCGCGCCTGGCCGCGGTCGCCCGCGCATTCCCGGACTTGGCGATCGTCGTCTACCACGGCTATTGGCCCAATGTGCAACAGGCCCTCGGCATCGCGTTCCGCTACGAAAACGTTCACCTGGTGCCGGACATGTACCTGTTCCTGCCGGGGAGCGAGGGTTACGTGCAGGCCGCCAATGGTTACCTGGCCGATCAGTTGCTGTTTGGCTCGTCCTACACCTTCCGCCCGATCCGTCAGAGCATCGAAGACGCCCTGCAACTGGGGTTGAAGGACGAGGCGCTGGAGAAGTTTTTCCACGGTAACGCACGAAGGTTATTCGGCCTGAGCTGAAGCGAGGTCGCTTGCGCAAGCTCGTGCCACAGGGGGGATGCGTTGGACGCAAATCCCCTGTGCGCATACGGTCTCAATCTGGATGCTTCATCCGTTCGATCCAGCTTCTTGCCCATCAGCCAACGCCGCGCCATTGAGGTAATGATCCCCCAACAGCCGACGCTGGGTCAGCAGCGCCGGTTCGGCGCTGTCCGGCAGCGGTCGCGGCAGGCTACGGCCGGCCAGTTCGAAGTAAAGATGGCCGGACAGGCGCGCCGCCTCTGCCGCCGCCAAGCGAAAGGCAATCGCCGCTGACTGGGACTGGTCGGCGCGTTCAAGCAAGGCATCGGCGGCGTCGATGCGGATGCGCAGTTCGCCGACCGCGGCGATCACCAGGGCCTCGTGGCGAGCACTCTGGCCGCGCAGGTATTCAAGCAGTGCCGCCTCGACATGACGGGCATGGGCCAGGTCGCTGCGACCTTGGGAATGTACGTTGGACATGCTCGATACCTCAGTTCCAGGAATGACGTTGCGGCTTGACGCCGTTGAGAAGCTGGTTGCCTACCAGGTGATATTTCCAACGCACCGGGTCATGCAAGGTGTGGGTCCGCGCGTTGCGCCAGAAACGGTCCAGGCCTTGACTGGCCGAGACGCTGCGCGTGCCGCCCAGCTCCAGCAGGCGGCTGGAGGCTTCCAGGGAAATTTCCGTAGAGAGCACCTTGGCCTGGCCGACGATCACCGACGCTTCGGCGACCCGTTCCTCGGTGGGTTCGGCGACGGCACGGTCGACTGCCTGTGCCGCACGATGCAAAATCGCCTCGGCCGCCTGCAAGCGCCAAGCCAGCTCGCCGATCAGGGCTTGGCCAAGGGGGTCCTGCCAGCCGTGTTGCAGGCCGCTGTCCACCCACGGACGTGCCTGGCGGGCGACGCGCAAAGTCTCGGCAAAAGCGCCACGGGCAATGCCGGTGTCGACCGCGGCCTGGATGATTTGCGAGATCGGGCCGTCGGCGGTGGGTTGCTCATAGGCCTTGCCGGCCGGCACCACATCGCTGGCCGGCACCCGTACGCCTTCGATGCGCACCTGGCCGCTGGCGGTGATGCGCTGGCCAAAACCATCCCAGGTGTCGAGCACCGTCAGTCCCGCCGCGTCGCGCGCAACCAATGCGATGTGCACGTGACCCGCCTCGTCCACCCCGGCAACCGGGACGATATGAGCGAACAGCGCCCCGGTGCAGTAGGCCTTCTCGCCGTCGAGTACCGCCGTGTCAGCGTCGAAACGGATCTGCGTCTGGAACGTGGTGACGTATTGGCTGCGCGCCTCGGAGAAGGCATTGCCGAAGCGATAGCCTTGCAGCACCTTGGCGTAATAACGTTGCTTCTGCTCCTCGCTGCCGGTCAGGCCGAGATTGCTGAGCACGCCCAAATGGTTTTGCGGCAACTGGCCAAGGGACGAATCGGCCGCAGAGATGGTAGCAATGACCTCGCTGAGGGTGACATAGGACACCCCAGCGCCACCGTAGGCTTTCGGCACAGTGATCGCCCAAAGTCCGCTCTGGGAAAAACGCTCGAGTTCGTCCCAAGGCAGGCGCCGCTCACGATCGCGCAGCGCCGCTTCGCGAGCGAAATCCTCGGCCAGACGCTGCGCCACCTCAATGGCCTCGGCGTCGCTGCGGATGATATGGGCCAGGCTGCGGGGCGCCGGGCGGGCCTGTTGAGGCAAGTCCAAAATCGTTGACTGGGTCATGTGCTACTCCATGCGTAACGGGTTCTCCTAGGCCTAAGCACAGCCCGTACCAACCTATAAAATCCTTTACTTTCAACTGGTTGAAAGACAATCAACAACACGCAAAAGCCCCTGGAGCGGCAAACTGCAGATTCGCTGTTGCCAGGCAAACAGTGCGTCGGCCACGCATCAACCGGCCTTGCCTCCCAAATAGAAATGCTGGATATCCTCCCGCGCCGCCAGCTCGGCCCCGCCACCCTCGCCTACCACCCGGCCGTTTTCCAGGATGTAGGCGTAGCTGGCGTGGCGCAGCGCGACATTGATGTTTTGCTCAGCGATGAGAAAGCTCATGCCCTCTTGGGCATTGAGCTGAGCGACGATGGCGAAGATCTCCTCGACCAGGATCGGCGCCAGGCCCATCGAAGGCTCGTCCAACAACACCAGGCGCGGATGGGTCATCAAGGCGCGGCCGATGGCGAGCATCTGCTGTTCGCCGCCCGACGTCAGCCCGGCCTGGGTCTTGCGCTTGGTCTTCAGGCGTGGGAACCAGGCATAGATGCGCTCCAGGTCCTGCTCCAGCTCACGTCGCGTCGGCTTGCGCAGGAAGCCGCCGCTGCGCAAGTTGTCCTCGACGGTCAGGTGGGCGAACACATGCCGGCCTTCCAGGACATGGACGATGCCCTGGCGGGCCAGCACATTGGCCGCCACGCCGGCAGTGTCGCGGCCCTGGAAGTGGATATGGCCCCGGCTGACTTGCGCCCGGTCGGCCTGGACCAGCCCGGAGATGGCCTTGAGCGTGGTGCTCTTGCCGGCCCCATTGGCGCCAAGCAGAGCAACGATATCGCCCTGTCCGACCCGCAGGGAAACCCCGGCCACGGCGAGGATCGCGCCGTCGTAAATCACTTCGATGTCGTCTACCGCCAGCAACTCGTTGCCCTGGGTGACAGGAAGGATCGCACTGGTCATTGTTTCCTACCCCTTGGGCGCACTGGCGCCCGGTTGTCTTTGGATTTGCCAAGCATGCGCTGCCTACTGCGGCGCGCAATCACGGGCGGTCACACCTTTTTCCTTCGCGTACTCGGCCGCCTTGGCGTCGATCAACGGACGCAACGTGGCACGATCGGCCTGGACCCAGTCGGTGATCAGCTTCCACTGTTGGCCGTCCCACTGCTGCACCTTGGCCGCGCCACCGCCCTCATGGTCGCTGCATGACAACTTCAGCGGCTGCATCAGCCCCAGGTAACCGATCTCCTTGAGGCGCGCGTCGTTGAGATCAAGGTGCTCCAGGCCCCAGCGGCCTTCTTCGCCGTTGAGTGGACGATTGCCGAATTTCTTCTGTCCGGTGCGGATCGCCTCGACGGCGATGGCCGCGTTCACCAGGCCGGAGTTGTAGTACACGCTGCCGAAGCTCTTCGGATCCTTGAGGTCGCTCTTGCCGGTATCGAGGATGTACTGGCGAATGCGCCGGTGGATGTCGAACTCGGCGCCGCCCGGATAAGGCGTCAGGGCCAAATAACCCTTACCCGCCTCACCGGCCGGCAGCACGTCTTCGTTGGAGCTGGCCCAGATGTCGCCGACGATGCGATCCACCGGGAAGCCGAACCGCGCCGCGGTCTTGATCGCCACCGGGGTGGACACGCCCCAGGTGCGCAGGAATACCCAGTCTGGCTTGACCTGCCGCACCTGGCGCCATTGCGCCGCCTGCTCATTGCCCGGATCAGCCACCGGAATCTGGATGTTTTCGAAGCCGTACTTCTGCGCCAGCAGCGCCAGCGGTCCCTGGGTTTCCCGGCCGTAGGCGGAGTCGTGGTAGACCGTGGCAATTTTCTTGCCCTTGAGCTTATCGAACCCGCCTTCGCGCTCGGCCACGTAATTGATGAACGCCGAGGCTTCGCTGTAGAAGGTCAACATGACCGGGAAGTTATAGGGAAACACCCGGCCATCGGTGGCTTCGGTACGGCCGTAGCCGAGGGTGATCAAGGGAATCTTGTCGGCTTCGGCCTTGTCCGCGAGGGCATAGGCAGCCGGCGCGCCGTTGGGCGAGTAGATCGCCACGGGTGCGCCATCGAGGCCGTTCTTGAAGCGCTCGTAGCACTCGATGCCCTTCTCCGCCGTCCATTCGGTCTCGCATTCCTGCCAGACCAGTTTTACGCCGTTGATGCCGCCTTCCACCTCATTGATGTAGCGCAGGTAGTCGATCATGCCGGCCCAAACCGGGATGCCGCTGGAGGCATAGGCGCCGACCCGGTAGGTGGCCAGTGGGAAGAATTGCTGGTTGGCCGCCGCCTGGGTAGCGGCAGGTAGCAGGGCCTGGGCACCCAATACGAAGAGGCTGGAAAACAGCAAGCGAGGCAAGATTTTACGCATGGAATGCACTTCTTATGAAAGGTTGAGACTCCTCTCCCAGGGTTGGGTCAAGGTCCGTCAGGGTGAGTTGAAATCAGAACCGCAGCGGCCAGGCCTTGATGCGTTCGCGCAGGTCGCCGAGCAGGCGCACCAGTCCTTCCGGCTCCCTGATCAGGAACCAGATGATCAAGCCGCCGAAGAGGACTTTTTGCAGGTTCTGCAATTGCCCGCCATCGACGTTGCCGTTGAACAGCCATAGCCCCGCATGACTGAGCAGGATGGGCGTCAGGCTGATGAACGCGGCTCCGATGAAGCTGCCGGCTATGCTGCCCATGCCACCGATAATGATGATGAAGAGAATCTGGAACGAGCGGTTGATGTCGAAGCTGCTGGCACTGGCCGTGCCCAGGTAGGCGAACGCCCAGAGCGCCCCGGCGATGCCCAGGTAAAAGGAACTGACGGCGAAGGCCATGCGCTTGTAGCGCTCCACCGGAATGCCGATCACGGCGGCCGCCGTGTCCATGTCGCGGATCGCCATCCAGTTGCGGCCGACCTGGCTGCGTACCAGGTTGACCGCCACCCAGGTCAACAGCACCACGCAACTGAGGGTCAACAGGTAGCGACCGACCGGGGTGCCCAAGTTGTAGCCGAACAGCTCCAGGCGCGGGGCGCTGATGGTGCCGGACGAAGCGTAGTTATAGAACCAGGGAAACTTGGCGAACACCCATTCCAGGAAGAACTGCGCGGCGAGCGTGGTAACCATCAGGTAGAAACCCTTGATCCGCGAACTGGGTATGCCGAACACCAGCCCCACCAGCCCGGCAATCACGCCACCGCCGATCAGTGCCAGCGGCAGCGGCAGCCCTGGCACCCGCAAGAGCAAGCCGTAAGTGGCGAAGGCGCCGACGGCCATGAAGCCGGCCGCACCCACCGACGTCTGGCCGGTGTAGCCGGTCAGCAAGTTCAGTCCCAGGCCCGCCAGCGACAGCACCAGGAAAGGAATCAGAATCGCGTTGAGCCAGTAGTCGTTGCCCAACCAGGGCAACCCGACGAAGGCCACCAGCAGCAGGACCAACAAGCCGGGTTGCCAGCGTCGACGCACGAGGGTCAGCGGTGCTTCATCGAAGCTGGCGTTGAGGGTCGCAACAGGACTGGTCATAAGGTCATACCCGCTCGATGACCCGGTCGCCGAACAGGCCGGCCGGGCGGATGTAGAGAAAAATCAGCGCGAGGAAATAGGCAAACCAGGGCGTGATGCCCCCGCCAACCAGCGGGCCGATATAGGCTTCGGCCAGGTTCTCGGCCGCGCCGACGATCAATCCGCCGACGATGGCGCCGCCGATCGAGGTGAAACCACCGATGATCAGCACCGGCAACGCCTTGAGCACCACCAGTGATAGCGAGAACTGCACGCCCTGGCGTGCGCCCCAGAGCAACCCGGCGACCAGCCCGACCACTCCGGCCACTGCCCAGACGATCTGCCAGATGCGGTTCAGGTTGATGCCCAGCGACAGCGCCGCACGGGTATCGTCGGCCACCGCGCGCAGGGCGACACCGATGCGCGTCTTGTTGAACAGCAGGGCCAGCACCGCCACCAGCAGCGCCGACACTCCGGCGGCGATCAAGTCGAACTGGCTGACCATGATCTCGCCGACAAACAGCGGGACGTCCTCGATGCCCAGGTCCAGCGCATGCACCTGCGCGCCCATCAATCCCTGGGCCAGGCCCTCGATGACGAACGACAGGCCGAGCGTGGCCATGAACAAGGTGATCTGCGAACGGTTGACCAGCGGCCGCAACACCAGTCGCTCGATCAGCAGCGCCCCGATGATCATCACCAGCACCGTCAAGACCAGCGCCAAGGCAAACGACAGGCCCTGCTCGCGCAAACTGACGAAGGTCAGCGCGGCGAACAGCAGCATGGCGCCCTGGGCGAAGTTGAACACGCCACTGGCCTTGTAGATCAGCACGAATCCGATGGCGACCAGGGAATACATGGTGCCGGCCAGCAACCCGCCGATCAGGGTTTCGAAAAAGAAGTTCATGGACGAGGCGCCCCCAGGTAGGCGGCGATCACGTCGGGATTGGCCTGGACCTCAGCGGGCGTACCGTCGCCGACCTTGCGTCCGTAGTCCAGCACCACCACATGGCTGGACAACCCCATGACCACCTGAATGTCGTGCTCGATGAGAATCACCGTGGTGCCCAGGTCGCGATTGACGTCGGCGATGAAGCGACTCATCTCCTGTTTTTCCTCGGCGTTCATCCCGGCCATCGGCTCGTCGAGCAATAGCAGGGTCGGCTGGGCAATCAGCGCCCGGCCCAGCTCCACGCGTTTTTGCAGGCCGTAGGCCAGGCTGCCCACGGCGACATCGCGCCAGGCCTGCAATTCGAGGAACTCCAGCACCCGCTCGGCACGCTCGGCGAATGTTCGCGCCTCCCGCCGGGCACGCGGCAGGCCGAACGCCTGTTCAAGGAAGAACGTGCGCTGGAAACGCGACAGGCCGGTGAGCAGGTTGTCCACCACGCTCATCTTCTTGAACAGCGCATTGTTCTGGAATGTCCGGCCAATACCGAGTCGGGCCGCCTTCAACGGATGCGGCCGACGCAGGGGCTCGGCCGCGAAGAACAACTGTCCTGCGTCGGCCCGGTAGACCCCGTTGAGAATGTTCAGCAGCGAACTCTTGCCCGCACCGTTCGGCCCGATCAGCGCGCAGATTTCGCCCAGCCGCACGCTGAACGAAAGGTCGGAAATCGCCTTTACGCCTTTGAACGACAGCGACACGTTACGCACCTCCAGCAAGGCATTCATGCCGCCCGCTCCAGGTATTCATGCAACCAGGATGGGTGTGTCGGGTTGCCCACTGCGACGCCGGCCGGCGCGCTCGGCACCTCGATCCGACGCAACCGCCGCAAGCCCAGCAGATGCCGTACCCGTGCCTTGAGCCAGCGGCGAAAACCACGTCGCGGATCAGTCAGGGTCCATTCGCACAGGCGCCGCTGCCAACTCCCCTGCTGGGGCAGGCGCGCTTCGATTTCCGCCGCCAGCGACTCGACGCGTGAGCTGGACAGCAACAAAGCCGTCGGGGCGATTTCGCGGCGGTCGCGGCTCGCCGATTCACGGGTCTCCGGAAACGCCAGGCCTTCGCCATGCTCCAGCCAGCGGCTGAGCAAATGGCCCAGACCCTCGTGCCACTCGGTGCCTTCATCGACCCACACCACCTCGTCTGCTGCGGCTTGCGCCCAACCCTGGCGCTGGGCCTGCGGCGCCTGCGTGACGAACAGCACCGACAACGACTGCACTTGCCATAAACCGCTGGTGGCGGCGTTGACCTGGGTTGAGTACAGCCGCAGCGGCCACTGCTGATCCAGACCGCAGTTGAGCCAGTGGGACACGCTCTCGCGATGCTGGACGAAAGCAAACGCCGGGCGAGCCAGGCGCAACTGTCGTTGCAAATCTTCACCGCGGCTGTCGCGGTCGATCACCAGGCTGTACCCGTCCAATTGGCGGGCGGCCAGCGCCAGGATCAACAGGCTCGGTTCGAAAGCGCCGCTCAGCGCCAGTCGCGCACCGGGGCCAAAGCCTTGCTGGCGTAAACCATCGGCCACGCGATCGACCTCGCGCTGCACATCGATCCAGCGCCAGGCCTTCCACGCGCCGAGACGCCGATGACGCAGGGCAATTTGTGTCGGCCGTTCCCGGGCCCAGCGCTGCAACGCCACCAAGGCACTGTCGGTGACCACGTCGGGCAGCGGCGCGTTGAGTTCGTAGATGCTCATGCGGTTACTCCTCGCCGGCCAAGACCGGCTCAACTACGCTGGCCCGCGGGGTCTTGCGGCCCAAGTCCCGATAGCCCGCGCCGGGGTGGTTGGCCGGTAATCGGGGGCCGTCGCCGAACAGCTTGTCGCGCAGGGTGCCGGGGCGGTATTCGGTCTTGTAGGCACCGCGCTTCTGCAACTCCGGCACCAGCAACTCGACCACATCGCGGAAGGTTTCATGGGCCAGGACATAGGCCAGGTTGAAACCATCCACATCGGTGTCTTCGACCCAGGCCTGTAACTCGTCAGCCACGGTCTGCGCACTGCCGACAATCAACGGCCCGAAACCACCGATGCCAACCCAGTCCGCCAGTTCCTGTACGGTCCACTGCTTGTCCGGGTCGGCGGTGGAAAAGGTTTCCACCGCCGATTGAATGGCGTTGGTATGGATGTGCTTGAGCACCTGGTCGGGTCGGTACTGCCCGAAGTCAATGCCGGTCCAGCCGGAGATCAGCGCCAATGCGCCCTCGTAGCTGCTATAGGATTTCAGCTCCTGCCATTTGGCCTGCGCCTTGGCGTCGGTCTCGTCGACGATCACCGTTTGCAGGTTGAAGATCAGCACTTTGCGCGGATCACGCCCGGCCTCGGCGGCGCGACGACGGATATCCGCCACGGTCTTCTTGAGGATCACCTTGGACGGCGCGGCAACGAACACACACTCGGCGTGCCCGGCGGCGAAGTCCTTGCCGCGACTCGACGCCCCGGCCTGGTACAGCACCGGCGTGCGTTGCGGCGAAGGCTCGCAAAGGTGAATGCCCGGCACCTGGAAATGCGTGCCCTGGTGACGGATCTCGTGAACCTTGCTTGGGTCAGTGAAAATACCGCGCTGGCGGTCACGCACCACGGCGCCCTCCTCCCAACTGCCTTCGAACAGCTTGTAGAGCACCTCCAGATATTCATCGGCGTAGTCGTAACGCGCGTCGTGGTCGCTCAGGGCTTTTTGCCCGAGGTTGCGCGCGCCGCTGTCGAGGTAGGACGTGACGATGTTCCAGCCGATGCGACCCTTTGTCAGGTGGTCCAGGGTGGAGAGCCGGCGGGCGAAAGGATACGGGTGCTCGAAAGTCAGCGAAGCAGTCAGGCCGAAACCCAGGTGTTCGGTCACCAATGCCATCGGCGTGATCAACGCCAACGGATCGTTGACCGGCACCTGGGTCGCCTGGCGGATGGCCGCATCGCCATTGCCGCCGAGCACATCGTAGATGCCGATCACATCGGCAATGAAAATGCCGTCGAACTTGCCGCGCTCCAGCAGCTTGGCCAGGTCGGTCCAGTAGTCCAGATCCTTATATTGCCAGGCACGATCCTTGGGGTGCCTCCAAAGACCCGGCGACTGATGACCGACACAGTTCATCTCGAAGGCATTCAAACGAATTTCCCGTGGCATGGTGACTCCTGCTCGATAGGTTCAGCACCACTTTCCCGGTGCCTCTCAATGCTCTATCAACACGATTCATGCCAAGTAATTATTCGTTTAAATACAACTAGTTAAGCATGCTACCCATCAGTGTGAATGCCTGTGCGGGGACACCGTTGTTGATTCACTGTCCACTGGCAGACAGTACAACGCAGGGCACTTTCGCCATGACGCGCGGGGTACATCAGGCCCTGCCGATCAAGGGGCAACCATGGTGCTTGGTTTCGGGGTCGCTTCGCAGCCGTGCGGGAGCAAGCTCCCTCGCCACAGGATGTGATAAGGGCGCGTTCAGTGCGCCAACTGTTGATAAGGATTCCGGCCCTCGCACGCTCATGTCGTGGCCACAATCAAGATGAACGTCACCGTCTTGCCGTTGGAGGTCGCGGTTACCGTCACGAAACCAGATTTGTTGCCGGCCCTCAGCTTCGGTGACACTGCATCACCCTGACTGTTGGTTGTCACTGTCGGCGCCTGATCGGCGCCGACAAATCGGGTGCCGGTCCCGCCATCATCGGTGATCGTGTAGGTGACCCAGGCATCCTCTACCGGATTGCGGTCCTGATTCGATGTCCGGACCGTGAGGGGATGAGGAAACTCAGTACCCTCTGGCGCGAGCTGCCCTTGCCCATCGATCAAGGACAGATGCGCCACATCATCCGTCGGGTCGCCCTCTTGCGACACTACCCTCAAGTGGAACGTGGCCGTCCTGCCGCTGGACAGGGCGGTGACCTTCAATGTGCCCGCCCTGGAGTCGGCCACCAGCGTTGGCGATGTCGCGTCACCCTCGGCGTTCGTCTGCACGGTCGGTGTCTGATCGTCCCCATCGAAACGCGTCCCTGTCCCACCATCATCGGTGACCGCGAAGGTGACGGCCGCGCCCACGACAGCTGCGTCCAACGGGTCTTTCGCCCGCGCGGTCAGCGGTTTCGGGAACCGGCTGTCCAGCGGGACGGCCTGAAGATTCCCCGCCTGCGCATGGAGCGACTGAACCTCGCCTGGATATCGCGACATCACGTGCACGCTGGTGTTGTTTGCTCCACGGATTTGTCCCGTGTCGGACAGTAGTCGTACCCGACCGTTGGTGATTTGGCCGTCGGGGGCGCGGTCATCCACGCGGAGCGTCACCGACTGTGCCGTGGCCCAGTTCGATGCGGCTGGCAGGGTGCATGAAGCGGCTTTGCCGTTCTCGGCGATCCATTGGGTGGTTCCGCTCTGGCAGGACACATCGGTGATCGTGGTGTATGCAGGGGCGTTGTAATACAGCTGCTCACCGGGCGCCCCGGCCACCGCCGATTCCCCGTCCACCTGCGTCACTCGCACCGGCACTTGCACTCCATCTGCTCCCGGCTTCGCCACCGGTACGCTCGGTTGTTCCACCTGGATGCTGCCCGTGGGCAACCTGCCACCGAAATACTGTGCAATACGCGGCCAGATGCTACTCATCTGCGCGCCAGCGTTCTGCCCTGAACTGGAGCCATAGTTCAGGGCAATAACCGTATCAGTCCTTGCGTCGATCACTGGTGATCCGGAAGAACCTGACTCGGTATCGCAGTTGTATTTTGCGAAATCAGCGAGGCCGTTGTTTTGTACTTCAGTCACCCAGCAGGGACGGCCGTCATCGTGAAGGCGCGAAATCCGCTTCGGCCCGGCCTTGGGATGCCCAGCTACGTAGACCGGGTCGCCAACCTCCGAGATACGGATATCCAAGCCCAGATAGCCGAAAGAATCCAACAAGCCGCTGTCGACCACGTTCTGATCCAAGGCCAGTAGCGCAAAGTCCGCCCACGCATGGGAGGCCACGACCCGCTCGACCGGCACCCGAACAGCAGGCTGCGCAATATCCGAGTCGCAACTGGGCTCCTCGTAATCGAACTCCACGATCATCCGCGCAGGATCCGGGTTTTCACCAATCACATGCAGGTTGGTGAGCACCAGATTTCCAGGCCCCACCCGCCACGCAGTCCCGTAGCTGCGCCCGGTATAAATCCTGCCCACCGCGCGTGAACGTTGATACTTCGCCGGATCCGACTCCTGTACGCACCGAGCCTTCTCCAGCTGACTCTCCCCGATGATTTGACCCGGCGCAATCGGCGTGGGAGACGCAGGCTCCATGGCAGCAACCGCCGACCCAGCACTCAGAACCAGTCCAACAGAAGCCAGCAACAACCCACGCACAGCCGACCGTGCGGCCAGCGACGTGAAAATTGTCTTTGCTCGGGTCAGCATGTCGGGCACTCCATTCGCGTAAGAGACGATGGAGCGATTTATGGGATGGAACGTGTTCGCTGCCTACTGTCAGAGCTGACAGGTTCGAGCCGGTTGCAGACGGATGGTCGGGGCTGGTTGGAGATTGCCCCTGTGAACCATCAGCAGCGGCTGGTCGGCCATTTTTGAACGTGAGGCAGCGAATAAAGCAGCTCAGTCCGCCTGCACCGTGACCTGGCGTTGCTCACCCAGCCCGGCAATCCCCAACCGCATGGTCTGCCCCGGGCGCAGGAACACCGGATCAGGCTTGATGCCCAGGCCGACACCGGGTGGCGTTCCAGTTGAAATCACATCCCCTGGTTGCAGGCTCATGCACCGGCTCAGA
>Ga0308169_10003344_pt1 | contig 15727 bp, 29 predicted proteins | sample PhyBR1_2_FD_202139 | JGI IMG/M metagenome (GOLD analysis project Ga0308169, IMG submission 202139) | Phyllosphere microbial communities from UC Gill Tract Community Farm, Albany, California, United States - DLSLSB.R1 | ecosystem: Host-associated > Plants > Phyllosphere > Unclassified | place... | reverse complement strand
AGTGCGTGGACATGGCGCGAGCCGTGCCGCCGAGTGGGCCAAAATCGGCAGGCGATGGTGCATATGACGAGGAAGAGGACGGGGCATGTGTGCCGGAGGTCCAGGCAACGCGATCGGGCCTGCTCATCCATGACCGGTGCGTGGGCGTGACAATGGTCAAAGAAGCTGCGGGGTCAGTCCTCGGTCCGGACGGGACATCCACGCACATATCGACCACCTGGTTTGCCTCGGCCATGGTCAGATGCCCCTGGACGACGGGGTCCCATATCGGCAGCCGCTCCCCGTTGTGCTGTGCGCGGATCGATGATGGCCGGTTGAATGGACTCATCCCAGACCCCCCAGGCGGATGATCCTCGTCCTCCAGCTGACTGCGGAGCGAGCGGATCGTAGCCATTGGCGCCCCTATTTGTACCGTCGCGAGCGAGACCCTCGATCCGAGGTCTTCTGGCGGCGTCTCGTGCGCCTGCGCCGGGGGCACAGAGTCGGACAAGTACGCTGGCGGAGGTATATAGCTTCTGCTCTATCAGCGATGGGAGTCGGACCATGCGCGACTGACCCAGTGCTGCCAATGGTATCGGTCCCGGCTGACGGGGCCTGTTGTACGACGGACGGCGGGCGGTGCGAGACTAGCTCTTCGACTCGCGCCACACGTCTGGCGTGCTCAGCCATGCTGCATGTCAGCACTACCCTAATATACTACTAACGATTCCTGGAGATCGGCGAGGAGTTGCCGGAAGCGTCCCATGTCTGTCGAACCTGTCCGTCCGGCAATCGCTGCGGCCCCGGCATCACCGTCCCCTTCGTCCTCTCCGGTCAGCAGCTCAAAAGAGCACTGTATCTTGAGCTTGAGACATCGATCACATCTGGGGGGGTATGTCGGAGTGGACGATGGCGAGGCCGGGGACTGTTGCCGAGTGCAGCGCTGTTTGCGATGTCGGCATTGACTACAGGCCTGCTCCGTGCGACGTCGTCTCGTAGGGCGCGGAGAATCGTCCCCATCCTCGATACGACCGGTCTCATGGCTCCTGGAGGCTTCCCTGTCCATCTGTGCGACCGGCTCTGGTTGTGCGACCGGATGTAGGGATGAGCGCGCTTCGTCAATGGGTCGCTCTGGGAGCGGGACCGCTTATCTGCTATCGCGCTCGGAAAGGTCGGGCGGGACGGGACCCGTCGGCCTCGTCCGATGGAGCCGATCATTGCAGAGTCCCCGATGCTCACCCGCTCAACGTGCCTCACTTCACTGTGTATGGAGGGACTTGAAATGTGCTCGGATGACCTGCATTGCAGGCTTCGTGTAACATTGCAACTGCTACGTGTACTGCTACTGCCTGTCATATAGCCAGTTGGCGACTCTTCGAGGGTCCTGCTTCGCCTTCGGGTTCCGCGGGGTATCCTTGCTAAGCTGATTGGACCCACGCTTGACGAAGCGGCCCCAACGAGGTTTCGCCTTGACCTCCCCGTTGGCATACAAGACTTGTCCCCGTAGGATGGTATATCGCGGCCAGTTGCCAAACGTCTTTCCCTCATATGGGGTATCTACGGGTCAGGCAGCGTCGACCAGCACGCCCAGCACGCGCTTACAGTCTACGTTGTGGTGGAGCATCGAGTTGGACAGGCTGAATGGCGTGAAACTGTGATCGGGGTACCACTGCCGCTGCTCAGCCCGAAGAATATCATGCCCCAGGGAGAACGTACGATGGTGAAGTCGGCGTCTGAGCCGGGCATGATGGCGCCTTTCCGGGGGTACAGCCCATACTGGGGGAGTTAGGCCCGATTGTAGAGCAGATGGCTGCACTTACGAGCTTGGCTGGATTTGTGCTGGTCACGTCGACGAAGCGCTGCGGACTGATCCTACCCGTCTGTAGACCACCGGTATACAGCAGAGGTAGTCTCGTTTCGACTCCGGGGATACCGTTCGGTACGAATCGGAATTTACCCTTCTCCTCTTTCATGATCTGCGACAGCTCCTTCGGATCATCCTTCGGGGCTTGAAGGCTCTCGTCCGCCTCGAATATTCCCGACGCCTTGCCATGGACGTCGTCGCCGTACCGGAAGGGACAGTGATCAGAGGAGAAGATGGTGAAGGTGCCGTTATGCAGACCTCTGGAAGGGTCAGCACCGGTCGCGAGCGCGCAGACTACGCACAGGTACAGGGCATCCTGGTCAGACTCGTCCGGTGGGGGCGGCGGCGAGCAGATGACCTTGCTGTTCTCGAAACACGTGGGCGAGTGGAACTGGCGCTAAGGGCATCAGCGTCTTGCCGGGAGTCGGTACGTCGGGCTCACCAGGTCCTCCCACGTCAAGTTCAGGTACTGAGGGCAGGTCTCGGCGTAGACTGGAAGACCGCGTGTCTGAGCGCGTCGAACGTTCTCCATCGCAATCTGTGTGTTCAGTGAGGACCATATCCCGTCTAGGGGAAAGGGCTTACCGCGGAACCGATGTGAACAAACAATATTGGATTCTCAATCAGCTCTGCCAAAGAGATTGCGCGCTGAGTCGCCTCGAACTCGACGATCGGCGGCCTCGAGAGGGCATGATAGTACGGCTCTGAAATCAGTCATTGTTCTCGAATCCCTTAGACTCGGCAAGCTGCTGCTGACTCACCGACCCAGCCCTTGGCTTCCAGCTTATCCGTCAACCACTCGATCATATCGCCATTCTCCGCATGGACGAGCTGCGAGCGTCAGCTTGAGGGCGCTACGACACCTAGTATACTGACAGTGGTCATGCCGACTTTCCGCGCCTCCAGCATGACATCCAACAGCTCCTTGTCCTGCAGCCGCATCGTCTCGTACGTCATGAACAGCTTACAGCTGCTGATCCCGCGCTCCATGAGTATCGGCAGCTCAGCCTGGAGGACATCGGGGTCGTCGCGGACGATGATCATATGATAGCTGTAGTCGATGTACGAGCCCGTCGCTTGTGCGCGGAGGTCGTATCGGTCCACGACGCCCAGGAGGGAGCGGTCGTTTTCCGAGCGAGTCTGGGCCGCAAAGTTTATCATCGTAGTGGTGCCGCCGCAAAGCGCCGACAGGCTTCCGGTCTCAAAGTCATCTGCGCACCGCCCGCCCAGCCCGTGGGGACCTGTCACGTGTCAGGTATGTCAAGGCAACCGCGAACCGGCCCTGCTCACCGCTTTGCAGGTCCTGGCACAGATGGACGTGACCGTCGATCCCGCCCGGCATCACGTATCCGCCCCTGCGCGTTAGCTCTGGGTCAGACACGCCATTTTCGGACTTGCTCTGCATCGATGACCTCGGCGCCTTCCATCTCCTCCCGTGTGAAAGAAGGGGCCAGCACTTTGATGAGACCATCTTTGACGCCGATGCAGTACGACCTGGAGTCAGTGAGCGAACCGGTGATGGCCGATCCTTGACTCACCCAATGTCGCCAGCGGTCACGACCCGGCCGTTGATGATGACGAGATCAAATGCTGCACCCATGGCTGCGCTATGCCGGTCTGCTCTGCGATACTCCAAGTACTGCGACGCGTCAAGACAAAGTCAACAATACAGTCACCGATGCTTCGACTGCCGCTTATCTCTCAAGCCGCGAAACGCGGCGCACTTTGCCGATGCGGTAGATAAGTTGCCGAATACTCTAACCTCGGCGGCCGCGGACTTGGCCGATATTGACTTTTCCCTTCCGCCATGCGATTCTGATTGGACTCTCCCTGCACTCCCCGCCCAAATCGGGACAGCGACAGTCAAGGGTGGCGCATCTGCAGCAGAGCATTCAAGGCCAAGGCACATGGCTTGCATACCAAGAGCTACGAACTCCACAAGCGCTGGATGACGACCCCCGAACCTCGGACGAACTGGGCGGCGCAACCCAGCCAGATGCAGCCTGATCGACGCTGCTCGCTAGGTTGATGCATCCCCTGATCTACAACTTCAGGCCCAATGTCCTTCCTCGAAGTCGGGCAGATGAACACCTCTCTATCTTCCCACTCGCGCCAACCCCGGGCCACTTCCTCTAAATCTGATACTTGAGCTTGCCCCACAGCGTCGTCGGCACCTCCTCGTCGGATTTGACGAACACTTGGTCGCTGCAGCCGGTGGCAAAGTCCAGTTCTTCGGGTTTGCGTAGCTTGGTTCGGTGGACGATCTTGTACCCGAACAGCAGTACTGCGAAGAACGGCACGGGGAAGTACGTCGTGATGAATGACGAGGTGTTGAATGTGGGCACTGCGGAGGTCAGCATAGGTTTTCACGACCGGGCATTTCCATTCACTAAATGTTGTGAAGCCGCAGAAGACGACGACGATGATGCAAACTGTCAGAGCGTCTGCGCGGTCAGCGAATGTCGGACATGGAGAGAGTCACTCGGGTACCCACAGTACGACAGGTACGGCTGAACAGCCCCTCGGAAAGCGAATGAACCGCGGTCGATCCCTTGAGCCTTCGTGCCTTTCCGGAAGCGAATGTACGTGAAACAGATACAAGACCACGATATCATTCCGCACATGGCGGTCATGGCCGAGACTGGATGTTCAGCGCATGGTCGAGACAGCGCAATGGGGCGTGACTCACAGTAGCCAAAGACCTGGCCAGCGCTCTTGTTCTGACTGGCGGCGAGGAAGCTGAGCAGCGAAAATGCCGCACAGACGAGGACACAAACCCACGGGAGGCCATCACTTTTTCGTGTCTTGAGGAGGTACTTGTCGATATACCTGGGCGCGTGACCTCGGACCGCGATGGCGTAGAGCGTTCGAGAGGAAACAACTGAACTTTCAGCCATGGTTTCGGCGTGAAGAGAAAGTAAACCTTACAGAGATCGGCGTTGCCCGCACTCCACGCACTACTGAGCAGGACGGCGTTGATGATGCCAGGCAGCGCGGGGATACCGGCGTTCTTGATCGCAATGACGAAAGGCGACTTGGCCGCGGTCGATCGGAGGTCCAGGGAAGGGTCTGTTGGCGAGACGAGCAGACCGATGAGGAATGCTGACGCGATGTAGACTGGATCGTCAGCGCTGACATATGTGGTACGAACAACCACGTCTCCGGACAGAACAACGGTGATTGTAGATGTCGGTGGACTGGATAACAGAATCATCAGCAACTTACACAATGCAAGCCGGATCCAGACGCCCTTGATGGCCCGTGGAATAGCTTGACGCGGGTTCGAGGTCTCAGCCGCAGCGATGGCCGTGATCTCGGTTCCGATGAAAGCGAACGCAGCGTCGATGAGCACAGCGAAGAAACCCAGGAATCGGCCCTTGGACCCGGCTGTACACGCTCAGTCGACCGTATGAGACACGCGACGGAGGCTTACCTATGCCTTGGAACTGCATGAACCCGCCAGTCTCGTGCCAGAAGCGGAAGCCGATGCTCTCGTGGTTTGGCCCACCTCCAGCGGTGATGATGACCGACAAGATGATCAGGCCGACGATGGTGATAATCTGATTAAGTCAACGCATTGCACACACGAGAGAGCAGCTGCTCACTTTCAGGGAGCAGAACCAGAACTCGACCTCGCCGTAGACCTTGGTTCCGGCGAAATTGATTCCCCACTGTCACAGTTTCAGTCTCCGATCACGATCGCCTGCAGGAGAAGACATACCACCACGAGGAGCATCAACCCGACCCAGAGAGCGTTGTTGCAGATACCGGTCGTGCAAGTCGAGTCCACGTGTCCCGCAGGCGTCCAGTATGAGATGAGGACGGCCGCAGCGGAGATCTCGGCGGGCAGGACGATGATGTAGCTGGCGCAAGTCAGAAGAGTCCTCCGACGAGATCCGATCCGAGACCTACTTGTACCCTGTAGAGCTGTCAGCGAACGTGGAATCGAGGCTAGGTGAGGCACTCACAGAAGAGCCATGACATCGCGAACCCCATCTCGGGCGCAGCAAAGCGCCCGGCGAGGGCGAACTGCCCGCCCGGGATTGGGAACTGCGAGATCATCTCGCCCAGGGCCTGCATGACGGCGTAGAGCAGCGATGACATGAGTAGGTATGCGAGTAGCAGCCCAAGGGGTCCGCCGTTCTTCAAGTCGGATGCTGTGCCTAGGAACTGAGGATTCAGCGAAGCTCGAGCCCTGACAGGTGAGGCAGCCTCACCAGGCCCGTTCCGATGACGCCGCCAATGGCGATGAGTTGGCTACGCTTAGCAGTACTCGACCTCGGCGTGTGATATCAACCCACATGTGCCGGGGCTTAAGCGTCCTGTGCAGGCTGCTAGCTGAAACTTGACCCTCGTCAAAGGTCTCCTTGACGGTCGAGGCATCCGGTACGCCGGTCGGTGAGGCGGGAGCAGTGGTCACGCTGAAGGGCGCCTCTTTGGCCGAGGCTTCGAGTCCCTCTTCTAGTCCATCGTACGCTTTCGGCATCGCGACCAAGTTCGTCTCTTCTCGTCTGCTGGGAGGGGATGATTCGTCATTATTGAGTCGCAGCCTGTTGAATATATGCTGCCATCGCTTATCGCCCGAGGTATTTTTAGTATCGGTCTTCCGCGACGGTGCGGCCCCGTGTGCCGCGGGCATCGGTTCGAGCGCGGGTGCGGGCGGTGTCTATCGTCTTCCGCTCGCCAGCTTATCGTTCACCGCCGCGAGCATACGGATCGCGAGCCGATGGCGGCCCATGTGCACTCTGTGAGCCCGCAGAGGGGACACACACATGCACATCTGGCTCTGCACCGACATTGCAGGTCATCTTGTCTCAACATCGTTGGTATGCTGCTTGCGTCCGCTGTCATGGAATCGGCAAACGGGTATCACTCAGAGGGCGCTGTCCCATATGGCGCGGGGCGCGTCTACCGCAAGCTCTACCCCGGGGTGTACGTCCCCCTGCCGACATTCTTCAACGCGCACGGCGAGCTTGACACCATGTCCATCGGGCGGCATCTGCTCAACATGTGCTCGCTCGGCATGATCCCCGTCGTATCAGGGTCGCTGGGCGAAGCGGTTCACCTGGATCAAGAGGAGCGGAAGGTGCTCATCCGGACAGCCCGAAACGTCCTTGACGCGAACGGTGTGGCGGATGTGCCTATCGTTGCCGGTGTTGGAGGCGCGAGCACAAGGGAGACGATCAGACTGGCCAAAGACGCCATAGACGCCGGCGCGTGAGTCAGACGGGGGCACACCTCAGCCTGGGCTGACGTGTAACAGCGATGCGGGAATGATCATCCCCCCTGCGTACTTTGCGGGTCTGCTCAGTGCAGACCAGTCCCAGATTGTCTCGCACTTCGCAAACGTCAGCTGCAGTGTGAACGTAAGCCGCTTCTTTCGTCTCAGCCGTCGCGGTAGCCAACCCCCTAGCTCCCGCTCCTGCTGTACAACTTTCCCTCCAATGCCGGCGGTCTCGACCTGACCTCCACCACCATCAAAGCCGTTATTGAACGAGCTCCCACCGTGGTCGGAGTCAAACTGACGTGAGTCCCGGGACCCAAGCCCTGCTAACGACCAGGTGTCCTGGCTCAATGGGAAAGCTCCTTCGCCTCCGGCAGCACCTCGACTCAAATCCACACCTCTCCGCCTCTCGACCGCACCCTTTCCTATTCCTAGATGGCCTGATTGCCGACCTCGTCCCGTGGACCCAATGCCGAGGCGACGGGACGGTCTCGGGTCTCATGAATTACGTGCCGAGGTGCTGCATGCGCCTGTGGGATCTGTGTTGGCGGGGTCGAGAGGGCAAGCTGAGCGAGGAGGAGACGCTGGAGAGAGACCGGCTTCAGGCTGTGCTGGGCGAGGTCGACGTTGCAGCGGTGCCGGGCGGCGTGCGGGCGATGAGTGAGTCCGATCAGCTGTCTAGGCGATATCACCTCATCCGGCAGAGTACGCCCTCAACAAGCTGCACGGATATGGCGACTCCCCTCGGCTACCCCTCTGTCCTCTTACGGAAGCGGAGGGAGAACGGTTCATGCAGATTCTCGAGCCGGCCTTGGTCTGGGAAAGGCAATACGAGTCCGCAGCCGGGCAGTAGTCGGCCAGGTATGCATGCGGTGATTGGGCATCGAGAACAAAGCTACTCGTCATACTCCGAGTCAAAGCCAAGACTAGAGACCCTGGGTATCAGCCAGACCCACAAGAGAAGTCCGGCTCACCTGCCGCTGTCTGCCATCTCGTACCGCACCTCCTGCTTTCCCTCCCAGAGCGCTTGCACCCCGAGCTCCCGGATCGCCTTCTTCCAGCTGATCTTGTTATCACCCTTAGCTGCCGGGCGACCGTCGATGATGCTCATGAAGTGGTTGCCTGCGAGCTGGCCGAGCTTTGAGCTGAACGAGCAGCTACCGTACGCGACGAGGATCTCAGCCTCGGAGTATCCACCGGGGTACCATATGTATTCGCCCACGCTGGGATGCGACGTGTGGTTTTCAAACTTCAGCCCAAAGTCCTGCTCGCCCTGCGGGATCCACAGGGCCTCGCCGGACCATCGGACATGGATGTGCGGCGTCGTGAGCGGCAGTAGGGAGGTGAATGTCTGGCAGGTCTTGGGCGCCGCTTCGGTGTGGAGCCGGGCGAGGAAGATGTACGACGGGGTGTGTATCAGGATCAGACTGGTACCGCTGCTGGTGCTCATGGTGGATGGAGATGGCTTGTGTTGGATGGATGGACGTAGACAGCAATCTGCATCTCGCATGCAGGCCGGGTTCCAATATCGCCATCACCGGCTGGTCGGAACCAAGCGCGCTTGGCGCGGCGAGATGTGTCGCAATGGTAGTTTGAGGCCTATCTTGCCGGAGATAACGACGCGGGACAGATGCCGCGCTGAGCCGACGACATCCCGATGTCGAGATAACACCACGCACCCATGCGCCGCTGACATACATAACCCTCCCGGGGCGCATGCATCTTAGCCACAACTCTGAACAGCATGGCATTGACTGCGACACTGACTCGCACGTATCCCAACACATGGCCTCGGAGGCTCGAGCCGTCAGATAGCCCCAGTAACGGCAGTTTGCGGCTTTGCGCAAATGGCTCCGTTAGCTATACCGAGGGAAAGCTCAAGATCACGCCGGTGATCGAGCGCGAGGATGGAGATGTGTTCGGTGCAGAGATTTCTGGAGTGGACTGGGCCGAGCCGGTCGCGCCGGAGGTCACGCAGCAGGTGAGCTCTCGCGGTGCGAAAAGGGAACGCCGCTGACTCCGTTTTTGCAGCTGATCAAATTGCAAGACAGATTCGGCGTCTTGATCTTCCGTCAGACGGGTCTGGACAATGTTCGGCATATCGGCTTTTCGCAACAGCTGGGCAGAGAGCTCGAGGTCAATCCATTCTACTATGGTATCGAGAATGATCGCGTTCAGGAACCGTTTCTGTGGGATGTAGGGAAGTGAGTCGTCCTCTGATTGCGCTCCGCAGGGGGTTAACAGCCGTTCAGCATCGAGCTAGATGGTAGCACTGTTCAGCCCGACTCGCGTCGCTGGCACCACAGTCTCGGCAATGCACTGTGGCATACCGACTCGTCGTATCACCAGCAGCGCTCCAAGTACTCGCTCCTGCTCTCACACGACACAGGTCCGACCGGGAATGGCTGGACCCATTTCGCAGATACACGCAGAGCGTTCAAGGATTTACCAGAGCCAAAGAAGCGGGAGCTGGAGGATCTGATCGTCGAGCACGAGTGGGTGTCAGGCTCCCCGAGGGGGAGAGTAATGCTCACCCATCCGTAGTCTGTGGCACTCCCGCAAGCTCGCTTCCCCCGAGGTGTACTCCGCGCCGACTCCCGCCGAAAAGGCCAAAAAACCACCGGCATACCATAGACTTGTCCAAACCGCCCCAAACGGCGAGAAGACGCTGTACCTCGCTGCACACGCAAAAACAATCATGGGCAAAGACCTCGAGGAGAGCCAGAAGATACTGTGGGAGCTCATCGACTGGTGCACCCAGCCGCAGTACGTCTTCAGCATGGAGTGGCTCCACGGAGGGGACATGGTATGGTGGGACAGTGAGTGATAATGTCGGGCGGAGGTCGGGGTAGCTGACCGGTCAGATCGACAAAGCATGCACCGCGCCAATCTCTATACAACGACGATGCGCCCTCGCGACGTCAGAAGATCGACAGTCATCGACGAAGGGCCGTTTGCGTTCGGGTGCCCTGAGGCGGCCTCAAAGGCAGAGTAGGCTGGCCTGCGGACGGCCTGAGTACGGAGAGTCCACCTTCCGCTCCATATTATGCATCTTGCCAACGGGCGGAGACACCTATGGCTGCCACCTGCGCGAGCCATAAATGTGGGTTGATGAGCGATACGACATATCCCCCGTGGTCGGCGCGTGTAAAGCACCTGAACGGACGTCTCATCCCGCCTCTTGTATGCTGCGCAGTGTGCGAGTCTCCAGCCATGCTGCTTACTCTTCCTCGTGCCTTGATCCGCATGCATACTTTTACGGGTGCTCAAGTCAGGCTTCCGGGCTAGATCAACGAGAAGCCCTAGAACCGCCGAGATCTGCCCGGCCTCCGCGCCTACCTGATCGTCAGCTGACACTTCACGGTTCGTTTCAGCCTTTGAATCCGCTCAGTGGACCCCGAAGAGCCTCTAGCGATCTGTGATCCTGACCTTCCCCCTTCCACCCCTCCCACCCAGACTTTCCGCCCCAATCCTCGCTCTCGGGCCTGATCTCCTGCCCTGAAAGCTGATTCGGCGCGGCCGCGTGGTACGCGGAGGTATACATCATGGTCTCCCCCGCCGCTCCGTGACTCGAGGAGGGCTGGATTGGCCTGAAAACCGCGATGCCCCGAGACGGGCGGAGTCGCCAGTCCGGGTATGGATTCGATCCGTTCTCCACCTGGGCCTTTGTCCTCCCCGCGTTGCTCCAGCGAGGAGGACCAATGTTCCGGGTAGCTCCGCACCCATACCCTACGAGGGGTATGGTGCGAAGATGATTTTTCGTCCCGCCTTACTCCGCCTGCCGGGACTCGGGACAGGCGGTGAATAAAAGGACATATGGGTGGGGTTTGGGAGTTAGGTGGGGACGGCTTCACACCTTTTACATTGGACATCATTGCGGTCGCGTGAAAGTGGAGGAGTCTGAACCTACCTAGGGATGGTGTGGTCGTGGCTTGTGCCAGGGCCTTTGATAACTGAGCGCAATGTCGACAGTGAATGCAGTGCGAGGAACAAGCATATCGGTTCATGGACGAGCAATGGACGCGCGGCGGTGATCGCCGTTCCAAAGCTCCCATCGGGAAACCCGGGTGATGTCACTTACGTAAGGTATACGGGCACGGGGGCAGACGACGGCGTCTGGGCGTTGATTGTTCGGCGATCGGGCAGCGACGGGGATACGGATGTTTTTACGCACAAACGCCTTGTTGTGGTCAATCGCATCACTCACTCACTCACTCTCCATACCCGCTCTTCCCTCTCGTCACACCTTATAATCACCCTTCCACCCACACTACCTCCACAGTCTTGCTCATAAAACCATCCTCAAGCTTATACACGCTCGTTTTACATCGCTCAGCTCATACTCGTCACCGCATCGGCCGGCCCCTTTGATCCCGCTCAGACCCCCTGTTCCTTCGCCACTGGCATCTTCCCACCGGCATCACACGACTTGACATCGAGACAAAGCATCACCCGACGCTCACCTCGCACTCTGGTCAGACACCGCAATGACCTCGATCCCCTCGGTCTTGCCCTTGGCGATCTCCAAGATGCTCGACTACCCACAGCTCGGCGCCAACTCGACTCTTCTCACGCAAATAACCCCGTCCCAACCCCACGCTCCCTTCTACTATTCCGCCTCGCCTCAACTCGTCTCATGGACGTCCGACAAGCTTATCGGTGTCGCGGCACCGACCGTCGTGTACTGGATCCTGTCCATCATGTTTTACACGCTCGATGTGATCCAACTGCCGTACTTTGAGAAACGGCGGATACACGAGAGCGCCGAAGTTCTCGCGCGGAACAAGGCGACCGTCGGCGAGGTCGTCAAGATGGTCATCTTCCAGCAGGTCATCCAAACCGCCCTGGGATTATGGTGGTTGGAGGATGGGCACGACGCTGTGCGGGACGTCGTTGGGGAGATGAGGGTGTTGGCACCAAAGGTTGCGACCGGGCTGTTCATCCTGCTGGGACAGAGCACGGGCGAGCAGGTGCTGAAGAGCTACGGGGAGAGCATCGTGCGGTTCATGTACTGGTGGGGCATCCCCGCTGCACAGCTCTGGCTCGGATTGTGAGTGGCATTTCCCCATCTCCAGCTGCTTCATCCGGTTCCGTAGAGCAACGCGCTGACTGCAGCTTCATCATCGACACCTGGCAGTACGCCCTCCACCGCCTCATGCACACCTACCACTTCCTCTACCGCCAATTCCACTCGGTCCACCACCGGCTGTACGTCCCTTATGCCTTCGGTGCGCTGTACAACCACCCCGTCGAGGGATTTGTCCTCGACTCGGTTGGAGCTGCTCTGGCCGAGAATCTCGCGGGCATGTCAGTCCGCCAAGCGGCGCTCATCTTCGCCATCTCGTCCGCGAAGACAGTCGACGACCACTGCGGGTACAAGATCTGGTGGGACCCGTGCCAGTTGTTCTTCTATAACAACGCGGACTACCACGACATCCACCATCAGGCGTATGGCATCAAGAAGAACTTCTCGCAGCCGTTCTTGTGAGTCTGCCGGGGACGCGTCGGTGCTTGGGGACCAAGCTGACGGCAGCACGAACTGGGACATCTTGCTGGGCACGCATATGAGCCGCGAAGAGGCGGAGAACCGGGTGGGAGCGAGGCCGAAGAAGCTGGAGGACAAGACCGAGTAGGAGCGTGACCAGGAGTACAAAGCCTCGCTGTCGCCGTGTCGGGAGATCGGTCAGACTGTATTGATATGTCGTTTGCTTCTCATTCGCACCTGTGTCATATCACCCTTTCACTTTTGCATTTTACATAATACGTCATTCGGCTGGATGCCATTAATGTTGCGGCTCGACCACCTTGCATTGCTGCTGGAGTCAGGCAGACGGGGCACCCACACGAGGTCGATCTGGAGCAACTCGAAGCCGGACAGTCCACTCACGAACCTGCGCCGGCATCACGATGCCAGGACTCGACCTCGCTTCGCCTCGCGTCACGCATGCGCGATCAACAGCGCCGTGCGTACATCGAGACAGAGCAGCATCAGCAGATGAGGGTACATCCTCGGATCTGACAGCTTGGCGAGCAGAACGGCTGTACCTGACGATAAACCTGTTGGAGGGGGTACCACAGGGATGCGTTCCGCTGGGGTTTAAGAAGGACTGGTATGCGTATAAGCTGCGGCTGCCTCAGCACCTTGTCCCTGGCGCAAAGCTGTCTCGTGTCAGGATTGTCTCAAACCGATCAGGGGAAAACCCGATTGTAGACGTCTGCTGATCGGTAGATTCGCATGTTTCTTAGCGAGCCTTGGCCGGCGTTCTCTGATCGCAAGGGGATGATCAGCCTGGATCCACCCATGTAGACCATCGTCCACCGTTCGTCCGTTACAAAAGACGCAATGATGGGCCAAACGCCAGCGCACCCTCATCCTCCTCTGGACGCCCTGCGCGCTCAAGGCCGATCCAAGTCAGTGGCACGTCCATCCAGTGGTGAAATGAATCCCGTGCTCCCAGACATTTCGAATTTTGCCCAGGCCTCGCTTCGTCGCGACATCCAGCTGATCTCGGCGGTTCTTGGCTGCCCGCTCCCTCGAGCCCGCCTCCCCCCACTCCCGATCAGGTCGCTGCCCTTACGCCGGCGGACGCGGGCGTTATCATGACCCGCCCGTACAAGCGAGCTCCCAAAGTCAATACACGACAAGGAACTGCGGAGTGACGGCACGGAACAGGGCTCCGAAGTCGCGGTGTACTTTTCGCGGCGGAAGAGCGAGGAACGAGACACGGTGGCCAAGTCCAGTGAGACGGAACGCCTCGGCGCCAAGAGCCGAGGCGCCGGCTTTGGGGTTTAAGCTTGTTCTGGGCAGGGTGGCTCGTGATCTGCTGATAAGCATGCAGAGGATACTTCCCGGGCTGTCGCGCTGCATGGTTCTAAGCCTCGGCAGGTTCTAGGGTCCTCTGTACGGCCAAGCGGGGGTCGAGAGCTCTTACGGGCGTGGTGGGTCGATCGAGCTCGTCTCCGCTGCTCTCGCGCCAGAGCTGTGGTTGATGACAGCGCGCTCGCTGAACCCTCCGGGTGAGAGCGTTCGCGGGGTGCTCAGCAAGGGCTCAGGCTGTAGTCGCCCCTCGATCCTTCGGGAGCCGCCGGGCCCTGATCCTCCTCATCTGGTTACATGTCTCGCCCGCGCGGCATATTACGCAGCTTCCAACATCTCTATCCTGATCCCTCGTCCTCCCATGAGTCAGTTACCAACACCGATCAGCAATAGCGTCAGGGTAGACGTGGCCTCGCATGGGTCCATCTTTCTAGGCGTTCTTGTGCCTTCTTGGCAATCCGGAGCCTCGCGAGCTTTGCCTGTAGAAGCGTTCGAATTCGAAAACATACCCATGGGATTGGTATTGGGCGGTATCTGTCCTGTATTGCTCGAGATAGCAGCTTGGCGAGAGGGGTCTCGCGAGATAAGCCCGGCAAAGTGGGTTTCCCGTGCTGGTATATAACGCGGCGTCTCCCTCCCCCATTGATCTGTTCCCCTACTCGCGTTGCATCTGGCCGTATTCGATAGCCGACATGTCGAAGGAACTTTACAACGAGCCGACCGAGGAAGTGCACGTCACGCCTGCTGTGGGGGTCGACCAGGACCCCGTACAGCCCCGCAAGCGAAAGATCGGAGAGGGAAAATGGTGGCGATGCTTCTTCGAGGCTGGATCGGCGCCGCAGATCATCCTCGCGGCGGTCGTGGCGCTTGCGATTGGTCTGGGAGTGAACGTCTCGGTGGACGAAGTGCCCACTGCGGCGATCGCCATTCTGGGCATCCCGGGTCGGCTGTGGTTGCGAGCGCTTCAGGCTGTCGGTGAGTCTCGCGGCATCCGGGGACGGTCCATCGGTCGACAAGATGAGCTCACACGCAGTGCTCCCGCTCATCATCACCGCAATGATCCTTGCCGTCCAGCGCCTCAAGGACATGACTCGCGGTGGCGCCGTCCTCGCCAAGTGGCTCATCTTCTGGTACATCGTCACCGCCCTGATTGCCATCGCGCACTCGATGGTCATGGTCGAGTTCGTCTGGCGGCGACAGATGCGGCAAGTAGGCGAGGACTCGCTCGCTGTGGCCGGCAGCGACGCCACGACCATCGCCGAGCGCCAAAAGACGACCATCCACCAAGTCGTCGTGGACACGTTTGACTCGTTCGTGCCTAACAACATCGTCGCCGCGCTGGCCAACAACGCGCTGCTCTCCGTCCTGATGGTCGCGATCCTGTTCGGTTACCTCATCAAGGGGCCCAACTCGTCCCTACTTCGCGCGACGATCGAGGTCGAGAAGATCGTCACGACCATCATCGTCGGGCTGATCAAGCTCGCGCCCATCGGTGTCTTCTTCCTCATCCTGAGCAACATCATGCGCCTCGACATCGCCGACGTGGGCGTCAACCTCGGGGTGCTCGTCGGCGGAGCAGTTGCTCAGATGCTCTTCCACCTGCTGGTGCTCCTCCCCGCGGTCTACTTCCTCATCGTACGCAAGAACCCCTACACCATGTGGTTCAAGGCGTCCAAGGCGTGGATCACCGCATGGGGTACGGCATCTTCCGCAGCAACGCTGCCCGTGACGATGCAGTGCGTCATCGACAACGGCGTCCCCCTTGCCGTGACCAAGTTCGCCGTCCCCCTCGGCTGCCTCGTCAACATGGACGGGTGAGTCGCGATCGGCCAGATCCCCCCTC
>Ga0308169_10003343_pt1 | contig 15727 bp, 23 predicted proteins | sample PhyBR1_2_FD_202139 | JGI IMG/M metagenome (GOLD analysis project Ga0308169, IMG submission 202139) | Phyllosphere microbial communities from UC Gill Tract Community Farm, Albany, California, United States - DLSLSB.R1 | ecosystem: Host-associated > Plants > Phyllosphere > Unclassified | place... | reverse complement strand
TCCTTTCTCGCGCGCTCGTACCCCTCCTTTTCACTCTTGGCCATCTTCCCCCGCTCCTCCTCGCTCATCTGCCGCAGATCCCCCTCCTGGATGTACCCCACTTCGTCGCCATCCTTCAACAAGAACCCTTCTTCCTGCTCTGTGGCCTTCTCGTTTCCCTCTGTATCGCTCGACGCCTTTTCCTTCTTCATGTTCTGAAGGTACACCTCCGTCTTGCGCTTATAATAACCCCTCCGCTCATCTGTGTGCTTATCGGCCTGCTCGAACAGCCTGACGATCTCGTTCTTCTCCTCTGGTGACATCGACGCAGCCTCGAGGTGCGAAAGGCCGATACGCGGTTCGCGGATGAGGCGCGAGGGGGTACCGGATACTTTCCGGCGCATGGAGAGGTATGCTCCCTGGAGGGGGAGGGCGAAGGCGCCCGTTATGCCTGGTATGAGCCGTGCCCCTACTACACTGCTCTGGCTCTGGTTGTAGCTCACCTGCGGCAGGCCGCGCCCAAACGTTAATATCTAGCATCAGTAGCGCCAAAAGACATGGGATGTATGGCTCACAGCTCCGGCCCATGCCCTTCAACACCCCCAGTGCCCCCTCCTTCTGCCCGCCCTTGATCGGCTCGGTGGCAAGACCGGTGATACCGTCCCACCATCCATACGCGAGTCCCTTGCCTGCTTCCCGCACACCACTCACAAGCCCGTCGATCTTGCCCCTCTCCCGTACGTCCGAGCCGATCTTTCCCGGGATCATGTCGAATCCAGAATGGACGCCCGAGAAGAGGTCCACCACGCCTATTGTCAGATCTTCATTGGGACGTCCGTCCCATCACGATGGGCTCACCCTGCGGCATCGTCGTGGCCAGCGTCGTGGCGCCTCGAGCCTGATCGTCAGCTTCAGACACGGTGCCAGTTACGGCAACGGAGAGGCTGCGTACGGGGTCAAACATCGAGCTCATCGCTCCTGAGGAAAGAGCCATCAGGATTGCGCTCGTGCCCTCCGTCTTGATGTCCTTCGAGCGCCACCGAGGCTGATACTCCTTCGCTCCTGTCCGTCAGCATCACTTCTCGTTGGAAGTCACGCGACGCACGTAATGGCTCCAGATCGTCCAGCTTTAGCTTGCCCGCTTCTTCAAGCACGATGCCCGCAGCACCCGAGAGTCGAAGGAACTTTCGAGGGTACCACCATCCACCGGTCTTGTTCGGCTGGAGATCGCACCTGGGCTCAGCAGGCATCTCAATGAGGCGGTATCACCCAGGAGCACACCTCATAGTCTTCAGAGGCAGGTGCTTATGGAAGCTCTTCACCCCCTTCTCGTCGCCCTTCTCCGCCCGGATCCTCTCGCCCATCCGCCCCGCAGCAACTTTGGCCTCCTTCGAGACCGCATAGCGGATCGAGGCGGAGAGCTTCTCGGCTGTAAGCTCTTTATGCGGGATCGGCGCCGGTCCAGCTGCAGCGCGATGAACCATCTCTCCCCAGAATCTGCGACTTCAGCACTTCTCATCATTCACCCGGACACTCACTTCTGGTCGCCAAAGAATGGAACGACAATTGTGGGCAGTCCATTGCGCAGACCAATGGCAGTTGTTCCGGCTCCTGTCGATCAGCTCGGCCTCCTCGTTAGCTGCTTGTGAAGGCTCACCTCCGTGATGGCATACAGCCGAGACCCGTCCATCCGCGAACAGCCAGTCGTGAGGTACATTTCCTGGCGTCAACCGTGCACAGCGAAGCTGCCTCATATCGCTCGCCTTTCAGAATGAACACGCCATCAGGTACCTCTGTACCGCCCAGGCCACCCCATCCAGCACTGACCAGTGCCCGCACTCCGGCCTGTTTGACCGCATCAAAGATCGTCTCTGTTGTAAGATACGGCCATACCCAGTCGTTCGTTCGATCTCCCACTCACGAGTCATCGCAGCCGCATCTTCTACTACGACCGATCCGAAACTAAGAGTCAATCGCATGTCAATCCTGAATGCAATCTTGCTTACCCAATGTAGACCGGCGCCTCGCCATCTTCCAGGAACTTGGCGAGCTCGTCGTCCGGCTTGAAATCGGTATCGCCCTCGAGGAAATAGAAGCCAGAGATATCTGGCGTCAGCCTCTCATATCTCTGGACCTCGGCTACACCTACCGATGTGCGCTTTCCAGTCATCCGGCTTGGGTATAAGACCTTCACTCCAACAGTACGTCCAGGGTACTTTCAGCCTGTCCAGGATGGATGGCCCCGTCCGAACCGATAACGGCTCCAGACCGAGCGTGAAGCTACGGAAAGCGTTGATGATATCGCCCAAACCCTGCCATGTCCTGCTATCAGCTTCGCATGATCGACCGCAGTCGTCCTACATCATGTCGGCGAATGAGAACGTCAGGACGTTCGTGAGGCCCTTCTCCGCGTTAGACTGCTTGATGTTGACCAAAGGGTGGTTGAACGCAGTCGAAGGAGACCACGGCATTGCTATCATCAGCTTCGTCTTCATCTAGACGGTTTCGCGCACTGAACGTCATGTGCAGCGGTAGGCCAAAAGCCTCAGCGATGTGGCAGTGCGCGAAGGCGGGGGGGTTTGAGATGATTGCATCGGCTGCGAACGGCCGAGAAGTTACCGGGTCGGGGCTGTATATGGACTGGAAGAAACCCTGTAACATCGTCGAAGTCATTTTCCGCTTCGAGTTGACATCTCCGTTGGTCAGGGATGCCCAACCGGGCAAGAGCCCCGGATCTAGGATGAGCCATCGGCTCGTCAAGCTGTTGTTTGGGCGTACTCTTCACCATGTACGCCATGAGAGCCTTAGGGTCTCCGCCGATGTCGAAGAATTCCAGTCTGCCCTCGAGATCTTGCCCGTTCTTCCCTTTTGCACCCTTCAGGCGCTTCGCCACGTCTAGCACGAAGTCTTTGAAGTCCGGATGCGTGGCGATCCGGATGCGATGGCCGTGCGAACGGATCATACTCAGCGCGAGAGTAAGGTACGGCTGCACGTCGCCTGACGTGAGCGATGCACTTGTCATCGTGCATGGTGACTATCTCACCCCGCGAGCCCACGATGAAGATCACGATGTTCAAAGGCGGACAATCTTCCCCTCCAGACGGATCCGTCCCGTACTCCTTAACCGGCACCGCATAATCCTTGTGGAGATCCGGGACGCTCTGCTTCAGATCCACCCAGATATTTATCATCCCCTCGTCGGTCATAGCGGCGCGGGACGACAGCCCCGGCCCCTCTTCCGTGAAGTCCGTGTAATCTACCATGAGCCGAGAATAACAGCAGGCGGAGCCGAGGTCAGTGTGCTCACCGATCTGAGGGTCAATCTCCACCTCGCCGACTTGAGCCTTCCGCTTTAATATCTTCTCAAGCGTCTTCACCCCCATGTCACCTCCCTTGCCCATGCTCCCTCCCGGAACTTTGCCCTCTTTGCTAATTGTTTCGGAGGTGATTGAACCCGTATCGCCCGCCCCAGTCTCAGAAGCGGAGGCGTCCGCGAAATCGTACTCGTCGTCGGAGGGGTTGTCCCGCATGTGCGGGGGCGTCTTCCGGTCAGTCATAGCGTATGGATTGGAAAAGCGATGTTGATAGTCAAAGAACACCACCCGGCCGCGCTACTTGTGCATGCCATCCTCGTCCACGATGCATGGCAGTGGGCGTGAGGGGTAATAGCGCGGTGATCAGCAGATTCCAGTGATGCTTATGACGCGTTGGGCTCCACAACTGCAAGTGGGGGGTCACGTGATGCCAAGGCGGTTGGATGCCTCGCCACCCAGAGTGGCGAGCTGGGTGTCTACCGGCCATCATCAGAGAGCTGGAGGCTGATGAAGCGTAGCTCCCCGCGAGACTGTGGGTACACAGAGGTAAAAACCTAACAAATTCATTCCCGTGAGCGTCAACACCCTTCGAACTCTGACCTTGAACAGTCGATTCTCTCTGCAGGCTTTACTGCGCGATTTAAGGCGAAGTGCCTTGTGAGGTGTTACAACTTCCTCTGCTGTTTTACCCATGTCGGGACACACATGACAGCACCCTCGAAGATGGTTTACTAGTCATATACAAGCAACGTGTTTAGGACATGTTATGCCACGCAGAAATAAATACATCACGCCCTACGAGAACAAATGGCTGATCGTTACAATTGCGCCTCGGCCTCCTCGTACAGCTTCTCCAAGTCCCTCATCCACTCTCTCCTAGCACGATCGTTTAGCCTCTGTTCAGTGCGCCTAGCCCTCATCTGTTGTCCCGCATCCACCACCCGGACTCCTGACTCGCCTTTGTCTTCGACGAACGCATCTTTCCATCGCTGCGGCAGACTAGGCCGCCTGGGATCGGTCGGGCCTCCGGTGCCTGGGGCCGCACTGGAGCGAGTACTCTCGGCGAGGGCGGCCATCTGTGGCTGGTCTCGCACTCCCAGGGGCGCGCCTGATGATGGTGCAAGCGGACCCAGGGACAGGGCAGTGTCGATGTCCATGGACACATTCGAGTCGAGGCGGGATGAGCGCGCTTCGGGGCCAGAAGCCAGCACCGAGAAAAGGCCGCTGGAAACGGCAGATGAACCGCGTCGTCGGACTCCGGGACCTTCACCGAGCATCTCGTTTATGCCGACCGAGACGTCCGACGCGAAGCGATCCCTAAAGGTTGAGGACCCAGCTTCTGATATCGATGCAATGGGTGTCATCGCTGAAACCCTGCGAGCGCTCGGACCCGCCGGCGCGAACGCTAGAGCCTGGGCGATGTCCATCGACATCTGCGACTCGGAGCGTCCTCTCTCAACATCGTGTCTGTCGATTTCTTCCTCGGGTACGAAGTTGATCCAGCCCGCGTGCGTTGCCGGCAAGGACAGCTCGAGCCCATTTGCTTTATCGATTGTCGTGCCGTCTGTAGTCCTCGACGAGGGGAATGTGTCTCGCAGCCCAGACGCTTGGGAAGGTGCCGGGTTGGCCGGTCCGTTCGGTCCGGCTCGCAGTGCAGACATGAAGTCCAAGGAGTCCGAAGACGGGCGCTTTGGTCGTGTGTCGGACGGGCCCGCCAAAGCCTGCATAAAGTCCATGGAAGCGTTGGAGGCGAGCCTGTCTTGGCCGCCATGAGTGGTGGAATTAGCACCACTGGACGACGCGAGGGTCGAGGGCAGCGTGGGGTCGATAACGGGCTCGGGGAGCTTGAGCGTATCCTCCAGTAGGCCTGGCGGAGACTCGCCTGGCGGGACGTATGTTGGCGAGTAGGTGGGGTTATCAGTCGCATAGGGGTAATGGGCCTTTTCGTCATCGTCGCTCTTGCTTTCTTTGGCAATGCGTTCCTGGAGTGAGCACAGCTTAGGGAATACCGCTACGACCAACCTGTTTGGCATTCAACGCTTTCCTGCGTCGGTCTTTAAGCAGGAACCGAAGCCCGCGGTACAAGCATGGATCCACAAACAGGCAAAGCTGGGGTCAGTCGAGCACCGAATGATTTGGTTGATCGGCTCACCGCCGCGAAAAGAACCCCGCGGCCACCGCAGAGTAGCCGGTGGAACACGGTCATGTGGTACGCCGCGCCGGTGTGGATCCCTTGATCCACAGCTGTCCAGAGATCGCCGGCTGTCATCAGCTCCGCACTTGTTTCAGATCATCCGACCTACTCGTCACGATGACATTGACCACGATCAGCGTCACCGGATACAGCGAGATGCGCAGAGCGACGCCCGTGAGCTTGTCCTGCAGCTGGTACATGGCGCCCTTCGGCTGTTCGGGCGAACAAGCGCAACCGCTGGTTGATTCTGAGCGGCTGAGAAGACGGCGCAAGCCGCTAAGCCGGGTCGAATCGTGGGGACAAGACGCTTCGGAGAAGGTGGACGACAAGGTCCGGAAAGAAGACAGACGCTGGGTTGCGCGCGATTGCCTGAACAGCTTGGTCAAGACCTGCACCGTGAGTCCCGAACTCAGGGAGATAGCGGAACGGATTACCATAGCAACGGACACGGTCGCGATTATGCAGGATAGGATCTGCCACAAGTACTGGACGTCAGTATGACAATCGAGGCCAGCAGGAGAGCTTACCAGGTCTACAATAAAGTGCCTGACCCTGGTGGCCTGGTCGTCTGATTGTGAGTTGGGAGACCGATCGTTACGGCACACGTACCCGAAGAGAAGTAGCTGCTCGTCAGCGCGCTCTGATAGGCGAAGCGTGAGATTCACTTACCAGGTCCCGAATACCGGATCCCAGCCGTAGTGCTTTAGGCAAGCCGGGATAGTCGAAATAACAAGGCCAAAGAAAACGGACAGGCCAACATACCACCGCTCAAGGCCTGTCGATTAGGTACATGTTCCAGCCCGGGGAGGGTGAGACTCACGAAGCTGGACAGGGTTGATTCCGAAGACAATTGTGAGCATCAGGTTGATCGCCACGCAGGTGAAGAGATAGTTGACACTATAGTCAGCATAATTGCATCGTCTGCTCACCGAACACTCACATGCCGAGCAGCGCCAAGCGAAAGAGGACGCCGGCGCCACATCCCGGTGTCGTAGGGTCAATAAGGCCGGTCTGCGATCAGCGAGAGAAACCTCGGCGAGAGCTGCAGGACGAGTACGCACCGGCGCATACAGCGTGATGTATACAACATCTTGTAAGATTTGGGCTACCATAGCCCATAGTGACAGGCGGAACGATATCCTGTCCAGGTACCCCCGCGCCGATTTATGTAGCCATATGTAGCCCGCTGCGAGCAAGACCAACAGGCACAGTATCAAAGATACCACGGCGGCTATCGTCGATGATAGGTCGATGAACTGAGGTTAGCGGCGCGGTGACCGGACAGGATAGGCGACTCACGTGGTTGTGCTCCGGTCGGAGGTGAAATTCCGGGTCTGAAGTCATTCTGTTCGAGGTACACGCGTGCGGACTCTGTTCTATGCAGATAACGCTTTCGATGGAATGTCAGGCGGGGTACCCGTCACCGCCGATTGTGAGGCTTCCCTGTCTACGCTCGCGTGTCGGGTCGACGCTCGTTGATGGATGGGGACCGGCGCGAGGTCGACTTTGTTCCACCTCACGTGGACCGAGTTCCTCTCCTGTCTGCGCGGATGTTCGATCAGTCGTCGCTCGTGGTTTGGTTGGCGCCGAGAGTCGAGCGTTAAGATGCCAGTGCGAGCAGATTTACGTTGCGGCAAGGATGGAGTCGAGAATGGGATTGGATTCACGAGAAAAGATCGACCTCGCAGTAGCGATCAATCCGCTCTTAAACACAGTGTTAGCTGTCAATTCCCGTGGAGTGGCCTCCTTTCCGTATACGGCATCGCCCCTGTCCGCCTCATGAGCTGCGCCCAGAAGCCAGACCGCTCGCGGGTCACCGTCACTCGCCTGAAGCCTCCGTGCTGCCCCGTCCCCCGATACACCCGTGAAGGGTGTGTCGCTCGTGCTCATTAGCGAGCGCCATGGCATATGCACACTGGCGCTAGGCTTTAGAGGTAAAATAATCGGCTAGCGAGCCATGTTTCTGCGGGGCTGGGCGAAGCGACTCTGCTAGCCCTTTCGTCGGCAGAACGGGACAAGACACGAGGGGCCATGGTGTGAAGCTTGTATGGCCAGATGAGCGGCCATGAGCCGGATTGGGTGATCGCGATCGCCCCCGGAGCCTATTGTGAGTTTGGTACCCGGGAGAATTCAGGGCCTTTTTGAATCCGAGTGAACGGCTTGGTGACTCAGGCACTGTACTCCATTGAACGCTGAGTGCCGCTGCCTCCGTCCACGGGTCCGCCGCCTATATGGCGCCTCCCAGAGAACCGAGAAGAGGAAGCGCTCGACAGAGACGCTGGACGGGCTATGCTAAGAGATGCTGCATCGCGAGGCACCACTGCCCAGTGCGCCATCCGCGCGCCGCAACACGGAAGCGAGTTCTGCTTCGCCACTGAGATGACACGTCATGGTTGATAACGCACGGCTCGGGGACCTCGAATGTAAACACGCCTGGACGTGCCCGACTGATTTCTTTTGGTCAACCAACAACGCTTCGTTCACCGACTTTTGTCTCCCGCTCGTCTCGTTCGCCATGGACCAGCTCGCAACGCCGCGCGCGCCGACGCAGTCCATGCCGGAATCGACACCCATCACGGATTTTGCGCTGATCGAGTCGCAAAAGGAGAACATACGCCCTCACGCCGCTGGCCGATCGGCCGCGACGCTGAGCAACCTCTTCGTCAAGAGCGAGGCGGACCGGGTGATCCAGGAGGGCCACGCGCAGCACATGAAGGACGTGGAGGAGGCCGAGAGGAGGGATAGGGAGGGGGAGGAGATGGTAGATGGATTCGTCGATCTGCTTGACGTTTACAGCCGGTAAGTCTGGCTCTCCATGGGCTGTCCGAGCTGTCGATAACCCCGCTCTTGTAGTATAGCTCGAGCTCTGAACTCATGGGCAGCTACATCACGTTCACGGTACAACACCATCCGTCTTCGGACAACTCTCACCTGCTCCCCCTCCTTGAGAGCACGAACCGGCGCTTCATCGATGACGGGCGATATGCGCAAGATATACGGTACTTGAAGCTGTGGATCCAGTATGCGAGGCACGTGGAGAGGCGGGAGGAGATATTCTCGATGCTGGGTTCGAGGGAGATCGGAACGAAACACGCCTTGTTCTACGAAGAGTGGGCGACCGCTCTCGAGGGGCTGGGCCGGTGCGTCCCGACATCACAATCTTGGTGGAGTGCTGATTGTCAGGAAGAAGCAGGCCGACGGCATATATCAACTCGGCATACATCGCAAAGCGGCGCCGCTCGAACGGCTTAAATCGCGGCATGCAGCTTATCGCCAGAGGATCATGGTTCCCCTCGGTACGGATATACCAGAAGACGACCCTGTCTCGGCAGCGCCTCGACTAGCCTCGCGCGCTCCGCGATTGGGCCCTTCGACCGGGTCGCTCGCGGGCGCGGTGCAGCTCGCCCCTTCCACTCGGGTAGCTCGACCACACAACGGATCCAAGATGGAGATCTTCTCGGATGCGGCCGCTGGCGGAGGTATGGATGATCCAGCAGGACCATGGGAGGAGTTTGGTACGCGCGATGGGAGAAGGAAGGAGAACACGATGGAGGCGAAACCATGGGCCGGCGAGACGATGCCCCAGAAGAAGACCATGCCGCGCACGCCAAAGATGGAAGTGTTTCGCGATGCTGTGAGTTTTGGCCGAAAGATTTGGGCTGACGCGTAGGGCGAAAACGACGCCGTCCGAGCTACGCCAGCGGATGAGGTCTTCAGCCGTGCTCGGAGCCAGACGAGCGAGGCGGAAATGCTCCGGCACGACCCGCTGCGCTTCTTCGATACGTCGACTGTGCCCGCTGGCATACCCTCGCTGCCTGCACCACCTGCCGCGCGCAAAGTCCCGAAACCATCCAAGCCGAGTCAGACAATATCGGCCATCAAGTGGGAATGCCCAACAGACGGCCCGGAGGTGAAGGATGCCAAGGGCAAGGTCCAGCGACGAATGTTTGACTGGAACGCGGTGTTCAAGGGCGGCGAGGAGTGGAGCTTTGAGGAGATCCGAGCGAGGCAGCGCGGTCTGCTGGGCAAGGAATGGCGCGGCGAGGTGAAGGACTGGGAGAGGACGTGGCACGCCGCTGGTTGTGAGTCGCGCTGTTCCGGCTATATTGAGCTGAAACCAGCGTCGACACCTAAGCCCGCGGACAAGAAACGGACACGGCCGCCCTCGCCCACAGTCAACACCAAGCTCGCCAACGAGGAAGTTGCGATGATGTTTGACCAGACGATCCACGGCGGCAAGATCCGGGATTCGGATAGCGAGAGCGACGACGAGTCGGGGTCCTCGGATGAGGAGGACCAAGCGGCTGTGGCTATCCCGCCGACACCGCTGCCTGCCCCTGGTGCGATGATGCGGCCCGTGGCTGGTATGGTTCCGCCGACGCCAACACCAGCGCAGGGAGTCGGCAAGATCTACACCGATGAGAACGCGAATGCCCCACCGCCATCGGCGAAGAAGTTCAACGTGTTTAGCGAGACGCCAGCGAAGACGCCTCTGGCCAGCCGAACACCATTGGCCAGCTCGTCCAAGCCGCGGGCGTTCGGCGTGTTCTCGGACGAGGTGGACTCAACGCCGTCGGTCAAGTCCCGCCCGCCGCTCGGATCGGTCAACATCTTCGCGACGCCGGTGCTGGGCGAGAAGGCGTTACCAGAACGACGGGTGTTCGAGGATGTCATCCCGGAAGAGCCGGAGGAGGGAGAAGAGCAGGTCGCGGCGCCTGTAAAGACGAGCCCGCACAACGATGTTCCCGTACCGCCCAACGTGTTCGCGCCAGTGCAGCCGGTCGCCAAGCAAATGACAGGCATGAACCCCGCCCCAGAACCCGCCGTGATAGAGCAGCCTCAGAGCGGAGTTTTCACGGGGCAAGCCGAGTCAAGTAGGCCTGCTGCCCCGCCTCGAAACATGTTCGCTACGCCGGCGCTTCGCGAGAAAGTGCCTATTCGACGCCCGCTCGCCGCATTCACCGAGGAAGCCGAGGACGAGGAGGGCGAAGAGACCGCGATGCGAGAAGGGGTTGTGTTCGAGCAGTTCGTCAATATCAACGACGAGGACGACCTGGAGCAGCCGTATCGCCCTCAACGGGGTGGCCGTTTCCAGCCAGCGGAGATGATGACGCCGATTGCGGAGCGAACATGCGAGTTCACCCAGATGTCTGCATTGCGCTCATCGACCAACACCACGGCATCGCGGAGATTCAGCTCGGCGAGCAGCCTCGGCGCGCAGGACGAGGCCGAGGAACAAGCGGATGACCACGTCGCGCCGGCAACCCTCAGCGCGGTGGCGGAAGAACCGGACGAGGGTATGAGCTCGATGCGACCTCGCTCGACCCACGCCAGCCCTCGATCAAGTATGGGCTCGTCCTTTTACAGCCCAGCTCATCGGTCCGGGTCCGTCACAGGCGCGGGATTCGGGCTACCGGAGGGGTATACCATACCTCCCCGAGCTATTCCGGACGAGGCGCTCACGATGGGCATCGAGAGCGACACGATGCATACGGCGCGGGAAGGCTCTGTCGACCGCGACACCGAAGCGTTCGTCACGGCGGAACATGGTCCCGGTCGCATCCCGAACCCCTGCAACCCGATCGACGACGATGTCCTTGCGGAGTTGCTCGACTCGATTGACCCTCCTCTGGCCGATTTGCCTGGATTCCAGGACTTCCGAACATCGACATTCGACGGGCTGGAGGCATTGCAGAAACATGGCAAGAACCGTCTGCGCCGAAGTAATGGATCGGCATCCAGGGTGTCCATCGCGCCGGAGGAGGGGTACGCATTGGACCTTTTTGGAAAGGAGTACGAGGTTCGCGAGAAAATCGGCGAGGGCGGATATGGCGCCGTCTTCCTCGGTATCGACGTCGAAGCGAGACAAGCCATGGACGACATGGACGAGGACGACAGCGATATTGACGAGGATGAGGCCGAGGCTAAATGCGTAGTGGCTATCAAGGTGGAGAAGCCCGCGGCGGTATGGGAGGCGGTGGTCTTGGACCGGATGCACCGGCGCCTGGACGACAAGCTGAGGTCGTCCATCATTGGCACGCGGGGTTTATATGCGTTCGAGGACGAGTCGTACCTCCTTCTCGACTACCACGCACAGGGCACGCTCCTCGACGTCGTCAACAAAGCGTCGTCCATGGGCATCGCGCCGGCGACGGCTGGCGCGCCATCAGCGGTGGACGAGCTTGTCGCTGTGTTCTTTACGATCGAGCTGCTCCGCCTCGTCGAAGGTCTGCACCGCGCAAACTTCATCCATGGTGATCTGAAGATTGACAACTGCCTCGTACGGCTCCAAGACCTGCCCAACTCGGCGTGGTCACCCCAGTACTCTGCGTCCGGGGCGGACGGCTGGTCAGCCAAGGGCGTGAAGCTCATCGACTTCGGCCGTGCTGTCGATCTGTCGCTTTTCCCGAATGATGGAAGGGACCAGCAATTCATCGCCGACTGGAAGGTCGACGAGCGGGATTGCGTGGAGATGCGCGAGGGCCAACCGTGGTCGTTCCAGACCGACTACTTTGGCCTGGCGAGTATATGTTACTGCCTCTTGTACGGCAAGTACATCGGGACCGAGTGCGTGAATGGGCGGTACAGGATCGACCAGCCGCTTAGGAGGGTGAGTTTGGCGGCATGGCCCGCCACGGCCAGATTCGAACAGTTGCTGACGGCAGTACTGGCAGGGCGATCTTTGGAATGCGCTGTTCGACCTTCTGCTCAACCCCACGACGATACGGAACGGTGCGCTGCCGATCAGCGATGAGCTCGCGGACGTGCGAGGAAAGTTCGAGAGGTGGTTGGAAGAGAATTGCCAGAAGGGTGGCAAGAACCTTCGGAGCATGCTGAAGAAGATTGAGTTGATGGCGATCACGAGTAAGAAACTGCCATAGGCGGTTGACGAGGGGACGATGAGAGTGCCTGAGGCCAGACATGGTGGGGCTTATTTTGTACTGTGCATACATGCAACACGGACTATCCCATACGTTCTCGCTTCAGATATCATACTGGTCTATCAGACCGTGCCGGCGGGTAACGAGCGTATCACTTGCCCACCCTCTCACCGCGTAGGAAGATACGGTGCTTCGCCCTCCTCACCTCCCGTTTCCGGAACTTTGTCTGCGCCCTTAAAACCTCGAACGTCCGTAGAATGTCCCTCGCCTCCTTCTCGGACAGCTTCGCCGCCTCGAGGAAGCTCATATCGTACCGAGGACCGCGATACACCGCCTCGGGGGCGCGGCGCAGCGCATTCCGCACACTGGCCGACGCGCCCTGGAACGGCAGCACGACGATCCCGAGCGCGCCCGACGTGGGCCGCGCAACAAGATTCACCACTGGCGTGAGCTCGCCAGCTCCCGGGCGCACGAGGCATAGACAGAGACACACTCACCGGACTTGGCCGCGCCCACGGCGGCCCCTCGGGCGCCGTCGTTCTTCGCGCCAACGAGCGGTTCAGTCACCAGCCCCGTGATCCCGTCCCAGATGCCGTAGCCGAACCCGAACGCCGCTTCCTTGCACCCCGACCCGAGGCCCGTGATCTTGCCCTTCTGGCGCGTGTCCGAACCGATCATACCCGGCACATTGTCGATCCCCTCCCAGAGGTCGTAGACGACGTTGAAGCCTGCGTAGCCGACTCCCCACGTCAGGTCGACGAAGCCCCGCACCTGCCGTCAGCGCGGCGATGGAAACGTATCTGGTAATACTTGCGGGATTGTACACGATCTCTGCGGCGCCATGGAACGAGGTCGTCACGATGTTCACGACGCCTGTGAACCCGCCCGTGAGCGGATCTGAATCGTGCCTGCTCAGGTCGTAGTCTTTCGTGCCTGCGCAGTGAGCACAAGGGGAAGCCAATGCCAGCCTGAGATGACGGAGGGCTGGGTCGTTCGACACAGTGGCGAGCCGTTCACTCACGTAGCAGAACGAGATCGTCGATCCGGAGCAACGACTCCTGATGCAGCAGAGCTGCCGCGGCGCCGGACAGACGCAGATGCAGCTCTTTAGACCACCAGATCGCCACTCGGGAGGGATCGACCTGACACCTACGCTTAGCGACCACTCAATGGCGAAGTATTATCCCCGGCCTCGACGATCATCCAACCCTGCCCGAACACTCACCGCATGTTCAGTAGTGGTAGATGCCTGTGGAAGCTTTCCACGCCATTCCGTAATCCGTTTTCTGCTCTAATCGCTTCGCCCAGCCGAAGCGCGGCGGCTTTGACGTCCCGAGACTGGGCATACCCTATCGCCTCGGCGAGCTTTGCCGCCGTGAGCGCCTTTGCATCGATCGGAGCCGGCCCGGCGCGGGAGTGGCGAATGACCTCTCCCCAGAACCTGCGTCGTAAATAACGTCGCCCACATATGCCCCACGACTCCAAGGAAGTGTGTGCAGTGCGACGGAGGACAGACTCACTGATGGTCGCCTAGGAACGGGACCACGATAGTGGGCAGGCCGTGATAGAGCCCCAGCGCAATCTTGGAGGAGCCTGATATGAGCTCGTCCCTCGTTTCGCATGACTCAGCCGCTCACCGCCGTCATGGCATACTGCTGAAACTCGGCCATCTGCAAATAGCCAGTCAAGTGGCACATGTTCTATCGATCAGCTCAACGTCAGGTTGTCTGTCAACAGGAAGGTCCCGCCCTCACCACGCAGAACGAAGACAGCCTGTGGGGGCGGCGCGTCCCAGATCTGATCCATATCGGGCGACACCACCGCCCGAACCCCGGCAAGTTGAATGCCCTTGAAAATTGCCTCTGGTTTCAGTCTGACACAAAGTACGAATCCCGCGGAGACGCACTGATTAGGTCGCCGGACCTCGTCCTTGCCATTGACCCAAAACTGGGGTCAGTACAATTCCGCTAGGCCCACAACTCACCCGATGTATATCGGCGGCGGCCCGGAGCTCAAGAACGCGGCCAGCTCCGCGTCCGGCTTGAAAGCTGGACTTTCTTCTCCAAAGTAGAAGCCCGCCACGTCGATGTGCGACTTCCAGTCAGATGGTTTCGGCAGCAGGGCGCGGGACCAGCAGTACGTCCATGGGACGCAGGGCCGGTTGAGGAGGTACGGCCCATCGCGTAGTGTCAGCTTGTCGAGCCCGAGCGTGTTGCGGAACTCGTTGATGAGGGTTCCGAGGCCTTGCCACGTGCTACAGATCAGCTCTCTTGTGCTTCTCGTTATGTGGAGGCCAGGGACACCGGCGGGGTCAAGTCGAGTATGTTGGGCTTACAGGTTATCGGCCATGGTGAATGAGATGTAGTTGGTCACCCGCTTCTCCGCGTTGGAGTCTTTGACTGTGACCAAGGGGTGCTGGAAAGCCGTCGTCGGGGTGGCCGGCACGACTGATAATCAGCGCTGGACACACTCTCGCCTGACTGTGCGACATGGGCAGTGGGCAGCGTACCGTGCGTCATATGCAAGGGAATGCCGTGTGCTTGCGCGATGTGCAGGTGCGCTATTGCGGCTGGGTTTGAGATAATTGCGTCCGCCGCGAATGGCCCATTTTTCCTGTCCGGGAAGAACGTTGCGTGGTAAAAGCCTTTCATGTATTCGGCCGTCATCTGCCGCTTCATGTCCGTCTCGCCGTTGACCACGGACGACACGCCCGGCAAGAGCCCCGGATCTGGGCATGAGTCCCCTAGTCGATCTTTCGGACGAGGGCTGCAGTGCTCACTTTTGATCATGTACGACATCAACGACCTGGCATCGCCGCCTGCATCAAAGAATTCCAGCTTGCCAGCGAGAGGTTCGCCCTTGGCGTCAATCTGCCCCACGAGCAGCGCATTCGCGTTGAGCACCGCGTTTTCGAACTCCCCATGCGTGGCTATCCGCACCCTGTGCCCTTTTGCCCGGATGAGAGTCACAGCGAGGGCGATGTAGGGCTGCAGATCGTCTGGAGATGAGCTGGACGGAGTAGAGAAGGGAGGCGCGAGGGCTCACCCTTCGACCCGATGATGAACATGACAATGTTGAGCATCGGGCAGTCGGAGAAGTTGGGGTCGATGTTGGGCTCCCCTGCTGTGCTGCTAAGCGAAGGAGAGGTTGTCCTCGTATACATGGGCGGGCGGGACGAAGGAGGGCTCGACTTGGTGATGTTCAGCGAGATCTCGATCTTTCCCTCCGTGTTCATCTCGACATATTTGTCCGCATCCGGCGGTGATAGAGCCCGTGAGACTTGCAAACCTTTACCTGCGCGTCAGCGTGGGTCGAAGGAAGCCATAGAGGCTCATGAGAGCGGCCGGAACCCTGAAAGT
>Ga0308169_10003342_pt1 | contig 15728 bp, 27 predicted proteins | sample PhyBR1_2_FD_202139 | JGI IMG/M metagenome (GOLD analysis project Ga0308169, IMG submission 202139) | Phyllosphere microbial communities from UC Gill Tract Community Farm, Albany, California, United States - DLSLSB.R1 | ecosystem: Host-associated > Plants > Phyllosphere > Unclassified | place... | reverse complement strand
ATCACGTATTACCTCGAGGACGTTTCCTGGACTGGTAGCTGGAAATAGCTGTAACTTGCTCGCGCTGGACACGTTCTGCTGGTCTTCGCGTGCCCTTGTACCGCGCAGTCCTCAGCAAGTGAACGAACCTCCGTGGCCAATTGTGCCCGACGCAATCAAGTTGCACTCTCGGCTACGGCCTACTCACCGGAGCCCTGGCATCTTGAGCGAGTCGCTTGTGGGTCAGGTCGGGTTCAAGTGGGAGTTCGGCGGGTGCTAGGCTAGTTAGAGGGCAAGGAGATAGGAGGCGGGACGACCGACGGAGCTGGAAACTGAATCGACAACCAAGCTCGGATCGGAGGCGGTCCCGGCTCAACGGCCATCGTCTGGACAAAGAGGTCATTACTCATCTGGACTTGTACAACCTGAGCATCGGCGATGTAAATCAAGCTGCCCTCGCGGCAAGAGCCTCCCTCCGTGACACCGAGTTCGGATCCAAGTACGGCTTCTCGCCGAGACTGACCGATCGCGTCCCCGTCCGCGTGACCTCGTCGAGGTCCTGGGTCGCGGAGTGGAAGGTCGAACGGTTATCCCAGATAGCCAACGAGTTCTCCTCCCACCGGAAGCGAACCTGCAGGTCGTGGTTCTGCCGATCAGCTTGGAATCCGCACCCGGCCATTGTGCGCCAGCTCACCGAGCTAATGTGGTCCCACAAGAACTCCAGCACCTCGTCGCTCTCCGGCTTGGTCAACTCGTTGATCCTCTTGGTGAAACCCCTGTTGACAAACAGCCCCTTCCACCCCGTCACCGGGTTCGTGCGGATTACCGGGTGAACCGTGCTCAAGCTCTGACCGACGTTGTGCGGCGAGCCGCGCTTCTCCCGGAAGGTCGCACCGCTGCGGTTGGCGATGTCGATGAAGCCCTGGCCGACGTGCGTAGCGGTGAGCCCGTCCAGGAACTTTTTGTACGCCGGCGAGAGACGATCGTAGGCTTCGTATGCGCTAGCCCAGAGGGTGTCTCCGCCGACGGGGGGCAGTTCCCGGATAACGAGCGATGCGTAGTCGGATGGTACAGGCTCGAACGTGATGTCCGAGTGCTGCGGTGAGCGATCACCCCGCGGCGGTGAACCCTCGACTCACCCAGAGCGTCTTGTGAGCGGGCCGGTCCAGGATGGTCAAGTCGTTGCGCTTGAACTTGTCGTCAAAGACAAACTTGTTGGAGATGACGCTGATCTCGTCTCCCAGCTCGCTGCCTCCCATCGTCAAGGGGTGGATGTGGAGAGTGCTCGATTCCGGCTTCCCTCCCGCGAGACCGAGCTTGTGGACGAGCGTCTTCTGCTCCTCGGGCGTGATCTCCGAGTCGCGGAAGAACACGACGCCTCGCTCGGAGCTGACAGTCAGCAGCTGTCGATCCGGCGTAGCGCAGCGAGACCGGGGCCGACTCACACAAGTCGCCCAAGCGCCTTCAGCTTCGCCTCGTCCGCGAGCACCTCTCGGATGGTCAGAATCGGCGAGCCATTCTTCGAGTACGAGCGGAACTCGGTACCGATGCTGGGCGAGTTATCAATGTGGGCGTATGCGCGGAGGTCCGCCGCGGGGAGCTGTGGGTTCAGGGTGAGGTGCCCGACGTTGGACTTGAGCGACTCGATGGTCTGCGTGGTGTTGGTCGTAGCGATGGGCATGGCGTGGGACGTTTGCAGAGGTGTCTTGCTGCCCGACCGTCCCCGTGCCCGTCTCGCTTTATATCGCGCCTACTGCACGCTCGCTGGATGACGACGCGATGAGCCATCGACTGCTCATCGTTGCGAATCGCTCGCCGATCTCGCGGACTGCGACGCCAAGATGGTGCATTGCATACCGACACATGTCGCCGCGAGAATGCCGAGTTGCGATGAGCCCCGATTGCGTGATCTTCACGATGTGCAGGTGGAGGTACCGCGCATTGCCGAAACAGGCGGTCGACTGCCTAGTCGCATGCTGGTGAACACCATCCTGGGATCAAGTCGTCGAGGTCGACACGGTGGGGGCCTACGTCTAAGAGAATACAAATGAAGTCATGAGTGAAGCAACGAGGGGATCTAGCAGAAAGGACGATGCTACGTGATTTATCCGCCCTGGTATCGGGCCGAGGCATTCGAGGGAGCCCGGCAGTGGAAGCTTGCAGGGGGGCCTCTGGTCACACTGTCAACGTATCCTGCGGTATGCACCTCTCTCAGACCGACGCATCCGAGTTCATTTCCTGCTGTACAGAGGCCGGGGCTGCAGAACCACGGGGGACAGTGTCCAGAACAACAGTCGGGTGGGATGTTCCCTTTCGCTCGGTGCCGATTTGGCGCGGGACCCACCCAATGGTGCAAATCACTCGTCTTACCGACAACAAGGCAATCCTTGGAACCTCCCACGGGGCTGCAGGGACCTCCCTCCCAGTCCACTTCGTCCTCGGAGCGAGACTGACCACCGTCCCTTGACGGGAACAAGAGGCTTGATCCCCTGCGCCGAGTCCATGGGATCGACGCCCGGAAGCCTGCCTGCCGGGACGGATGTTACGGGGATCACGTCAAAACATGTCCACCGTGCACGATGGTCGGTCAAGCGAGAGAAGCCTCCCGGCTGCGGATGGACTTCTTACTCGAAGCTGATGCAACCCGCTCGTGCACGACACTCAATCCTTGACACCCAACACTCCCGCTTGACGACCCTTCTTAATAACTCTGCGTATCCACGTTCAGAATGAAGCTCGTCTTTATCGCCTCGGTCCTTGGGCTGCTATGCAGTCACGTCCAAGGTGTAGCTGTTCCCCCGACACATGGCGTAAACGTCGGGTCGCACGACCCCGCTACGCCTGCCTCGTCGGTAGAGCACGAGTTGATCTCCTGGCCGAGCTCAAGTGGTGAGAAGCAAGTCCGGTCAGTACGAGCCCCGCCGACCCGCGGCCGAGCATTCCGCGGACATGCAGGACAGCGGCTGACCTGTCAGAAATGTGGGAGTCAATGCGGAACGCTTTGCCCGTGGCCTTGGACCTGCTCCTCCCGTGACGCGAACTCGTGAGTCCCACATACTGGAGGTTCAACTGACACCTAGACCGACTCCTCCCACGACTGTCGGGCGCGCCCCAAGCAGCCAGCAATTATCAGTTCCAGGGCTGCTACGGGGACGATGTGACTAGTCAGTGACCCCTGCACTCGATCTGCCCTGTGATCCGCTTCACTCCGACGCTGATCCTCAACAGCCACCGCCCAGATTGGAGGAGTTATCGACGCTAGCGTTCCGGTGGATGCAGCAGTGACTCTTTGCGCCTCGCAGGTTTCATCGTATTCAATCTACAACAGCTTCGTGGTCGACAAATACATGGGCCAAGGGTATCGCTGCTTCGGGGGCTTTACGGGGGGCACCCCTGCCGTCTGCTCGGTGAACAACGCGGCGCTTTACAGAAAGCCTCCAACGGGGAGTTTGGAAGTTTCATAGGCGACAGCTTAGACGAGACGGAGTGACCTCTCTTGCCGACATCGAGGAGTGATCTCATGCATTGGGTTTTTGTTGTGAGGGTCATGTCCTCGTCCACGTTGGGAGTAGAGGAACAACATGCGTCAACTTAGTCCCGTCCGGCAGAGCAGCAACCAGCGAGAATGCCCCGACAGCAGGACGTGTGCAATGGATCAGCCACTAGGTGCCTGCGCCGACGTCCTGGGCTTCCTCATAGGTGCAAAGTTTGTTTTGCTCGGTATCAATTTGGCCTGCGGCCCGGTCATAGACTTAGGTCACTTGGTGTGTTGACGCCACGGCAGTCCTGGAATTCACGGCGCTTCCTCGCCCAGAACTGCCGCAAGATCCCGTTTGTCGGTTTCACCTGTCCATCGCGTCAGGCCATGACAGCCGCCGTTCCTTGGCAGGAACAGAATCGCTTAAAACAGGATCAGGCACATGTTTGTGCTTCAAAAACGCTTGCTTTGTGGGAATCACGCTCGAACACCTCCGCTGTCGATGCGCAGACGGTCGACAACGCCTCTCCGCGCCGCGGGCACGTGTGGGGGCTCATGCAACCCTTGTAGTAAACAAGGTGCATGCGTGCATCCGAGTATATGACTAGCCTGGCTCCGGCGAGGCAACGCAGCATCCCCTCCCCAACGAGCCACGCTCTCACTGCTCGCTCTTCCGCCTGACGCTGCTCTTCCTCGACTTCGACCCACACAACACCATGAAGGTCACTTTCATTGTGTCGGTCCTCGGCCTTTTGTCCCGTCTGCAGGTGCAAAGTGTAGCTGTGCCGCCTCATGCCGACGTCAACAACGGCTCAAACGGCCCCGTCGCCCTGGCGTGGAGGCTCGAGCGTTTCCGTCATGACGCGGCGGAGCACATCGCCTGGCCTGGATCAGGCGGTTAGAAGGCGACTCGGTGAGTATGACACGCCCCACTTCGTAGTTAACCCCATCCCGTTGAGTCTGACACGGGACAGAAAGGTAGGGATAAACGCGGAGCGCTTTGCCCGTGGCCTCGGACCCGCTCCGCCCGTGACCCGGACGCGTGAGTGATGCCTTCATTGTGGCAGCCTCGCTCACACCAAGATCGTCTTCTTCCACGAATCTCTCCAGCACCGGGGTCGTCCGGCGAGTTCACCTTTATAGGATGCTACGGGGACGATGTCGGTGGTACGTTCGACATGATCAGCGTTAGTCACAAAGCCTGAACGCTGACCAGCGACAGTGCAGCGCATGCTCGGAGACACCATCGACGGCACCCTGAGCACGCAGGAGGCGGTTGATCTTTGTGCGGCGAGAATCGTAGCCGACGGACAATTCTACACTCTAGTCATCAGGAAACCCTACGGCGATGCCTATTACTGCTTCGGCGGTTTCCAGGGCGGCAACGAGGCGGTCTGTTCGGCGAACAACGCAGCTGTCTACAGGACACCTTTCCCACCATAAACTGGAGGTCTGGCAGTGCCCCGAGGCGGACATAGGCATCCTCCCGGCTGGTATCGTGTGATGGATCATGCGCGTTATGTAGAACGAATATGTATCAAGTTATGCTGGTTGCTTCCGGCTTGCAAACGGTTGAGCGTAGTAGGAGCTCCCTATCCCTTGTCGTCAGGCACCCCATAATCGGGCACAGACATTCAGACACGGGTCTTCTCCCCGCGGTCCGACTCACCGCTCGACCCCCTACCGTTCCCTACATGATCTAAGCCCTCACCCTATCATCCGAGGCAAGATCTCGAGCGGACGAGCCGCACACGGAAAGTGCCATACGTGTAACGCAATACGGTGATTCGAACGAGGTCAGACTAGGTCAACAAAGCATGACATCGTTACGGGGATTGAGCAGGACAAGTGGAGCGCGGCATGGTCATTGGAACTGCGAACCGAGTCCCTGCCGGACAAACCGGAGAGTGCAAGGGTGAACATCGCCCAACCAGAAGGCGAGCGAGTTCGTCCTACCCTATCCGACCAAGGACCACGAGTTCAGGGCCGACCTAGGACGCCGCATCGTGAACCTTGACGGTGCTTCCGTTGGGCGTGCCGTTTTCCATCCCCATTGCTGAACCAGATACCTGGTGCCGTACAAGTGGGGCGACAAAACAGTGTGATAGGAGGGGGACGAGTGAGCAGGCACGCTTGTCGCGGAGCTGACTGCGGATGGCCCAACCGACACCGCGTCTGGACAATGTACGGCCTGGGGTTGAAGGCGCAATGATATAGCACGCGTAAGGACCCAGTGGGCGTAGTGCGAAAGCGTCCCGACACTAGGCATGCGGTTCTCACCTATTCCTCGGCCAACATGTTGTTTGACCACAAGGCCCGGCCAATCCGGCAGACGCTTGCGGATCCGAGAAGGCGCAGAGACGCGAAGGTTGTCCACATGCGACATAGACTGCCGTTAAGGTTATTAACGGGGCGCTGAAATGGTCCGATGGAATCCAGTTGTTTACATCATCCCATCGGATGGTCGCGCTTTCGTCGTGCCATACAAATTGGCCCGCCGCAAACAACATCGCGCCCCGTCCATTTACGCATGCCACCCACAACTTTACCGAACAAGCATGCCACGGCTGTTCCTGGTCCTGACCGCGGGTGCCTGACGGTCGCATCGCGAGGCAGGTGCTCTGGAGCAGCTTCGAGAATACGTTCAAGTTGGCTCGTGATGAGCATGGACGCCATTGCGGCGAGGGCTGAATCTGGGTTGCTCGGTACCGTGTGCTGTGTGTTTGTTGACATCGTGTTGACATTCGCTCCGGCTAGAGGACAAATGGTACAAAAGCTAGCGACGCAAGGCCCAATGCTCTTCACACTACTCTTCTCGATCCACCTCTTCCCACCTTAGTCACTCCTTTCACGGCAGTTTCGTTGGATCCTCCCTTCTTTCCTTCCCCCTCGAGACCAAAGCCGCTCCAAGAGCCCCTATCCTGGACCCCGGACCCCCTTCGATGCCGTCGATCCACACTCTATTCGTGCTCGCGCTCGGCGCAGCGTCGGCGCTCGCTTGGCAGCCATACTACAACCCGTACGCGGAGCTGCGGCCTTCGCGAAGAAATCTGGTCCCGGCTTACGGCTCATGGGACAACATCACCAGCCCCGAACACCACGCCTTCCGCCGCGCTGTCAAACGGGACGCCGACTGCACTAACCTCGGCAACAAGCTCGGAGACTTCTGCGGGGACCTCGTGGGTTATGACGCGTCCACTTTTCGTAACTGACAACAGTGCCCCTGCGCTATCACCGATCCGGACACCAGCTTACCGATGTACTGCAACGCCGGCAAGTGCTCTCGGGACGAGCCGGCGGAGTACGTGACCTGTCAAACCAAGGACGACTGTGACGGCGGACAGGACTGCGGGTACCCCGAGAACCCTGGCCCCGACTACGATGGACCCCGTGAGTTGGAATCAGAGGCAGCGCTGACGGCACAGTTGTCTGTGGCGGCAAGTACGGCGCCTGTACTTCGCAGTCCCAGTGCGCGGGCAAGGTACGCACTTGAGCTTTGGGCCTGGGCTGACGTCAGTACGTCTGTGTCGATACTCAGTACTGGAAGGTTGTCCGCGGCGTCGACGACTCGGGCAACTGCGACGGAGCCGATGTGGGTGATGGAAACGGCGAGACGGCGAGATGCCCCCAGCACTGACCCGCAGGCGGGCCAAGCTTTGATCTGCGACAAGAAGAACGACCCCAACGCCGATAACTTTTGCCGGGAGAACGACCGACTCTGGAACCGGGGCTGCGGCACCGTTCGGAACGGCTCGCCCCTTCCTGGTGTATGCAACGGTGGGGGAGTGCCGTGCACAATGGCGACGCCCGACGCGCACACCGACTTTGACACCAACTGCTTCTGGGGCTACTGTGTCGACCGTCCCGACATCTCCGCCCAGCGTAAGTACAGGACTTGGGAGCCTCGTTCTGACAGACAGCCTACTGCACGTGGAAGCCCGGGCCATGCACGGCTGCTACCGAAGCTGACGACTGCGACAACGGCCTCAAATGCGGGGAGACGGGCCAATGCGGAGGCCCCGGCGCCAGCTGCACCGACAGCAACTTTTGCGGCGACCCTTACCCTTGCCAGATCGAGCCGACTGGATCCGGCAGCTTCTGCCGGGACGTAGACGCGCACACTGGAGGCGAATCGCCCGCCGTGCCGTACGACCAAAATGCCGGCGTTGGAACGGTAAGCACTGCCGACGTGGCACAACTGACCTGGCCAGATGTGCAGCTCCACCTCGAATGCGGACTGCGCAAGGGCAGGTACAGACGCCTGTGGTCGCACTTTGGACGGACAGACGGACCCAGGAGTGTGCGGAGGCGCAGGGGCGTACTGCTACACGGACTCGCAATGCGCGACCGGCGCTTGCAGGGGGTACCAGTGCATCGAGTGGCAGGCCGTGCAGGATCTGCCCATCGATGCCGAGTGCCAGTACTCGGTGAACTGCGAGGGTGACTCGGTCTGCGTCGACGATGGCATGGGTACGGCACGATGTCGAGGCGCGGGCACTTTACGTGCACGACTTTGTGATCACAACAACGTCAACAACTGCGATCAGGATCCCAACTACAGCTATTGCGGGTCATCGCGAGCATCGTCAGACGAGCCAGGAGTGTGTGGGGGTCAAGGGGCGTACTGTTGGGGTGAGCAGGAAGGCCATATAAGGTGCCCCAACGCTGAGCTCAGGCGATTCCGATTGCTTTGAAGGCACTTGTTCAGGCAATCTTTGCGTCTGGTCCGTCGCCGAGCCCGTCGCGACTACGACCTTGAACCGACGACGACTGGCCCAGTCCCTCTGCCTCAAGGGGTCGGCGCGTTGCCCCACGGCCCACGGAACGTCCAGCGCTTATGAGGTGGGCTGAGCGCGACATGTCCTTATTGACCACAGTGCATCGACATCATGTCCACGATCGACTCTTGCGGCGGGTGTTTGTACGGCGATGACGCCGCGGGTCAAGATTGCACTGACATTGACAACGCCGTCGACGTCGCTTGCCTGTATGGCAAGTGCAAGATCAGTGAGTTGGCAAGTCAGCACACGGGGGAGATGCTGACGGCTAGACTCGTGTACAACCGGCTGGGCCCCAACCGCCAATGGCACCGCTTGTATCCCGGCAAAGACGAGGTCGCGCATGTGGTAAGAGCATGGCGGTATTTTTGCACACAGTCACCGCTGTTTTTGGGTTTTTTAAAGGACAATGCATTACGCTTTCTCTTGCTGTACGGCTCCAAGCGCTTCAAGAACACATCGGTGTGTGGCCATGTTAGGGGGAGCATCCTCAGCAGCGATCGTCCGCCAACATGTTCTCCTCTTTAGGGTCCCGGTCGATTGGCTTGCCCCCACTGCTAAGGTATGTTGTGTCATGGCGTCACGGAGCTACCCATGCATCAGTGAGGCTTACGAGCTATTTGCACATCATCGCAATTACACTACTTTACAGAACTGTTCTCAACAAAAACACCTTCGATCGAGTCCGCCATGTCGCAGCACCGGTTCCTCCTGGTCAGGCGAGATACAGCTTCTCACTGGTCGGCCCAGACATCCTCTTGAAGAGCTGGTCCTGCTGATCTGGGCGGGGCAAATCTAGTCTGAAACGGTTAGTCATCAGCGTGCACGACGCGAGGACCCACCTCGAGGAACACCTTTTCGATGCCACCTTGCTTCTTGTCGAATCGCTTGTACACATCGGCAATCTGCTCCAATCGGAACCTGTGCGAGACAACGTCTGATTGTCTCAGCATGATCACGGTGGTGAAGAATGAAACGGCGTTACCAAGCGGGTCAAAGGTGCCGTCCTGGATGTGCTTCAGGCAGGTCTGGGCGTATTTGTGCCCCGGATTCTGCGAGCAACCGACCAAGGTGATTCTAACGTCAGTCTTGGCGGGGTTCTAGAACTTTACCCCTTCTCCATGAGGGCACCTAGGGGTCTATCAGCGCTCATCAATGCTCGGCATGTGGTTCTCGCTCACCTAGATTGAAGTTGTTGGTGTACCCCAGGCTGCAATGTTAGTGCTTGACCCGCGCAGATGTGAGACAGTCTTACAAGTCCGCAATCAGAGCGATCTTCCCAAACTTGCGCGTGCACAAGATAATCTCATTCACACTGCAATAGTCAATTCCCGACCCCGCCGGTCTCGCAGCTGAGGCTTACACGTCCGAGGAATCTGTCGCAACACCGAGAGCCCGTTGGACAGTCTGCCCCACGGTCTTGGTGTATCTGAAGCCCGTGGCGTCGATGCCTTTGTCGATTCCGTCCGGCCCTACGAGGTTCTTTATCGCGCCAACCACGTCTGTGGTCTCGGAAAAGTTGATCGTCTCGGCGCCGTACTTCTTCGCTACGAGGGCGAGGCGGTGAGGCACGTTGTCGATCGCAATGATCCGGCTGGCCCCCATGATCTTTGCCCATTGAACGACCAGAGCCCCGATGGGTCCGCAACCTTTTGCGGTCAGCTTCATCCATCAAAGTATCTCCGGCAGCCAGGTCGATGACCCACCCCATACGCCGACGATATCGCCTTTCTGGATGTCGGCTTCCACAGCCGCGTGGTGCGAAGTGACCACGATATCCGACAGGTATAGACCCTTCTCATCCGGAACGTCGTCGGGCAGCTTGGAACAGTTGACGTTGGCGAACGGGACCCTGATGAACTCGGCCTGGCCGCCTGGGTAGCCTCCCGTGATGTGTCCGTAGCCAAAGATGCCAGAGAACGTCGTGCCGTAGAGCTTTTCCATAGCCGTACTCGTGTTGGTCTCGCTGCATGCCGAGGCTGTTTTCAGGTTAGCAACGGAAAGCTCCAACAAGACCGGGCGCACTTAGACCTTGCTGACACCAACGGCACTGATGTCGTCAGTCCAGAGCAGCGGTAGGCTCGCTGCCGAGACTCACCTTGCCGCAGGCGATGACGGCGGTGACTACCACACGCTATGAAATGAGCCGAAATATTCCTTCCAGAGCAAGTCCGCTCACATCGCCGACCTTGACGTTGGTAACCCCTAAAACGAGATCAACATGGTGCTAACATTGCCTGCCGGGCGACTCACCTGGCCCGACCTTTTCGACGATACCCGCGCATTCGTGCCCAAGAATATCCCCATCCTTTAGCTCAAAGGCCTACAGGTGAGATCTGGTTCACACCGGTTGTCATTCTCACGCACTTCGCCGTTGTACAGGTGCAAGTCTGATCCGCATACGGTTGCGCATGTGATGCGGACCAGGGCATCCTCGGGATCGGTGAGGTCAGGGATCTCGTGGTCCTCAAGCCGAACGTCGTTCTTTCCATGCCACTGTTGCATGGTGAGCCTCGGGTGTGTGATCCGGCCACTTACGACCAGTGCCTTCATGCTGGTCCCGGACTGCCAACGTGGCTGGGTGTTCACGGAATGCGGACTCTGATGTGGGTCCGTCGCAGCGAACGCTTTCTATGACATTCAGCATGCATGCGGACCCATCTGCTCTCAGGCGCCTCACGTTCAAGACTCTCTGGCCGAGGTTTGACATGTTGTTGTGGATCTGTTCTGCAAAATGACTACCGTCGAAAGGGATGAATCGAGATGGTCTAGGAGTAAGCGACAGAACAGCCTGTCCTCTTATATATCCACTTGATGAGCTGACCGGAGTGACTGACATAACGATTCACGACGACGTGAATGACATAGCATCCCCCGGACGTGGCCAAGCTTGGGCGTTACCACGACCTAGCTGACATAATCCGGCCCGACGTTTCTGCTGCGAGGGTCTTGTTACGAGGGTCGTTCTGGACGCGACACTGCGGAACAGGTTCGATTTCTGCGTAACTGCAGCGTCAGCCGCTTCTCTCCGCAAGCCCAGGCGCGTTGACCTGGTGCTTAGCGCGTCAGCCTCTCCAGTTCCGTGCATGTGCCAGCGCGGTCAGCATCGCCATAATCATATGACAGATGACAAATCTGACGGCGCCAGCTAGATGACCGCGGGATTCACCGACTGGCGCGACGCGCGTTGCTGACGTGGTCCAAAGTCAAGACCGAAGCACAACCGAAGCTTCGCACAGAGCAAATAAAGTTGCATCTAGAAGAGCATGATGACTGGCTCCGCGTGCCGCGTTGAAGGAGGCGCGCGCCGAGAGCTTGATATCGGTTGCACCCCACAGCTGTCACCGGCACCGAAATCGGGGCATCACTCGGGAGACATGATGCTGCTTGCGCATTCCTTCCTCATGGGCTGGACAAAAGCTGAGCTACACGCTTGGAGAACAGCGCGGCCCATGCGTGCTACATAGCAGAGATGTGCCCGACGAGTCGCGTTTACTGATAGTATGCATAGCTCCCCCGGGTTGTTCCCTAAGGAATTATGCAGCATGCGGGTTATGCCAATCGGACGGGGTCAAGCCAGCCGGACGTCTCTACGGGAGTACGCTAATATGAGCGGGTCGCTCGCCACGCATCGTACAGGAGGCTGCGCGGCGCACCTGTTCAGCTGACACCTTGGCGCATTTCCAGCTGTTCAACCCGCCATCCAACCGTCGAGACCTGTGTGCTGACAAGCTCGTGCGCGTCAAGCGTGAACAAGACACGGTGAGCGGCTGCCTGCTCGGTCTGGAATAGGACGATCGAGGCAGAGGTAGCATCTGTGCCGACGTCGAGCGGTGCGAGACGTTCCAGCGCGTCAGAATGGTCAATCCTCCGACTCCAAGCGTCACGCAGATGCGAATGCCCAAACATGTCCGGCTGCACCTTGGGCCGCGAAAACAGGGGCGAGTGACGCGACCGAGCAGGCAAGTGTAATGCCGGCCGAGGACGCCTGTTGCCAGCTGCGAGTCAGCCAAAGACCGCCATTGAGACCACTGGGAGGGTTCCTGGAGAAGCCCGGTCGCACCGCTCAGGTTAGGGGGTCACACTCCCCATCCTCCGGGCCCGGGGGTCCCGACCTCGAAATCTTCATGCATGCATCTGAACATCTCCTCTGATGCAAGACCTCCGATGCAGAACCTTCGGGGCATCCAGGATCTCAAGTCAGATCCGTCCAAGCTGCGATGGAAAACAGCTATGAAAACTTTTCACTCACCGGCAAGCTGACCCCTGAGCCGACCCCCAAGCGGTGACCACGAGCTACGGTGACGGCCAAGTTGGTGATATCGGTGAGTTCTGCATATCGGCTGGTAGCTACCGGTCGACGCAGTCAGGATATACTATTAGACTTAGCATAAGCTCACTGGCCAATGCATAGTTTGAGAATCTCACTCACTCAGCTACCCCCAAGTCCGATCCCCAAGCGCGGTGGTAACTTGACCACGTGGCGGACCCCGGGGTGCAATACAACAATCCGTCAGGTCCGGCCGGAGAACCTTTCAGGACGATGATGACTACGCAACGAACGTGTGCGAAACACTTCCACTTCGCCAACGTGATTGGGCTCGGGGAACCGTTCCGGGAGCCTGGACCGAGATACAGGAAGGGTCGAGATGGGGCAAATGGCGCAGGAGGAGTCGGTTTCCCGGCGTTCCCCTGGACTTTATCCATGTCAACCATCCATGCCGGGCTTTCCTAAAATAGCTCTTGGGAACAATTCCAGCGCAATTAAACCCTCACTTTCGCCAGTGGAAGAGATCTTCTTGGGACATGTAGCGCACGTTTTCCAAGACGAGACGATAATTGCGTGAGGTATGTATACGGAGGATCCTCACCATGTGCCCCTTCCTTGGTCCATAACTCCCTCTTCTCCCCCTCACAGCTCTTACCCTCTTTCACAATGATCCATGCCCCCGCCCTCGTCGCCGTGTTCTTCGCCCTCCCAGCGCTCGCCGCCCCCAAGGCCGAGAGCTCCAAGGCTTGGACCAACGCCGTTTACAACGCCGGTGCCAATTCGGACGGCTGGGTCTACTCCGGTCACAATGACACCTTCACTGTGAGCAACTTCCCGAAGCCACATGCTGACGCACTAGCTCTCCGACTACTACCCCTACCAGTACCGTATCGCCTACCATGGATGCGATAGCATGGCAGTTTCGTGGTCTACCAACAAGCGAGTGACCAAACCCACCGTCAAGTACGGCACCTCCAACGGCACCTTGGACTCTTGCGCCTCTTCCGGTGTCTCCATCACATACGACACCGCTCCCAACTGGGCGAACCACGTCGTTCTCTCCGGACTCGAACCTAACACCCAGTACTTTTACATGGTCGACGGCGGTGAGGTCAACTCGTTCAAGACTGCTCGATGCGCCGGTGACATGACCGCTTACAATGTCTCGGTCGTTGTGGACATGGGAACAATGGGCGAGATCGGCCTCAACGACCACCTGCCCAAGGGTATCGTCGGTCTCCACAAGAACGAAACCAACACGATGGACCGACTGATCGCTCAGATGACCGATTACGAGTTCATCGCTCACCCCGGAGACATCGCGTACGCCGATTACGCGTTCAAGGAGCAGGTTACCGGTTTCACCAACATGTCTGCCGGTAGCATGACCACCTACTACAACGCCATCAACGAGGCTTTCCACGACGAGATGACTGCTCTTTCCAAGATCAAGCCATATATGATCGGTGTCGGTAACCACGAGGCCAATTGCGACAACGGTGGCTACAAGCAATACTCCGAGCAATGGTGTCCTCGAGGTTTGACCAACTTTACCCAGTACAAGGTTCATTGGAACATGCCCGGTGACGGTTCGATCTCCAACAACTTTTGGTACTCGTTTGATTACGGCATGACCCACTACCTCGTGTTTGACACCGAGACCGATCTCGCTCCTCCTCAGAAGGGTGCCACCATTCAGGGCGGAACGGAAAACTTTGACGAGGCCAACGTCGGTGCCTACCCTAATGCCCAGAACGACTTTATCAAGAACGATCTTGCCAACGTCGACCGCTCCAAGACCCCATGGGTCGTCGCTATGGGTCACCGACCTTGGTACGTGGGATCCAACGGCTCGGGCTTCCAAGACGGACTGGCCAACTTTGAGCCCTTGTTCGTCGACGGAAAGGTCGACCTGGTCATGCACGGCCACGTCCACCTCTTGTCTCGATCGTACCCTGTGTGGAACAACGGTACCATCCAACAGACAAACTACACCAATGCTCAGGCTCCCGTCTACATCGTGAACGGTGCTGCTGGTCACTACGACGGTCTTGACGCCGCCAAATATCCGATCCCCAACTACATTCCTTTCGTCAACGACACCATGTACTCTTACTCTCAACTCGAGTTCCACAACAAGACCCACTTGACTCACCGATTCCGAGCCTCGTCCGACAACCACGTTATCGACGAGATCACCCTTATCAAGAACCGGTAAACACGCGAAACCGAAGAAAGGAACAAACAAGACACGGACGCAGTAAAGAGGGTTTTGTGTTTCTAGGAGTAGTACCATTATAATTGCATTCATTAGAGTCCATTGCGTCCTGCCGGAATACGGGAGAAGAGGACGTTACACCCTCATCACATCGCCCCCACTGACCGTCTTCCTGCAGAGCAGATTCCTCTTCTCCCCCGTTCCGGATTCTGCCAACAGTGCTCATGGCTCTGTCACTCCACACGGCTCTCAGGGACTCACGACGCTTCCCCTGCCGATCACGGCCACCGGGATACAAGAAAAGACGACGTTATCACACCGTCACTACCGACCGTCACAGTGTGCGCACACCCCTCGTCTTTTTCTGCTCAAGAACGGGAGACTCCTCTCTTTCTGCGTTCTGGATTCCGGAAAAACAGGTCAACGGCGAGTCGACGCCGACCGAGTAGGGAAGTGCACCGCCGGCCGAGGATGCCTGTTGCCAGCTGCGAGTCAGCCAAAAACCACCATCGAGACAGCTGGGAGGTCTAGGAAATGCCCGGTCGCACCGGCTCACCTTGGACAAGCAGAAGGTGCCAGATTCTCCGTTCCCCTCCCGGGGTGCAACCATGGGTACTCCGCCAAGCGGTTTTCGAGGGCGTACACAGGCTCGCTCGTGGTGTATAGGACACAGGTAGAGAAGAATGGTGTGTTTCAGGCCGGATAGAGGGCTTTTCCAGCTGGTCAAGGAAAACAGGTGGATGGGGATGATTGCGCGGACCGAAGATCGACCCATGACGAGCAAAGCAGGCCATTTCGGGAGACGCCAAGCGGTGTGGTCGATGTCTCGGAGCGAGCCGGACCGTAGGCAGCTGTTTTCGAGGCTGTCGGAGGAGTCTTCGAGATTCGTCCCATCTGACCGGCTGGGTGTAGGTAGAATGGAAGATAGCAATTTGACCGGCTTTCTGTGGGTTGGTGGCAGCGCGCCTGGTAGTGATGGGCTCGTCGGACATCGGGCTATTGATG
>Ga0308169_10003340_pt1 | contig 15734 bp, 13 predicted proteins | sample PhyBR1_2_FD_202139 | JGI IMG/M metagenome (GOLD analysis project Ga0308169, IMG submission 202139) | Phyllosphere microbial communities from UC Gill Tract Community Farm, Albany, California, United States - DLSLSB.R1 | ecosystem: Host-associated > Plants > Phyllosphere > Unclassified | place... | reverse complement strand
CCGCAACCTGTCGCCTACGTCGGCGAGTCCGCTCGAGACAACGAGCTCGAGGCCGTCAAGGTCGAGGACAAGTTGGCGGTCGAGCCCGAGGAGCGCGTCGCCGTCAAGGACGAGGACGACCCGCCCGCGCCCGTGTGCGTCAAGAACGAGGACGTCGACGTCGCCGACGACGCCAAGCCCGACGTCAAGCCCGACATCAAGCCCGACATCAAGCCCAAGAAGGAGCGCCTGCTCGTCCTCGTCGGCACGTACTCGATCGGCAAGGAGCGGTGCGTCCCCTTCCTCTCCCTCTCGACGTCCCTGCGCGTCCCTGACGAGGCTGTCTTCGTCGCTCGCAGCATCGTCAAAGCCATCGCACACGCCCTGTCGACCAAGATCTACTGCGACGCGCGCAAGCGCGACCTGTTCCTCGCCCAGGACGACCCGGACCTGCACTCGCTCCTCACCGACGACCCGCTCGCCGGCCAGGTGCACGTCGGCTGGCTGCGCGACATCAACCGCGAGGTCATGAGCGACTACCTCGCCAAGTACAAGGCGCCCAGGGTCGAGGGCGGCTTCACCAAGATGATCGGTTTGCGCCCGACCGGTCAGTCCTCGCTCGCTCGTCGCTCCTCGTCTCACGCCGTTCGGCGACGGCGAGGTCGAGCTCGTGCTGTTCGGGACTGACTCCTCCTCCTTGCGCGCAGGCTGGACGTACCGCTCCGAGACCAAGGACAAGGTGCCGTCGATCCCCAAGATCCTCGCGCTCGAGCAGCAGCGCAAGTTTTCGCCTGCAGGACTCTGTGCGTCGCACCTCTCTCTCTCTCTCGCTCTTTCTCTCGAGCCTGTCGACGTCGCCGAGCTGCAGCCTGACTCGGCCTCTCGCTCGGCCCGCACAGACCCTCAGCGCGACTCGACGCCGATGTGCATGGCGTTCGGCGTCCCTTACTCGGAGCACTCATCCTTCTTCGAGTGCGCACTCTCTCTCTCTCTCATTCCTTCGAGCGCCTTGTCGCAGCGGCTGACGTCGCCGCCTCTCTCACACAGGCTCACCTGCTTCGCCCTCTCGCTCGACTACACGCGCATCATCCCGACCGTCAACGTGCACACGGCCGCGTCTCGCACCAAGATGAAGAGCTGGATCGACCGGTGGGCGGCCGAGAAGAAGCGCCGCGCCGACGCGAGGATGCCGCGCATCGTGCCGTTCCGCGCCTTGACGTACTGGTGAAAGAGGGCTGCTCCCTCGCCGTCTTGCCTTCTCTGCATTGCACTTTCGCTTTTTCTTCGAACTCTCGGTTTCTCGGACAGCGCGCGAGAGTGAGAGGAACGGGACGTGGTGGCATGCAGTGCGGGTATGAGAGAGCACGACGACGACGAGGGAAGCCAAGATAGGGCGACCGAGAGGGGGAGGGGCTGCAGCGGGAACTCAGCTGCGCCGATGGGGAGAGCGCGAGAGAGGGGGTACGGCGAGAGTTGTACAAGGGACATGTGCGAGGAGAGGGAACCAGGAGAGAGAGCGCGCGCTCAGTACCGCCTCGCAGCCTTCCTCCTGCGGCTCTTGACGCCCGCCGCAATCCCTCCCACCTCTGCCTCTGCCTCGGGCGCGCCCACCTCCCCCTCCTCCTCGACCATGTCCTCCTCCCCCTGCTGCGCCGCCTCGTCCCGCTCAGCCGCCACCGCCGCCCGGGCCCTCCCCCTCGCCGCGCTCGCGCGCGCCGGCGTCGTCACGACCTTGTTCAGGCCGTGGCCCGACGAGCGCGGCTGGCGCGCCGGCGTGCTGCGGCGCGCCTGCGCGGGCGACGACGAGGCGTTGATCGAGCGCGGCGGCGCAGGCTCAGCGGGCGCGGCGGGCTCGAGGGGCTCGCGCTCGGGCTCGAGCGCTCGTGCGGCGCCGGCGCCGGCGCCGGGGCTCGGCAGGTCTGTCGCCGAGACGAGCTCGGTGACCTCCTCCATGGCGTGCGCGTCGTCGACCTCGGGCTCGGGCGAGTCGAGCGCCGACGAGAGGGACGAGTCGCTGAAGGCCGACATGGGCTCCTTGCGCTTGTGGTTGGTCGACGTCGCGGGCGAGGTCGACGATGCGGGCGTCGAGTCGAGGGTCGAGAAGGGCGGGACGGGCGGGCGGGTCGAGGGCGCGAGGCGGTGGGCGGCGGCGGTTTTGGGTGCGGGCGCGGCGAGGGGGACGGGGACGGGCGAGGCGGTCGTGTTGTTGATGCGCAGGTTGCCTGCACGGTCGTGTTCATCGAAGGCTCGTCAGTCTCTGCAGAAGAGGGAGAGCGAGCCGGCGAGAGGACTCGACGCACCGAAGCCCTGCGAGTCGACGCCCGAGTCGTCCCCCTCGAGCCTGCCCTGCTGCACCTCGCCGCTCCCCTCGCCCTCGCCCGCCCGGCTGCTCTGATCCCCGTCGTGGAGGCGCGTGACGCTCTCGTCGCCCTCGAGCGCGGCGGGCGACGCGAGCGGGTCGTTGAACGGGAGCGACGACGAGAGGAGCGCGGCGGCCGAGACCGAGGTCGGGAGGGCCGAGGCGGGCGCGGTCGACGACTTGAGGGCGAGCCAGGGGTGCTGGAGGGCTTGAGCTGCGCGCACCATCGGCGCAGAGCCACGTCAGCGAGTGCAACAAAGAGGCGCCGCACCGACGACGAGGTCCGAGAGCCAAAGAGGACGCACCGCAACTCATGCGCTTCTTCGGGTCGGCGACGAGGAGCTTCATGAGGAAATCGCACGCAACGTCGCTGACGCCAAAGTCCTCGAGGATGCGCACGTCGACGGTGCGCTCGCGCATGCGCTGCGGGAGCGGCGTCGACTCGCTCTCGTCGAACGGCGTCTGGTTCGTCAGGCACGAGTACAGGACGACGCCGATCGACCACGCGTCGACGAGGTTGCCGTAGCCGGCGAGCGGCGTCGGGTTGAGGATGACCTCTGCGGGCGGGCGGGCGGGGCGACGTCAGCTGAGGGTCCGTGCGACCGAGCGCGGGGAGGGGAGGGAGAGGCGCACGCACCGGGAGCCAGGTACGTCGGCGTGCCGCACATGGTCTTGAGCATCGTGCCCTCGCCGACCATCTTTGCGAGGCCAAAGTCGGTCACCTTGCAGATGGGCTTTGCGCCGCGCGTGAGGAGCAGGTTCTCGGGCTTGAGGTCGCGGTGCGTGATGCCCTTCGAGTGCAGGTAGGCAACGGCCTCGCACACCATGAGGGCGATCTCGCGCGTCTCGGACTCCTCTGCGGGCGAGCGGGCGGGGAGCGAGTCAGCGAAAGGCGAGGAGGAGGTGCAGAGTAGGACGAGGACGAGGACGCACTGAGGCCTCGCCGCTTCATGACGTAGTCGAGCAGGTCGCCGCCGTCGACGTACTCGAGCACAAGCCTGTAAAGGATGTGCGACGAGGTCAGGACACCGCGCCGTCGCCGACAGAGGGAGGGAGAGCTCAAGCGCACCAGATGCGTTGGTCGTCCTCGAAGTAGTCGATGCACTTGACGCAGAACCGCTGCGACCGACCAGAAGAGCATGCATCAGCCTCTTGTTGCTGCGGGACAGCAAGCAGAAGGACCGAGTCAGGCTCGAGAGAGAGAGACGGCGACGCACATGCTCGAGCCCCTTCATGATGTCGACCTCGCGCTCGATCATCTCCATCGTCTTTGGGTTGCTCGCGAACCTGGCGCGCTGGATGATCTTGACGGCGACGATGCGCCCGTCGTGTCGGCGGATCGCCTTGCGCACGGTCGCAAAGCTGCCCTTGCCGATCTGCTCGCGCACCTCGTACGCGGCGTGGATCGACCGCACCGCGCCGGATGAGGTGAGCAACTGCGACTGCGAGAGGTCGCCGAGGTGGTACGGGTCGTCGAGGTCGAGGTCGTCGTCCGGGTCGAGGCCGAGGGCGGCGGGCGGGCGCCGCAGCGACGGGTCGAGCTGCACCATGTAGCGGAACTCGAGCTCGAACGAGTCGGCGGGCGGGCCAAACACGATCGTGTCGCCCGACTCGAGCACCGTCACGTTGCCCTTGCCGACCTGCGCGCGCGCAAACGAGCGAGGGTGGAGCAGCGTCAGCTTGCTGCGTCGAGAGAGGGCGGCGAGGCGGTGCTCCTCCTCCTCAAGCCGTGCGACGTCCTCCTGACCTGCCGCCTGCCGCCTCGCGCCTCGCTCACCTCCTCGCGCTCAGCCCGACGAAAAGAGAGAGACGCAGCAAAACGCACCTTCCTCCCCCTGACGAACGTCCCGTTCGTGCTCGAGTCCTCCAACCTGACGACCCCCTCGTCGTCGAGCGTGACGCGCGCGTGGAAGCTCGAGATCTTGGGCCCGTTCAGGACGAGGTCGCACCGCGGCGAGCGCCCGACGGTGTAGGTCGCCTGGGCGCGGACGAGGTCGACGCGCTCTGGGCGGGGGAGGGAGGTTGGCGGGGGAGGGGGAGGGGGAGGGGCGAGGGGCGCGGCGGCCTGCGCGGGTGCGGCGGCGGTGGTGCTGGTGCTGGTGCTGGTGCTGGTGCCAGCGCTGACCGAGAGCAAGATGCCCCACAGCTGGGGCGGGAACCGGCTCGAGGTCGCAGGGACGGGCTGCGACTGCTGCTGCGTCTGGGGCTGCGTCTGCGTAAACTGCGACTGCGACTGCTGGCTCAGGTCGAGCGCGTCGAGGACGGCGCTGTCCATCGCGGCTGGTGCGAGAGGGTGCGGAAGAGGAGGCCTAGGGCGAGCTGATGATGAGAGACGAGCGGACTCGCTCGCAGCTTCGGCGACCGGAGTGCGCGACGCTTTCTCCTGAGTCCGTCTATCGAGCTACCGTGCTCTCCGAGACCAACGCTAGCGCGACCCGCAAAAGGCTTCCAGCTCCCTCGCCGACTCGTCCTCGCGTCTCTCAGCTCGGAACGCGTCGGCGGCGCGTCGTTGAGCAATCCTCGCGCTCTCCAGCGTGCGGCGAGCTTCTCGAGGGACCGAGAAGGCAGAAGATAGGGAGAGAGATGCGAGGGTTACAGGGAGTACAGAGGCGAGGCGGCGAGCGAGAGGACGAGGGGAGGGAGGGTTATGCGTCCTGCGCGCGACGGGAGGGCGACGTCAGCTCGCTGCTTTGCTCGGTGCCCGGTGCAGTCCTGCCAGGCCGTCGAGCAGAACGCCTCCCGCGCGCCGCCCGCCGCCCAAGGGACTCGACCGGCGCCGAGGAGAGGAGGAGAGGGACGCACCGGCTCGTCGTCGACGCTCTTCTTCGCGCACTCCCTCCTGACCCTCTCGAGGAAGTACCTCGCGTCCTCGGGATCCACGCCCGGCGTGATCCCGTGCCCGAGATTGACGATCCACCCGCCCTCTGTGCCCTCGGCCGCGCAGGTGAGGAACCCGTCCGGGCCCCACGCGACGCGGCGCACCTCGGCCTTGATGGCGTCGCGCCCGCCGAGGAGGACGGACGGGTCGACGTTGCCCTGGAGCGCGACGAGCGACTGGGTGTGGGTGCGCGCGAACCGGGGCGAGACGGTCCAGTCGAGGCCGACGGTTTGGTAGCCCGACTGGGAGAGGGCCGAGAGCTGCGCGGGCGAGGTGGCGCCCTTGGCGAAGACGGTCATGGGCGGGCAGGGGACGGCGGGCGAGGAGGAGGGGAGGGCGGCGAGGTGCTGGCGGACGAGGGTCGGGAGGAGGCGCAGGTAGGGGAGGATGAACGTGTCGAAGCCGTGCGGGGTGAGGCAGTCGGCGTTGGTGTCGAACACTTGGAGGAGCTGCGGTGCGGGCGTGCGCGTCGAGGGTGAGGATTGGGCGCTGCGAGAAGGTGCGCTCGATCGAGAGAGAGAGAGAGAGAGGGAGACGAGGGACGCACCTGAGCGCCGGCCTGGACCTGGTGCGCGAGGTACTGAGCCGAGACGCGCGCGATCCGGTCGAGGATCGCATGCGCGCTGTCCGGGTTCTTGTACGCCCACGCCTTTGCCTTCTCCCACGTCCTGCTCCCGCCGCCCTCGACCATGTAGCCGAACAAGGTCCAGGGGCCGGCGCAGAAGCCGATCAGGGGCACCTTGCCCTCGAGGCCGTTGCGCGTCTCGGTGATGGCCGCGTAGACGTACTTGAGCTCGTGGAAGACGTCGCACTCGCGGTCGAGGATGCGGCGCTGGGCGTCCGAGGGGTCGACGAGGGGCGAGGGGAAGTGCGGGCCGACGCCGCCGAGCATCTGGACTTCGAGGCCCATGGCCTGCGGGACGACGAGGATGTCGGAGAAGATGATCGAGGCGTCGAGGAGGCCGTCGAAGCGGCGGATGGGCTGGAGGGTGACCTCGCAGGCGAGTGCCGGGGTGCGGCACACGGTGAAGAACGAGTGGTCGCGGCGGACTTGCTGGAACTCGGGGAGGTAGCGCCCCGCCTGGCGCATGATCCAGATCGGGGGTGGGGTGCCGAGTGCGAGGGGCTGGGTGCCCTGGGCCGAGCGGAGGAGGGCGTCGTTGCGGAGGGGAGGGAACGAGTCGAGCGAGGGGAACGAGTAGTCGGTGACCGGGGTCGGGTGGTCGACCTGGCTCGGGGTGCGCTGCGTCATGGCGTGTGTGCTCGAAGGTGGGATCGAGGTGGAGCGGGACGAGCGAGAGAGAGAGAGCCGCGGCCGGCGGCGAGGAGGAGGAGGCGGACGACGACGACGACGCGGCTCTCATCCATCCGCGCACTTCTACCAGCTCAACAGTGAGTAGCAGCACCTCTAGCAGCGCACCTCCTCCACCCAGTCCCCACCACCCCTCGCCCGCCCCTCATCAAGCTCCCCCTCCTCCTCGTCCTCCCCCTCGGATCCTCATCGCCAACTCGCCCACCACCCACCGCCGAGCTCTGCTACTGCCCTACGAGCACCAGCACAGTCACCTGGCCCCCTCGACCACCTCGTTCCCCCACGCACAGCCGCCATCGCACGACTCGCCCGCTCGAGATGACGACGCCCCGCCGACGCCGCCGCCCACTTGCGTCGAGCGCACCTCGTCGAGCTGGGCAGCAGGGGGAGCAGCGCAGCTCTCCTCGACGAGACGAGCTGGGCAGCCCGTGCGCAGCCGAGCACCAGCACCCGGCTTGTTCCTCCTCCTCGGACCCTCGTGCTGACGCCCTCCCTCCTCCCTCCTCGCAGTGTCGCGCTCGTCCTACGACCGCACCCTCACCGTCTTCAGGTGCGCTCCCTCTCCTCTCCCTCTCCCTTTCCCTCTTCCTCTCCTTCCCTCGACCCTGCCCAGCCAGAACGGGCCCCGCTCACGCTCCACCACCTCGCGTCCGCGCTCGCAGCCCTGAAGGCCGGCTCTACCAAGTCGGTGCGTCCCGCCTCTCCTCCTGTGCTGCCCGAACGAGCCGCAGGTGCTGACACACGAGCCCCCGCCGCGCCCGCCACGCCCGCAGAGTACGCGTTCAAGGCTATCACGACCTCGGGCCACACGTCGCTCGCCATCCGCGGTGCGGGCGTCTCGGTCGTCATCACGCAGAAGAAGGTCCCCGTGCGTCGGCGCGCTCCTCTCCCTCCGTTTCTCGCTGTCCTCGTGCGCGCGCTCGAGAGGACGGCGAGTAGAAGGCCTGGACCGAGTCGCTGACGCCCCTCGCCCCTCTCCCTCGCGCGCCCGCAGGACAAGCTCCTCGACCCCTCGTCGATCACGCACATCTTCAACCTGACGCCGTCGATCGGGTGCGTCATGACGGGGCGCACGGCCGACGCGCGGTCCCAGGTGCAGCGCGCCCAGTCCGAGGCGAGCCAGTTCAGGTACAAGTACGGGTACGACATCACGCCCGACTTGCTCGCCAAGCGCATCGCCAACATCAACCAGGTGCGTTTGCGGCGCGCTCGCTCGAGAGAGTGGAGGGCTGGGTCCCAAGACGGGCTCGAGGCCTGGCTCGCTGTGAACGAGACCGGCGGCTGACTCGCTCGCTCTCGCCCTCGTGCAGGTCTACACCCAGCGCGCGGCGATGCGGCCACTCGGCATCTGTGCGTCCCTCTCTCCCTCTCTCCATCCCTCTCCCTCCGCTCCTGACCCTCTCCCTCGTCCCCCTCTCCCTCTCCCCCTCTCGCCGCCTCGCGCAGCCATGATCATCGTCGGCTTCGACCCGCAGCTCGGCCCGCAGATCTTCAAGCTCGACCCGGCGGGCTACTACGTCGGGTTCCACGCGACGAGCGCCGGCGTCAAGCACCAGGAGGCGACCAACGTCCTCGAGAAGCAGTTCAAGAAGGGCTTCAAGTTTGAGACGAGGGACGACGTCGTCGAGTATGCGCTCAAGACGCTGGGCCAGGTCTTGAGCACGGATTTGAAGGCGGGTGAGGTTGAGGTGGGAGTGGCGGAGGAGACAAAGGTTGAGGGACGGGGCGTGTTCCGCAAGGTGCGTCTCTCTCTCTCTCGCTCTCGCTCTCTCTCACGCCGTCCTTGGAGCACGCCAAGCTGACTCGACTCGCTCTCTGCGCGCGCGCAGCTCTCGACCGACGAGGTCGACGCGGCGCTGCAGCGCCTCGGCGAGCGCGACGACTGAGCTCCCCTCGCCGCTCGGACCTCCTCCCTCGCGCTGCTACTCCTGCTCCCTCCTTGTAGATCCTCCCTCCCTCGCGCCGACGCCCTCCTGCTCTGCAACGCCCGAACTGTGCTGTACTCGCACGCTCTCGGTCTCGCACTCGGCTCGGGCGCTTTCGAGAGGACCAGAGCGAGGGGAAGACGAAGACGACGACGAGGAGGAGAGAAAGGGGTACAGCTTTTGCACGAGAGGCCCGGGGGGAGGCGCGCATCTATCAGGGTATGCTTGGACGGCGAGCGAGTCGGGGAACGAGAGGGAGGACGAGGGAGAGAGGAAGGAGGGAGGGTATGCAGGTGGGAAGGAGAGGAAGTCGAGAGGGGGAGCGGCGAGGGGAGGGGGGAGGTGCTACGACAAGGAGGAGGGCGATGCAGAGAGGGGCACGATGCAGAGAGAGACGACGAGAAGAAGAGGGGCGACGACGGCGAGAGGGCCAAGCTCAGGCGAGCGGGAGCGCCTCGATGCCTTCTGCCGCGAGGAGCTTCTGCAGGCGGCCGATGACTGCGGGCGCGGGTGCGAGGAGGGTCAATTTCGCGCTCAGGAAGAGAGAGAGAGAGAAGGAGAGAGAGGGAAGCGAGCGCACCTGCTGGAGGGAACGCACGAGCCTCTGCGAGCCGGAGCACCTCTGCGGCGCGCACCGTCTCGCCCGCCTGGAGCTCGCAGCGGATCATGGCCTCGTACGTCGACGGCTCGCGGTACGTCGGCTCGTCGACGCCCCTTGGCTGCTGCTGCGCGAGGTGGTGGTGCTTGGCGTGGCGGTCGACCGGGTGGTTGCCGGCGCTCGCGACCCCGGCGCGCGGGTCGGCCATGGCGAGGAAGATGGCGCGCGCGCGCTCGGGCAGGCCCTGCGCCGAGTAGCCCTTGATGAGCGTGTTGCCGACGTAGGCCGTCATGCGCACGCCGCGCCGCCGCATCTCGTCGAGGTACTGGTCGCACAGGTCGGCGCGCTCGTTGGCGAGGAGCACGTTGAGCAGCGCCTCGTACACGACGGCGTCGGGCTGAGGGAGTGCGTCCGGCGCAGCGTCGCGCGCGCTGCGGCGCGAGGTCGGATGCGAGGCGATCGAGTCGAAGAGGGCGAGGGCGCGGTCGAGCTGGCGCGCGTGGACGCCGTAGGCCGTGAGGAGCGACGCCCAGTGGGCGCCCGACACGGTGACGCCGCGGTGCGCGACGAGCTCGCTGAAGACGCGCTGGCACATGTCGAGGTCCGGCTCGCCGATGGTGCCGTACGCGTCGAGGAGGAGCTTGTACGTGTGGCCCGTCGGCGGCACCTTTGCCTTGACGAGCTCGCCGTAGTAGTGCAGCGCGCGCTCGCGGTTGGGCTTGGTCGACGTGTAGAACTGGATCATCGTGTTGTACGGCGGCACGCGCGGCTTGAAGTCCGGGTCGGCCGCCATCTCGGCAAAGAGGTACGCCGCCGACACGTCGTCGCCCGTCTTGCAGCACGCGTTGATGATGGCGCCGTACGTGATCGACGAGGGCCTGAGGCCGCAGTGCTTCATGAGCTCAAAGTACTCGAGCGCCTCCTTGGCCCGGCGCGCGCGCGACAGCTTCGAGATGAGCGTGTTGAACAGGTACACGTTCGGGCGCACGTTGAGCCGCTGCGATTCCTCGAACAGGGTGAGGGCGACGGCCGCATCGTCGGTCGTGTCCTTCATGTTGAGGATCATGGCCGCGTACGCGTCGGCCGAGGGGGCGCACCCGGCCTGGAGGAGCCGGTCGCGGTGGTGCCCGACGTCGACGAGCTCGCCCGCCTGGGCGAGCGCGACGATCATGCGATCCTCGAGGAGGACCCAGGCGACCGACTGCTGCTCGGGCGAGCTGTGCATGGCGCCGAGCGCCTGGTACGCGACGAGGTACACCTGGCGCGCCTCGGCGACGCGGTGCTGCCGCCCGAGCTGCTCGACGAGGCGCCCGTACGCGTCCGGGTGCCCGAGGCGCCCCTGCTGCGCCTGCGAGAGCGCGAGCACGAGCGCGTCGTTGACCTTGCCCGCGACGAGCAGGTTCTCGACCTGGTCCGACACGCGGCGCGAGATGCCGTCAAACTCGGCAACGGCCGGCTGCTCGACGTCGGGCAGCTGCGCAAAGTAGGCCGGCGGCGTCGACGGCGGCGTCGGGTACTGCGCGGGCGCGGGCGCGGCGGCGGCGGTGGGCGAGGTGCCGTTCGACGACGACGACGAGCGGGCCGTCGCAGAGGTCGCAGCGCCGACCGACTCGCTCGCGAGCGACGCGACGTCGTCCTCGGCGGCGACGCTGGGCGAGACGGTCGCCTTGGCGAGCTCGGGCGCGGCGACGACGGGCTCGGGCTCGGGCTCGGGCGCCGCCTCGCGGACGTGCTGGCGGTTGAGGCGGTCGGCGACGTCGCGCACGTGCTCGGGCCGCATGCCGCTCGCACGGAGCGCGCCAAACACGGCCTCGTAGTTGCGCATGCCGCTGCCGGCGATCGGGATCTCGACGCCGGCCTCGAGGAAGTCGCTGAAGGCGGCGTCGAACCCGAGGAACGGCGTCGACGTCTCGACGTGGCCGTGCTTGACCTGGGCCGCAACGTGCGCGACCGCCTCGATGACGGTGAACCACTCGTCGCCCGAGAGGCCGAGCTGCGCCGCCGCGCTCGACGACGACGACGACGACGCGGCGGCGGCGGCGGCGGCGTGCGCGCGAGCGTACGCCTCGACGACGACGAGCTCGAACGTCGTGACGACGGGCCAGCCGACGACGAGGCGCAGCTTGTTGACCCACGAGACGACCTTGACGGCGTCGCGCAGCGGCGGGACGGCGTCGCCCTTTGGCGGCTCGAACGACGCCGCGCCGCGCCTGTCCGGGTTGGGCCGCAAGCCGAGCGCGCCGGCGGCGATGCTCGTCGTGCGCACGACCCACTGCGAGCGCGCGCGGCGGTCCTGCCTGCGCGCGGCGGCGTCGTCCTCGGGCGTGTCGCGCAGGATGGCGCGCGTCACGTTGGCCAGGCTCGCAAACGCCTCGGCCGCCTCGGGGTACCGGCCGTGCGAGCCCATGGCCTGCGTGATGCGCCCGAGGAGGCCGGTCGAGACGGTAAAGTCGGGGCCGAGGTCGCTCGACAAGAGGCCGGCCTTGGAGATGCGCTCGAACGCGGCGCGGAACTCGAGGACGGCGTCGAGGGCCGTCTTGACCTCGTCGGGCGTCGTCGCCGACCACGAGCGCGCGAGGTTGAAGTCGATGACGGTCACGACGTCCGAGATGCTGAGGCGCAAGTCGTCGTTGGTCCTCGCGAGCTGCTCGCGGAAGAAGTAGTTGACGAGGTCGCCGCGCTTGTAGTTGACGGCCGAGTAGAGCGGCAGGGCGAAGAACGGCAGCGACGCGAGGGCGGGGTCGGCCGCGAGGCTGCGGTCGAACCAGGCGCGCGCCGACGCCTCGTCGCCCGCTGCGACGAAGCACGTGATGAAGCTCGCGATCGTGCGCGGCTGGAGCGTCTCTGGGTACCCGGCGGGGCGCTCGGCGGCGGGGAGCGCCTGCGCCTCGACGAGGCGGTCGATGAGGCGCTGGCCCGCCTCGGCGTCGCCGGCCTGGAACAGGGCGCGCACGGCCGTCTGCCACACGTGCTCGTCGCCGCCGATGGCCGCGCCGCCGCGGTACGCCGCCGAGTCGTCGGGCGCAAAGTCGGGCTCGGTCGCGTGGCGGTGCTTGGTCGGGACGGGGCGGAACGCCTGGCGGTGCCGCCCATGCGCCTTGTCGGCCGGCTTGACGTCGGCGATCGCGCCCGACGTGCGCCCGGCGAGGTACGCCTCGAGGACCTCGAGGACGGCGCCCGGGTCCTTCTCATGCTCGCCGTGGAGCATGATGAGGTTGGCGTACGCCTTGAAACCGGGCCGCTGGTACTTGCTCTTCTCCATGCGCTCAAACAGCTTGAGCGCCGTGTCGAGGTCGCCTCGCTGCGCCGCCGCGCCGAGGAGCATGGCGACGACGCTCGACTGCAGGCGGTCGCCGAGCGGGCCGAGCGCCTCGTAAATCTGGACCGCGGGCCGGTAGTAGTCGAACTCGGGCCCGCGCAGCGCCTCGAGGCGCTCGCGCTCGCGGTGCGACATGCGCGCCGTCTCCTCGGCGGCGGCGACGGCGGCGGCGGCATCGGCGGCCTCGACGCCCTGCGCCGACGACGACGACGCGGCGGCCGCAGCGGGCGACAAGGGGTAGTGCCAGTCGCCGCGCGCAGCCTCGGCGAGCGCCTTCTTTTTCTCGCGCTTCTCGATGAACGCGATCATGTTGAGGACCTCCGAGTCGCGCACGGTGAACGCCTTGAGGACGAGCTCGTACGAGAGGCGGTTGGGCGTGAGGCGCTCCGAGTCGAACAGCTGGTTGTACAGCTCGACGATGCGGTCGAGCGGGTCGTTGGGCCGGCGCGTGCGGTGCAGGGCCGCGATCGCAATGTTGTGCACGCTCGTCGTCCACTTGGTCGGGTCGGCGAGGTACTGCTGCACGGCGCGCTCGACCAGGCTCGCCTTGCCCGTCTTCTCGGCGGCGACGATGGCGTTGTGGCGCTCCTGCGGGAGGGCGAGGAGTCAGCGTTCGGCGCTCAGTGCAACGACGAAGAGCTCGGTAGAGAGCCAAAGGAGGGACGCACAGTGGTAGCCGGGTCCTGCTGCTGCGCGTCGCGGAACCGCCTCCGCTTCTCGTACTGCACCTGGTCGCTCTCGCCCTTGCTCGCCGCGTCGGCCGGGTTGCTCGCCGGCGGGCGGCGCTCGCGCGGCACGGCCGAGTACGGCGTGCGGGTGCGCGGCTGGTTCAGGTCGACGAGCGGCTGCGACGCCGAGGGGAGCGCCGAGGTCGAGTTGCGGCGCGTGCGCGCGGCGGTCGGCGCGGGCGGGCGCGCCGAGGTCGAGGGCGAGCGGGAGGAGGGCGTGGAGGAAGGGGAGGAGGGGGAGAGAGCCGAGGTGTGGACGCCGCGCGAGGACGGCGAGGCGAGCGACGCGCCGAGCGGCGCCGTCGTGATGACGAACGGCGACGCGAGCGTCATCGTCGGGCGGTTCGAGATGCTCGCCCTGCGGCGCGAGCGCAGCACGTCCGTGTTGCCCTCGACGTCGACGTCGACCTCGTCGGCCTCGAGGAACGCCGCGGCGGCGTCGGCCTCGGCCTCGAGGGCGTCGCCGCGCGCCTGCATGGCCGAGTGGAAGCGCTTCTGCATCTCTGCGCCGCCGAGACGGATGCTCGACAGGCCGGCCTCGTCGGCGCGCAGGAGCTCGGGGTGCGGCGCCGCCGAGAGCGAGCCGTGGCGCGGGCGCGACGAGGCGAGGTGGGCGCGCGGGAGGCGCGAGTGCTGGCGGCGGAGGAGGGTCTGGTGCGAGGTGGCGAACGACCGGATGTCGTCGGCGTCGTCGTTCAGCGACGAGTCGGCCTGGGCGGCTTGGCCGTTGGCGACCGACTTGCTCTGCGGGCGAGGAGCTCTTGTCAGATCTCGCTCGACCGGTCTCCTCCGCGAGAGAGAGAAAAGGGACGCACCTGGAAGCCCCAGTGCGACGACCAGCTGCCCGCCTTGGCCGACGAGCCGCCCGCCCCACCCGCCGCGCCGCCGCTCCCTGCGCCCGCCGCCGCGCCCGCACCAGCGCCGAGCGCGCCCGCGGCGACGCCGAGGGTGACTCCGCCAGACGACTGGTTGGCGGCACTCGCGACCGAGCCAAAGACGTTGCTGGTAAAGTCGAACCCGGCCGGGGTCGCGGTCGCGGTCGAGGACGACGAGGGGAAGGCGGAGCGGAGCGAGTTGAGGTGGTGGTGGGGCCGGAACGACTGGGCGAGGTGGGTGAGCTTGTACGAGAGGTTGACGACCATGGCCTGTGGTGACGGGACGCTGGCCCTGGCCCGTGGTGGGCTCGACGAGACGAGGAGGACGAGGAGGCGGTGTCGCGAGGAAAAGGAGCTCGGGCGGCGAGGGAGCTCGAGGGCTGGCGCGAGGGTGCGAGGGGGGGCCGAGTCGCTCCTGGTGCTCGACTGTGCGCTGCTGCTCTGGTGGTGAAGGAGCTGGACGGGGGACAAGCGGTGGCGCTCTCGCTCGAGAGATCTCGCCGACCAGCTCCGGCCAGCCGAGCCGACGCGCACGCTCGCCACTCGCTCAGAGGTCATCTTGAGCGGCATGGAAAGCCTCCCGACAGTCTCGTACAGGGCCTGGCCGAAGCGTGCGGCAACACGAGGGAGTCGCGACCACCTCGTCCTCCTTGTCGAGCCTCGACCCGACCTCATCAGCTCTCCCGCTCCCACCAACCACACACCATGTCGTTCCGCTCGACCGTCGTCCGCCTCGCCGACCACGCCCGCACTCCGCTGATACGCTTCCCGGACCGCAAGGCCTCGCGTGCGTCCCCTCCTTCCTCCTCCCTCCTCGTCGACGTCCACCAGATGAGCCGGGTCGGCGTCACCCGCGGCGCCGCGGGCGAGCGGCGCAGCTCGGTAGGAGGTACATGGACGGTCAAGGAGCGGCTTGGCGGGCAGCGCGGGTCTCGAGCGGTGAGGACGAGGCGCGCTGCGATGACCTCGGAGACGGCCGGCTCGTCTCGCACACGCGAGTCGACCGCAGCTGTGCGCCAGCGAGCTCGCCCGCGCTCGTGGATACGGGTCTGCGAGCCGTGGGCGTGCGGCTTCGAGCGCCTGCTGCGGTCGGCACGGTGCAGTCGGCCGGAGGAGCCGCGGTCGGGCTCGAGGGGATTCTCCGTCGCACGGTTTGCGCGGTGCGAGGGCAGCGATGCCGTTGCGCAGCGCTCCACCGTGCTGTACAGGTCCTCGCTGTGCCCCCGGCCTACTCAGCAACCCACCCCCCTCGCCCTCCTCGCTGACCCGCCTCCCTCCCCCTCTTCCCGCACGCAGACGCCCACCCAGCCACCGCGCACCCCTGCGCCCCGCAATCCGTCATCGACTCGTTCTCGCGCTTCCAGGACGCGCAGCAGCAGGACCCGCAGCTCGTCAACTCGAGCAACTCGAGCTACGGCGGGTCGCCGACGCCGGGCGGGAACCCGGCGAGGGCGGGCGAGGGCAACGGCTCGAGCGCGGCGAGCTCTGGATCGGGGGCGAGTGCGGGTGCGGGTGCGGGTGCGGGTGCGAAGGGAGGAGCGGTCGACGAGCTGCCGGCGTGGCTGAGGAGGACGCGGCCGGAGGAGGACGAGATCGAGGCCGTCATGGTGCGTCTCCTCGCTCTCCCGCTCGCCCATCCTGCTCGCCCTGCTCGGCGCACCCGCGTCGAGCTGCGGCGGGCTTCTGGTTCAGGCCTCCGAGAGAGCCCTGAGCGCACGAGCTGATGCCCCCCCGCCCCCGCCCACCCCCCCCCCGGGCGCC
>Ga0308169_10003339_pt1 | contig 15735 bp, 12 predicted proteins | sample PhyBR1_2_FD_202139 | JGI IMG/M metagenome (GOLD analysis project Ga0308169, IMG submission 202139) | Phyllosphere microbial communities from UC Gill Tract Community Farm, Albany, California, United States - DLSLSB.R1 | ecosystem: Host-associated > Plants > Phyllosphere > Unclassified | place... | reverse complement strand
AATTTCATCGTCATAAACTTTGAATTCTCATTCTATATTATGATAAATAATTTTAGCAGGATCTCAATGTTGGCTTTGTTTTTGCCAAGCAAGATGTATGAAAACAATTTTTATCGTAGAAGATGAGACAGGCATCAGAGATGCATTACAATTGCTCCTGTCATTCGAAAATTATGACGTACGTTCATTTGCTACTGTTGATGCCTTCAACAATAGAGATCAATCGGTTGTTCCGGATGTTTTTATATTGGATGTAAGATTACCTGATGGTTCGGGTACTGATCTTTGCAATCAAATAAAAGAAGATGAAGCTACTTCACAAATTCCGGTAATGATTATCAGCGCTCATGCAAAAGCTGAAAATGTAATCAATGCATGCAATGCTGATGAATTTATTTCTAAACCGTTTGACATCGATGATGTTCTTGTAAAAATTGAAAAACTAACTGCATAATATTTTAACAACTATACTCTAAAATAAAACACTCTGAAGCATCTTGTTTTAGAGTGTTTTATTTAGAGTAAAAAATTTGAAATAGCTGCGTTATTTTGACAATATAGACCATGTTTTCATTCAAAATCAATATTTTTCAATACTTTTGTGTTGCGCTTTAGGGGTATTCTGAAAAGAATTGAGAGAGTCCCTTTGAACCTGATACGGCTTACACCGACGTAGGGAAAAGCAATATGTCATAATCCAGATTTTGACTATTGTTCCGGATTTTATCCTAAAGCTTTTATTGATAAAAATATTAGAATGGAAAACAATCTTTGGAACAGCATCCTTCACGTACGAAACACTTCTCCCCTCGTTCATAGTATCACCAATTATGTTGTGATGAACAACACTGCTAATGCGCTTCTGGCGATTGGCGCATCACCTATAATGGCTCATGCAAAATCTGAAGTAGAAGAAATGGTAAATATTTCTCACTCATTGGTCATAAATATTGGTACACTTGATGAATATTGGGAAGAAGCAATGCTTCTAGCTGCAAAAAAAGCAAATGAATTACAAAAACCTTGGATATTAGATCCTGTTGGAGCCGGAGCAACATCTTACCGTGATTCGGTTTTAAGCAAGATTCTTTCTTTAAATCCAACAGTGATCAGAGGAAATGCTTCTGAAATTATTGCCCTTTCAAAAGCCAGTAAAACGATTACAAAAGGAGTCGACAGCACTGCCAAAAGTAATGAAGCTGTAGAAGCTGCCAAAATATTGTTCAAAAATCACAAATCGACAGTTTGTATTTCAGGTGAAACCGATATTATCATCAGTGAAAATCAAGAAATCCATTTAAAAAACGGCCATCCAATGATGACCAAAGTTACCGGATTAGGTTGCACAGCAACCGCATTGATTGGTTCTTTTATCGGAGTTATTGAAAACAAAACAGAAGCTATTATTGCAGCAATGAGTTTATTGGGTATCGCTGGAGAAATAGCAGCTCAACAAAGTGCAGGTCCGGGAAGTTTACAGCTCAACATCATTGATAAACTGTACAATATTACAGAAGAAGAATTTTCGGCTCATCTAAAAATGATAAAGCAATGATTTTAAAACCTTCATTTCCTTATCAGCTTTATTTGGTTATTTCTGAGAAAGATTGTTTGGGGAAAGATTTTCTTGACGTTGCAGAAAAATCAATTCTAGGTGGTGTTGATATTATTCAGTTGCGTGAAAAAAATACCTCAACAGAAGATTTTCTTCGGAAAGCATTAGCCTTAAAAGAAATTACCGATAAATATAATATTCCACTCATTATTAATGACAATTTTGAGGTTGCTGAAAAAATTGGTTCGGCAGGAATTCATGTCGGGAATAACGATAAATCTCCGTCAAGTCTCAGAAATGAATTATTTTTTAAAGATAAAATAATTGGATATTCAATTGAATATTTAAGCCAACTTGAAAATGTAAACACAGAATTGTCAGATTACCTGGGAATCAGTCCCATATTTAGCACCGACACCAAAAAAGACACCGTGACTGAATGGGGATTAGAAGGGTTATCAAAAATAAGATCTCTTACAGAAAAACCACTTGTTGCCATCGGCAATATCAATTCTTCAAACGCGGCCTCCATTATAAAAGCAGGAGCAGATGCATTAGCTGTTGTATCTGCCATTTGCAGTGCCGAAAATCCTGAAAAAGCAGCTTTCGAAATTAAAAATAAAATATTGAAATGAAAAAATATTCTTATCCTACCGTTCTTACGATTGCAGGTTTTGACGGCAGTGGCGGCGCAGGAATACAGGCAGATATCAAAACATTTTCAGCTTTGGGATGTTATGGAACATCAGTACTTACCGCACTTCCCGTTCAAAATACAATGGGCGTAAGAAAAATATATCCTGTTGCAGTGGAAGCTGTTGCAGATCAAATAGAAGCTGTACTCGACGACATTTTCCCTGATGCCATAAAAATTGGAATGGTGCATAATTCTCAATTGGTTGAAACCATCGTAAATACTTTAGCTAAATATCCAAAAATTCCAATTGTATTTGATCCTGTTATGGTTGCTACAAGTGGGCATCGTTTGATTGAAGAGGAAACCATTCAAACTATCGTTGAAAAATTATTTCCCATTGCAGAAATTATTACCCCCAATATGGATGAAGCTTCGATATTGGCACAAATGGAAGTGAAAACTTTAGAAGATATGAAAATTGCGGGCGAAAAGATTTTAAGATCAGGCTGCAAAAACATCCTTCTCAAAGGAGGACATCAGGAATTACCTACCGTCACTTCATTATTTTTTGAAGAAAATGGTAAACAATCTAGTTTTGAAACCATAAAATTTGAAACAAATAACACTCATGGTTCTGGCTGTACGCTTTCTTCGGCAATTGCTGCTTTTATAGCAAGAGGTGAAGAGCTGTCTAAGTCGGTTGAATTGGCACAGGAATATGTTTTTGAAGCTATTAAAAACGGAAAAGATGTTGTCGTTGGAAAAGGAAATGGTCCTCTTAATCACTTTTTTAATCCTCATAAAATAATTAAAAATGAATTGGTCTGAATTAACCTGGAAACAAACTGAAGAACGGTATCAAGCTATTCTTACCATGCCTTTTGTTGCCCAATTGGCAGATGGAAGTCTTCCCAAAGAAAAATTTCAGTTTTATATGGCGCAGGATTCTTTATATCTCGAGCATTTCGGAAGAGCATTGGCGCTGATTGCAGCAAGAGCACATGATATTAGCAACACGTTACAATATCTGAAATATGCAGAAACTGCAATTATCGTCGAAAATGCACTTCATGAATCTTATTTTAAAGATTTTGGCTTAAAAGATAAAGGTAAAATGCAGCCTGTCTGTCATCATTATGTACATTTTCTTAAGAGTACCGCTGCACTCGATTCTGTTGAAATAGCTATGGCAGCAGTATTGCCCTGCTTTTGGATTTATAAAAAAGTAGGTGACCACATTTACAATACCATAAAGTCTGAAAACAATCCTTACCAAAAATGGATTGAAACGTATGGCGGTGAAGAATTTGCAGATGCCGTTCAACAGGCGATTAACATATGTGATGAGGTGGCGGCTTCTACAACTCCTGCCATTAGAGAAAAAATGACAGAAGCATTTTTAACCTCATCCCGAATGGAATATTATTTTTGGGAAGCTGCTTATGATAATAAAGCCTGGATTTAAATAAGGGGATAAAGATTTCTGCATTAACTGTGAAAAAGCTGCTTATTGATTTTAAAATATTTTTATTTACCGCAAAAGCATCAAAAGAAATGATTGAAAAAAGAGAAATTCAAAAGCTTGCAAAACTAAGCATGATTAACATCTATTTTGTAAACTTTTGATTGCCTAAAACAATCTATCATCTTTTGTTTCTTTTGCGGTTAAAATTATTATGTATAAAAAATAATTTACTCAGATTTACAGCGTTTACAAACAAATAAAAGCTTGGTTCCAACCATTCTTATTATTCATAAAAATTTGGAAATATGAGTGTGGTATCTATTGGCAATTCATTTATATTTACTGCACAAAAAACTATAATCCAAAAGAAATCGGGTGAATGGATAATTTATTAAATATTGTAACGGGCATCTCCATGTTCATTTCATTTTTTTTGGCGTTTTTTATGCTCGTCGTTAGAACAAAGCACAAAATCAGCAACCGTCTCTTTGCTTTATTTCTAATTATTTCCGCTGTCGATATTAGCGAACCTTTTATTAGCCAAATTTCAGAAGGCCCTTCAAATCTGGGAATGTTAAGAACCACATTGGCTTTTTTGCAAATTCCCACTTTTTACCCTTATGTTTTATCGGTTTGCTTCTCCGATTTTAAACTGAAACCCAAATATCTCATTCATTTACTGCCGTTTTTGGTTTCAAATATTGCTCTTATTCCCCGTTTTTATAGTGTAGATGTTGCTTCGAAGCTCGATTTCATCATCAATCGCCAAAATATGATAGAGTTGCAGTTAACTCATTGGTTGTTTCACATTCAGGTTGTGGTTTATTTTACAGCAGTTTTTCTATTGTTGAGAAGAGCAAAAAAACTTTATCTGGAGAATAATTCAGGCGGAAATCTTAATGCTTATCAATGGTTGTTTCAGCTTACGGGGGTTTTGGCAACTCTTTATCTGATTGTTATTTTCAAAAATATTTTCAAATTTTCTGATTATCCCTACATTTCTGATTGGATCAAAATAGGAATTCTCATGCTCCAGCCTTTTATCACTTGTTGGTATCTTTACAAAGCACTCAATAATCCGGGACTTTTCAGAAATATTGATTCAAAATTGAAACTCGTTTCCGATTTGGTTTTCGAAGACAAAGCAATAGAACCGGAGACACTGAATGAAGATTTATTGAAACTCAAGCAATATATGGCTAATGAAAAACCGTTTCTTAATCCGGATTTAAAGATTCAGGATATATCAAAAGAAATCAATGTTCCTGTTCGCGAATTATCCGTTTTAATTAATCATCAATTGGGGCAGCATTTTTATGATTTCGTCAATACGTACCAAATTGAAAATGCAATGGAAATTCTGAAAGATTCATCAAAATCTAAGGTTACCATTCTTGAAATCTTATATGAAGTTGGTTTTAATTCGAAATCTTCATTTAATACAGCTTTTAAAAAACAAACCGGAAACACGCCAACCGCTTATCGTAAAGCGGTATAAAACAATTGTTTGTAATTACTCGTACTTTCTAATTTATTACTCATACCAATTTTTTTATCGAAATAGGGTCGAATATATTTATTCGGTCGCATAAGATTCTGCTCTTCCACATCTTTGTATCGAAATATTTATCAAACCTTAATAACGATACAATGAAAACAATTTCTTACATCAGCTTTTTTCTATTATTCTTTGCAAGCTTTCAGATTTTTGCTCAGAAAAAAGATTACAGTTTTCTTACCGACAGTTTGAAAATTGAAGAACAGTTAGAAAAGTACAAACTTCCCGGATTTAGCGTGGTCGTTTTTGAAAATTATAAGATTGTTTACTCTAAACAATTTGGTCAGAAGTCGGCAAATTCTCCAGAAAAGATAGATGAAAATACAGCATTTTCTACCGCATCTATTTCCAAACCAATCACTGCGCTTCTTTGTTTTATTTTAGAAGAAAAAGGTTTAATTAATCTAAATGAACCGATTGACAAATCTTTGAAAAGATGGCATTTACCAAAAAGTAAATTCACAGAAAACAATGTTCCGACTTGGAAACAGTTTCTAAATCATACGGCCGGAACTACCCAAAGCGGTTTTGAAGACCATTATGAAGGCGAGAAAATCCCAACGATAAAAGAAAGTCTTTTAGGAAAAATCCCGAGATACGATAAGGAAATTGAGTTTACTTTTGAGCCGGGAACCGATTGGCAATACAGCGGTGGTGGTTACACAATCATTCAGATGGCATTGGAAGATACTTTCAATAAACCGATTGCAGAGCTTGCAAAAGAATATATCTTTTCTCCGCTTGGATTAAAAAATACAACAATGATTCAACCAAATGAAAAAGGATTTCTAACAAATGTAGCTTTGGTTCACGACAAAGACGGAAAAGTTATAAAAACAGGTTTGCCCATTACGCCACAAGTTGGCCCTTCAGGATTATGGTCTACCCCAACTGATTTAGCCAAAATTGCTATTGAGATGCAAAATGCTTTGCGCAATAAAAACAATAAAGTGATTTCTCACAATGTGGCAAAAAAAATGACAGAAGTAACCGCTTTAAAAAATGCAGTTAGCGGATGGAGTTACGGTTGGCAAAAATCTTTTGGATATAATAATTATGATTGGTTTGCCTGCAATGGCTCAAACACCGGAGTTGGCGGAAATGTGATGGGTACCATGAAAGATGGAAACGGCTTTGCCTTTCTTGCCAATGGTGAAAAACCAAATCGTTTTCCTGTGATGGGAGCAACACAAAGAAAAATTCTTTCACTAATGAACTGGAATGGCAATTTCCACAATGAAAAAACTCAGGAAATACCCGCAAGTCTAAAAAAACAACTCATCGGAACCTATGATGATTTTCTTTACGGACAAGGAGTGGAAACCAAAATAGTAGAAAAAAACAATCGTCTTTACGTAGAATCTGAGATTTTGGAACATTTTAAAGGAAAAAATGATAACGAGTTGGTCTATCTAAAAAATGGATTATTCGAAATAACAGATTATCCAAACCTTTTAAAATTCAATTTTAAAGATGGAAAACCAAGTTCTGTTACTCTAAAAAGAGATGGTTTAACAGCCACAACTCAAATGATCAATAAAACAAATTAATCTTTAATAGAAATAAAAAAGCGGATGTTTACAGTGATAAACATCCGTTTTTAGTTGTAAATATTTTCTAAATTTTAAAACAGCAATCGCCTTATCATTAAATTATATCAATAATCTTCAGAAATAATATGCTCTATACAATATTCTGCCAATGCAGTAATCGTTAAAAACGGATTAACACCAATCGTTCCTGGAATTAAAGACCCATCAATGATATAAAGATTTTCAGATCCTCTAAGTCTGCCCATCGTATCTGTCGCCTTTCCCAATACCGCACCACCCAATGGATGATAACAAATATCGGCACCGAATCCGTTATTGAAAAGTAAATGCGCTCTTGTTCCTCCATTTACTTTATTCATTTTTTTTATAAAATATTCGGCATTCGTTCTGGCGAGCGCCACATTTTCTGCAGACCATTGTAAATCAATTTTTTTAGAAATCGGATTGAAGAACACAGAACCTTTTTTGGGCACCGGATTAATCATTAAATAAAGTGAAGTTGCTACATCCATTCCCATTGGAAGCGGTGCAATTTCCGAAAAAAACGGATGTTCCTTATCATCCCAATTATCAATTCCTCCAACGGGAATTGTAGAATGGTTTACGCCAGTTCCTCCCGAAAATGTTTTTACAAAATTCCTGCCGGTCATGAAATTTCCATTATTGCCCCAGTTTTGTCCTACTTCAGAATTTAAAGTCAATTTATTATCATTTGATGATTTTAAAAGCAATTCTAAAGTTCCCATTGTACCGGCGCATAAAAATAGTTTTTTACAAACAATTTTCTTTTTTGCAACCGTCTCACCAAGAGTATTTGTCTGGATAACTTCTAAAATGTAGGTATTATCTGAACCTTTTGCTATACTTTCAACTTTATGCAGATCATGAATATGAACTTTACCTGTTTCCTGAGCTTTTTTAAGATAGGTTTTGTCTAAAGATTTTTTACCGTAATTGTTCCCGTAAATCACTTCACCAGCCAAAGCCGAACGGGGAACTTTATTTTCATATTCATCTTCCATATATTTAAAATCATAAACATTGGGAACACGAACGGTTTTAAATCCTGCTTTATGAGCTTCTTGTTCACCAACTTTATTGAATTTATAAAAACTGCAGTTTTCTAGAAAACTTTCATCCGCAGAATTAACTTCCAGTTCTTTTTCAGCCAATGGAAAATATTTTTTATAAAACTCTTCAGTATTCAGTTCTGGAAATACTTCGCCGAAATAATCTTTCTTGGGCAAGACGGCCATTCCTCCGTTAACAAGAGATCCGCCTCCAACTCCTCTTCCCATCCATATTTTGATATTGCTAAAATCCCATCGATCAAGAGTTCCTGTATATTTTTTGGTATTGAAAATATTAAAAAATGGGGCAATCGTTTTAGTCCTCAGCCAAGCTGCAGATTTTCCGGGACTAATCATAGGAGAAAATTTTTCACCGGACTTTTCCCAATTAAGACCCATTTCAAGAATTGTTACTTCATGTCCGGATTCTGCCAAACGCAAAGCAGCAACAGCTCCACCGTAACCGGAGCCAATAATAACATTGTCAATTTCTACAATTTCTGTTTCGAAATTCAATTCGTTTTCTTTTCCAAATAAAACTGATGAAAAGCTTGTAAAATACAATGCTCCAACTCCTAAAAGTGAATGTCTGAGAAATTCTTTACGGTTCATAAAATGGTCTTTTGATTTATCATAATGTTAAAAGGAAGTTAGTTGTATCTTCAATCATTACTTCTTTTTGCAAAATCAAGACCACTCCGGAAAATTACTTATTTACACTTCATATTTTAGTATTTAAAGCATAAAAAACCGCTTTAGAAAATATCTAAAGCGGTTTATAATATGTAGCGATTATTGCTAATCAAAAATTATTTTACTTCTTCAAAAATAACTAATATTGAAAATCAAATAGTTACAGTTAAAAGGTACAAATAAGATACTGATTTACTAGTGTAATTTGTGGATATATATACTGAACATTAACCTTTCAATCATTTATTATCCTACATATTTCTATTTAAAACATTGATAAACAGCCTTTTTCCTGTTTTAACTTCATCAGAAATACTCAATTCGATAAGCAAAGATAAACTCGATAAAGATCCATGATAATAATCAGGTCATTTTGCTTGTTGAAAAGCAATTTATTAGCCTGCAAAGCATGCTGCTGAGATTCTTTTATTACCATCTAAGAAAGAATTATTTTTCACGACGAGATACAAAAGCATTGTTGCTTTCTCTTCCAAGTTGGATAAAAATCGTTTTCCTCAAATCCTTTTTCTATTTGAGCAATTGAACTTTGAAAATTTTGATCCTTTTCTTTCAAAATACTTGCGAATCAAAATCTACCGCCTTATAGTTCAGTTTGCTAAAGTTTGAACTTATCGAAATCTCCACAGGTTGCTCCGTAAGCCACCTCGTTTTCCAAAAATACATTTTAAGTTTCTCTCTATAGCGAATATTGAGTGGTAGATCCTCTTTCTCTTTTGCAAAGAATAAAACTTCTGCTATTACCTGCATCTCTTTACTAATAGTCAGAATTTCCACCACCGCCACCACTTACAACTCTTTCAACTCTTTCAACTCTTTCAATAACTGGCTTTTCAGTTATTACTTTTCCAATTTCAGCTTTTGGCGGAACTTCTAATTTTATTTCTGGCTTAGCTTTCGAAATTGGACTTATTAATGTGTAGGGAATAACCTTTTTCGTGTCATCATAAAATTTGACTTTGTGTGTCTTTAAAATTTTAAAATATTCATTTTCGTTAATTGGATTAATTCTCGGTGATTTAATCCATCCTTGACAAATTGACTCATAAGTAAGGAGCCATTTCTCATCCATTAATGATTCTGGTGTAAGTTCAAGCCTTAATTGTGAGGTTGCAACAGTCTTATTGATAAATCCATTTTTCTTCAAATCTAATGCAATTAAAACTGAGACAACATCACTTGAATCGAAAATAAGTTTTGCTAAATTATTTGGAATTTTAATTTCAAATTCTTTACAAATCCAAAGCGCCCATGATACTTCAAAATGATGTCCTTTCGGTGTATGTTCTTTTAGAATGTTTTCTAATAAACTTTTTACTTTTAGCTTTTCCACTTTAGCTCTATGAGAAACTAATATTTGTGCAACTGTCGGCAAAGTAACAGGTTCTGTTATTGCAAATTTTAAAATGAATGATTGATAGAGTTTCCAGCTTTCATCAAATAAAGGAATTCCTTTTAAAATTGTTATGGCAAAATTTAGAACTGAATCTTTTGGATTATTTTTAGCATGTTTAAAAGCTATACTTACAAATCTTTCAATATCTGTTTGTTGAGATTGTGGATGTTTTCTAAATGTGAAAGAACCTAATTCAATTGACCAATCTGATTCAAAAGGAAAAGGAGATTTTGATATCTTAGTTTTTTCTTCATTAATATCTAATTGGAATTCTGTAAAAATGCTTTGAACATATTTAAAAACCCTTTCTGAATCAGCTTGGTTTTCACAGTAAATGTAATAATCATCAATATATCGAAAGCCTTTTACGGCGGACGAATTAAATTTCTTTTGTATCATTTCATCTAAAGTGCAGCCAATTATTTCTGCTATAACTAATGATGTATCTGGACCGATTGGAATTCCCAGAGTTTGACCTGAATTGCTTTCTCTTAAATTTTTATCCAATAAATTTCCCAACAACGCTAAGTTTTTTCTGTCTATCTTAGCTACAGCTTTAGTATGAATTATCCAAGGAATAATATGAGTATAGATTGTTCCATAATATCTTGAAACATCTGTTTTTACTTCATAAATTTTATCAAATGAATTAATTGAGCATTCTTTTCTAAATTGTCCAAAAGTATTGATCGATTTTAAAGCTCTTTTTCCAGTTGAATCTCTTACAGGTTTGCTATTTGAAATAGTAGATTTATTAAAAATCCCTTCTATTTCAGCCCATCGATCTGAAATTGATTTGGAAAGAATTGATTGATGATAGGGATTTGGAATTCCTAAAAGCCTTCGTGAATATCCAACCTTTGGAATTGAGTGGACAACCCATTTTGATTCCCAAAATTTGTCTTTAAATAATTCCCGGTTTGCTTTTACTTCTCTACTTTTTGCTGATAAAATTGCCTTCCAATCAGTTTCAATATCAACAAGTTTATCAGCAAACTTTTTTGTCTGAAACGGAGGAGGAAGTTCTTTCGGGAAATATCCAAATTCTAATAATTCTTTTTTTGTCATTTACTATATATTATCTTGATCATTGCAGGTAACGTTTTGGTGCTTGGCGAAAAAGTGGATTTCGAAGAACTAAACTGTGTGCCAGCGCGGAACTTGATATGATGCATCTAGCTTCACTAAGCACTGAACCCGCTTTTCTGCCAAACGCCTGTTACCTGCTGGGCTATTTATTCTCCATTATTTTCTTCATCCCCTTCTATTTCTATGTCATCAGTTACTACTGAAGTCGCAATAGTAATTTGACCGTCAGTTATGAATTTCTCATAATAGCGTGACAGAACATTAAGCCTCTCTTTTAAAGACTTATCCCTGTGAACACCTTGTTGATTATGTCTGTCAAAATCTATTAATATTGATTTTTGATCTTCTTCTTTTCTGTTTCTGTTTTCTAATCTAATATTTTCAAATTGTTCTAAAAAATTTCTAAAAGTTTCAATGTTAGGAGTATGTCTAGTAACAAAGAAATAATAAACTGGAATTATTCCTTTGCCTCTTAAAAGAATGTCATTGTTGTGAAACATGCTTTGTAATAAATCAAGGGCAGAAGTAGTATTATGTAGAACTAAATTAATGTCAACATTTTCAGTTGAGTTTGCTCTTACAAATTTGTCCAAAGAAGAGTTTGTCAACGACAGCAAAGCATTATTTTCTTCTATAAAAAGTAATCTTGTCAACAAATCTTGATGTTGATAACGAGGGTTTTTAAACCTTACTTTATTAGAAAAAAAGCTATGATTTTCTACTATTTCACGAATATTGCGATTTAGATAACCTCCAATTGCATTTCTTTTCTCTGCATTTGTTAAGGCTGCTCCACCATTTAATCTTAAAAATAGTTCTTCAAGTTTATCTTCTTCATCTGTAATAACATAGATAATATCTAAAATGTAATTTTCAATAATAGAAGCAATATCAGAATGAACTTCTGTAATTTGAGAAAAGTTTAAACCTTTTAAGTTATATGAAGGATTTTCATAATACACAAACTCATTATCAAGAGTAAATTGGTCATTTAAAAAATCTAAAATAACCTGAAGTCTCTGTTTACCATCAATTACTGCATAGATGGCTTTTTTCGGATTTAGGAGGTTGTTTTCTTCAATAAAATAATTGAAGTAAAATTTAGGTATATCAAAACCATTGATGATTGTATCTATTAACAGTTTCTTTTTTTCAGGGCTCCAAATATTTCCGTACCTCTGATATATTGGAGAGAAGTCAACTCTCTCTGAAATTTTTTGAAAATCCTTTATTGACAACGGTTCTAATTCTCCTATTCTTAATATTTTAAACATTTGTTGTAGGATTTAATGTTAAACTTTCAATGTGCTCTCTTTTTATCTCTAATGCTAAATGATTGAGGTCAGGATAAATGCTACTTTCTGTCATCCCTAAATAGTAAAGTTGATTTTTTAGAATTTCAATCGTTTCTTTTTTAATTATTAAAAGTGTCAAAAAATTATGTGCTTCATCCTTTTCTTCAAGATTAAATATTTCAGAATTTGGGAACAAAGTGAATGTTCCTTTCTGCGCAGCTATTCTCTCATTATTTAAAGGTCCTGTTATTGCTAAAGGATAATTAGATTTTACTGATGCATCTATTTGATATGATGTTTGTGCATTTTTATTAGTTGAAATGTCAGGTATTTTATCTAATGGTGTTAACATCACATTTGTAGCTTCGTTTAATTTTAGAGGATTAAGACACCAGACTGCGGCATCCTCGTCATTATTACTTTTAAAGATGATTGCAAAGCCTAAAGCAACTAAAGCACTACTTGACCAGTCAAGTAGTCTTGTTGGAACACCGTGATGTTGCATAATAAAAAGCCATTCCCAATAATTTTCAACAGGTCTATTTTTTAGAAATGGTAATGCTCTCGATTTAAATTTATTTTGAAAACTCTCTTCAAGTGAAGGTAAAAAGTCATTTCTGTAAATAGACGGTGCAAGCTTGTGTGTTTTATTTGAAATACCACGAAACCATAGTCTGTTATTGTTTTTTGAAATTGTTTCAATAATCTCGAGGAATTTTGGAAAACTGTCAATGTCTATTGATGTTATACGTGAATTCATATACTTTATTTCAAATTATTGTTTTTAAGTGTTGTTCGTCTAGCATTGCCGGGAAAGGTTTAGCGCCTGGCACAGTGGCGGATTTCGGACCACGAAAACTGTCAACATAGTATAAAGTTGATGCGAGGTGGAATGTTCAATTAAGCACATCATTCGCCATTGAGCCAAACGCCTGTTAGGCGTTCGTTGTTTACCGTATTCTGCTTCAAAGTAATTATACATTAATTTGCTTTACATTTTTCGGCAAATGCAACTAATAAATTAAAGTCGCTTGCATTCAAATTTAAGCTGCTTGCTGCGTCGGAAGCAGCAATAGGTACCTCATTAAATTCAAGTGGAGTTCTTTCATTTACGAGATGTGTAAGTCCTGCATCTTCTTTGAATAATATTAAAGTAGTATCAATCAATAAATCATTTATATCAGCACCTTCTAAAAGTTGATTACCTGCAAATTGGTACCAATATGGCTGTGGTTTAAGCCATTCAATTATTTGATTTTTCAAGGATAAGTTACTCATTTAATATTTTTTGTCCTTTGGTTGGAAGTTGTTTTACAATGACGCCTAACTTGTAATACCGTTAAACTATAGCGTATATCCATCCAAATTCAATTAGATATGCGATAAAAACAGCGTTAGTCTATCAGATTATATGAACTAATCAAAGATAATTAATATAATCTGTTATAAATTGCGGATTATCGTAAAGCGCAAAAATAAATTACAAATTCCACTTCAATATTTTATTCTAAGATATTATTTTGCAATTTTTTTTAAAGTAATAAGATGAAACTGTTTATTTCTTAATTACTATATTCTCTATTCCTCATCGGTATGATTAAACATAATCTTGGCATATCGTTAATTGTTGTCCTCATAAATCCAAATGGCTTATAAATAACTTCCAGACGTTTAGTAGGATCGTTATAAATAGAACGGAGTAGTAACAATTTTGAAAGTATTTAAGCTATATAACTTTTTGGTCTTCCTCCTGTTCTTCCTCTGCTCTTGCAGATTACATTCCTGCATTTGTTCATTATCTTATCAACTACCGTTGATATTAAACTAGAGAGGGCTTGAGATTTAAAATAGACGACCGTTTTTCTGTAAATTAATTTATTAAAATAATTCGATCAGCTACGAATCTTATCTGATTTCAAACTAGGAAATTCATAAATATCATTTAACATCCCGAAAATCATCGACACGATACAGTATCTAAAGAATTGTTTATTGATCATGTTTTACATAACGCATGATGTACAAAAGTGATACAATTCAGATGCTGCAACATCTTTTTTTCTACTTTTCCGCACGAATCTCATCATTTTAAACGATTAAACCAGTATTCTACAATATTTAAAGATAGACTTAAAAATACATTTGTTCTACTTCTATACAACTCAAACCCTATAATTTACTACAATTGGAACAATTAACAATTCCCGAATGCAACAGTGATAGTTGATACATTTCGCCTATACACCGCAATTTTTATCTATATTTTGGACGAAAATAGTTTGACAATTTTTACCAGTTAAAAATTATATTCACAATTTTTGTAATAACAAATGCCAGCATTTTCACTGCTATTACAGTACTATCGCCTTCATGAAGCGTGACCTAAGAGCAATTGTTGAAAACCGTACACTCGCCACATCCTAGTTTTGCGGCTCTTCCTGCTTTTTTTTAAGTTTATTCTCTAATTCTAATTGTAGATGATCTCTAGATTAGTAAAATGAGCTGTGAATTTAGAATTATTAAATAACTCTTCATTTTCGTTTAACAAAAACACATTTCCAATATCCTCTATTTTCCGATTTTCATTATCTAAAGTATTAAATACCTGCAGTATTCTATAATTCTCTTTCTTCTGAAGTGCAAAGTGATATTCCGGAGATGAGATAAAGAAATGCCTGTCACTACTACTTTTACCTTTAACCTCTACAAATTGTATTTCCTCGTTCTCATCAATGTAATACATGTCATAACCGTGCGCATCTGATCCTTCAGGATTTACTTCCGCTTTTGCTGCATTTTTTGACATCCATTCAACAATTTTATATTTTTCCACCAATATCTCATATACCGCTTTTTCAGCAACTATACCAATTAAACTTTGTGTCTCATCGTTAGTTTTTGAGCCGTCGACTCTCTTACCGATTGGGGTTCCTTTCTTTGAGAGAGATGACACAACAGCAACTGATGTTGTTGAAGAACTTTTAATATCTAAAGCAGGTAAATTTTGGTACTTATTCAATCCTAAAACAAGAGAGTTTTCTACCACTTCAGAACTATTTTCTGTAATCTTTTCACCAAAGTGCGTAAAACGACTTAGAAGTTCATCAAGCGTATTTTCAAAATACAACAAGCTCCTATTAACGTTGCTCTCTAAAAACTCATCAAGCATATTATCTGAACAATTAACGCTGCATTTCAATACTGATAGATTATGTGCATACATGCTTTGTATAGTAGAATCAGAAGCTATGGAAAGTAAAATCGAGGGAAGATTTAGATGAATATAATTTGACAATAAAAAAGTCATAAAAACCTCATTAACATTAATATCCAGCACGGCATGTGAAATTTTAAACAGGGTCGAGTTTGTATAGCCATCGAATAAATCCTGAAATCTACTTTTTTC
>Ga0308169_10003337_pt1 | contig 15741 bp, 19 predicted proteins | sample PhyBR1_2_FD_202139 | JGI IMG/M metagenome (GOLD analysis project Ga0308169, IMG submission 202139) | Phyllosphere microbial communities from UC Gill Tract Community Farm, Albany, California, United States - DLSLSB.R1 | ecosystem: Host-associated > Plants > Phyllosphere > Unclassified | place... | reverse complement strand
TGAGTTGGTGCCCCACCCGACCTTGGTCATGTCTTTGGACGTTTGGTGGCAGAAAAGACTTCCCTAATAAAGCCTGACGATTTTACCAGTGGATCAGCCGTTTTTCAAAATACGATATTCAATTTCACAATACGGAATTTCCCTATGGAACCCGCATGAATACTGGGTGATAGCGAGCTTCCGGCATTTGCGAACGCATCTATAAATATGACAATGAACGACAGGAGACGGCGCGCGATACCCGTGGCGCTTATAATTTTGTTTTTGTCCAGCCAGTGAGTCCCCAGCCATGCCTGCCCAACTGATCGACGGAGTACAACTTTCCAAACAACTGCGTGCCGACATCGCCGCGCGCGCCGCCACCCTCACCGCCGCCGGCCGCCAGCCGGGCCTGGCGGTGATCATCGTCGGCGACGACCCGGCCAGCCACGTCTACGTCCGCAACAAGGTCAAGGCCTGCGGCGAAGTGGGCTTTCACTCGGTGCTGGAAAAGTACGAGGCCGACTTCAGCGAGCAGGACCTGCTGGCGCGCATCGCCGCGCTGAACGTCGATCCGGCGATCCACGGCATCCTGGTGCAGATGCCGCTGCCGAAGCACATCGATTCGTCGAAGGTGATCGAGTCGATCGCGACAGCCAAGGACGTGGACGGCTACTCGGTGCTGTCGGCCGGCGAACTGGTCGCCAACCTGCCGGGCTTCCGCCCGTGCACGCCCTACGGCTGCATGAAGCTGATCGAATCGACCGGCTTCGACCTGCGCGGCAAGCATGCGGTGGTGGTGGGACGCTCGAACACGGTCGGCAAGCCGATGGCCTTGCTGCTCTTGCAAGCCAACGCAACCGTCACCATCTGCCATAGCGCGACGCCGGACCTGGGCTACCACACCCGCCAGGCCGACGTCATCGTCGCCGCCGTCGGCCGCCGCAACACCGTCACCGCCGACATGGTCAAGCCGGGCGCGATCGTGATCGACGTCGGCATGAACCGCGACGACGCCGGCAAGCTGTGCGGCGACGTCGACTTTGCCGGCGTCAGCGAAGTGGCTTCGCACGTGACCCCGGTCCCGGGCGGCGTCGGTCCGATGACGATTACGATGCTGCTGATGAACACCGTCGAGTCCGCGGAACGCGGCCTGGGCAAACAGCAGGAACAAGCCGGGCCGGCCTCGGGCATGATCCCGAAGCCCGGTCTCGCATAACCCTACGCATGACTAGTGGAAGGAACACCATGAGCATCGACACCAGCAATCCCCTCCTCGACTTTTCCGGTCTGCCGCGTTTCGACCTGATCCGTCCCGAGCACGTCACGCCCGCGATCGAGCAACTGATCGCCCACGCGCGCGAAGTCGTGCAGCAACTGGAGGCACCGGCCGACAGCGTCACCTGGGACAGCTTCGTGGTCCCGCTCGAGGAATCGACCGAACAGCTGGGCCGTGCCTGGGGCGTGGTGAACCACCTCAACCACGTGATGGACACGCCCGAGCTGCGCGCCGTCTACAACGAGAACCAGCCGAGGATCACCGAATTCTTCACCGAACTGGGCCAGAACGAAGCGCTGTTCGCCAAGTACAAGCAGCTGCATGCCGGCCCGGAATTCGCCAACCTGAGCCCGGCCCGCAAGCGCATCGTCGAAAACGCGCTGCGCGACTTCCGCCTGGGCGGCGCCGAACTGCCGGAAAAGCAGAAGGAACGCTTTGCCGACATCCAGGAACAGCAGGCCGCGCTGTCGACCCGCTTCTCGGAAAACGTGCTGGACGCGACCAACGATTTCAAGCTGCTGGTGACGGACGAAGCCGAACTGGCCGGCCTGCCCGACGATGCCAAGAGCGCCGCGCGCGCCGCGGCGGAACGCGACGGCAAACAGGGCTGGCAATTCAGCCTGCATTTCCCGTCCTATTTCCCGATCCTGCAGTTCGCCGACAACCGCGCCCTGCGCGAGAAAATCTACCGCGCCAACGCCACCAAGGCGTCCGAAATGGGCGTGGTGTTCTCGGAAGCCGAGAAATGGGATAACACGAGTAATATCGCCCAGCTGCTGAAGCTGCGCGACGAGGAAGCCAAGCTGCTCGATTTCCAGAGCTTCGCCCATGTGTCGCTGGAGCCGAAGATGGCCGAGAGCCCGGAACACGTGATCGCGTTCCTGGAAGACCTGGCGCGCCGCGCCCGCCCGTATGCCGAAAAGGACCTGGAAGAGCTGCGCGCCTTCGCCAGGGACGAACTGGGCATCCAGGACATGCAGGCCTGGGACGTGAGCTACGCCTCGGAAAAGCTGCGCGAAAAGCGCTATGCCTTCTCGGCCCAGGAAGTGAAGCAGTACTTCCCGGAGCACAAGGTGGTCGACGGCCTGTTCGGCGTGATTTCGCGCCTGTTCGGCGTGACGATCGCCCCGGACCAGGCGCCGGTATGGCATCCGGACGTGCGCTTCTTCCGCATCGAAAAGAACGGGCAGTTGATTGGCCAGTTCTACCTGGACCTGTACGCCCGTCCGGGCAAGGGCCAGGGCGCATGGATGGACGACGCCCGCGGCCGCCGCCTGATCATGGGCGGCACCGTGCAGACGCCGATCGCTTACCTCACCTGCAACTTCACGCCGCCGGCTGCGGCAACTGAGGTCGACGGCAAGCCGCAGCCTTCGCTGTTCACGCACGACGAAGTGACCACGCTGTTCCACGAATTCGGCCACGGCCTGCATCACATGCTGACCGAAGTCGACGAATTGTCGGTCTCGGGCATCTCGGGCGTGGAATGGGATGCGGTGGAATTGCCGTCCCAGTTCATGGAAAACTTCTGCTGGGAGTGGGACGTGCTGCAAGGCATGACCGCCCACGTGAAGACCGGCGAACCGCTGCCGCGCGCGCTGTACGAGAAGATGCTGGCGGCGAAGAACTTCCAGTCCGGCATGCAGACGCTGCGCCAGGTCGAGTTCTCGCTGATCGACATGCACCTGCACTACGACTTCGATCCCAACAGCCAGCAGACCGTGCAGGCGCTGGTGGACGAGGTGCGCAGCAAGTTCTCGGTGCTGGTGCCGCCCTCGTTCAACCGCTTCCAGCACTCGTTCGGCCATATCTTTGCCGGCGGCTATGCGGCGGGGTACTATAGCTACAAGTGGGCGGAAGTGCTGTCGGCGGACGCGTACGCGGCCTTCGAGGAAGCGGTCGAAGCCGGCGGCGGCGAGCTGCTGGACCAGACCGGCAAGCGCTTCCACCAGGAGATCCTGTCGGTGGGCGGCTCGCGTCCGGCGCTCGAATCGTTCAAGGCCTTCCGCGGCCGCGAACCGAAGATCGACGCGCTGCTGCGCCACAGCGGGATGCAAGCCTGAGGGCTGGCTTGACGCCACGGGGGTGACCATGAAGCGAGCACACGGCAGGCACACGGGCCACTGGCGGCTGGCCGCCGCCGTGCTCGGCCTGGCGCTGCTGGTGGTCGCCGAAGCCGTGGCGGGCCAGGTCTACAAATGGAAGGACGCGCACGGCACGACCCATTACGGCGACGCGCCGCCGCCGCGCGTCAAGTCCGAGGTGCTGAATACGGGCAAGCAAGTGCCTTCACAGGCACCGGTCCTTCCGTATGAACTGGCGCGCGCGGCCCAGGCCGCGCCGGTGGTGCTGTACACCACCGCGCGCTGCGACGCCTGCGACCAAGGCCGCGCCCTGCTGCGCACGCGCGGCATCCCGTTTTCCGAACGCACCGTCGACACCGAGCAAGACCAGCAACAACTGGAGCAAGCCGGCGGCGGCAAGCGCGAACTGCCGCTGCTGCTGGTCGGCCGCCGCCAGATCGCCGGTTTCCAGGCATCGGCCTGGCACGAAGCGCTGAGCTCGGCCGCCTACCCGCGCCAGAAAATGCTGCCGCCAAGCTACCAGTTCGCGGCGCCGGTGGCGGCCGGCCAGCAGCCGCGCACGCGGCAGCCGCCGCCATCCGGCAGTACGCCACCCACCCCCTAGCCAGCAACTCATCACGAGCACCCAAGGCCGACGTATGACCCGGATCGATTTCCATACCAATATCCCCGATAAGCTCAGCTACGCGTGCCGGCTGGCGCGCAAGGCCTATGCCGCGCGCGCCAAGGTCGTCCTGCTGGCCGACAGCCCGGCCCAGGCCGCCGAGTTGAACGATGCCCTGTGGACCTTGTCCGGCACCGATTTCATTCCACACGTGATGGCGGGCGACCCGCTGGCGCCGGAAACACCGGTGATCGTCACCGCCGACGAAGCGACCGAACTGCCGCACCACGACATGCTGGTCAACCTGACGCGCCGCACCCCGGCCGGCTTCGACCAGTTCGCGCGCCTGTTCGAGATCATTTCCACCGACGAGGAAGACGCCGCCGCCGGCCGCGCGCGCTATGTCGCCTACAAGCGGCAGTCGTATCCCCTCACCCACTTCGTGGCGGGGCAATCATGAGCCAGCAGCCCGCCTATGACGAGAGCATCCCGGTGCTGACCGAGGTGGTGGCCACCGCCGTGGTGCCGGATCCCGTGCCCGCCCCTGCGCCGGATTCTGCGCCGGCCGCGGTGCCGGCAGCAGCCACGATGGCGCCGGAAGCCGCGCCCGAATTGCTTCTCAAATCGCCTCTCGAATCGCCGCCAGGATTGCAGGCCGAACCGGCACCCGGCGCGCCTGCGCCTGCACCTGCACCTGCAGCCGTGCCAACCGTCGCCCACATCGCCGACGCCGCCGAGCACGATGCCTGGCATGCGCTGGAGGAACGCCTGGTCGCGCGCGTGCTCGACCGCCTGCAGGACCGTGTCGAACTGACGCTCGAGGACCAGATCCGCAGCAGCCTGGCGCCGGTGCTCGACCACGTGGTGACGCGCCTCGCCGCCGAACTGCGCGACGGACTGCAGCTGACCGTCGAACAGGTGGTGGCGCGCGCCGTGGCGCAGGAGTTGGCGCACCTGAAATCGCGCACGCTCTGAGCCCTTTTTTCATGTAGGCTGCATCAATTGCGGGCATGGCCGCACCCGCCCGGTGCGGCGTCGTTGACTCCCCCTTCTTTCCTGTCGTTACGCTTTCCCAAGCCGGCAAATTGCTGTACCTTTGCCTTGCGTAACTATGTGCATTGCAGTCCTTCCCTGGAGAGAAACACATGCAGGTCACCACCAAAGTCATCCCCTTTGCCATCGCCCTCGCCTTCGCCGGCGCCGCCAGTGCCCAGCAGGTGGTCAAGATCGGCCACGTGGCGCCGATCTCCGGCCCCAGCGCCCACCTCGGCAAGGACAACGAGAATGCCGCGCGCATGGCGATCGATGAGCTCAACAGCAAAGGCTTCGCCATCAATGGCCAGAAGGTGACCCTGCAACTGGTGTCGGAAGACGACGGCGCCGATCCCAAGCAAGGCACGGCGGTGGCGCAGAAGCTGGTCGACGCCCGGGTCAACGGCGTGATCGGCCACCTGAACTCGGGCACCACGGTGCCGGCCTCCAAGATCTACAACGACGCCGGCATCCCGCAGATCTCGCCGGCGACCACGGCGCCGCAGTACACCGCGCAGCGCTTCCCCGGCGCCTTCCGCGTGGTGGCGAGCGACGTCAAGCTGGGCAGCACCCTCGGCAAGTACGCGGTCGACACCGTCAAGGCGAAGAACATCGCCATCATCGACGACCGCACCACCTACGGCCAGGGCGTGGCCGACCAGTTCGCGAAGGGCGTGAAGGGTCCCGGCGTGCGCGTCGTGGGCCGCGAATTCACCAGCGCCACCGCCACCGACTACACCGCCATCCTGACCTCGATCAAGGCCAAGAAGCCGGACCTGATTTTCTTCGGCGGCATGGATTCGGTGGCCGGGCCGATGCTCAAGCAGGTCAAGGCGCTGGGCATCGAAGCGCGCTTCATGGGCGGCGATGGCATGTGCACCGACGCCCTGGGTCGCCTGGCCGGCGCCGGCCTCGGCGAAGGCAAGGTGATTTGCGCCGAAGCGGGCGGCGTCAAGGGTCCGCAGGAAAAGGTGATGGAAGACTTCCGCGCGCGCTACAAGAAGAAATTCAATATGGACGTGCAGCTGTACGCGCCCTATGTGTACGACGCGGTGATGGTGATGGCGACCGCGATGCAGAACGCCAAGTCGGCCGATCCGGCCAGGTATTTGCCGGAGCTGAAGAAGATCAAGTATGAGGGCGTGACCGGCACCATCCAGTTCGACGACAAGGGCGACATCCGGGATGGCGCGCTGACCCTGTTCACCTACAAGGGCGGCAAGCGCAGCAAGATCGACGTGGTGCGCTGAGGAAGCTTGTCTCCGCTTGCGCGCAGCGCCGTCGGTAGAGAATTCAGAATAGTAGAAACACGTCGTCCCCGCGAAGGCGGGCACCCATGCAGCGCTTCCAAAGCCGGTATCCTTGAAGCATCCAGCTTGCTTCAAATAGCAACAATTCTCTGGCTCGGTATGGGTCCCCGCCTGCGCGGGGACGACGTTATAACTGCGGGGACGACGTTATAGCTGCGGGAACGACGTTATAGCCGTGGGAACGCCGTTCATGCAACGCTTGTTCCCGCCTGATCAGGCTGCGCTCACTTCTGCGCCAGCACCCATTTCACCAGGCTGCGCGCTTCGGCCTCGCTCACCTGCGGGTTGGCCGGCATCGGCACCGGGCCCCAGACGCCCGCGCCGCCCTTCAGGACCTTCTGCACCAGCTTGTCCTCGGCGCCCTTCTGGCCGGCGTATTTGGCGGCCACGTCCTTGTAGGCCGGACCGACCAGCTTGTTGCCGACAGCGTGGCACGCCATGCAGTTCTTGGCCTTGGCCAGGTCGGCCTGCGCGAAAGCGCTGGTCGAGGCCAGGGCGGACACCGCCACCAACATCATCAGGGACCGTTTCATTCTGTTTTCTCCATCTTTTATAAGTAGAAAGCGCTACAGTTCAGGTCCAGATTCTAGCGTGTTTCCCAGGCGAGAGTGCTATAGACATACTCGGTAACGGATGAAACACATTTTCGTTGACGGAACGGCAGGTTTTCGTTTCTATACGGCATTGTCGTTGTAGGATGGCCGCAGGACGCATTGAAAGGAATTGCCATGCCACTGATCGTGCTGATCGCCGTACTCGCCGTGCTGCGTTTTTTTGAAGTCTGGAAGTTTGCCGGGTTGTCCTGGTGGTGGATCGTCGGGTTGATGGTGGCCGGATTCGTCTGGTTCGAGTTCATCGAGAAAATGCTGGGGCTGGACAAGAAGAAGGCGCATGCGCTGGATGAAAAGCGCAGGCAGGAGCGGGTGAAGCAGAGTTTTGGGAAGAAAAAGTAGTCGCCGCGAGCATACCGCCATCGCTTTTTCGGCCTGCTTCCTCCGCACGTCGCCCCTGCGAAGGCAGGGGCCCGAGTTCTGCGTGCGTTATCGGTACGCGTGCTAATTGGCCCCCTGCCTGCGCAGGGGCGACGTGCCAAGGTTATCGGCTAGCGCAAGGTGATCGGCTAGCGATCAGCGATCACGTCATTTACCCCGTCACCGCCCCCTCGCTCGCCGGCCTGGCCAGCGCCGCGAACTTGGCCAGCACCCCGCGCGTATAACGCGGCGCCGGCCGCACCCAGGCCGCCCGGCGGCGTACGATCTCCTCGTCCGCCACGTTCAACTGGATCAGCAGCTGGTGCGCGTCGATCGTGACCAAATCGCCTTCCCGCACCAGCGCGATCACGCCGCCCTCGAAGGCTTCCGGCGTCACGTGCCCCACCACCATGCCCCAGGTGCCGCCGGAAAAGCGGCCGTCGGTGACCAGGCCGACCGATTCGCCCAGTCCCTTGCCGATCAGCGCCGCCGTCGGTGCCAGCATCTCGGGCATGCCGGGGCCGCCGCGCGGGCCCAGGTAGCGCAGCACCAGCACGTCGCCCGGGTTGATGCGGTTGGCCAGGATGGTGTCCATGGCGCTGGCCTCGTCGTCGAACACGCGCGCCGGGCCGGTGATGACCGGGTTCTTGAGGCCGGTGATCTTGGCCACGCAGCCGTCCGGCGACAAATTCCCCTTCAGGATCGCCAGGTGGCCTTCCTTGTACAGCGCGCGTTCCAGCGGGCGGATCACGTCCTGCCCTTCCGGCGGGGTCGAGGGCACGCCGGCCAGCTCCTCGGCCAGCGTGCGCCCGGTGATCGTCATGCAATCGCCGTGCATCAGGCCCGCATCCAGCAGCAGCTTCATCACCTGCGGCACGCCGCCGGCGCGGTGCAAATCGGTGGCCACGTACTGGCCCGACGGTTTCAGGTTGCAGATGACCGGGACGCGCCGGCGCACGCGCTCGAAATCGTCGATCGTCCACTCGACCTCGGCCGCGTGGGCGATGGCGAGGTAGTGCAGCACCGCGTTGGTGGAACCCCCTAGGGCCATGATCAGCGCCACCGCGTTCTCGATGGATGCGCGGGTGATGATGTCGCGCGGCTTGAGGTCGCGCTTGACCGCCTCCACCAGCACGCGCGCCGATGCCGAGCTCGATGTCACCTTCTCCTCGTCCGGATTGGCCATCGTCGACGAATACAGCAGCGACATGCCGAGCGCCTCGAACGAGGACGACATCGTGTTCGCCGTGTACATGCCGCCGCAGGACCCGGACGACGGGCAGGCGTTCTTCTCGATGCCGTCGAAGTCCTCGGTGCTCATGCGCCCGGCGGTGAACTCGCCCACCGCCTCGAAGGCCGAGACGATGGTGAGGTCCTTGCCGCGCCAAGACCCCGGCCGGATCGTGCCGCCGTAGACGTAGATGCCGGGCACGTTGGTGCGCGCCAGCGCGATCATCCCGCCCGGCATGTTCTTGTCGCAGCCGCCGATCACGACCACCCCGTCCATCCACTGGCCGTTGACGCAGGTCTCGATGCAGTCGGCGATCACTTCGCGCGAGATCAGCGAGAACTTCATGCCCTCGGTGCCCATGGACATGCCGTCCGAGATCGTCGGCGTGCCGAACACCTGCGGATTGGCGCCGGCTTCCTTGACCGCCGCGACGGCGGCATCGGCCAGCTTCTGCAGGCCCGAGTTGCAGGGCGTGATGGTCGAGTGGGCATTGGCGACGCCGATCATCGGCTTGTCGAAGTCCTCTTCCCGATAGCCCATGGCGTAGTACATCGAGCGGTTCGGGCTGCGCGCGACGCCTTCGGTGACGTGGCGGGAACGGCGGTTGTAGGGCATGGTCCTCTCCTTGCGTTGGCTGGGTGGCCTTCCAGAATGCGCCGCACGGACAGGCGCGTCAAATCGTCCGCTGCCGTGCTTGTGATACGCTTCGGGAATCACAGCCGCCCGAATTCACGTAAAGACATATGACTCCGGAACTGCGCCAGCTGCGCTATTTCGTCACCGTCGCCGAAGAACTGCACTTCGGCCGCGCGGCCGCGCGCCTGCACATGACGCAGCCGCCGCTGTCGCAGGCAATCGCCGCGCTGGAGGAGTTGCTCGGCGCGCCGCTGTTCCTGCGCAACCGGCGCACGGTGGCGCTGACGCCGGCCGGCAGCGCCCTGCTGCCCGAGGCGCGCCGCATGCTGCTGGAAGCCGACGCCCTGCCGGAACTGGTGCGCCGCGCCGCCGCCGGCGAAGCGGGCCGCCTGGCGCTGGCCTTCATCACTTCGGCCGCCTTTCCTGCGCCGTTACAGCGAGCGCTATCCGGCCGTGCACCTGAGCCTGCGCGAGGCGACCTCGGACGTGCAGGTCGAGGAACTGCTGCGCGGCCGCGTCGACGCCGGCCTCCTGATCCCGCCGCTGCCCGACAAGGCGCTGGCGCAGCTCGACTACATGAAGGTGCTGGACGAGCCGCTGATCCTGTGCGCGCCCGCCGGCCTCGATTTGCCGCCCGACGGCGCGCCGGCGCGCTTGCAGGATCTGCCGCACCTGCCACTGATCATCTTCCCGCGCACGGTCTCGCCGTCCCTGCACGACGCCATCCTGTCGTGCTGGCGCGCGGCCGGCATCACGCCCGTCATCGGGCAGCAGGCGATCCAGATGCAGACCATCGTCGGCCTGGTATCGGCGGGCATGGGCTTGGCACTTGTGCCACAATCGGTCTCCAACCTGATGCGGCCCGGCGTAGAATACCGTGCCCTTGCCGATCCGACACCACGGGTCGACACCGGCATCGCCTGGCGCCGCGACAACCCGTCGCCGGTGCTGCGCGGCTTTCTGGAATTACTGAGGACTCTCTAATATGCTCGTACACCCGCAACCGAACCCGATCGCCTTCAGCATCGGCCCCGTGGACATCCACTGGTACGGGATCATGTATGTCGTCGCCTTCGCCCTGTTCGTGATCCTGGGCCGGGTACGCATCAAGACCCAGCCGCACGTCGCCGCGCAGGGCTGGAAGAACGAAGACCTGGACGACATGCTGTTCTACGGCATGCTCGGCGTGGTGATCGGCGGCCGCCTGGGCGAGGTGCTGTTCTACCAGCCGGCCCATTATTTCGCGCACTCGCTCGAAATCTTCATGACCTGGCGCGGCGGCATGTCCTACCACGGCGGCTTCATCGGCGTGCTGATCGCGATGGCGCTGTGGGCCCGCAAGCGCAAGCGCAACCTGCTCGACGTGTACGATTTCATCGCCCCGATGGTGCCCCTCGGCTACGCCTGCGGCCGCCTGGGCAACTTCATCAATGCCGAACTGCCGGGCCGCCTGGCCGACCCGTCGCTGCCCTGGGCGATGCTGTGGCCGGGCGTGGAAGGCCTGCGCCATCCGTCGCCGCTGTACCAGATGCTGGTCGACGGCCTGCTGTGCTTCGTCATCATGTGGCTGTTCGCGCGCAAGCCGCGCCCGCGCCTGGCGGTCGGCGCCCTGTACACGCTGCTGTACGGCTGCGCCCGCTTCTTCACCGAGTACTTCCGCGTGCCGGACTGGGAAACCCACGTGCTGGGCCTGCCGATCACTTCGGGCCAGGTGCTGTCGCTGCCGATGATCGTCGCCGGCCTGCTGATGCTGGGCTGGGCCTATTCGGATGGCAACAAACGCGCCGTGCATGCCTGATCTGCGCTGATCTGCGTTAAACGTCGCACGCAAACCAACAAGGGAAGCCGCCGGCTTCCCTTTTCCGTTAATTGGAGCACCGTTCGGACCCCATCGCGCCATTATCTTTTTGATATGGCAAAGGACATCTCCCCCAAAAAGATCTACGCGATGCAGCGCATGGCGACCGCGCTGCGGCGTGCATCCGCCGCCCGGCCCTTCGGTCCGGCGACGGATCGCGCCCTGCGCTGGGCCGCGGCCTGGGGCATGGCGGCGGGGATCCGGGTGCCGGGATGCCATGTCCACTTGCGGCGCGATACACTGATCGGTGTCATTACCTGATATCGGGAGACGAAATGAAGATCGCCGTATTCAGCGCACGCCGCTACGACAAAACCATGCTGGCCGAAGCCAATGCCGGCGCCGGCCATGCGCTGCGCTTCCTGGAAGACCGCCTGACCGCCACCACCGCCCTGCTGGCGAAAGGCTGCGAGGCGGTCTGTGTGTTCGTCAACGACAACGTCGATGCGGAAGTCCTCGGCATCCTGGCAGCCCAGGGCACGCGCCTGGTCGCCACGCGCTCGACCGGCTACAACCATATCGATGCGGAGACCGCGCAGCGCCTGGGCATCGCGGTCGTGCGCGTCACCGATTACTCGCCGCATTCGGTGGCCGAATTCGCGGTGGGCCTGCTGCTCGCCGTGAACCGCAAGATCGCGCGCGCAAGCACGCGTACGCGCGACGGCAATTTCGACCTGGACGGCCTGATGGGCGTCGACCTGCACGGCAAGACGGTCGGCGTGATCGGCACCGGCAAGATCGGCCTCATTTTCGCGCGCATCATGGCCGGTTTCGGTTGCTCGGTCGTCGGCCATGACATGTTCCCCTCCCCGGCTTTCGAAGCCCTGGGCGGACGCTACGTCGGCATCGATGAACTGTTCCAGTGCAGCGACATCGTCTCGCTGCACTGCCCGCTCACGCCGGACACCCATCACATCGTCGATGCGGCTTCACTGGCGCGCGTCAAGCGCGGCTGCATCCTGGTGAATACCAGCCGCGGGGGCCTGGTGGATACCGAATGCGCCATCGCCGCCTTGAAGACCGGCCAGCTGGGCGGCCTGGCGATCGACGTGTACGAGCAGGAAGCCAGCCTGTTCTTCCAGGACCTGTCCTCGACCATCATCACGGATGACGTGATCCAGCGGCTGGTGTCGTTTCCGAACGTGATCGTCACCGGGCACCAGGCCTTTTTCACGGTCGAGGCGATCGGCCAGATCATGCGCACGACGATTGAAAGCATCAGCGATTTCGAGCAAGGGCGGACCTTGCGCAACCGTATTCCGATGACGTGAATGACCTTGCGCTCAACGATATTCGACCACCGATGCATTCGACGGGTATTCCGCAGCCAGGTCGTCCAGGCACTTCTTCATGATCCACGCATCGCGCGGAAACCGTTGCCGGAAGCTTTCCCAGCCGAGCAGCCGTAATGTCTCCGGCATCTCCACAAGTCCGATGATGACGTCCCAGAACGCATCCCAATTGGGCCCGTACCAGTCCGGGAAATCCAGCGACCTGGCCATGAGGGCGTGCAAATCGCGCACGGTGGCAATCCCGGACAAGTCGAAAACAACCAAGGCTTTACGGGCCATCGTCACGCTCCATGGTCAATGCTGCACGGCCTTCCACAACATGTACGCCGCCAGCAGATAGAAAATCCCGGCGAATACCCGCTTCAATTTCGCCACCGGCAGCCGGTGCGCCAGGCGCGCGCCCAGCGGCGCCACCGACATGCTGGCGACCACGACCAGGGCCAGGCCGGGCAGCCAGACGTAGCCGAGCGCGCCGGCCGGCAGGTCCGGCTCGTGCCAGCCGTAATAGATGTTCGCCGCCGTTCCCGCGAGCGCGATCGGGAACCCGAGCGCGGCGCTGGTGGCGACCGCGTTGTGGATGCGCACGCTGCACCAGGTCATGAAGGGAATCGAGACGAAGCCGCCGCCGGCGCCGAGCAGGCCCGACAGCAGCCCGACCACGCCGCCGGCCGCCAGCATGCCCGGCGTGCCTGGCAGTCCGCGCGTGCCGCCGGGGCGTTTGCTCAACAGCATCTGGGTCGCCGAAAAGGCCACGAAGGCGGCGAAGAACAGCGACAGCGCCGCCGTGTTCATCTGCTTGCCGATCCAGGGCCGATGAAGGAGCCTACCACGATGCCCGGCGCCAGCAGGCGCGCCACGTGCCACAGCACCGCGCCATGGCGGTGATGGGCGCGCATCGAGGACATCGACGTAAACAGGATGGTGGCGAGCGAGGTCGCGATCGCCATGTGCACCACCAGGTGCGGCGCGAAACCGCGCGCCGTGAAGATCATCGTCATGAACGGCACCAGCACCATGCCGCCGCCGATGCCGAGCAGGCCGGCGGAAAAGCCGCCGAAGCAACCCATCAGGAGCAGGATGACGATCAGGCCCGGGTCGAGTCCGAGGAAGGCGGCAGCCATCGGCGGTCGGCTCAGGCGCCCTGTGCGGCCACGGGGTCGGCAATCGGGTCGGCAACCCCGGCCAGTTGCAGGATACGCTGCCACTGCCCCGCCGTCACCGGCGACACCGACAGCCGGCTGCCCTTCTGCAGCAGCACCATGTCTTCCAGCGCCGGCACGGTACGCAGCTCGGTCAGCGGCAGGTAGCGGCCCTGCGCCACGGCCCGGACGTCGACCGAGATCCAGCGCGGCTGTTCGGGCGTGGCCTTGGGGTCGTGATAGGGGCTGGCGGCGTCGAACTGGGTGGCGTCCGGATACGGCGCGCTGGCCACGACCGCGATGCCGGCCACGCCCGGCACCGCGCAGCTGGCGTGATAGAACAGGATGCCGTCGCCGACCCGCATCGCGTCGCGCATGAAGTTGCGCGCCTGGTAGTTGCGCACGCCGAACCAGGCCACCGTCCGGCCGGGGGCGGCCAGCACGTCGTCGAAGCTCACTTCGTCGGGTTCGGATTTCATCAACCAGTAGGCCATCTTGTGCAGACTCCAGCGCGCATAAAAAAGCGGCTGCGCACTTTCGTGTCGCAACCGCTCAGGATTGTAGCCCCGCCTGTGCCGTTATTGCCGGCATCCCGAACCTGACGGCTCAAGGTGGTCACAGTCAGCTCAATTTCGGGTTCGTCAAACAAGTGACGATCACGCCCACCAAGCTTATTCCGCAACCTATGCGATTGAATGGTTCAAGGAATATATGACAAATCTCGAACACCGCAGGGTAGACGCCAGTTTACTACGATGCACCGGCTTGTCAAACGAAATCCGGCTCAGAGCGGATTTTCCTGGGTCGCCAGCACGCTGTCCAACACCGCGTGCATCGATTCCAGTTTCTGCTTGACTTCCATGATCGTCATGTCCGACAGCGGACCTTGCGGCGATTTCACCGACAGGAATTCGGCCGCCACCGACAGCGCCGCCATCACCGCGATGCGGTCGGTGCCCTTGACCCTGCCCGAATCGCGCAGCGCGCACATCTTGGCATCGAGGTAGGCCACGGCTTCGCGCAGGGTCTTCTGCTCCCCTTCGCGGCAGGCCAGGCGGTAGGACTGGCCCATGATGAGTACGTCCAGGCTGATCATCGGGTGGCCTCGCTGTCGCTGTCGTTGTCGCCAGAGGCGGCGTCGTTGCCGGCGGGCGCCGGGGGTTCCAGTTGCGCCAGCATCGCTTCCACGCGTTGCTGGGCGGCGAGCAGCCGGTGCTTGAAATCGATGTTCTCGGCGCTCAGCAGGGCATTCGCCTGGCGCAGCAGGTAATTCTCGCTGCGCAGCGACTGGGCCAGCTGGGCGAGCCGGTCGATCTTGTCGGATAGGTCTTGGAATTCGGAAATCATCCGTAACTATAGGTCTTACTTGATTTTTTCGTCAACAGGTGTGCGCTGGCGTGCGCGCCCTGGGGATCGAAGAGTGTTACGCTCCTGGGCTTATGCCTTCAACAAATGTCGTAATGCAACTACTTTCTTTGATACTGCAGCGAGTTTTGGTTGCGAATGATCAAAAAAGACAGTTAAAACGCCAACATGGCCGCTTGAAAACCCGAATTATCGTCCCTATAATTAGCACTCGTTAGTGTAGAGTGCTAACACCTCTTTACACCGACCCGGCATTTGCCGCGGTCTTCCGTAAAACGAATATCAATCATTCAACAAAGGAGTTTTGCATGAACCTTCGCCCCTTGCACGATCGCGTGATCGTGAAGCGTCTCGACCAGGAAACCAAAACCGCGTCCGGCCTGATCATCCCCGATGCCGCGGCCGAGAAGCCGGACCAGGGTGAGGTCCTCGCCGTGGGCAACGGTAAGGTGCAAGAAAACGGCAACGTCCGTCCGCTGGAAGTGAAAGTCGGCGACCGCGTCCTGTTCGGCAAGTACTCGGGCCAGGCCGTCAAGGTCAACGGCGACGAACTGCTGGTCATGCGCGAAGAAGACATCATGGCCGTCGTGGCCCAGTAATCGTCAACTCATTCCTGAATACGGAGAAATAACAAATGGCAGCTAAAGATGTAGTGTTCGGCGATGTAGCCCGCGCCAAGATGGTCGAAGGCGTCAACGTCCTGGCCAACGCAGTCAAGGTCACCCTGGGCCCGAAAGGCCGCAACGTCGTGCTGGAGCGCTCGTTCGGCGCCCCGACCGTCACCAAGGACGGTGTCTCGGTCGCGAAAGAGATCGAACTGAAAGACAAGCTCATGAACATGGGCGCGCAGATGGTCAAGGAAGTCGCTTCGAAGACCAGCGACAACGCCGGTGACGGCACCACCACCGCGACCGTGCTGGCACAAGCCATCGTGCGCGAAGGCATGAAGTTCGTTGCCGCC